>Ga0187894_10000425_pt1 | contig 56878 bp, 44 predicted proteins | sample GBC1701081metaG_FD_136650 | JGI IMG/M metagenome (GOLD analysis project Ga0187894, IMG submission 136650) | White microbial mat communities from a lava cave in the Kipuka Kanohina Cave System on the Island of Hawaii, USA - GBC170108-1 metaG ...
CCGCCCAGCGCCGGTCGAAGCCCCTCGACCACGCCGACCAGCGACTGATTGATCACGGCGGTCGGACCGCCGGATTGTGCGACGACCGCGTTGCCGGTTGGAAGTCCCGCCATGAGTGGTCCTCCGGGCGGACCATCCTAAGTGAGACGGTGAGGGGGCGATGTCGAATGTCGGATGTCGACGCGCAGCGGAGACCCGCCGCGGCGGGTCGGATGTGGGAGAACCGGCGAGAAGGGGCTCGGCTTTGGATGTCGTTCGCCGAGCGTGCCCCACGGGCCTCCATACACTGCTCGGCGATGCGTGCACTCCCTGTCACCCTCTCGATGCGCCTCGGCCTGATCTGCCTGGCGGCGATGCCGCCGGGCTGTGCTTCCAAGACTCCCCCTGCGACGTTCGAAGTGTCCGCCGGCGGATACGCGCAGGCTTTTGAATCGGCCAAGGATGTGCTGCGCGATGCGGCGTTTGAGCTGGACCGCGTCGATGCACGCGACGGCGTGATCGTCACTGCACCGCGGCAGTGGGCCGGGGCCGCCACTCCGTGGATTCCGCACTCGACGGGGATGCGCAGTTCGCTTGAAGGGCTCTCGCACCACGAGCGCCGCTACGCCCGAGTGGTCTTCGAGCCCGTGGGGGGCGCGACGGCGGGCAACCGCCAGGATCTTCGCGAGTTCGACGGGAAGGTGAGCGCGACCGTCGAAGTCGTCGTCGAGCGGGTGTACCGGCCGGGGCGGCGCGTCTCCGCCGCGGGGATCCGGCTGACGAGCACGGCGGTGGACCCGGCGAAGGTCCAGCGCCGCATGCAGCCGCAATTCATCGAGGAGCACGGGCGGGACCCGGAACTGGCCGCGCGGCTGTCCGCGAAGATGAGCGCGGCCGCCGCGGAGCCGGTCGATGGTTCCGCGCCCGCCGCCGAGACCGGTTCGGGCGATCGACCATGACGAGCGTTCCGCCAACCGGAAGCGCTTTGCGAATCGCGCGCCAGCACGCGTTGACGACGCGTCTGCTGGGTGTGGACTTCATGCCTCTGCGGGCCGGGGGTGGCGACGCGGGAGCGCCGGATTCTGATCTTTCGGAATCTTCTGAAACGACTACGACACGCGCTCCGGCGACCTCCGTGGGGCGCGCCGCACCGTCGGCGCGGGCGGCCGCGCTCGATGAGTTGCGCCGGCTGCACGATGAACAGTGCCTGCATTGCAGCCGCGCCAAGGGGCACAAACAGACGGTTTTCGCCGACGGAAACCCGGACGCCGCCCTGATGTTCGTGGGCGAGGCCCCCGGGGCCGAGGAAGACCGGATCGGGCTGCCCTTTGTGGGCCGCGCGGGGCAGAAACTCGACGACATGATCCGGGCCATGGGTCTGGAAAGGAAAAAAGACGTCTACATCTGCAACGTCCTGAAGGCCCGGCCGCCGGAAAACGCCACTCCGACCCCCGAGGAGATGGCCCTTTGCGGCCCGTGGCTGGTGCGGCAAATCGAGATCGTGCAGCCGAAAGTGATCGTGGCGCTGGGTCGGGTCGCCGCGTCGTACCTGCTGGAGACGACGGAGGCGCTGAATAAGCTGCGGGGCCGCTGGTTCGAATTCAAGGGCATCCCGGTGATGCCGACGTTCCATCCCGCGTTTCTGCTTCGCCAGTACACGCCGGAGAACCGCAGAAAGGTGTGGTCCGACCTTCAAGCGGTTTCGGAGCGATTGACAAAGCAAGTCCAGTGAGTTCGCACGGCGTCAGCCGACCGGCGTTCGGACAACCGGCGATCGCACGACGGGAACGCGGGTGAGCGCGCGATGCCTAGGCGAAATCGCCTATCCGATTGTGGTTCAGCACCCGGGGAATGGCGGTGGAGAATGAACACGAGTTTTTGGAACCGATAGGCTTTTGGTGAAGTATGGGTGAAAGAACGTTTTACCTAGACCCCCACGAGGCTCGGTGATCCAGTGTTCGCACTGGACACCGGGCTTTTTTGCAGGCGCATCGCGGAAGGGCCGTGGTTTCAGGCGAAAAACGGGCGAGCGCGCGGCGCGCGATCGTTGAGCCGGCAGTGCTTGTCACGGCGCGCTCTTGCTCAGCGGCGTGAAATCGAGCGCGGCATCGGGCGGGAGTTTCCCGGCGCGCGTCGCGCGGTAGCCGAGCAACTGCTTCTCGCGCTCGTCGAAGTCGACTTCGAACGTGAGTTCGACCTTGTCGCCGGGCGCCAGACCGTCGAGCGAGCACGAGGGCGCGACGGGGAAGGGCATGGTCATTGTGTCCATGCCGAGGCGCCCGTCTTGCCCGACGAAATGCGGCATCGCCTCGTGACGCGCCACGATCTCGGGGTTGCGCTCGCCCGGCGGGGGCAGGCGCACGATGATCGCGCGAACGGTGTAGACGTGCCTTTGCGGCGCCGATGGGCCCGATGCGCTCGCGGGAGCGGGCTTGCCGCAGCCGCTCAGCACCATGCCTGCGCCGACCAGGGCGGAGCAGAACACGGCGGCGGCTTTGGCGCGGGCCGCATCGCGCAAGCGAAAGTCCGAACGGGGCGTCATCGAAGGAATGCTACGCCGCCTCGACTTTGATGTAACGGGACACGCTGGCGATGTCGGGGGCGATGTGGGGGAAGAACCGCATGGTCCACGTCGCGCCCTTGACGGGTTTGGCGACGGCGGAGGCGCGCTGGCGGACTTCCCAGGGGCGCTTGCCGCGGCTGCGCACGACCAGCGTGCGCACGCGGTGCTCCTGCGCTTTCTTCAGGCCCTTCTTGATCTCGGGCGCCAGCCGCATGAGACGGGTGACGGTCTGGCGGGCATCTTCCCGCCGGATGTCGGAGAGGATCGTGCACCGGATGGTCTGGCCTGCCTTGAAGGTGTCGGACACGGGGCACGCTCCCTCGGTCGGATGAGAGACAATCAATGATGGGTCCCGATCCCGGACGCTCCCGGGCCCACGCGGCGGGGCAGAGAACATAGCCTCTCAGTTCGTTTCCGTCCACCATCCGCCGCGGGGCGGATGGCGGGGAACGCCCGCCTACAGTCCACACCCCAAAGCCGGAGCCGCCATGACGGAACACGCCGAAGGCCAGCCGACGCCCGCCCCGAAGTTTGATCCCGAGCTGGCGCACCACGCGCGCCCCAAGTTGCGGCCGGTGCGCGGGTTCCCGGCGCGCCACGGCGAGCAGGTGCTGCTGGGGATCGCCGATGCGCGGCAGATCTCGGACCGGATGGTGTTCACGGCGCCTGGGGCGCAGCTGATCCTGCCGCACCTCAACGGGACGAACGACATCGATGCGATCCTGGCGGCGGTGGGGCGGGGGTTGCAGCGATCGGACCTGGAGGTGCTGGTGGCGCAGCTGGACAACGCGGGTCTGCTGGAGGGCCCGGTGTTCGAGGCGCTGCTGGCCAAGGTGCGCAGCGATTTCGATTCGGCGCCGAACCTGCCTCCCGCGACCACGGTCAACGCGGCCGAAGCTCTGGTGGTGCAGGAACTGGGTGAGAAGGCGACCGCCGAGCAGAAGGCGGAACTGGGTCCGGCGAAACTGCGCGCGGCGATGGACGGCTGGATGAAGCAGGCGCTGGAACCGGTGAGCGACCCATCGTTTGACGCGCTGCCACGGGCCATCATCGCGCCGCACCTGGATTACTGGCGCGGCTGGATGAACTACGCGCACACGTACGGGCGACTGCGCGTCACGGATCGGCCGGACCGGATCGTGATCCTCGGTACGAACCACTTCGGGCATTCGACGGGCGTGTGCGCCTGCGACAAGGGGTTCCAATCGCCGTTGGGCGCGTGCGAACTGGATCGGACGTTTCTCGATGCGCTGACATCGCACCTCAACGCCGAGCAGAGCCGCATGCTGCTGGAGAACCGCTACGACCACGAGAGGGAGCACTCGATCGAGCTGCACATCCCGTGGATCCAGCACGTCTTCGGGGCGGACGAGCAGGGCAGGTACGCGCGCGTGGTGGGCGTTCTCGTGCACGACCCGACGCCCAAGAACGGCGAGTCCTACGACGGGAAGGGGCTCTCGATCTTCCCGTTCATCGACGCGATGCAGGCGGCGCTGGCGCAGTTGCCGGGGCGGACGCTGATCGTCTCATCGGCCGATCTCTCGCACGTGGGCGCTTCGTTTGGCGACAAGGTTCAGTTCACGGGCGAGAGCCCGGAGTCGGTGCAGTTCCGCAACAAGGTGATCCAGCACGACAGGGAGATGCTGGAACTGATCGCGCAGGGGAAGGCGGAGGAACTGGTCGCCTCGATGGCGTGGCAGCAGAACCCGACGCGCTGGTGCAGCATCGGGAACCTCGTGGCGACGCTGAAGATCTGCCGCGACCCGAAGGTGAAGATGCTCAACTATGTGATGGCGGGCGATCAGCAGGGGGTCGCGATGGTGTCGTCGTGCGCGGCGGCGGTGTTTTGAAGCTCCGGCTTCACCGCGGAGCCCGCGGAGGGCTCGGAGCAAGCCGGCATCCTGGAATCAGTGACCGAGTCACCCTGCGCGATAGCCCTGCGCGATGGGCCAGCGACGTCCGGGACCGAACGTGAGGCCGGTCACCTTGAGCCCGACGGGCATCTGGTACCGCTTGTACTCGGCGACGTCGATCATCCTCACGATGCGGCGCACGAGGTCGGCGGGGAAGCCGGTCTCGCGCACGATGGATGAGGCGCTTCGGCGCTGCTCGACGTAAGCCTCGATGATCCGGTCCAACTGGTCGTAGGGCGGGAGAGTGTCCTGATCGGTCTGGTTGGGGCGGAGTTCCGCGCTGGGCGGCTTGGTGATCGTCGCCTCGGGGATCGGCGGCGCGGCGAAGCCGCACGCGCCGGGGTTTGCGTTGATCCATCGCGCCAGGCGGTACACGTCGATCTTCGATACGTCGCTGAGCACCGCGAGCCCGCCGTTCATGTCGCCGTAGATCGTGCAGTAGCCCACGGCCAGTTCGCTTTTGTTGCCGGTGGTGAGGAGGAGGGCGCCGGTCTTGTTCGAGATGGCCATGAGGATCAGGCCGCGGATGCGCGACTGGACGTTCTCTTCGGCGACGCCGGGCTCCAGCGGTTGATCGAGCGCCGTGAACAGCATGCCGAGCGTCTTCTCGGCGGCGCCGTGCATGGCCTCGATGGGCACGAGCGCCCAGCGCACCCCCAGCGCACGGGCCAAAGTTTCGGCATCGCTCACGGATCCGGGCGATGAGAACCGCGCGGGCATCCCCACTCCCAACACGTTCTCGGCGCCCAGGGCCGCCGCGACGATGCACGCCGTGACCGCCGAGTCGATGCCGCCGGAGAGCCCGATCGCTCCCGACTTGAAACCGGTTTTTCGGCAGTAATCGCGCACGCCGAGCACGAGGGCCTTCCAGAGGAGCTCCTCGCGCGGAGCGCCGAGCAGCGGGTCCGGCACGGCCGGCAGCTTCCACCAGGAAGTTTCCTCGGGCGCGAGATCGGCGGTGACCATCTGCTCGACGAACCCATCGCCCGCGGCGACGAGCCGCGACTCGGTGATGACACGTCCCTCGCCGGTCACGACTTGCACGGGGACGTAGACCGCCGCGTGCCCGTCGAAGATCAGGTCGTCGTTGCCGCCGACCTGGTTGACGGCGGCGAGAGCGATGTTGTGGGCGACGACGTGGCGCGTGAGGATCTCGCGCTGGCGCGCGCCTTTGCCGAGCACGAAGGGGCTGCCGGACATGCTGACGATGACGCGGGCTCCGGCGCGCACCATCGCCATCACCGGGTCGGAGTGGTTCTCGTAGCGGCCGGACGCGCCGACATCCGCGCCGCGCCAGAGGTCCTCGCACAGCGCCAATCCGACGCGCAGGTTCCCGACCTCGAGCACCAGCGGATCATGGCCGGCGCGGAAGTAACGGTCCTCGTCGAAGACGTCGTACGTCGGGAGCAGCTGCTTGTCGTAGCGCGCGACGATGCGCCCGCGCTTCATCACGAGCACGCTGTTGGTGGTGCGCGCGGAGGGGTCGAAGGCGTCACGCGGCGTCGGCATCGGGTCGCCCGGCGGCGGCTTCCAGGGCGCGCCGATCAGCGCCGTGGTCTTTTCGCCGACGCGGTCGGCCAAGGCGCGCGCCGTGTCGCGCACGTCCTCGAGGAATCCCTCCTGGAGCAGCAGGTCCTTGGGGGGATAGCCGGTGAGGGCCAGTTCGGGGAAGACGACGAGGTCCGCGCCGGCGCTCTGGGCCCGGCCGATCCAGCCCGCGATCGAATCGGCATTGCCCCTGAGATCGCCGATCGTCGGGTTGAACTGGATGAGCGCCAGGCGCACCGCAACATTCTAGAGATTCGGGCGTGCGCCAAGCACCGAAGGCTCATCCGGGGCGGGCGTGGCCGGTACACTCCCGACCCCGCTCGGCGCGGGTTCCGGAGATTCCGCATGTTCCGTTTTCTGACCGTGTCTGTCGCCGCCATCGGCGCACTCGTCGCCTCGTCCGTGCTGGCCCAGGGCTTCGTGCTCAAGGGGCAGCCCGCGCCAGGGCGCTCGATGACCTACCGCATCACGAGCGAGATGGTGGTGGATCAGAAGTCGGGGGAGGCCAAGCCCGAATCGAGCCGCGTGTTCTGCATTTCGAACGTGAAGATCACGATCACGAGCGTCGAGGCGGACGGGTCCGCGAAGGCCGACCTGATCATTCAGAACGTGAAGGTCGATGCGCCGTTCGAGGGCCGGGCGATGGGCTACGAGTGGCCCACGGCGATCCTGCCCGAGCACGCCCCGGTCTACGAGACGCTCGGCAAGGTGCTGTGCGGGTGCAAGGTCCGGCTCGGGATCGATCCCGGCGGAGCGGTGAGTGTCGAGGGCGGCATGGACGAGTACCTGGAGGCGGTCGGCAAAGCGGATCGCCCGCGAGATCGGCTCCTGGCGATCTTCGAGCCGGCGCGACTCGGCGCGCTGCTGACGCCCATCTTCAGCGCCGACGGTTCGGGCGATGGCGAGCGCGCCGTGGGCAAAGGCTGGCAGACGACGGAGACGATTTCGCACGCGCCGGTCGCCGCGATCGAAATCACGACCAACTGGTCGGTCGAAGAGGCCGATCAGAACACGGCGCAGTACGCTGGCAAGCCGACCATCGAAGTGCTGCGCCCCGCGGAGGCTCGGGACGGAGTCGCCGCGCTGGAACTGGGGAGCTATGAGGGCAAGACGACGGGCGTGTGGGACCTTCGGAACAAGTGGCTTCGGCGGCGCGACAGTTCGCTCGCCATCGAGACGCGCTGGACGCTGGGCGAGAGCACGCTGACTCAGAATCAGCGCTGGGCCTCGCGGCTGGAGATTCTCGAGGCCGAATGAGTGCTGCCGACTCACTGCGATGGGTCAGTACCCAAATCGGGCACATGTGTTAGGGACGCGGCCGTGTCAGGCCGAGTGCTATACAGCGGCTCCGTCACAACCATGTATAAGCTAAAGTAGTACTGACTCCGTAGCGGTCGTTCCTGCACATTCTTGCCGATAGGCCGCCTCTGCGGCTTAAGGGTTGAAGTGATCGGGATGTCGGCGCGACCGCAAACGCCTGGGAGTGTGAGCCATGCGCATCGCTCATCGTGCGCCTCACGGTCCTGTGGACACTCGCCCGCGACCCACTTGGTGGCGCGCAGCTGCGGCCGCCGCAGGAGCGGTAGGCTTGTCCGCTTCGGCGGACGCACGGTGGACTGTCACCAATCTGCATCCGGCTGGTGCGACCGCGTCGTGGGCTTTCGGCGTCTCCGGCACGCGGCAGGTGGGCTACGCCCAAGTCGGCGCCGTGCAGCACGCCAGCCTGTGGAATGGGTCTGCGGCGTCGTGGGTCGATCTGCACCCGGCGGGCGTGAACTGGTATTCGTCAGAGGCATGGGGCGCCGGAGGAACACGGCAGGTTGGCCGTGCCCTGTGGGGCGGCACACCGCACGCCGCCCTCTGGAACGGGACCGCGGCGTCTTGGATCAACCTCACGCCCAGCGGTGCGACGGAATCGATCGCTTGGGGCACGTCCGGAGCGCAACAGGTCGGCTACGCGAAGATCGGCAGCACGATCCGCGCTGGACGGTGGAGCGGATCAGCGGCGTCATGGGTCAGTCTTCATCCCGCGGATGCCACATGGTCCGAGGCTCTCGGCACATCCGGCACGCAGCAGGTGGGCTTTGCGCGCATCGCAGGCTCTGACCGCGCCGGACTCTGGAGCGGCACGGCAGCCTCTTGGGTCAGCCTTCACCCTGCGAATTCGACATGGTCGGAGGCCCTCGGAACTTCAGGTACACGGCAGGTGGGTTTCGCGTCCGTCGGCGGCACGATTCGCGCCAGTCTTTGGAGCGGAACAGCGGCCTCGTGGATTGATCTTTCGCCCCCGGGCGCGAGTTGGTCGGAAGCCCGTGGCATCTTCGGCACGAGGCAGATTGGCTTTGCCCGTGTCGGTGGAGTGTCTCGCGCGAGCATCTGGAGCGGCGGCGCGTCCTCTTGGGTTGACCTCTCTCTTGCGCTCTCGGGCTCCTGGGGCGACACCTTCGCCAATGGCATCTGGAGCGACGGCACTTGGACGTACGTCGCGGGGTACGGCCTCAACAACATCACCCGGCGCCGGGAGGCCCTGCTCTGGGTGATCCCGGCGCCAGGCGGAGCGCTAGCACTGGCCTTAGCGGGCTTCATAACTGCTCGCCGCCAGCGGCGATGCATCCTTCGTGCGATCGCTGGCTGATGAATCCTGGAACCAAAATGTAGGATTCTCACTGCAGTGAAGATGCACTTCAGGGGTGCGGATGCTCACCCGCTGACGTGGGGGCACCGCGGACGAAGATCAGGTCCAGCCGCAGCCACGCGGCGCCGGCGAGCGCCAACACCCCGGCGATGACGAGTTCCGCCGCCGAAATCACAAGTGTGATGAGCGCGACGGTCGGACCGTCGATGCCGCCGAAGAGGCCGGTGGCGGCGACCCCCATCTCGCGGAAGCCGAGCGTTCCCGCCGGTGATGCGACCGAGAGCAGGAAGTAACTGCTGGCCAGGAGCACGGCCTGCTCCGGCGGCAGCGTCACATCGATGATCATCGCGGCGGTGATGAACCGCGCCGAGATCAGCCCGATGTCGATCAGGCGCAGCACGCCATGCCCGATCACCGGCGCGGGGTGGCGCACGACCTGATCGGCGCCGAGACTCAGCCGCGCGAGGATCGGCAGGCGATCCGACGCGCGCCCCAGCGCGACGCCCGCGATGTTGCACACGAGGATCCCCGCCAAGGCGCTGGTCCACCAGAGCCAGTCGAGCCGCCCGCGCCACAGCGTGGCCGCCGTCAGCGGGATCATCACCGCCAGGCCCAGCGCGGCGAACGCGGCGAGCCAGGCGATGATGGTCTTGAAGCGCAGGCCGTCGCGCCGGTGGTGGATGAGCGCGCGCGTGAGCAGGCCCAGCTTGAACGGGAGGACGGTCAGGAACGTGGCGATCGCGTTGACGATGATCACGTCGAGCAGGGGCAGGCGCCGGAGCGGGCGCAGCACGACCTGGAACATCACGCCGTTGACGGCGATGCCGGTTACCACGAGCCCGCCCAGCAGCAGCACTTCCCACGCCGGGGCCGCGCGCAGCGCCTCGAGGCTCTTCTGATTCCTCTCATTGAACGCGAGCACGAAGACCCAGATCAACAGCGCGATACCGATGGCCAGGCCGATCAGCTGGAGCGCGATGCGCCGGCGCGCCAGGCCGCGCGGCGTCTCCACCGTTTCGAGCAACGAGCCGGCCGGGGACTGGAGCCCCGGCTCGCGCTTGGCATCCTCCATGGGCGGCATCGTAGTCGGACGCGGTCACGGTTCCGCGCGGAGTTGGAACAGGCGCACATCGTCGCGGGCGGCGGAGCGCCACATTTCCAGACCGTGGTCGCGCACGAACGCTTCGGCGACGGCGGGAGTGACCAGCGGGTCGTACCACCCGTCGGCGGTGAGTCGCGCGAGCTCGCCGGGGTTGATGAGGAGGTGCGTGACGCCGCGATCGCGCAGGATCGCCGCGGCCCGCGCGCTGTCGCCGCCACCGGCGCGGAGCGCCTCGCCCAGCGGGCTGGCGTCCCACGTGGTGTGATAGAGCGCGGGCACACGGAAGTAGAGCGGCGTGGAATCGCCCAACAGGTAGACAAGCGATGGGGGGCCGGGGGCGCTGGGCGATGCGGTTCTTCGCGCGGGCGCCGCCAGCGCGCTTGTCGCGGCGGAGGGGACTGCGTCCTCGAGCAGCATCGTTCTCTCACCATGGCCGGCGAAGCGCAGCGACTCGCGCAGGATCGAGCCGTCGAACAGCCCCGCGCCGCCGACGAGCGCGATGTTCGGCCGCCCTTCGTTCTGGGCGAGAAAGATCACGGTTGTGTGGACGCCCATCGCGAGCACGCCGACCACGGCGACGGCGCGGACGAGGGCATGATGTGCCGGCGCGACAGCCCGGATCATGGAGTAACACCCGAGACCCACGAGCGGAGCGCCGGTGACCAGAACCGGAATCAGGAAGCGGGACTGAAGGTGGCCGGTGCTCAGCCACGCGCCGAGCTGTACGGCGAATCCGCCGACCAGAATCGCGGCGGTCGTCCTGAGCGAGCGGCTCGCCAGCGCCGCGAGCGCGCCGATCGCGAGGAGGAAGAAGAGGATCGACCACTGGGTATGCAGCGCACCGCGCGCTGAGAACAGGAGCGCGATTCGATCTGCCCATGAGCCGTCGAAGTGGTGGCCGGCGTCCCATCGTTGGGCCTGCTCCGCCGACCAGTGTGCCGAACCGAAGAGGTCGGTGAAGAACGGGAAGACGGGATTGCCGCCGGCCGCCCAGTTTCGGATGAGCCACGGCCCGAGGAACGCCAACCCGCCGGCGGTGACGCCAGCTCCCAGAATCGCCCAATGCTTGACGGGTGTGCGCCACGCCAGCGCCAGCGCCGCCGGTCCGCCGATGACGAAGAGCGCGGTCGGCTTGGCGCCGCAGGCGGCGCCGACCATCGCGCCCACCAGCAGGCCGCGTGCGGCGGGTCGTCCGTCTCCGAAGAGTGCGCCGGCCATCGCGCCGGCGCCGCAGAGAACGAGCGCCATCTCGTTGTAGGCGAGGCTCGAAACCACGACGGTCCAGGGCACGCTGAGTGCCGCGGCTCCGGCGATCGCGCCCGCGAACAACGCCCCGCGTTTGTGCTGGGGATCGGCGCCGGTCGAGTCCGAAGCGGCGAGGATCGCCGTGAGCCGGCCGATCACAGCGGCGGCCGAGATTCCCAGAAGCACGTGCACGAACTGGCACGCGCTGAGCCCGCGGGCCAGCCCGGAGCCGGGCGAGAGCGGGGCCGCCGCGGCCATCGCGAGGATCTGCGCGTACGCCGCCTCCATGTAACCGGGAAGCCAGGAGTAGACGTTGTGCTCGAGCGGCTCGATGCGCCCCAGTTCCAGCCACTCGCGCGGCAACTGGAGGTGGTACGACAGCACATCAAACCCGCGCGCCTCGCTGACCCAGAGTGAGCCGGACGGGGCGCACGCCGCCACCAGCATCACGCCGATGGGCAGCAGCGCGGCGAGCGAGGCGAGTGGCGCCGTCGCCGGGTTCTCGACCGGGCCCTTCCCGCGGCGCGAGCGCAGCGCCAGCGCGCCGATGCCCAGCGCGACCGGCGTCCACGCTGCGATCGCGTCCATTACATGCCCGCCACGCCAGGCCCCGAGCGTTCCCATCGCGTGCGCGATCCAGAGGGCCAGCGCCGCGCCGAGCGAGAGTTGCAGCGACCACGCGCCCGGCGCGCGAGCGGGCGCATCGGCCTGAGCGAGTGCGCGGCGCACGAGCGGCTCGGCCAGCGTCCCGAGCCCGAGCGCGCCCAGCATCCACGCGCCGGCGATCAGCAGGCTTTCGATGAGGGTCTGAAGGGCGGCGGCGGGCCCGGCCAGCGCGCTGCCGGACCCGGGTATCGAGAGCGCAACCACCAGCACGATGAGCGCCGCCCCGGTGCCGAACGGGAGCGCCCATCGGCGCGCCTCGCCGGACTCGGAGTGCACGAGGGGCATGCGGGGCTCGATCAGGCGGCCGATTCTACGGCGTGGAGGCCCGCGCGCTCCTCCCATCGGAGGATGGCGGTGAGGCGCGCTTCCCAGTTGTGTTCGCGGGAAGCGCGCCGGCGCATCGCGGCGCCGAGCGCCTCGCTCCGACGATCATCGGCCGCCAGCCGGCGCACGCATTCGAGGAGCCCGGAGGCTCGCTGGAAAACCTCGATCTCCTCGCCCGGCTCGAAGGCCCGGTCCATCCCGAGGCTCGCGTGGTGGATGCAGGGCGCGCCGGCGGCGGCGATCTGGAACGGCTTGTGCGTCAGGCCCTCTTCATCATGCGCCGCGTTGATGTTGATGACGACTCGCCCGGCCGCGTAGACCTCCGGCTGCTGCTCATACTCGACCCAGCGGTCCGCCCCCGGCGGCGTGGGCAGGCCGAGCCGCGACGACTGTTCGCCGTAGACGCCCAGGTCCACGCGCCGCCCCAGCCACGCCAGATAAAAGGAGCGGCGCCAGGCTGTCAGCAAGCCCAGCGCTGCCACCGCCTTGTACCAGCGGGCCGGCGAAGCGCGGAGCCAGCGCAGAGCCGCCGAGTGTTCGGGCGGGAGCCGTTGCGAGAGCCTCCACACCGAGCACAGCGGACGGTCGGCTCTTTGGTCGATCAACGCGTCGCCGAGGCGCTCGAGCGCCGGCGCGATCTCCGACGGCGGCGTCCATTCGCGGAGCAGTTCGCTCCAAGTGCTGCGCGCGGACGGGCGCATCGCGTCCATCAGCGATTGCGGGTCGGGATCATCTTCGCTCAGGAAGGGATGAACAGGCTCGGGCGGCGGGGCCGCATCGCCCAGGATCACGACGGCATCGTGGCGCGCACCGCTCGAAGGAGCGCGGGCGGGCCGCATCGTCTCGTAGTCCTCCGCCATCGGCAGGCCGAGCACGTTGGGCCAGGCGCAGACCTCGCGCAGTTCCTCCGCGGCGGCCTCGGACTTGACGATGTGCGTCAGCGCCGGGTGGGCGAGGAGCGATCGTGCGGGCTCCTTCAGGGCGGCGCCGGAGACTGCCCAGTTCGGGTGATCGGTCCAGAGGAGCAGGTGACGGATACCTTGCTGAGCGAGCACCGGCTCGGGGCGGCCGTCAGTCCCAGTCGCTACGCCGAATTCGGCGACACCGTTGTAGAGGTAGCCCAGGATGTGCGTGACTCGCGCGCGGGTGCAGAAGCCGAGGACCTCGCGCGCCACCTGGCGCCGCACGGCCGGTTCGGGCCCGCCGCCGCGCGTGCCGATGCTGAGCCGGCGCCAGATGCTGTCCATCTCGAGGGTGCCGGCGAGGATGCCCAGGCGCTGGGCCGCGCGCGCGAGGCCGAGCATGTAGTGGCGGCTGGTCCGCCCGGGGTTCAACAGGATGAGGATGCGGGCCGAAGCCGGGCCCCGCCCGGCGATCCTCGGGACCGCGGTCTTTGATGAGACTCCCATCCCCGCTGCCTCCGTGCTGCGCTGGGCGCGCTCACCGAATCTGTCGGCTCAATCGCGCAAGGCCCTTGATCCATCCCGGCACCGCCGATCAGGAGTTCCCTTGTCGGACGGTCTTCTCCAGACCCCCATCGGCCGCGCTTTTTCCGCAACAGTTGCAATACGTGGTGTACACTTGAGCATCCGTTTCGGCGCCGGTCGAGCGCTACGGCTTCTGCGCCGGCCCGTGGGGCCTCACATGACCACGCGTCCCGCATTGTTCAGCATCATCGTCGGTGCAGTGGCTGTAATTGCGATGTCCGCCCTCGTCCCCGCTCCCGCTCGCGCCCAATGCGGCGGGCCGTACATGCTCACGGCGCCCGACGCCGCGGCCTCCGATCGGTTCGGCACGGCTGTGGCGATAGACGGCGACACGGCCATCGTCGGGGCTTATCTCGACGACGGACCGGCCGGCGCCGACCAGGGCGCCGCCTACATCTACCGCTGGGACGGCGCCGAGTGGGTCTTCGAAGCCAAACTCACGGCCTCCGACGCCGCGGCGGGCGACGCCTTCGGCGTCAGCGTCGCCCTCTCCGGCGACACGGCCATCGTCGGGGCGCAAAGCGACGACGGCGCGGCGGGCGCTGACCAGGGCTCCGCCTACGTGTTCACACGCTCGGGAACGCTCTGGACCCAGCAGGCCAAACTCACCGCTGCGGACGGCGCGCCGGGTGATTCGTTCGGGATCTCCGTCGCCGTCTCCGGTGATACGGCCATCGTGGGCGCGTCCTACGACAGTGTCGGTGCCAACTTCGCCCAAGGCTCGGCGTACGTTCTCACGCGCTCGGGAACCGTCTGGACCCAGCAGGCCCAACTCACCGCCTTCTTTGGTGAGGCGGGTGACGGCTTCGGCTTCTCCGTCGCGCTCGACGGCGACACGGCACTCGTTGGTGCGATCGGTGACGACATCGGAGCCAATGCTTTCCGGGGATCCGCCTGCGTCTTCATCCGGTTCGGCGCCACATGGGCACAGCAGGCCCAACTCATCGCTTCCGACGGCGCGACGGGCGACAACTTCGGCTCTTCCGTCGCCCTCTCCGGCGACACGGCCCTCGTCGGCGCGTGGTTCGACGATGTCGGCGCCAACGCGGATCAAGGCTCGGCGTATGTCTTTGCGCGCTTTCCCGCGCTTGGCTGGACTCAGCAGACCAAGCTCACCGCCTCCGACGGCGCGGCAGGCGACCACTTCGGCTGGTCCGTCGCTCTCTCCGGCGACAAAGCCCTGGTGGGCGCCTATTCCGATGATGCCGGCGCCAACGGAGACCAGGGCTCGGCCTACTTCTTTGTTCCCCCCGTCGACGCGCCTGGCACCTGGACCGAGCAGGCCAAACTCATCGCCTTCGAAGGCGCGGCGGGCGATGAGTTCGGACACGCCGTCGCCATCGATGGCGACACGGCCATTGTCGGCGCATTGGGCGACGACGTCGGCGGCATTGATGACCAGGGGTCAGCGCGCGTGTTCCGCAACCGGGGCGGCGTCTGGCGCGAGAGCGATCTCGCACTCACCGCAATCGAAGACGAGGAGTATGACAACTTCGGCTTCTCCGTCGCCATCGATGGCGATACGATGATCATTGGGGCGCCATTCGACGACATCGGTTCTGGTTACGACCGGGGTTCCGCCCACATCTACCGCTGGAACGGCGCTTCCTGGGTGTTCGAGGCCACACTCCGCGCCTCCGACGGCCGGTACTACGACCAGTTCGGCTGGTCCGTGGCCCTCTCCGGCGACACCGCCATCGTCGGCGCCCCGAACGACACCGTCGGCGAGAACTACTACCAGGGCTCCGCGTATATTTTCACGCGCGCGGGCACTGCCTGGACACAGGAGGTCATGCTCACCGCCTCCGACGGCCAGTACTACGACCAGTTCGGCTGGTCTGTGGCCCTCTCCGGCGACACCGCCATCGTCGGCGTCCCCTTCGACTTCGTCGGCGAGAACTACTACCAGGGCTCCGCCTACATCTTCACGCGCTCGGGGAGCGTGTGGACCCAGCAGGCCAAACTCACGGCCTTCGACGCCGCGGCAGGCGACGAGTTCGGCGTCTCCGTCGCCCTCTCCGGCGACACGGCCCTCGTCGGGGCGGTTTACGACGACGGCGCGGCGGGCGCGAACCAAGGCTCCGCGTACGTGTTCACACGCTCGGGAACGCTCTGGACCCAGCAGGCCAAACTCGAGGCCTCCGACGCCGCGGTGTTCGACAACTTCGGTTCCAGCGTCGCCCTCTCCGGCGACACGGCCATCGTCGGGGCGCAATTCGGCGACGGCGCGGCGGGCGCCGACCAGGGCTCCGCCTATGTTTTCACGCGCGCGGGCACCTCCTGGACAGAGGAGGTCAAGCTCACCGCCGCCGACGGCCAGTACTTCGACCTGTTCGGATGGTCCGTGGCCGTCTCCGGCGAAACGGCCCTCGTCGGGGCGTACCTCGCCGACATCGGCACCAGCGCCGACCAGGGCGCGGCCTATACCTTCACGCGATCGATTCGCGGCGCACCGGAATGGACCCTGCAGGCCAAACTCGCCACCTCCGATGACCCTGCGCACGATCTCTTGGGCACCGCCGTAGCCTTCGATGACAACGCGATCATTGTCGGGGCCAGCAGCGACGACATCGGCGCCAATACGAACGAAGGTTCGGCCCACATTTACCGCTGGAACGGCGCGCAGTGGGTCCACGAGGCCGCGCTTCTCGCCTCCGACGGCGCGGCATTCGATGGCTTCGGAACTTCCGTGGCCATCTTCGGCGACACGGCTGTCGTGGGCGCGATCCAGGACCGCGTCGGCGCGACCGACGGTCCGGGCGCGGCCTACGTCTTCACGCGCACCGGCACAGTCTGGACGCAGCAGGCCAAACTCTTCGCCGCCGACGGCGCGACAAGCGACTTTTTCGGTTCCTCCATCGCCCTCTCCGGCGGCACTGTCCTCGTCGGGTCACCCTTCAACGATGTCGTCACCAACACCGATCAGGGCGCCGCATATGTCTTCACGCGCACCGGCACAGTCTGGACGCAGCAAGCCAAACTCTTCGCCGCCGACGGCGCGGCGGGCGACTCCTTCGGATCCTCTGTGGCCCTGTCGGGCGACACGGCCCTCCTCGGCGCCATCGGCGCCAGCTCACAGCAGGGCTCCGCCTACATCTTCACATGCGCCGACTCGACGTGGACCGAGCAGGCCGGATTCACAGCCTCAGACGGCGGTGCGGGAGACCTCTTCGGCTATTCCGTCGCCCTGTCGGGCCACACGGCCCTCGTCGGCGCCATCGGGTCCAACTCGAAGCGGGGCTCGGCCTATGTCTTTGCACGCTCGGGAGCGGTCTGGACCCAACAGGCCCAGCTCATCGCCAGCGACGGCGCAGCCGGAGACGGCTTCGGCGTTTCTGTTGCGCTCTCTGGCGACGCCGGCATCGTAGGGGCCGCTGAGCATGTTGGTGAAAACTTCAACCAAGGCGCGGCCTACATCTTCATGCGCTCTTCCGCCGCGCCGGGATGGACGGAACTGGCCAAGCTCAGCGCGTCCGACGGCGGGGTCTTCGACGAGTTCGGGCGGGCCGTTGCACTCTCCAGCGACGTGGCTATCGCGGGCGCGCCGGGTGACACGATCGATGAGCATAAACAACAGGGCTCCGCGCGCGTCTTCCGACGTGAGGGCGGGCTGTGGCGAGGCCTCGGAGATGCCAACAGCGACCGCCTTGTGGACATGATGGACCTCATGTCCGTCCTGACCTTTTTCGGCGCGATGTCTCCCCCGGGCACCAGCACCGGCGATGCCGACGGCAACGGCCTGGTGAACTTCTACGATGTGCTCTCCGTCCTCGCCAACTTCGGCGCCGTCTGTCCGTGAGGGCCCAACTTCACCACAGAGCAAACAGAGAGCACGGAGGAATGCAGGAAGGCGTGCTCAACCACAGACCGGTGGAGCGATTGTGCGAGGCTTCAGGTTCCAGCGCGCCCCAGCCTTCCATTCATCTCATGATGATCGCTCTGTGATCTCTCTGGTCTTTGTGGTGAGTCTCCGTCGCATCAGATCGCCAGCGCCTGTAGGGCCGCCACGCGGTCTTCGACCGGCGGGTGCGTCGCGAACAGATTGATGAGCGTCCGCCCGCCGGCGAGCGGCTCGACGATGAAGAGGTTGTTCATCGCCGGGTTGGGCTGAACGAGCCGGATTCGGCGCGAATACGCGTCGAGCTTGAGCAGCGCGGAAGCCAGACCCCCGGCGTTCCCCGCGATCCGGGCCCCGCCCTCATCGGCCGCGAACTCGCGCGTGCGGCTGATCATCGCCTTGATCAGCGCGGCGCCCACGGCCGCGAGGATCACCGTCAGGAACCCCAGCAGCGGATGGCCGCCCTCCCGGTTGCCGCCGCCGATCAGGAAGAACCATTGAGCGATGAAGGCCAGCACGCCGGCGATGGTGGCGGCGATGCAGGAGACGAGCGTGTCGCGGTTCTTGATGTGGGCCAGTTCGTGGGCGATGACGCCCTCGAGTTCGCGCGCATCAACGAGGCGGAGCATGCCCTGCGTCACGGCGACGGCGCCCTTGCGAGGCGAGCGCCCCGTGGCGAAGGCGTTGGGGGCCTCGTGCGGGCAGATGTAGACGCGCGGCATCGGCAGGCCGGCCCGCTGGCGCAGCCGGTCGACCATGGCATAGAGCTCCGGCGCGGTGCGGTCATCGACTTCCTTGGCTCGCATGGCCGCGATGGCCAGCCGGTCGGAGAAGAACCAGGCGCCGATGTTCATCAGGCCGCCGAAGATCAGCGCGGTGATGATGCCGTTGGTGCCCCAGTAACTGCCCACCCAGAGGAGCAGCCCCATCAGGCCGCCCATCAGCAACGTGGTCTTCAAGTGGTTCTTGAACGAGATCATCTTTGACCCTTCCCCGGGGTTTCCGGCGACGGCGCGTCAAGCGTACGCGCACCGCCGCCCGGCGGTTGCGGTGCACACCGTGTGCCGAACGCCTTCCACGCTCTTTGGTCGGAACTGGGGCTTGATCGTTGCCGGCGGGCGCATGGCGTGCACGAGAGGGCGGGCCGCCTGCCAGTTTGACCCCATAACCGGCGGATCCTGGCTGGGGCTGTGAGGCATGGCTGGCGCCTCGACCGGGACTCGCACGTCCGCGGTGCGCCGTCACAGGCGTCACCGGCGGCGCAAGCTGTTCCGTGCATTGCGGAGTCGTCGGCGCTGTCGTTGACGGGCGAGGCGATCCGGCCCATGTATCCGGTGCACGTTGCGGCGGCTGACGCTGCCGCAGGGATCCGCACTCGGGGAAATCGGGCTGTGCCTGTCGGGCGGGGATCAAGAGCCCTGATGGTCTGTGGCATGCTCGCTTCGGCGGCATGGGCGGTCGGCGCTGCGCGGGCGGGCTCCGTGGCACAGGACTACGCGGATGGGCCTTCGCTCCAGGCGCTCGATCATTCGGCGAAACGGCTGGCGGCGGGCGGCCGGGGCGCTCGCGCGCGGGCCTGGCCGCTGATCGAGATCAGCGGGGGAGCGATGAGCCTTCGCCAGCCGGTGGCGCCGGCGCTGAGCACCTCCGCGCCCACGATGGCGTCGCTGATTCCTGCGCCCATCGAGATCATGTCGCACGAGCCGACGACTCCCGCGCTGCTGATGCAGGCGTCGGAGGAGCCGGCGCGCGCTGCGCTGCCCGGCGTCCGCTACCACGAGGACTTTGAGGGCGGTAGCGCCGGGGAGGAGTGGGGCGGGGCCCTCCCAGTGACCCGCTCCGAGGAATTCACGAGCTTTGCGGGACCCTTCGGCGAGGCGGCGCTGACGCTCTCGGTGCGCACGCGACCCGGCGCGGGCTACACCCTCGCGTTCGACCTGGTGTTGCCCGGCGCACCCGGGTTTGAGACTTCGATGGATGGCACCCTGGGCGTTTCGCTCGGCGAGCTGGAGCTGCTCTGCCGCGATGTGCAGGACCTGCGCGCGGAGCAAGCCGCGGCGGCGGCCGAGGGCGAGCCGGCTCGGCCGCGCGTCGTCCGCCACGTGTGCGTGCCGTTCATCGCGGACTCGGAGACCACGACGCTTCGATTCGCGGGTGCGGTGGTGTCCGGCGAGCCGGGGGCGGGCTGGGGCATCGACAACGTGATCATCGACGGCGGCGAGCAATCTTCCACGAGCGGATTCGGCGAGGCATCGCTCGTGCGCGGCCACGGATTTCTTTCCACCGTGCCGATCCTGTCGCCGGATCTCGGCGGCGGTCCATCGAGACAGTGGGATCTCGACTCGCCGGCCGGGTCGGGTGATTCCGGCGGAGGCGGGGGCGGCGGTGGCGGCGACGGGGAGATCAAGAGCCTGCCGGCGCCGGGGGCATTGCCGCTTGTCGTGGCATTCTTCGCGCTTACGGTTCGTCGTCGCTCGTAGTTGGCGACGATGATGGCCCCCCATCCGGGCCGGGGAGCGCCCTTCCGCGCTTCGAGAACGCGGCGCGCATCGCGCGCGGGCGCGGGATGCCGAGTTTGTCCATGCGCGAGAGCAGTGTCTGCGGGTTGATCGAGAGTTTCTCCGCGGCGCCGCTGTCTCCGAACACTCGGTAGCCGCGCGTTTCCAGCGCGTGCATGATCTGGAGTCGCTGCAACTGATCGAGCGTCAGGTCCAGGAGCACATCGCGCGGCACATTGGACGTGTCGCGGGCGCCGCCGACGCCGCCGGGCGCGCCGCCGGCCCGCACCGGGCTGGTGGGCAGTTCGACCTCTAATTCGCTGGCGGCGGGATCGGCCAGCAGCGTGGCCCGCTCGATCGCGTTTTCCAGTTCGCGCACGTTGCCGGGCCAGCGGTAGGTGAGCAGGCGTCGCATGCTCCGCTCGCTGATCGGGAGCACGGGCCGGGCCAGCCGGCGGGCGTGGCGATCGTGGAAGAACTCGGCCAGCGCGCGGATGTCTTCGCGCCGGTCGCGCAGCGGCGGGACATCGATGCGGAACACGTTGAGCCGGTAAAACAGGTCCTCGCGAAAGCGACCGCGCTCGACCTGCGCGGGGAGGTCGCGGTGGGTGGCGGCGATCAGGCGCACATCGACCTGGATGGTCTCCGTGCCGCCGACGCGCTCGAACGTGCCCTCCTGAAGGACGCGCAGCAGTTTGGCCTGCGCCGCGGGGGAGAGTTCCGCGACTTCGTCCATGAACAGCGTGCCGCCATCGGCGAGTTCGAACTTGCCCAGCCGCTGGCGCTCGGCCCCGGTGAACGCGCCGCGCTCGTGCCCGAAGAGTTCGCTCTCCAGCAGCGTTTCCGGCAGGGCCGCGCAGTTGACGGCCACCAGCGGGCGCCGGGCCCGGGGCGATTGGGTGTGGATGGCACGCGCGACCAGTTCCTTGCCCGAGCCCGATTCGCCCGCGATCAGCACGGTCGCGGGGCTGGCCGACACGCGATCCACCTGGTCGAGCATCGTGAGCACTGGCGCTGAGGAGCCGATGATCCGCACGGGATCAGCGCCCTCGGCGAGTTCGGCCGTCAGTTCGCCCATCTTGTTCCGCGCGCGCTCAGATTCGTTCAGAGCGCGCTGGAGGCGCGTGAGCTCCTCCTGCTGCGCGACGCGAATGGCGGCGTCGAGCAGGACGATCAGGTAGGCGGGCGAGCCGCGTCGCTTTGAATCGCCGGGCGACTCCGGGATGCGCTCCACGAGCACGTCGACGTCCACGCGCCGACCGGGGAGATTGAGGCGCACGGCGGCCCGCGAGGCTCTCCTCCCTTCGCGCGCCTGCACATCGAGCGATTCGATCAGCGCGCGCCCGCCCTCGAGCCACTCTCCGATCGCGGCCCCGAGGGCCTTTTCAACAGCCAGGCTCAGCCGCTCGCACGCCGCGCGATTGACCGCGATGACCCGCCATTGCGCGTCGGCGAGCACGAGCGGGATGGGCAGCCACTCGATGTCGATCCTGGCGTTCATGCGCCGGCTCCTGGTGCTTCAGGCGCGACCCAGCCAGATTCGCTTAATTGTTGAATGTCGCAGTCTGTTGATCAATTGTTGAATATCGAGATTGTGATTGTTGAATATCACTGTTAGCGAACGTCCTATAACTAGAATCGGCCTTTTCTGTGTTAGAAAGGCCTGTTGGCACGTTGGCACGGCTGTTGCCACGAGTCATGGCGGATGCCAGCTCCGTCTGGCGTGGAGAAAGGGGGACGTGGCGGCGAAGGCCGACACGGCCCTTTGGAAACACCCGGTGGCCGAAGAGGGTGTCACCGGGCACGTCTGGAAGGGAGACAGTTTTCGTGGGGGTCGCCGGGGCGTCTTGGGGAGGGGAACGGCGTGGCCAGGTGGGCAGGTCACGTCAGTCCCTTCCCCGAGCCGCCCGGGCGATCCGGGAAGGAAGAAAGCAGAGCGCACGTCTTGGGCGCCAACCCCGAGGCGAGCACAGGAATATGACCAGCCGCGGGGCTCAAACTGAGCCAACGCAACACCATCCTACGCTGTCTGGGATGGACCTCGGGCGGCCGGGACCGACCGGCCCCGGCCGCCTTTTCTGCGATGTGTTGGGGGAGTAAGTGGATCTGTGAATCCCCCGTGCCGGGCGACCCAGGCCGCCCGGCATTCCAAGCGTTTGCCGAGCGATCCCGCCCGTGACTATGCCCACGGGCTGGTTCGCTCGGCTCTTTTTTTGGCGAGCCGGGGCGCGCGATCGCCCGGGGTCGGAACTGCGGTCGCTGAAGCGCGGCGCGACTCTCATCGTGAGGCAAAGCCTTGCCGATTCTGGCACCAAGGCTTAGACTCGTCTCGCGCTTTCTCCCTTTGATCCGGATGAACGGCTAAAAGATGACCCCCGGGCCTGCCGGGGCTCGGAGTCGAACTCGATGGGCAACTACTACTTCACATCGGAATCGGTCTCGATGGGCCACCCGGACAAGGTGGCCGACGCGATCTCGGATTCCGTGCTCGACGCCATGATCGCGGGCGATCCGATGAGCCGCGTCGCGTGCGAGACGATGGTCTCGACGGGCATGGTGGTGGTCGCGGGCGAGGTGACGACCACGACGTACGTGGACATCGACGAGACGGTGCGCCGGACGATCGAGCGCATCGGCTACACGGACGGCGACATGCACTTTGATGCGCGCTCGTGCTCCGTGCTCGTGGCGCTGAAGAAGCAGTCGCCCGATATCGCGATGGGCGTGGACAAGGACGGCGCGGGCGACCAGGGCATGATGTTCGGCTACGCCTGCCGCGAGACGGAGAAGCTCGAGCACGGCACGTACATGCCGCTTCCGATCTGGCTCGCGCACCGGCTGGTGGAGCGTCAGGCCGAGTGCCGGCAGCAGAGCGTGTTCCCGGGGCTGCGCCCGGACGCCAAGAGCCAGGTGACCGTCGAGTACGACGAGAAGAACGGGCCGGTGCGCGTGGACACGGTGGTGCTCAGCACGCAGCACCACCCGATGTACAACGGCAAGAAGCAGGAAGAGCTGCGCCACCTCGTGCGCGAGCACATCATCAAGCCGACGCTCGGTCAGAAGTGGTGGAACGAGAAGATCAAGGTCCACATCAACCCGACGGGCCAGTTTGAGATCGGCGGGCCGCACGGCGACTGCGGGCTCACCGGGCGCAAGATCATCGTGGACACGTACGGCGGGATGGGGCGGCACGGCGGCGGGGCCTTCAGCGGCAAGGACCCGACGAAGGTGGACCGGTCGGCGGCGTACATGGCGCGGCACATCGCCAAGTGCGTGGTTTCCGCGGGTCTGGCCGAGCGCTGCGAGATCCAGTTGTCGTATGCGATCGGCGTGGCCGAGCCGACCAGCGTGCACGTGAACTCGTTCGGCACGGCGACGGTGAATCCCGACAAGATCGAGAAGGCGATCCGCGAGGTGTTCCGGCTGACGCCCAAGGGGATCATCGAGAGTCTGAAACTGCGGGCTCCGATCTATTCGGAGACGGCGGCGCACGGGCACTTCGGGCGCCGGCCGCTGACGAAGACGGTCGACGTCGCCGCCGCGGGCAGCCATAACGGGAAGACCGAGAAGAAGACCTTCGACCTGTTCACGTGGGAGAAGACGGACAAGGCCGAAGCGCTGCGGGGGCTGTGCTCTTGAGTTGAAGAGGGACCGGGGACCGGGGACCGGGGATCAGACCGAATCCCGCGCCGGTTGCATTGGACCTGCGTCGGCGACAACGGGCGGGGCGTTGGCGAGTTCGCGCGCGAATTCCGCCATCTCTTCCTGAGCCGCGAATATCTCATCCAGCGACAGGCCCGCCCAGTAGTCCGATTGGCTGCGTCGGCTGCGTTGCCAGGTGGTTGCCTGCCAGTCGGGTTTCTTGGGATTGGATGCGCCTGAGTTTATTGGCGTGAGAGCCTCTGTTTCAGTTCCGCGATGTCGGCGAGGTCACGGGGGCGGCTGGCAATGCGAAAAGCACTCGATCCGGTGCTGCGCGGGCCAGTGGGGAAGCAACTGTAGAAGGAATCGAAACCCAGGTGCAGGGATTCGGGGGCCTCGACACCGCTTTGGGTTTGCTGTGACAACGGCCAGGAATTGCCAAAGCACAACTGAGATTCGGCGGGGCGGCTTTGCAGTTCCGATCCCCTTTCTGTCGATTCGAGTCGGGCAGGAGCTTTCAATGTTGCTTGCATCGAGCGGCGCAGTTCTCGTTCTCGCGGCGGTTGCCGGGGTTTCGATCGCCAGTCCGATCGCGATGCCTCTTTATCGGGCGACTCCGCTTCCTCTCCCTCGACCGATCACCGATGACTATTCGGCGCTTACCAACGACGGATTCGCGGCCTTCACGGTCTACCCGCCCGTAGAGGTTCAGGGGCTTTACGCGCAAGGCCTCGTTGTGAACACGCGCACCGGAACAAGTTCGCTCGTCGCACCCATTCCAGGCGCGGTGCGTGCCTACTTGAGGGACATCAATGAGTCCGGGACGGCGGTTGGGACAACTGTGCCGATGTCCTCTGCGGGTACGGCGGGACCGACCGTGTACCGCAATGGCGTGGCTGAAATCCTCCCAGAGCATCGAGTCGGGTCGGGCATGGCCTTTGCGATAAATGACGCCGGAGTCATTGTGGGACGCACACGAGATGTTCGTACCGGCATGCTCAAGCCCGCGATCTGGACGGAGCAATCGTCTGGGTGGAGCCTCTCAGTTCTGTCAACGCCGACCTCCCGAAGCGGCATGGCATTCGATGTGAATAATGCGGGAGTGGTCGTTGGCCTTGCGGAAACGTCAACCACCGAAGTGAGGCCGGTGGTCTGGCGGGAGGCGCGATTGGAAATCCTGCCTAGCTTGGGCGGGAACTTTGCGCAGGCGGTACGAATCAACGATGCCGGCCAAGTTGTGTGCATGGCAACCGACGTGACCGATGAAATGCGGGCGTATGTGTGGTCGGATGGACACGTCACGGAAATCGGAACGGACCTGCCGGGACGAATCGACGTCTTCGACATGAACAACGCGGGTGACTGCGTCGGCTCAATCGCCGGTCGCGCTTTCCTCTACCGCAATGGAGTCACAATGGATCTCAATCAGGTAGTGGACAATCTCGACGGAGGCCACTTTTATCGTGCGTCCGCGATCAACGACTACGGCGAGATAATTGCGATGGGCTCGAGCATTGGGGGGTTCTCCGGAGTCTTCGCACTAACTCCCGTTCAGGTCCCCGGTGGAACATCCATCGCTCTGTTTGTCGTGCTCGCAAGCGCGCGACGGCATCGCTATTGTGGCTCGTCGCAAGCGAATCGACTTTTCAACTGGTCAAGACCGAGTTGATTGGCCCGAAGCTTGCCTTCTATCAGGTGCAACCGATTCTGGGCGTGACATCACGCCGCCTCTTCGTTGAGGATGCCGATGGGCGTCGGCGGGCCTGACTCCACCGTCTCGGCGCTGAAGCCGCCGATGGCGTAGTGCTTCTCCAGCGCCTGGCCGAGGAGCGGGCTCTCGGTGAGCACGAGGTAGCAGGGCACGTTGAGGCAGCGCGTCACGAAGCGCAGCGCGCGGCAGAGGTTTTCTGCTGTGGTCGCCAGCATGAGTTCGCCGCCGCTGAAGCGCAGCGGCATGATGCGGAATTGCCACGCCTGTCGCCGGTCAACGAGGCGCAGCGCCTTGGGATCGGTTTCCTCGCGCGTGACGTCGACGTGCTGGGCCTGCGTGGCGTACTGATCGACCCAGGCCTGCTCGACATCGGTCGGGTCGACACCGAAGAGGCGCTCGGCGAGGTCGCCGAAGGGCCTGCTTGTCTCCTTCTGCTGCTCGAGGATGCGCTGCACCTGACGCTGGGTCAGCACGCCGCGCTGCACCAATAACTCACCGATTCGAACGAACATCGGTCGCCTCCCTTTCTCCCACCACGGCCGCGGGGTCGCGGCCGCCGGCAGGGACATCGGGATGACCTGGGCCCGGGTTGGGGCGGCGCGGCGGATTCGGGGTGGCGCTGGTTGGGGCGTGGCGCGTGGGGTGACGGCAACAGCCCTGCCCGGCGTAGGGATCGAGAGGATGAGAGCGGGCGGTTGGCCTGCGATTATCGGGGTTTGGGGCACGTCCGGGCGGGTCGGGCTGACGGGGACGGACCTCGTGCCCGGCGATTTCGACGCCGGTAGAGTGAAGCGTCCGAATAGCAGGAAGCAGGGGTTCGAGGACGGGATCCGTCTCATGTACGAACTGACGATCCACACACGCGAGGGTCGGGAACTCAAGCGTTATGAGCTGTCCGGAACCCGGCCGATCCGGATCGGGCGCGCGGTGGACTGCGATATTCAGATCGCGGTTCCCGAGGTTTCGCGCCGGCACGCGGAGCTGATCCAGGTCGAGAAGGACGTCTGGATCATCAAGGATCTCGACTCCACGCACGGCTGCATGGTCAACGGCGAGCGGATCCGCGAGCTGACGATCCAGCCGGGGCTGGAAGTGACGATTGGCCCCGCGGTGCTGCGCTTCGACAACCTCACGGCGCGCATCGGGCGAGAACTGGATGAGCTGATCGAAGGTGAAGAAGCGCCCGGCGCATCGCCCGCGGCTGAGACGCTGCCCGTGTCACCCGATGACACGAAGGGCAAAAAGTCCGAGGGCTCGGATGCCAAGTCGAAGAAGGGCTTGGCGCGGTTCGGGTTCGGCAAGAAAAAGTAAGTGAGGACTCCAGACGCACCGCGCCGGATCGGCGAGAACTGCGCGTCGATCGCCCACAGATCGCGGGGAGAAGTAAGGAAACCGACCTAGATTGGAGTTCGCAAAAAGGGCTTTTGCACGCGTTGAATCGGGGATTCACTCGGCACAGGGGCGAACTTGGGGCATCTGATGTGCGTATACAACTGTGTCGCCGGGTTGTGAAGCCATCCCAGCGACAGACGAATCTCTCTCTCCTCCAGCGACCCCCGGGCTCCCCGCCCGTGGGTCGCTTTGCCTGAGCAGGCACGGAGGCGCCGAGGCACGAAGGCACGGAGGGGGAAGCGCGAAGCGGCGTAGCCGACTACGCGCTGGCGGGCGCGGGCTGTCGCAACACCGCGGAGACACGCCGAGTTGGATAGCCGCCGGGACGCTGAGACGAGGCGACGGGCTGATCCTGCGACGTGAAGTCCTCGCCGAAGCGGATGAGGCGGAACGAGTTCCCGATCACGAAGATGTCGCCGAGGAAATGATAAAACGCGGCGATGCCGATGCCGATGGTGCCGGTGGCGGCGCTGACGAGGCCGATGAGCGCGATGATGATTGAGGCGGCGATGTTCTGAGCGATGATGAGGCGCGTGCGGCGCGCCAGGCGGATCAGGAAGGGAATCCGCGAGAGGTCGTCGTTCATGAGGGCGACGCCCGCGGAGTTGGTGGCGATATCGGAGCCGGAGAGGCCCATGGCGACGCCGACATCGGCAGCCGCGAGGGACGGCCCGTCGTTGATGCCGTCGCCGACCATGAGGACGCGCCCGCCACCCGCGACCATCTGCTTAATCAGATCGTGCTTTTCTTCCGGGAGGCATTCGGCCTCGATGCGGTCCACGCCGACGGTCGAGCCGACGCGCTTGGCGACGGCGAAGCGGTCGCCGGTGAGGAGGACGAGGCTGCGCACGCCCAGTTCGCGGAGTTGTTCGATGACCCAGCGGGCGTTGTAGCGGAGCTTGTCCTCGAGGCCGACCGCGCCGAGGTAGCGGCCGGCGCGCATGACGTGAACACCGGTCATGCCCTCGATCTTGCGCTCGACTTCATCGACGAGCGGCGCGGCCGCGGAGTTGAGTTCGCGGATCCAGGATGCGCGCCCGGCGACGAGTTCGCCCTGCGGGGTCTTGCCGCGGACGCCCTTGCCGTGGACCTCCTCGAAGTGATCACCGCCTCGCGGGGCGATGCGGGCCTGCTCCGCGGTCTGGAGGATGCTGCGGGCGAGCGGGTGATTGGAGTGCTGCTCGGCATCGGCCGCGGCCTGAAGCAGCTCGGCTCCCTCGACCCCGGGCGCGGGGGCGAGACGGCTGACGGCGAACCGCCCGGTGGTCAGCGTGCCGGTTTTGTCGAGCACGACGGTGTCGCCGTGGGCGGCGGCCTCGAGATAGGAGGTTTGCTTGATCATGATGCCCAGGCGCGCGGCGGCGGCGAACGCGGCCATCATGGCCGTGGGGCTGGCCAGCAGCAGCGCCGATGGGCAGACGACCACGAGCACGGTGATTGCTTTGTCCACATCCTTCGTCAGGTACCAGACGAGGGCGGCGGTCACGAGCGCGACGGGCACGAAGTAGCGGGCCACCTGCTCGATCATCAGCTGGCGCGGCGTGCGCGTGGATTCGGCCTGGTGGATGAGTTCGGCGACCTTGCCGATCGTCGTGTCTTCGCCGACCTGAGTGGCGCGCAGGTCGATGGTTCCGGTCAGGTTTGTCGTGCCCGCGTAGACAGGGCTGCCGGGCTCGACTTCGACCGGCGCTGCCTCGCCGGTGAGGCTCGCCTGGTTGATCATCGAACGGCCGGTTGTGATCACGCCGTCCACGGGCAGGTTTTCGCCCGGGCGGACGCGCACGACCATGCCGACCTGCACCTGCGCCATCGGGATTTCACGCTCGCCTGAGCCATCGATCACGCGGGCCGTGTCGGGCGTGAGCTGCACGAGTTGCTCGATGGCGCGGCGGGCGCCCCAGGCCGTGCGGCGCAGGGCCTGGTCGGCGACGAGGAGGATGAACGCGAGATACCCGGCGGTCTCGTATTGGGCGGTGGCGATGGCGGCGAGGATGGCGAGAGTGGCGAGCGAGCTGCTGCTCCACGTGCCGCGACGGAGCTCGAGCCAGGCCGAGTAGGCAAGCCCCGAGCCGAGCAGGACAGCGCCGACCGCTGCGGGTATCTGCGAGATCTCAATATCGACGACGTTGAGCCAGCGCGTCACGGTGCTGACGAAGACAAGCACGCCGCCGATGAGGTAAACGATGATCCAGCGCTCGAGGCGCAATTCGTGGTGAGCGCAGCACTCGACGCCGTGCTCGTGCTCGTGGTCGTGGGGCGCGTTCTTCGTGACGGGGAGCGCGACGTGCGTGGCCATGGGGTCCTCGGGGTCGGGTTCCGGGGGCGCGGCCCATATACTAGGGTTGGCGGCCTCCGCTCCCGGTGCTCTCCGCTTCTACGAGAGGGACCGCCCGGCGGTTCTGGGGCGTCGGATCGCGAATGAAGACGGGTCCGACCTGCGGCGCCGGCCTGCGCATGACCACCGAGCGGATCACCATCCTGGGCGACGGCCAGATGGGGCTGGTGTGCGCTTCGGTTCTTGCACAGGGCGGCCCGTCGGTCGAGGCGACGCTCTGGGGCCACGAAGCGGGCCCGATGGAGATGCTTAGACAGACTCGGGTTTCGCCGCGGCTGCCGATGCTCCGCCTGCCGGAGCCGCTGCGGCTCACCGCGGATCCGCGGGTCGCGCTCGCGGATGCCGATCTCATCATCTCGGCCGTGCCGACACAGTTCATCCGGTCGGTGTGGAAGCGGGTTCGTGTGCTCGTTCCGGGCCCGACGGAGGCGGCGGTGGTGAGCGTGGCCAAGGGGATCGAGGACGGCACGTTCCTTCGCCCAACGCAAGTGATCGCGGATGTGCTCGGAGATGATCCGGACGGGCCGCCGCGGGCATTCGCGGTACTCAGCGGGCCGACGATCGCGCCTGAACTGGGACGATGTCTGCCGGCGACGATGATCGCCGCGAGCGATGATGGCGGGCTGGCGACTCGCGTTCAGCGGCTGTTCTCGGCGAGTTGGCTGCGGATCTACACGGGGACGGACCCGCTGGGCGTGGAGCTGGCCGGCGCGACGAAGAACGTGATCGCGATTGCGGCGGGCGTGCTGGATGGGCTCCAGGCGGGATTCAATGCCAAGAGCGCGCTGCTCTCGCGCGGGCTGGCCGAGATCGCGCGGCTGGGCAGCGCGATGGGGGCGCGGGCGGAGACGTTTTTCGGCGTCGCGGGGGTGGGGGACCTGGCAACATCCTGCTTCAGCCCCGAGGGGCGCAACCGTTCCTGCGGCGAGGCGCTGGGGCGCGGTGAGCCGCTCTCGTCATACCTCCAGCGGACGCAGTCCGTGGTGGAGGGCGTGGCGACGGCGAAGGCCGTGCTCGGGCTCGCGCGCAAGTTCCGCGTGGAGATGCCGATCGCGGAAGCAGTGCACGCGGTCCTCTATGAGGGCATGGACCCGATCGTGGCGATCGCGCGGCTGATGAGCCGAGAGCCGAAGGCGGAGCGCGTCGGATGAGGATTCACCGCCTCCCCGCGGTGAATGAATCATTTGCTCAGCACCATCTTGATGCCGACGAGGATGATGATCGCGCCGAAGACGCGGCGGAGCACGACCTCGTTCATGTTGATCGCGAGGTTGGAGCCGAGCAGCGTGCCGCCGATGAAGCCGAGGATGATCCAGAGCGCGGCCTTGATGTCGGCGTGCCCCTCGCGGTAGTAGGCGAGGAAGCCGATGAAACAGACGGGCACCGAAAGCACGGCGAGGCTCGTGCCCTGCGCCTTCTTCTGGGCCATGCCGAGGATGTAAACCAGCGCCGGCACGATGACGATGCCGCCGCCGACGCCGATCAGGCCGCTCAGCGCCCCGGCCCCGACTCCGATCAGTATGAAGAGCATCACTTGAACAGCCTGGTTCATGGCGGGGCTCCCAAGAGTGGCGAAGGAAGCCCATGGTAGAGAGAGCCGGAGCATGCGTGCGCGGCTGCCATACCCTTATCCCCATGGACAAGACGAATGCTCGATGGGCGGCTGTGGTGGCGGGGGCGATCGGCGTGTTCGGCGTGCCCGAGATGGCGGTCGCCTGGGACGCGCACGGGCACCGCGTGGTGACGTATCTCGCGCTCGATGAAGCGGCCAAGGGCGGGACGATGCCGGCGTGGCTCAATGACGCCGCGACTCGCCAGCGGATCGCCTATCAGTCCGCGGAGCCGGATCGTTGGCGCGGCCAGCCGACGAGTGCGCTCAAGCACGAGAACGCGCCGGATCATTACCTGGATATCGAGGACCTGGAGCCCTACGGCCTGACGCTCGAGACTCTTCCGCGCCTGCGCTACCGCTATGTCGCGGCGATGGCGGCGACGAAGGCCGCTCACCCCGAGCGATGGTCCTCGTACCAGGCCGAGAAAGACGTCAACGGCGAGTGGGAATGGCCGGGGTTCGTGCCGTACGCGATCATGGAGCACTACGGGAAACTTCAGTCGTCGTTCCGCACGCTGCGCACCATCGAGGCGCTCAACGAGAGCGGGCGCGAGGTGCAGGCCGAGCAAGCCCGCGCCAACGTGATCTACCACATGGGCGTGCTGAGTCACTTCGTGGGCGACACCGCTCAGCCGCTGCACACGACGCGCCACTACAACGGCTGGGTCGGCGAGAACCCCAACGGGTACACGGTCAGCAAGCAGTTCCACGCGTACATCGATGGAGGTGTGGTCAGCCTGCACCAGATCACGTACGAGTCGTTGTGCGCGCGGTCGAAGCCGGAGAGACCGGTTGATGCGGCGGATCCGTGGCCGGCGATCCTGGACCATCTGCGCCGGTCATTCGTGCACTTCGAGGACCTGTACAGGATGCAGAAGGACGGCTCGCTCGACGGGCCGCCCGGCAAGTCGCTGATCGAAGAGCGGCTGATCGACGGCGGGGCGATGCTGGGAGCGATGTACCGGGCGGCGTGGGAGTCGAGCGTGCCGGAGGATGCGGAACTCAAGCGGTTCGGGCAGTGGACTCCTGCGGCCGCAGCGCCCGAGCCCGCGGCGGGCCAGCCTGCGGGCGCCGCGCCCGCACAGCCAGCCGGACGCAACGGCGTACCCTTTGGCCCATGAGCGGGCCGGTGCGCGATGCACGACTGATCTTCCTGGGGACCGGGACCTCGGGCGGCATCCCGCTTATCGCGTGCTCTTGCCCGGTGTGCGCGAGCCAGGACCCGCGCGATACGCGGACACGCACCGGCGCGGCGGTGCAGTGGATCGACCCCGGCGGCACGCCGCGGACCGTGCTCCTGGATGCCACGCCGGACTTGCGCCAGCAGGCGCTTCGCCACGACCTGACTCGGTGCGACGCGATTTTTTTCACGCACAGCCACGTGGACCACATCTTTGGACTGGATGAGGTGCGCCGATTCAACGCGGTCATGAAGGCGCCGATCGACGTCTACGCCGAGCCGGCCGTTCTCGAGGCGCTGAAGCGGGTGTACAAGCACGTCTTTGACAAAGATGCCGCCGACAACGATTCGTTCGTCGCGACGCTCATTGCTCACCCGGTGGATGTGCCGGAGCGCGGAGGGGCCGGCGCACCGATCGATTGTTGGGGGCTGCGATTCACGCCGATCCGGATGATGCACGGGCGGCTTCCGATCCTGGGGTGGAGGGTGGAGGAAACAGGCAATAGGCAACAGGCAACAGGCAACAGTCAGGAAAAGCCCCAACGCGCGATGTCCAGCCCAAGTGCCGAGTGCCCAGTGCCCAGTGCCTCGCCTTTTCCCCTCGCCTACTGCACCGATGTCTCGGCGATTCCCACCGCGTCGTGGGCGGCGCTGACCGGGCTGCGCACGGTCGTGCTCGATGCGTTGCGCATCCGGCGTCATCCGACGCACTTCTCGCTTGATCAGGCGGTGTCCGCGGCCGAGCGCATCGGCGCTGCCCAGTCCTTCTTCGTTCACATGTCGCACGAGATCGCGCACGCGAAGGTGGATGAAGGGCTGCCGGAAGGGATGAACCTGGCCTATGACGGGCTCGTGCTCGGCACGCCGGCGCAGGCCAGGTCAGTCGCGCCGCCCGTGGCACGCCAGACTCGGGCCGATGATCCGGGCGAGGAGTGGAATCCGGGAACCGCCGAGGGTCGGAAGGGCTGAAAAGCCCCCGGTTTGCGGCCTGAAATACAGGGCTCGACGAACGCCACGATTCCGGCCGATCCGCTACACTTTCCGCCCCCATGGCCAAGGCACGCGAAGTCAGAAAGCGCATGAAGGCCGTGGCGAACATCCGCCGCATCACCAAGACGATGCAGATGATCGCCACGAGCAAGTTCGCCAGGGCGCAGCAGCGCGCGTTGGCGACCAAGCCCTTCACCGAGGGCATCTTTGATCTCGTGCGCGAGCTGGCCGCCAAGGCGGGCAACATCAGCCACCCCCTGATCAACGGCCCATCGGGCGGGCCCAAGGGCGGGGAATTGCTGCTGGTCATCACGTCCGATCGCGGCTTGTGCGGGCCCTACAACGGCAACGTGCTTCGCGCGGCCCGGGACCATGTGCGCAAGGACGGGTCGAAGCGCGGCGAACTGCCGCAGGGTCTGTCGCTGGAGATCGTCGGGAAGAAGGGGATCGGGTTCCTGCGGTTTGCGGGCATCCCCATCTCCAGGCAACTGACGCAGTTCGGCGACAAGCCGGCGTACGCCGATGTCGAGAAACTCGGTCAGGAATACATGGACCGGTTCACGAAGGGCGAAGTGTCGGCGGTGCGGATCGCGTTCATGCGGTACATCAGCACGTCGCGTCAGCGGCCGGAGATACTTCAGCTGCTCCCGCTCAAGCCGCCCGCCGCGGGAGAGGGCGCGGCCGGGGAAGGCAAGCCGGAGCGCACGGTGCAGTACGAGTTCTCGCCCGATCCCGAGCGGTTGCTGGCCGATCTCCTGCCGCTGTCGGTGAAGGCCACGCTGTTCCAGTGCTTCAATGACGCGATCGTGAGCGAGCACGTCTCGCGGATGATCGCGATGAAGGCCGCGACCGACAACGCGGGGAAGATGGGCAAGGTACTCCAGCGGCGATACAACCGGGCGCGCCAGTCGCAGATCACGACGGAGCTCACCGAGATCGTTTCGGGGGCGGCGGCGCTGGAATAGCTTTCTAGCGCTCGGGCTTCCGCGCCCCTGGTTTGAGCGCTCGGCATCCTGCCTTCGCTTTCTCGTAGTGGCCGCTCGCCATCGTGCTCCCTCGGCCCGTCAGCGAGGACTTCCTGCTGGGCCTCGGCGATGGCTCACTCTTACCGTCAACCACGCTTTCCGCGTCCGGATTGGGATTACACTTCCGATAGATGACGGGGAGGCCGGGAAAAGTGCGGGCGGCGGCCCGTTTGGCCGAACCAGATTCCATGCCCTCGACCCGCGCGGCCGCTGCCATGTCGTCGAAGCCGAATCCCACCCCGCCGCGGCGAGAGACAGCGCTGTCAGCGCCGTTTTCGAGCGTGCTGGAGATGATCGGTCGCACGCCGATCGTTGAGTTCCGGCGGCTGGATGCGGGGCCGTGCCGCCTCTTCGGGAAGATGGAACTGGCGAACCCGGCGGGGTCGATCAAGGACCGCATCGGGCTGTCGATGATCGAGGGGGCGGAGCGCGACGGGCGGCTCAACCCCAAGGGGAATCCGCCGCCGACGATCATCGAAGCGACGGCGGGCAACACCGGTCTGGGGCTGGCGCTGGTGGCCGGGCAGCGGGGCTACGCGCTCAAGGTCGTCGTGCCGGACAAGATGAGCCAGGAGAAGATCTTTCACCTGCGCGCGATGGGCGCGGAGGTGATCCTGACCCGCTCGGATGTGCAGAAGGGGCACCCGGACTATTACCAGGATGTCGCGGAGCGGCTGGCGAAGCAGACGCCCAACAGCTTGTTCGTGAACCAGTTCTCGAATCCCGACAACGTGCGGGCGCACTTCGACGGCACGGGGCCCGAGATCTGGGAGCAGTTGGGCGGCAAGGTTGATGCGGTCGTGCTGGGTGTCGGCTCGGGCGGCACGCTCAGCGGCGTGGGCAAGTTCCTGCGCGAGAAGAACCCGAAGGTGAGAATCATCCTGTCGGACCCGGCGGGGTCCGTGCTGCACCCGCTCGTCAACGAGGGCAAGAAGGTTGAGGCGGGGACGTGGCTGGTCGAGGGCATGGGCGAGGATTTCGTGCCGGATATCTGCGACCTTGAGCTGGTGGACGAGGCGATCGCGGTTAGCGATGCCGAGGCGTTCACGGCGGCGAGGCTGCTTCTCTCAAAGGAAGGGATCCTGGCGGGGTCGAGCACGGGCTGCCTTTTGCACGCGGCGCTGGTGTGGTGCCGCAAGCAGACGAGCCCTATGAATGTCGTGACGCTGGTGTGCGACACGGGCGCGAAGTACCTGTCGAAGTTCTTCAATGATTTTTGGATGATCGACAACGGGTTCGTGCGGCGCAAGCGTGAGAACAACCTGCTCGACCTCATCGCGCGCCGCCACGGCCTGGCCGAGGACTACACGCTGAGCGACGATGAGCCGCTGCGGCAGGCGATCAAGCGGATGCAGATGTACGGCGTGTCGCAGATGGCGGTGCTCGACCGCAAGGACAAGGTGGTCGGGATCATCGACGAGTCGGACATCCTGATCGCGGTGACGGACAACGCGTTGGCGTTCGAGCGGCCGGTGAGCGAGTTCATGACGCGCCGGCTCGAGACGATCTTGCCCGAGGCGCCGGTAAAGGACCTGGTGCCGATCTTCCGGGCCGATCGCGTGGCGATCGTGGTGGACGCCAAGGGCGCCTTCCACGGCCTGATCACGAAGATCGACCTCATCAACTACCTGCGCCAGCAGACGGATACGACGATGCGGTTTGCGCAGGAGGGGCTGCTGTCGAAGTAAGCCGTTCGGCGTCGTCGGCGTTCATCGCTCCTGGATTCCCTATCATTCTCGACGCGCGATCGCGCGCTTCGCGAAAGGCTGGATATGGCGACCGACCCGCTCCACATCTCGACCAAAGTCATCCACGCCGGACAACGCCCGGAGCCGATCACCGGCGCGGTGATGCCGCCGATCTTCGTCTCGACGACGTACGCCCAGGAATCACCGGGCGTGCACAAGGGCTTTGAGTACTCGCGCTCGCACAACCCGACGCGGTACGCGCTGGAGCGCATGATCGCGCTGCTCGAAGGCTCGCCGATCACCGAGGCGCAGGATCCATCCTGCGGCGGGTTCGCGTTTGCCTCGGGCCTCGCGGCGATGGCGACGTGCCTGGAACTCATCGACGCGGGCTCACGCGTGGTCGCGATGGATGACATCTATGGCGGGAGCAACCGGCTCTTCCAGCGCGTCCGGGCGCGCTCGCAGGGGCTCGATGTCGCGTTTACGGACCTGACGAAGGTCGATGAGTTCGAGCGGGCGATGACGGCGAAGACAGCGCTGGTGTGGGTCGAGACACCGACGAACCCGACGCTCAAGATCTGCGACCTGGGCGCGATCGCCAAGGCCGCCCGCGCGACGAACCCCAAGGTGATCCTCGTCTGCGACAACACGTTCGCGTCTCCGGTCAATCAGCGCCCGTTCGAGCACGGCTTTGACATCGTGCTGCACTCCTCGACCAAGTACATCAACGGGCACTCGGACGTGGTGGGGGGGCTGCTCGTCGTGCGCGACCTGGAGCGGGCCAAGCAGGTGCGGTTCCTTCAGAACGCGCTGGGCGCAGTGATGGGTCCCTTCGACGCGTACATGACGCTGCGCGGCATCAAGACGCTGGCCATCCGCATGGAGCGGCACAACGCCAGCGCGCAGCGCATCGCCGAGTTCCTCGAGAAGCGGCCCGAGGTGAAGAAGGTCGTGTTTCCCGGACTTCGATCGCACCCGCAGCACGCGCTCTACAAGAAGCAGATGAGCGGGCCGGGCGGCATGATCACACTCGATCTGGCCGGTGGCATCGATGAGGCGCGGCGCTTCCTCGAGAGTCTGCGCCTCTTCACGCTGGCCGAGAGCCTCGGCGGCGTGGAGTCGCTCGTCGATCATCCGGCAATCATGACTCACGCGAGCGTGCCACCAGAGATGCGGCGCACGCTGGGCATCGAGGATTCGACGATCCGGCTGTCGGTGGGCATTGAAGATGTGAACGACCTGATTGCCGACCTGGAGCGGGCGCTCGCCGCCGCGCGCGTTCCGGAAATGCAACCGCAGAGGCGCTGAGGGCGCTGAGTGATTCATTAGAATCAGGAAATGGTGGACGATCCGCTGACGAGATCGGTGATCGGCGCGGCGATTGAGGTGCACCGGAATCTCGGGCCCGGCCTGCTGGAATCGATCTACGAGACGTGCTTCGCTGACGAGCTGGAGCGCCGTGGGATTCGCTTCACCCGTCAGGTGCCCCTTGATATCGAGTACAAGGGCAAGCGGCTTGACGGTGGATTACGCATCGATCTGCTCATCGAGGATCGCGTCGTCATCGAGCTCAAGGCCGTCGATCAGGTCAACGCGGTTCACGAGGCTCAACTGCTCTCCTACATGCGCCTGGCTCGAAAGCCGGTCGGCCTTCTGATCAATTTCAATGTGCCTGTTTTGCACGACGGCGTGAAGCGCCGCATTCTGTCTGAGTTCCTGCCCAAATCCCATTGACTTCTCTGCGTCCTCAGCGCCTTTGCGGTTGCATCTCCCCATGAATCACGCCGCACGGATCATTGACGCCAACGCCAATCGCGCGCGGGAGGCGCTGCGCGTGCTGGAAGACGCCGCGAGGTTTCTGCTGGGCAGCCGCGCGCTGTCGCAGACGCTCAAGGGCATCCGGCACGACTTGGCGCAGACGATGGCGCAGATGCCCGGGGGCGAGAGCGTGGGCATCGCGCACCGCGACACGCCGCACGATGTGGGGACGGAGATCAAGGCCGAGGGCGAGTACCGGCGGCACGGGGCGCGCGATGTCGTGCTGGCCGCGGGCAAGCGGCTCACCGAGGCGCTGCGCTCGATCGAGGAGTTCGCCAAGGCGCTGCCGCGGCTGACCGGCGGCGTCGCGCCGGAGGAGTTCGCCGCGCGCATCGAGAAGCTGCGCTACCGGGCCTACAGCGTTGAGCGGCGGCTGCTGCTGGCGCTGGGATCGGCGCTCAAGCCGCAGTGGCGGCTGTGCGTGCTCGTGACCGAGAGCCTGTGCGCGCACCACTCTTGGCTGGATGTGGCGCTGGCGGCGGTTCAGGGCGGGGCGGACTGCATCCAGTTGCGCGAGCCGGAACTGGCCGATCGCGAGGTGACGACGCGCGCGCAGCGGCTTGTCGAGAACGTCAAAAGTCTGGGTGCCTCGGTCGTGATCAACAACCGGCCGGACATCGCGGTGATCGCGGCGGCCGATGGCGTGCACCTGGGGCAGCACGACCTGCCGGTGCACCAGGCGCGCAAGATCACGGGCTTTGAACTGGTGATCGGCGTCTCGACGGCGAACATCAAGCAGGCCGAGCACGCGCTGCGCGACGGGGCGGACTACTGCGGCGTGGGGCCGATGTTCGCCTCGACGACGAAGCACAAGGAGACGATCGCAGGGCCGATCTACATGAGCGAGTACCTGCGCCACGAGCCGACTCTGCCGCCTCACCTGGCGATCGGCGGCATCACGCCGGAGAACGTGGAAGCGGTCGTGGCGGCGGGCGCGCGAGGCATCGCGGCCAGCAGCACGGTGTGCGGGGCGAAGGACCCGGGCGGCGTGGCCCACGCGCTGCGTGAGGTTGTGAACCGGTATGCGGCGGTGAGTGTTTAGGGGATCGGAATGGGATTCGTAGGCTCCCAGCAAGCGGAGAGGAATTCCACGATCGCGCAAGTGCGATTAGCGCCGCGGTTCCGTGCGGGATGCGATGGCGGTGGTGTACTCGAGTTTCGGGGAGCGGAAACCGAGCGGGCGGTTGTGCACGATGTGTATGTGCGCATCGACGTTCTGAATGTGGCTCGCCCTGATGAGCCGGGCAGCGGCATTCGACTGACGTCTCACATCGCCGACCACGACGGGGTCGTCTGGGAGGTGATTGAGCACGTCGCTTCCGACGCGCTTCTTAAGATGGCCATTGAAGAGGCGATGTGGACCGGCGCGGGGTCAATCGATGCCACGTTTCGGTACGAACGGAACCGAGACAGGTGCTCGGTCCGAACACTCGCCAAGGACATCTACTACTGGAGTGACTACCGTGACCCTTGGTATGTCTGCGTGCTCTCGCAACCCGGGCCGGAGGAGAAAGACCGGCAAACACTACAAGGTGCGGCGCGACTGTCGATGAAGTACTTCGCCGCACAACTGGATCTTGTAGAAACGGTGATCAAGTACCCGTCAGGCGCGCCGGACCAGCGTCGGCATCACATCGTGCTTCGGAGCCTTCAGGGCGCTCCGGTCCATCTGGCCGCGGGAGACGGACTGTCCCGACGTTGTCGGGACGCAGACTTGATGAAGATCCACCCGCTCTCACGGGAATTCGACCTTGACCGGATCTTGTGGCGCGACCTTGGAGGGCACGGGGAGTACCACGGCTCGCTCAGAATCTGGAACCGCGGGCCGGGGGGAAGACTCCGCTTTATGCGCACGGAGCATCGCGATTCACCGAACCCCGGCGTGGTGCACTTGCCGGGAGAGCCCTGTCCTTCGCCCATGCGATGAACACTGATCGTCTCGTCGCTACTCTCCTGCCATGCCATCACGCCGTGTCGGTTGGCCTTTGGTTCTCATGACCGCTGTGGTTTGTGCGACCATGCCGTGCGCGACCCGCGCCGCCGTCACGCTACCGCCCGCGACCACCGTCGAGGGCTATGTGTGCCGCCTGCTCATCAACGAAGTGCCGTTTCCCGGGGAGCGCGGGTACAAGAGCGAAGAGGACACGATGCTCGCGATGGAGGGGCTGCTGGGCGTGCTCGATGCACGCCTGAATCACATCCCGCCGGGCTACACGCAGCAGCAGGTCGCCGCGGTGCGGGCCGATGATGTCATCGACATCATCACCGCCGGCGGCGAGAAGGGACAGTTCGACGGGTTCTATCGCGACGACGCGGGGCGGCCGGTGATGGTGCCGCGGGTCGGCGAGCGCATCGACAACCTGATCGAGATCGCGAGCCGCGGCAAGCCGGGCAAGTTCGCGCGGCTGCTCAATCACGCGGCCGAACTGGCCCGGGGCTACGTGACCGGCTCTGTGGCGTATCACGAGCCGCACGAGGATGTCCTGAATGTCAACGGCGTGGCGGCGACAGGCCGGGCGTACTCGTGGATGACCGATGAGCCGCAGTACAGCCCGGGCGGCAACTTCCTGCGGATCCCGGATGACGAGGAAGGCTCGCTGGGCGGCAACCGGTTCTTCACGCTGAGAAAGGAGCCGCGGTGATCGTTCCGGTCTCTGCGCGGATGCGGATCGTCATGGCGGCGCTGGCGCTCGCGACGGTCTTGAGCGGCTGCACGAGCCAGCGCGCGCAGCGGACGGAGGAAGCCGCCGTCCTCACCAAGGACTACGTCGCCGAAGTGATCCGCTATCTGTACCGGTGGCACGCGGATGAGACCATGCTGGCTTCGGTCGCCGGGTTCAAGGACTCGGAGTTATGGGCGCGGCCGATCCATCCGCGGCTCGATCGCGATGATCAGAGCCTCTTTCACGAGGTGCTCTTCCCGCGCGTGAAGACGCGGATCGTCCTCAAGAAGGCGGACTATCTCGTGGAGGAACTCGGCCAGCGGGTGCGTAACGACTCGTTCAAGATATTCTCGGTCGGGAGTTACTCATCACTGCCGGCTCAGCGCAGCGCCTACACGGTGTTTCGCTTTGAGCGTGATGAGCTCTCGGACTACCTGTTCCGCACGCGCAACGAGCGTGTGTTCCCCGATGAGGAACTGCGCGAGCGCCTGCGCGCGGCGGTGCGCAAGACCATGGTCGAGCGCCCGGCGGATGTCGCCGAGGGGCCGCCGACGGTCTACTTCGCGCCGCTCTCGCCGGTTTCCAACGACCTGTGGGTGTACTGGGAGAACGGGCACCGGATCATCCGCTTCACCAGCGATGCGGACATGACGCAGAAGATCTACTGGGACCTGGCGGGCGTGAACGTGCAGGTCTTCGATCTTCGGAAAGACGTGGTGGTGTCGCTGGGCGAGGTGCCGGGGAGCAACCAGTTCGTGACGCGCGACTGGGCGGCCCGCGTGCTCTTCAACTGCATCGCGCTGGGGCAGAAGGTGGTGATGCCGCCGCAGGCGCAGTGAACGCTCCGAGCTTACGGTTGAGGCTCTTGGGCTGTCCCCTTCGTGCCTCAATGCCTTCGTGCCTTCTCCCTACACTCCCCCCATGCCCGTCACATTCCAGCACACGACACTGCCCAACGGCCTGACGATCGTCGCCGAGACCGATCCCGAGGCGCACACGGCCGCGTGCGGGTTCTTCGTGCGCACGGGGGCCCGCGATGAGACGCTGCCGATCATGGGAGTCTCGCACTTCCTCGAACACATGATGTTCAAGGGCACGGCCAAGCGCTCGGCCGAGGAGGTCAACCGCGACTTCGACGAGATCGGCGCGACGTACAACGCCTTCACCAGCCACGAGCAAACCGCGTTCCACGCGCAGGTGCTGCCGGAGTTCCTGCCGCGGGCCCTGGACATCCTCGCCGACATCCTGCGCCCGGCGCTGCGTGAGCCGGACTTCGACACCGAGAAGAAGGTGATCCTCGAAGAGATCGCGATGTACAAGGACAACCCGATGTGGGTGCTGTACGAGACGACGATGGAGCGTTTCTACGCCGGGCACCCGATGGGCTTCCGGGTGCTGGGCACGGAGGACACGGTCGGCGCGATGAAGCCGGACCAGATGCGCGGCTACTTCGAGCACCGCTACTCGGCGGACAACACGGTGCTCTCGCTCGCCGGTCGGCTGGATTTCAACAGCACGGCGGCGACGGTGCTGAAGATGTGCTCATCGTGGTCGAAGACCGGGGCTGTGCGCGATGCCGCGCCGCCGCGGATCGCCCAGAGCGACTTCACGCTCGATGATCCGCGGATCAACCGGGCCTACATGCTTCTGGTCGCGCCCGCGCCGGCCATGCAGGATGAGCGGCGGTACGCGGCGATGATGCTGGCCAAGGTGCTGGGCGACCCCGACAACAGCCGCCTGCACTGGGCGCTCGTCGAGCCGGGGCTGGCCGATGAAGCGCAGGCGGGCTACGACCCGGGCGATGAGACGGGCACGTTTGTCGTCTCCGCTACGGCCGATCCGGAGCGGCTGGATGAAGTCGGTGCGATCATCGATCGTGAAATCGATCACATCGCGCAGAACGTGACGGCCGATGACCTGGAGCGCCTGCGCAACAAACTGGCCACGGGGGTGACGCTCGCGGGCGAGCGTCCCGGCGGGCGCATGCAGCGCCTGGGGCGCATGTGGCCGTATCTGAAGAAGTACCTCTCGCTCGAAGAAGAACTGGCGGCGATCAACGCCGTGACACTCGATGACCTGCGCGCTCTCGCGAAGGACTATCCCTTCGAGCCGCGGACGGTGGGGCGGCTGGTGCCGAAGATTGGCTGAATAAGCGCAGGACTAGGAGGGCGTCGATGCGGAACGCGGCCGCCCAAGACTCGAGCCCAGCAGCGCGCCGCACGCGCCGATGACGGGATTCGCCACCGTGAGCCAGATCGGCTTTCGTGTCCTTTGGAGCGCGTCCATCTTGCTCATATCGGCCGGGCGAGGTTCTGACGGCGCAGCGCTCTTCCCGCTCTCGAAGACGTACATCAATCCGCCAAGGACCAGCACAACAACAGCCAGCGACAGGCCGGCGCTGCGCTTGCGTGAGATCAGGCCGCACACGAGCCCGCCCACGACGGCCGCGATCAGGGACACCGCACAACTGAAGACCAGCATGAACGTTGAAGGGTCGAAGGTGCCCGGTTTGAAGAGCTGATCGACTCCCATCGCGACGAAGGCGCACGCGAACGACGCGAAAACGATCACAAACATGGTCAGATAGCCCACGATGACGCCGACGATCGATCGTGCCACGGAAGCGCTCCTTGTCCCCTCGCTGCCTCCGGAGGATGAGCACGCTTGTCCCATCGGCAAGCATGCCTCAAACGGCTGAATGAAGGCGACCCCGGTCTCACCACGCCCCCTGCGGGCCGCCCGGCTTCGACATTCGCGCCGGGTGGGGCCCGCCCCGGAGGTGCGGGTCCGGGCTGCACCGTTGTTGGGAATCGCAAGCCCGGATTTCGGGTCCCCGCCCGCGACCGCGTTAGGCTCTTCGGGCCATGAGACACACGCTCTTATCGATGATCGCGGCCGCCTTGATGCTGCTTTCGCCCTGCGGAGAAGTTCGGGCGCGACAGGCTCAGCCGGCGCGCGCTGAGGCGATCTACGTCAACGCGAACATCTACACTGTCGATGCGGCCCGTCCGCGCGCCGAAGCGATCGCGGTTTCCGGCGGCCGGATCCTCGCCGTCGGGTCCAACGCGGAGGTGCGCGCGCAAATAGGGCCGACAACGAAGACCTTCGACCTCGGCGGGCGCACGCTGCTGCCCGGGCTGATCGACTGCCACGGGCACGTCGCCAATCTCGGCGCGTTCGGCCTGGGTCGCATCGATCTGTCGCGAGTGCCCGACTATCAGGCCGCGGTGGCCGCCGTCGCGCAGCGCGCGGCCGAGACGCCCAAGGGCCAGTGGATTCTCGGCGGCCGATGGGACCACGAATCGTGGCCGGGCAAGGAGTTGCCGACGCACCAGGCGCTTTCGGCGGCGACGCCGGATCATCCCGTCTGGCTGCGCCGCGTCGACGGCCACGCCGCACTCGCGAACGCGAAGGCGATGGAGCTCGCGGGCATAACGCGCGAGACGCCGGACCCGCCCGGCGGCGAGATCATCCGCGACGGCCGGGGCCACGCGACGGGTGTGTTCGTCGACAACGCGATGGGGCTCGTGCAGCGCGTGGCTTCGGGGCAGGACTTCACTCCGGAGGCGCTGATCCTCAAGGCGCAGGAGATGTGCCTGGCGGCGGGGCTGGTCGGCGTTCACGATGCCGGGATCGCGCCCGCCGAAGTCGAGACTTACCGCGCCCTGGAGCGCGATGGCCGCCTCAAGATGCGGGTTTACGCGATGATCCGCGGGTTCCAGGCGATCCGTTATTTCGAGGAGCATCCGCTCTACAGCGGGCCGCGCCTGACCGTGAAGGCCGCGAAGGTCGTGATCGATGGCGCGATGGGCTCGCGCGGGGCGTGGCTGCTCGCGCCGTACGCGGACCGGCCGACGAATGATCACGGCGACCCGTACACCGGCCTTGCCGTGACCGAGCCCTCGGTGCTCGAGGAGATCGCCGAGCACGCGCTCACCCGCGGCTACCAGGTGTGCACGCACGCGATCGGCGACCGGGCGAATCGCGAAGCGCTCGACGCCTACGAGCGCGCCATGAAGAAACTGCCGCGGCCTGATCCGCGGTTCCGCGTTGAGCACGCACAGCTGCTGGCGCTGGAAGATATCCCGCGTTTCGCGGCCATGGGGGTCATCCCGTCGATGCAGCAGACGCACTGCACATCGGACATGCGATGGGTCGATGCGCGGGTGGGGCCCGAGAGGGCGCGCGGCGCTTATGCCTGGGCCAGCCTGCTGCGCACCGGGGCGCGCATCGCGGGAGGCAGCGACTTCCCCGTCGAGTCGCACAACCCGTTCCTGGGCCTTCACGCGGCGGCGACGCGCCAGAATGCGCAGGGCCAACCGCTGGGCGGGTGGCACGCCGAAGAGCGGATGACGCGCGAGGAGGCGCTGCGGTCGTTCACGCTCGACGCGGCGTACGCGTCGTTCGAGGAAGGCTCTCGTGGTTCGCTCACGCCCGGAAAGCAGGCCGATTTCATCGTGATCGATCGCGACATCATGACCTGCGGGCCGCACCAGGTGCTCGAGACGCGCGTGCTGCGCACCGTGATCGCGGGCGAGACGGTGTTCGAGTCGCCGAGCCCCAACTAGACGGGCGTTGCACCACTAAAAAAGCGCCGCGGAGCCTGATCCGGGCTCCGCGGCACTCCAAGGGAACACGCATTCCGCCGGGGCCGCCCGGTGGAGGCGGCCCGTGCGGGTTCACAGACCAGGCATCACAGACAGGGCGCGCCGAAGTTGGCCAGGACCTCGAGGACGTCGTTGAAATCGACGGTCCCGCTGCCGTTGGCATCACCGGGGCCGGTGTTGGGGAAGCAGTACACGGCGCCGAAGTTGGCGAGCACGGTCAGCACGTGATTGAAATCGACCGGGCCGGGCAGTTTGGTGGCGTTGCCCGGGCAGAGCACCGTGATGATGATCGCGGCGTCCGCTTCATCCACGGTGCCGTCGCCGTTGACGTCGCCGTCGGCCCAGCCGCCGGGCATGCCGTCGTTGACTACGGCCGTGCTGTGGTCGTCGCTGTCCACATCGCCGTCGAGGTCAACGTCGCCGTAACTTGTTCCGAGGATGTCCTCGACGAGTTCGGTGACGTCGGCCTGATTGATCAGGAGATCGCCGTTGATATCGGCCGACAGGTCCTTGCCCACGGCCTCGGTGAGGACGGCCCAATCGGTCTCCTGGCCGCAGAGGAACGGGGCGCTGCGGAAGTTGGCGTAGACGTAGTCGATGTCGTGCCCGTTCACGACGCCGTCGGCGCCGATCGGGGCGAAGTTGGGCGTCTGGAGGCCGGTGGCGGCGGCGATGTCGGCTCGGGAGTCGCCGTTCTCGTAGGCGCGGCCGGGCGTGGCGAGCGTTGTGCCGAAGAAGTTCCCTCCGAACTGCACATCGACCTGCGTGAAACCCTGCTTGCGATCGAGGCGCAGGCCGCTGCGGGTCCCGCCGCCCACCACGGGCGTGCCCGTGACCATGGCCAGGCCATCGGCGAAGTAGCGCACATCTTCAGTGGTGAATGAGCCGTCGCCGTCGAAGTCGCCGAGGACCTCGATGATGGCATCGGTTCCCGGCGCGCCGGCGATCGGGCCGGTGCCGTTGGGGGCGGCCCAGGCCGGTCCGCCGTTGCGGGCCCGCCATGCGGCGATCATGTGGGCCGTGTCGCTGAGGTTTCGCTGCCCGTCGCCGTTGAAGTCGCCGGCGATGCGGTTGCGGCTCGTCAGCGTCGACGCATCAGACACGAGCACGCCGCCCTGGTTGATGTACGAAACACCGGCGGCGTTGACGCCCTGATCGCTGTACGTGCTGGCGGCGTCGGTGCGGTTTGGAACAAGGCCGTTGAGCGTGACGGAGCCGAACGTGTTGTACGCCGAGTGGCTGAGCACGCTGTTGTTGCGCGTGAAGGTCTGAAGGTTCGCGTTGAAACCGGGGTTGGCGACGAGGGCGCAAGGGTCGCTGTTGGAATGGAGATTGTCGAGCGAAGCGGTCAGCGCGAATATGGTCGCGGCGAGTTCACCCGGTGAAAAAAGCGTCGGGTCACCGCCGGGGAGCGCGCTGAACGCCGCGATGCTGGCGGAGACGTTGTTCACGTATGCCGCGGCCTGTTCGTTGCGCATCAGCGGGTTGCCGTTGCTGACGCCTCCGAGCGCCGGCGCTTCTGCGAGCGGGTCCCCGAGCGTGGCGAGGATGGCCGGGCCGCCGATGTTGTAGCCGTTGGCGTTGTTGTCGAGCACGTTGTTGATGTTCGGGCGCGCAAAGACCGTGCCGCCCAGGTCATTGTTTCGCACGCCGAGGCACTCGAGCCGTCCGGTGGTGAGCCACGATCCGGGCGCGCTGCCGTTCACGCCGCGCTCGGCTCCGGCGTAGCCGATGCCCAGTCGATGGTTGATCACGGTGTTTTCGACGTCGCTGTTGCCGTTCTTGTTGCTTGGGACAAACTGCGTGCCGAGCCGGTGCTGCGCGGCGAGGTTGGAAAGCGGCCCGATGTTTTCGCCCACGCCCCACGAGGGATCGAGGCACGTGGTGTTGTTGAAGCCGTTGCGCGTGCCGGAACCCGAGTCGCGAGTCACGACCATGAAGTTCTCGCCGTTGACGGCGCGCCCGGTGGCGAAGAGGTGCCGGATCTCCGAGTACGTCGCCTCGCGCACGCCGGTGCCGAGATTGGTCACGCATGCGATGGGAGCGAACGCGAGCTGCGTATCGAATATGGTGTTCGAGTCCGGGGTGACCATGGGGTCGAACAGGTTTCGATCACCAAGGTCGGCCAGGAGATGCCCGAAGCCGGCGCTCGTGCCGTCTTTATTGATCGAGACGGTCGGGTTGAGGCCGTAGCCCGTCTCACCCGGCAGGGCATCGGGGGCGGGCGCCGGCGCGCCGCGCAGCGACCCCGGCTGCGTGACGGCCCAGAAGCTCGGCACGTCGACGGGCGCGATATCGATCTGAACGCCGCCGGCCGACGGGTTGTGCGGGTTGACGTAGGTTGTCGCGAGGAATGTGCCCGTCGTGGTCGAGCGGACAGGGAATCCGCCGGGGTTGCCGCCGTTGAAGAAGCCAGTGGCGGGCACGCCCAGGTCGATGAACCGGTTGCGGTTGCAATAGGTTCGAGTTGTTTCGCAGGAGGCGATGTCGGCCATCGGGTCGATCGCGCGCATGTTGAAGCAAGGGTCGTTGGTCGTCACGTAGACATCCGCGAAGCGGACCAGTTCGCTGAACCCGCGCACCGAGCCGGTCAGCCGATAGGTCACGATCCAGTGCATTCCCGCGGCGTATGGGTTCGAGGGCGTTGAATCCGCGAGTTGCTCGTTGCTGTCGTTGGGGAACGGGCAATGGCCGCAGATGCTGTTGGCGTCCACGTCGATGAAATCGTTCGTCGACGCGGGCGCCGAGACGAAGTTTTCGAGCAGAGTCGCCCCGGCAATGTTGATGACGTACGGCTGGGCCGTCGCCAGCGATGCCGCCGCGCCAACGAATCCCGCGCTCGCCCACAACAAGAGTCTTCGATCGCGCATCATCGTTCGCTCCTTCATGGTCAAGACCTCTCTCTCTTCTGGCGGCCGGAACGGGCCTTCGCCCGGGCCGGGCCGCGTGCTGTTCGGCAGGGCTCCGCCCCGCACGCTCCTCTCAGCGGGCGCGCACCGACACCGGAGCGCCCCGCACGATCTGAATCCGTCTTCTGGCGACCGCCCGCCGATGTCACCTCGGGTTCTTGGCGACCCGGTTGTTCCTGCCCGTCAGGCTGTAGACGCGCTCGCCCCACTTGCGCGAGCGCAGCGTGTCCAGGAGCGTTGTTCGCTCGACGTGCCCGTCGACGAAGAGGAAGTTGGATGTTCCGCCCCACGTGCTGTCGCCGCCGGGGTGGTGCCGCCCGACCGCGTTCAGCGTCGAGTCGGCGTTGGAGATCATGCCGGCGCCGACACGGTCCATCTTCAGGATCAACGCCTCTCGCGGGTAGAAGAACCGCTCGCGGCTGCCGACATCCGGCTCGTTGTACACGTTCGCGCCCGCGGAGCCCCCGACGAACGGCATCACGGATCTGTGGCTCTTGACGACGCCCGAATCCGCGGCGTCCACGAGTGATTTCCACTGCTCAGAGTCCAGCCACTCCGCGGCGAGGATCGTGCGGGCCGGACCCTCGATGGCGGCCGCGTTGACGAGGCGATCGTTGCGCGCCGTCGCGGAGCTGAACTTGTTTCGCGGGAAGATTGCGCCGTTGCCGCAGAACGCGACGCGCTTGGCCTGCCGATCTTCCGGCTTCTGCGAGCCCGGGCCCTGTCCGAGGTCGTTCTGTTGCCAGGCCTCCCAGGCCTTGGGATCGGGGCCGGGATTGGAGCGGGGCGCGCCGCCGTGCCAGACGGCCGGGCAAGTGAAGGCGCCCTCCGGCGTTTCCCCGCCCTCGAAGAGGGCGTAGGACCAGTGCACGTAGCCGTTGGCCGGATTGGGGTTGGTGGTCAGTTGGTCCTGCATCCGCCAGCCCACGCCGTGTTCGGTGGAGGCATAGACATAGGACGGCGGAAAGACGGGATTGCCCGCCGTGTAGCCGGACACGCCTTGGGCGATCGCCCGCATGTTGCTGGAGCACTGGGTGGCGTGAGCCGCCTTCCGGGCGGCGCTCAACGACGGGAGCAGGATTCCGATCAGGATGGCGATGACCGCGACGACGACCAATAGTTCGATGAGGGTGAATCCCCGGCCGGTGCGCGCATCCTGCATCGTGTGCTCTCCTTGGAAGAGGCGGAACGGCCACGGCGCGGCGGGCCCGGCCCGCCTATCCCACCGTGGCGGGCCGAACGTAGGCCTCGTGCGCAAAGACCCGGTGAAGGCGGCGCGAGGAAGTCGCGAACTTGACCCGTTACGGAAAGAGCCGGTCGTGCCTCGAACGGGGGCCGCCGCGTGCTTTCCGTAGGGGTTTTTGCACGACTCGACACCGGCGCCGTCCGCGCCAACACTTCTGCTCTTTGGCGTCCGCCCGATCCGGGCGCGAAAGCGCAAGCCCTTGTCGCCGAACAACTTTGGAGTGCAGCCGCCGCCCGTGGAGCGCATCGTCCGACAGTTGCAGACCGTGGCCCGCACATGGCCCACGGTGATCGCCGAATCCATCGGGATGCGCGAGTGCGAGCCCCCCAAGCCGGCGGCGGGCGCGGTCCCGCACCGGCATCGCTGGGCCGCCGAGACGTTTGGTGCCTGCTGGCTGGGGCAGGCGACCGTGCTCCTGAGAATGGGCGGGCTGACGCTCCTGACGGACCCGCACCTTGAAGAGCGCGCCGGCTTTGATATCGCGGGCCACCGGGTGGGGCGCCTGCGGAGCACCGCGCTTCCCGCGGGCGCGCACGACCTGCCGGACCTCAACGTCGTCCTGTTGAGCCACGCGCACCTGGATCACTGGGATCGCTCCACTCTGTTGAGGATCGCGCACCCGCGAACGACGGTGGTCATCCCGACGGGCACTCGGCGGCTGCTGCCCTCGGGCTTTGGCGAGGTGATCGAGTTGCCGTGGGGCCACGAGGCGTGGACGCGGGACATGCGCATCACGGCCATCCGCCCGCGTCACTTGGGCGCGCGGTTCTTCTTCGACACGCACCGCGGCTACAACGCGTACCTCGTCGAGGCGGCGGGGCGGCGCGTTCTCTTCGCGGGCGACACGGCCCACACCGGCGCGTTCGATCATCTGGCGTCGGGGCCGCGCGCGGGCGTGGACCTGGCCATCCTCGGAATCGGCTCCTATCACCCGTGGGAAGACCGGCACGCGACGCCCGAGCAGGCGGCGGACATGGCGCGCCGCATGGGCGCGCGGCTGATCCTGCCCGTGCACCACTCGACGTTCCGGGATCCGGGCGAACCGATTGACGAGCCGCTTCAGCGACTGATGGCGGCGTGCGACCCGTCGAAGATCATCTGCCCGCGCGTGGGCGATTCGTGGTTCGAGCCCGCCGCGGCTTGAATCCTGTATCTTTCCGCCATGCGCCAGAAGGTCCTCGCGAATCCGAAGGCAGCGATGGATCTCGCCCGGCAGCGCGGCGTGCTGCGCGACGGCATCACGGTGATGGTGGGGGGATTCGGGCTGTGCGGCATCCCGGAGGGGCTCATCGTCGCGCTGCGCGACACCGGCGTGAAGGGGCTCACCTGCATCTCGAACAACGCCGGGGTGGACGACTGGGGCCTCGGGCTGCTGCTCAAGACCCGGCAGATCAAGAAGATGGTCTCGTCCTACGTGGGCGAGAACGCGGAGTTCGAGCGCCAGTTCCTCGCGGGCGAACTCGAGGTGGAGTTCAACCCGCAGGGCACGCTGGCCGAACGCATCCGCGCCGGCGGCGCGGGCATCCCCGGTTTCTTCACGGCCACCGGCGTGGGGACGATCGTCGCCAAGAACAAGCCGGTTCAGGAGATGGACTTCAAGGGGCGCACCCGCGAGTATGTCATGGAGCGCGGGCTGTGGGCGGACCTGGCGCTCGTCAAGGCGTGGAAGGCGGACAAGTGGGGGAACCTGATCTATCGCATGACGGCGCGCAACTTCAACCAGGAGATGGCGACGGCCGCGGGGCTCGTGCTCGCCGAGGTTGAGCAGGTAGTCGAGACCGGCCAGATCGAGCCCGACCAGGTCCACACGCCCGGCAACTACATCGACGCGATCGTGGTGACGAAGCCCGAGAAGCGCATCGAGCAGCGGACGGTGCGGCCGGGGTGATGCATGGACTTCTCAGCCTTCAAGGCGATCACCTTCGACTGCTACGGCACGCTCATCGACTGGGAGGCCGGGATCTCGGCCGCGCTCACGCCGCTGATCCGGCGAGCCGGCGTTGGGGTCGATCCGGATGTTCTGCTGGCCGCGTACGGCGAAGCAGAGCGCGCGGCGGAGGCCGGACCCTTCCGGCCGTACCGGGAGGTGCTGGCCGATGTGGGCCGTCGTCTGTCGGAGCAGTTCGGGTTCGCCCGGCGCGAAGGCGAAGAGCACATCCTCGCGGATTCGATCAGGGACTGGCCGGCCTTTGCAGAAACGCCCGAGGCGCTCAGACAACTCAAGGCACGTTTTCGGCTGGCGGTGCTCTCGAACATCGATGACGACTTGTTTGAGGGTTCGCGCTCGAAACTCGGCGTCAAACTCGACGCCGTGATCACGGCCCAGCAGGTGCGCTCGTACAAGCCGGGTCGCGGGCACTTCGTCGAGGCCCAGCGCCGGCTGGAACTGCCCGCCGAGAGCATCCTTCATGTCGCCGAGAGCCGCTTTCACGACATCGAGCCCGCGAAGGCCCTCGGATTCGGAACCGTGTGGGTGAATCGGCACGCCCTTCACGGCGGGCCCTCCGCCAGCGGCGAGGGCGCTGCCGAGCCGGACCTTGAAGTCGCGGATCTGACGACACTGGCGCGGCTCGCTACAGCAGCGGGCTGAGCAGTCGCGCCGCATCGTCGCAAATCCTGCGCACGGTGCTCGACTCCACTTCAGCCCGCGGGTCCATCGCCGTCGATTCCCTGATGTAGCCCTCCTGCAGCTCACGGACGCACGCCGTCACGTCCGCGCCGTAGAGCAGCATGTTCACTTCGAAGTTGATGTCAAAGGAACGGATGTCGAAATTGCTGGAGCCGATGAGCGCGAACGCGTCGTCCACCGTGATCGTCTTCGCGTGCAGCAACCCGACGCCATGCTTGTGCACGTGCACTCCTGCGCGTGCCAGTTCGCGGATGTGTGAGCGCCCGGCCGCGGTGACGACGGGGTGGTTCGAGCGCGCGGGAATCACCAGATCGACGCGCACGCCGCGCGCAGCGCCGATCCGCAGCGCGGCCTGGGCCGCTTCGCCCGGAAGGAAATAAGGAGTGGTGATGATGATCCGGCGCTCCGCCTCGTGGATCGCCGCCACGATCAGGTCCTGGAGCGGGGCCGATTCGAACGCGGGGCCGCTCGGCACGATCTGGATGGGGATCTTGCCGCCGGTCTCCGGCGCCGGGAAGAGGCTGTGGTCGGCCGGCACGCTCCCGAGTTCTCCGTACCAGTCCTCGAGAAAGACCTGCTGAAGATGCAGCACACTGGGGCCCGTGATGCGCAGCATCAGGTCGCGCCAGGCCCCGTACTTCCGGTGCCCGTAGTCGGCATCGACAATGTTCTGCGAGCCCGCGTAGCCGATGCTCCCGTCGATGACGGCGATCTTGCGGTGGTTGCGCACATCGAGCCGAGAGACGAGCAGGCGCGCCGGGCTCGCCGGCATCAGCGCGTGCACATCCACCCCCGCCCCGCGCAACGCGTCGGAACCCTCCGTGAGAAACGCGGAGGACCCGACAGCGTCGACGAGCAGTCGGCACTGCACGCCGCGCGTCGCCGCGCGCGCCAGCGCCTCGCCGACGCGCGATCCGGTCGCGTCATTGCGGTAGATGTAGACCAGGATGTGCACGTGGCTGCGTGCCGCGTCGATATCAGCGATCAGGCGGTCGATCGCGCCATCGGTCTCGGGCAGCATCTCGACGCTGTTGCCGCCCAGGATGGGCGAGCCTCCCATCCCCTGCGCCATGGCGACGATGTCGTGCTGCTTGGCCGCGATGCGGGGCCTGACGACGTGCGCGGCCAGCCGCTCGGACGTGGCCACGGCCGCGTGCGCACGGATCGAGCGATCGATCCGCTTGCGCCCCAGCCGCTGCTGCCCGAAGATCAAGTAAGCCAGCAGCCCGAGGATCGGCAGGAAGAAGATCGCGACGAGCCAGGCCATCGCCGCTTCGGGACGCCGCCGGCGCAGGACAACCGGGATCATCGTGATCCGGATCGTCCATTCGCTGATGAGGATGATCGTGGCGAACACGAGGCGATCCTCGATGCGGGCCGGCCAGACTACGTCCGGGGAACGATCGATGCGCCCCGTATACTCGGCGCTCGATGCCGCTGACCCGAGAGCAACTTGCCCGGCGCGCAGCGCGCGAACTGCGCGACGGCTACATCGTCAACCTCGGCATCGGCATCCCCACGCTCGTCGCCAACTACATCCCGCCGGGCATGGAAGTCTGGCTCCAGTCGGAGAACGGGCTGCTGGGGATGGGCCCTTTCCCGCGCGAGAGCGAGATCGATCCCGACCTCATCAACGCGGGCAAGCAGACGGTCACCGCCGTGCCCGGAGCGGCGTTCTTCTCGTCCGCGACCTCGTTTGCGATGATCCGCGGCGGGCACATCGACCTTTGCATCCTCGGCGCGATGGAGGTGAGCGAGCAGGGGGACATCGCTAACTGGATGATCCCCGGCAAACTGGTCAAGGGCATGGGCGGCGCCATGGACCTCGTCGCGGGCGTCGAGCGCGTCGTCGTCGTGATGGAGCACTGCAACAAGGCCGGTCAGAGCAAGGTCGTCAGGCAGTGCACTCTTCCGCTAACGGGGACGCGCTGCGTGGACCTCCTGATCACCGACCTGTGCGTGATGGAGATGGACCAGGATCGGGCGCGATTCCGGCTGACAGAGCTGGCACCGAGTGTCACCCCCGACGAAGTCACAAAGAAGACTGACGCGCCGATCATCGTCGAGGGTAAGCCAGTGACGATGGCTATCTGATCGCGTCGGCGCGCGGCGGACAGGCCGCTTGTCGCCCGTCGCTCTTCGTGTCGAACGGCAACTTGAACGATGGCCGCCGGTAGGGCATGCGAGGCGGGCCGCTCTGCGCCCGCCGCGGAGTAATTCGTGTCGCGTGTTCTGATTGCGTCCTTCCTAGTTGCGATGGCGGCATGGGCCGGTTGCGCTTCGACGTCGCAGCAGCGCATCGACACGGTCAAGGCATATCGCGAGGCGCGGGCCGCTGGGGATCACGCTGCGGCGCGGGCGATGCTCGGCGACGATCCACGTGTCTGGTTCGAAAGCCGCGAAGGTCCCGGGCGACCGCTCGATCCTGAAGGCAAGGATCTCTATCGCGAATGGGACCTCTACTTCCGCTCCAAGGGCGAAGACCTGCGGTGGGAGACCGCTCCCGATTCTGTCAGCGTGATCCGCTCGGAGATGAACGACTATTTCAGGCTGATCGAGCGAAACGGCTCGTGGTATCGCATGACCTACTTTTTCGATGAGCGGGGACGCATCGAGGGATACATGGTGTCCGGGTGCGATGATGCCCCGGTCACGGTCGATCGATTCAAGGAATTCGAGGCTTGGGCGATCGCGACTCATCCCGAGGAGTGGGAATACCTGCGCCCCGGTGGTCGCCTCGACCCGACGGGCGATCGCGCGCTGCGCACGCGCGGCCTGCTGAACGAGTGGCGGCGCAGCATCGGGCTCGCTCCGATCGACTGACCAGCGCCTCGGCGGGCGCGCGGCCAATCCGATACATTCCATCGCGTCATGTTGTGGTTTGATGCGCACCTTGACCTCGCCTGTCTCGCCCTCAACGGGCGCGACATGTTCGCACCGGTTGATGCGCTGACGGAGCAGACACGCGGCCCCTGGCCGCCGCCGTCGGTGACGTTGCCGTCGCTCGCGGCGGGCAATGTGCACTTCGCGCTCGTGACGGTGTTCACCGAAGCGGGCGGTTCGGGCCCGGAGGGATATCCGCACGGCGATGCCGAACGCGCGGCCTCGTGCGGGCGGGCGCAGCTCGCCGTCTATGACGATTGGCGCTCGCGCGGCTCGATCAAGGTCGATCTGGTGCAGGCCCTAGCCGAAGCCGCTCCCGCCTCGGCCTCGCCCCTGCACGTCGGCATCCTCGTCGAATGCGCCGATCCGATCCGCTCGCCCGAGGAACTCCCGTGGTGGATCGACCGCGGGGTGGTGGCGATCGGCCTCACGTGGGCCCGATCATCGCGCTACGCGGCGGGGAATTCCATCGCGCCCGCCGACGATTTCGGGCTTACCCCGCTGGGGCGCGAGATGGTGAGCGAGATGGATCGCGTTGGCGTGGTTCATGATCTATCCCATCTCTCGGATCGCGCGACAGATGAGATCCTCTCGCTCGCCCGCGGGCCGGTGATCGCGTCTCACTCCAACTGCCGCGCGCTGCTCAACGATCCGGCCAATCAGCGGCACCTGCGGGACGAGACCATCCGTGAGATCGGGCGCCGCGGCGGCGTCATCGGCCTGAACCTCTGCCGCAATTTCATCGCGCCGGCGCCCTACGCCAAGACCGACGCGCGCCCGACGGTCGCGCAGGCGATCGATCACGTCGAGCACATCGCCGGGCTCATGGGACATCGACGCGGCGTGGGCCTCGGGAGCGACCTCGACGGAGGATTCTCCGCGCACGACCTGCCGGAAGGCATCGAGCGCCCGGCCCAACTGACGCGCCTGACGAAGGAACTCTCGGATCGCGGCTGGCCGATCGATGACATCCGCGCCTTTGCGCACGAGAACTGGCGAAGGGTGTTCTCTCGCAGGGAATCGCGCCGGTAAGCCCGCGTGGACGAAACCGAATCGCGCGAGCCCGCCGGAGCCGCAAACACCACGTTTCCCGTATGATTCCCGCGATTCTGTCGCAGCGCGATACCCATGGCGACCACAGGTGCGAACGAACTCGTCCTCGTGTGCCTCTCGGGCACGATGCCGCCCGTTCATGTTGAGCACGCCACCGGTGCGACGCTGGGACGCGGCTCGGGCTGCGAGGTGCAACTCGAAGACGCGACCATCTCGCGCCGGCACGCGCGCATCGAGTGGATCAGCAACCGCTGGGCGCTGTACGACCTGGGCAGCCGTCACGGCACACGACTCAACGGCCTGCCGATCGAGGTCGGGCGCGTCACGCCGCTCGATAACGCCGATCGCATCGGTGTGGGGCGCTGGGTGTTCGACGTGCGCATCGGCTCGACCATCCGCGGCGGGTCCACGACGCTCCGGATGAGCGGCGCGGCCGGCACCGTCACGCGCCCGCAGACCATCGCGGGCGATGAGCTTCAGGCGCTGGCCTCGCGCCGGCTTCGAATGGTTCTCGATGCGGCGGCCAAACTCCAGGCCGAGCAGGACGAGGCTTCGCTCGCCGAGACGCTGCTGAAAGTCGTGCTCGAGGGGGCGGGATTTGCGCGCGCGGCGCTGCTCCGGGCGGGGGCGAGCCCTGATGAGGCCGAGGTGCTCGCCGCGCGCACGGCGCGGGGGCGCGCGGAGACGCGAGACCTCAACGTCAGCCGGTCGGTGCTCCATGCCGCCGCGGCGGGCGATGTCGTGCGCCTGACCGAGTCGCCGGCGCTGAAGAACGCGCCGAGCCTGCTGGGCGCGGCCGTGGGAGAGGTGCTGTGCGTGCCGCTGAAGGTGGGGGAGGAAATAGTGGCGTTCATCTACGCCGACGCTCCGGCGGGAACCACACCGCCGAAAGAAGATGCCGCGGCGTTCTGCGCGGCGATCGCGCACCTGGGTGGCCTTGCGATCGCGAACCTGCGCCGCGCAAATCTTGAATCACGCCAGCGCGAGGTGCAGCGCGAGATGGACCACGCCCGGCGCGTGCAGGAGCGGATCATCCCCGCGACGATGGGAGAGATCGGCGCCTTCCGGTATGCGCTGCGGGCGGCGCCCGGCCGTCAGGTCGCCGGCGATCTCTTCGGCGTTGTGCCGCTGGCGTCCGGGCGGCTCGGCGTTTTCCTCGGCGATGTATCGGGCAAGGGCATGGGCCCCGCGCTGCTCATGGCTTCCGCGCAGGCGTTCCTTCAGGCGACGTTCAGCGCCGCGGCGAACCCGTCCGAGGTGATGCGGCGCACGAACGCATATCTGAAGGAGCGTTCGGCCGAGAACGAGTTTGTCTCGCTCTTCCTGGCTGTGCTCGATCCGGCGGCCGGCGTGGCGCACTGCACGGATGCCGGGCACGGCTACGCCGTGATCATGCCGCGCGGCGCGACGCCGAAATGGATCGAGATCGAGGGTGGGCTGCCGCTGGGCATCGACTCTGATCAGGAGTACCCGACCACGCAGATCCCGTTCGCGCCTGGTGATCGGCTGCTGCTGCTCTCGGACGGTGTGGCCGAGCAGACCGATGAGCAGGGCGACCAGTTCGGCCGGCCGCGCATCATCGAAGCGCTCTCGGGATGCGCCGATGCCGAACGCGACGTCACGGCCATCATCGAGATCATGGACCGCTTCGCGGGCGCCACGCCGCGGCGGGACGATGTGACGGTGGCGTCGATCGA
>Ga0187894_10000426_pt1 | contig 56858 bp, 44 predicted proteins | sample GBC1701081metaG_FD_136650 | JGI IMG/M metagenome (GOLD analysis project Ga0187894, IMG submission 136650) | White microbial mat communities from a lava cave in the Kipuka Kanohina Cave System on the Island of Hawaii, USA - GBC170108-1 metaG ...
AGCCGATCGGGTATATCCCGCCGGCGGAGTTCGAGGAGGGGTTCTACCGGTCTCAAGCAACCCAACCCATGTCGGGTGCGGTCAACTAAACGAGTCTCCGAGAAACCCGGTACGGTTCACTCTCCCATCACTGCAGTATTTGATTTGAAGGGGCTTAGCAATGCGTTGACACCCCTACGTGAAGCTTGCCGGTGGCAGTGAAATCCGAGAAGGTCACGCTCGAACCCGAGTGGTCGCATTGTCAGGTCCGCGGTGACCATAACCAGGAACGTCACGAATCCTTTCCTGATCGAGACTGACGTCCCGCTTCCTGGACGGCCCTACTGCAATTGGATCTCTGCGGCCGTCTCCGCCATCTGGACGAACCCAGCGCGCTCCCCACGCTCATCGTGGCGGAGCGCACCTCGCGCCACGGTGATTGCCCGCAGGAGATCCGCATCGCCGCGATACGGCGACTCCCGCAGGACGAGTCCGAACTCCGCGACCGCCGCGGCGAACGCGAACTCGCTCGAAAGGGCGACCGCGTCGGCCACCGGCTGCTCCATCAGCCGGCTCGCGCCCCCCTCGGGCTCCTTGTAGCGCAGCCGGACGAGCAGCATCTCGCCGTCGGTCGGGCTCGTGCCATCTGCGGCGCCGCCCGAGGCTGGGTTCTCGGCCTGATACCGCAGCGGCTCGGGTGCGGGCGGAAGATCGGCATCGGGCGCCCCCGCCGGAATCAGCTCGTACAGCGCCGTCACCGAGTGGCCTGCGCCCATGTCGCCGGCGTCCTTCGTGTCGTCGTCGAAGTCCTCGCGCGAGAGAAGCCGGTTCTCGTAGCCAATGAGCCGCCACCCGGCCACGCGAGCCGGATTGAACTCGACCTGGATCTTCACGTCCCTGGCGACCGTCGCCAGCGTACCGCCGATCTCCCCCACCAGGACCTTCCGCGCCTCCATCAGGCTGTCCACGTAGGCGTAGTGACCGTCGCCATGATCCGCGATCGCTTCCATCTTCGAGTCCTGAAGGTTCTCTTCCCCGAACCCCAGCACCGTCAGGAAGATCCCGTTGCCGCGCTTCTGCTCGATCAGCCGGACCATTGCGCCATCGCTCGACTCTCCGACGTTGAAATCGCCGTCGGTCGCCAGGATCACCCGGTTCACGCCTCCCTCGATCCGGCTCTTTTCCGCCTCGTCGTAGGCCAGCCGCAGCCCCTCGCCGCCCGCGGTCGAGCCACCGGCCTGCAGATCGGCGATCGCATTCAGGATGTCATCCTTGCGGTCACCGGCCGTCGGCTCCAGCACGAGCCCGGCCGCGCCGGCATAGACCACGATCGAGACGCGGTCCTGCGGACGCAGTGTGTCCACCAGCAAACCGAAAGCCTGCTTCAGCAGCGGCAGCTTGTTCGGAATACTCATCGAGCCGGAGACGTCGATGAGAAAGACCAGGTTGCACGGCGGCAGGTCGCCGACATCGATCGAGCGCGCCTTCACGCCGATGCGCAGCAACAGGTGCTGCGGCTTCCACGGGCAGGGCGCCGCCTCGGCCGTCATGGCGACCGGCGCGCCGCCGCGCGGCTCCGGGTCGTCGAACGAGAAGTAGTTGATCAACTCCTCGATCCGCACCGCGTCCACCGGCGGCCGCACCCCCTTCCCCAGAAACCGCCGCACGTTGCTGTACGAGGCACGGTCCACGTCCGCACCGAAGGTCGAAACCGGGTCTCCCAGCGTATTGCGGAACGGGTTATCCACCCGCAGCGCGTACCCTTCCCCGGCAGTCGGTTCGATGTTCGACGTGTCGGATGCCCCCTGGCGCGGAAGTTCGTACCGGCTGGCGTATCCCGGCGCCACGCCTCCCGCAACGCCTGCCAGAACGCCGCCGACCACTCCTCCCACGACGCCGCGCGGGTCCCCGAAGCCGCCTTGCCACGAGGAGCCGGTCACGGTGAGTTCCTCCACGGTGTCGGCGCTGAAGTTGGAGAACGCCCGCGATTCCATCGGATCCGTTACACCGACGGCCTCCTTGCTGGCCCGCGTCGGTGAGGACGGGGGCGGGGGCGGCTGAGGCTGCGTCGTAATAAGAGCCGGCGGAGTTACCTCCTCATGCCTGTGGGCGCACGCCCCGGCAAGAACCAGCGCCGCGATGGCCGCGGCGACCCTTGTCCCGATCCTCATTGCCACCTCCCGGGCTTTGCGCCCACACCGGGAGTGTCACCACAGCCGCTCGAAAGTTCCCGCGTTTTTCAGTCCCCGTGGGGTGCAGGCACAGCGGTAAGGTGCGGGGGCGGTGCTGCGGACTCGGTTCCGTAGATGCCTGCCGGCGCCCGGCACGACGAGCTGTTTCCTGGGATGTCACCCACCAGGCCGTGGATGGCCAACTGCCCTGGCACTCAGCAAGCGCGCGACAACTCAAGCAATGTTCGCCGCACATCATGGACAGACTGCCTCTCGCAGCCTAGGATTACAGCATGCACGGAGGTCGTGAATGACCAAGGCGCTTGAGGAGGCCTTTCGGGATGCCTCGAAACTGCCTGAGCCCGAGCAGGATGCGCTTGCTGCCGCCATTAAGGCTGAACTCGAGGCCGAGGACGAGTGGTATGCCCTGTTGTCGAACAGCCAGGACGATCTCGGCAAGCTCGCGGATGAGGCTCTGTCCGAGTACAGAGCGGGCCGTACTGAACTCCTCGACCCTGCGAAGCAGTGACCTCGCACACGACGGAGCGCTTTCGTCGTGCATTCCAAGCTCTCGCTCCCAGCATCCAGCGACGCGCGCGCGTAGCGTATGCCAGGTTTCGGGACAATCCGTACCATCCCAGTCTCCAGTTCAAGCAGGTCCATTCGAGCCGCCCCATTTTCTCGGCTCGCGTCGGACTCGGTTATCGAGCGCTCGGCACGAAGCATGACGATGTCATCGTTTGGTTCTGGATCGGGTCTCATTCGGACTATGATCGTCTCATCTCGAGTCGGGAAGGCGGCTAACTCCACGCTACACCCGCCGGGGCCAACCGTATTGACGTTGTCGCGCTCTCGGCTCGCTGCTACTTGCCTGGGTAGGGCACCCAGCCGCGGCTGAGGTAATCGCTGAAGACGATGCCGAGCAGCAGCATCAGCCACACGAACCCGCCCACGAGCCCCAGCGGAATGAGCCGGCTGCTGTACTTCACATGCATGAACCACAGCATGACCATCGTGGCTTTCACGCACGCGATGACCAGCGCGACGACGAGCGCCCACCGCCCCAGGTCCAGGTTCGAGGCCTGCACCGTCGCAAAGGTGAGCACCATGAGCAGTGTGAAGACCGTGAAGTAAATCCGTCTGGGAACGACGTGCGCGCTCATCTGCTCGTCCTCAATGCCTGTGCACCAGGTACAGCAGCGGGAACAGGAAGATCCACACGATGTCCACGAAGTGCCAGTACAGCCCCACGTTCTCGACCGGCGTCGCGTAGTCGGGAGTCCACCGGCCGCGCAGCGCCCCCGCCAGCAGCCACAGCAGCAACCCGAGGCCCACGATCATGTGCGCCGCGTGCAGGCCGGTCAGGCCGAAGTACATCCCGAAGAACAGCTCCGCGTGCGGCGCCTCCGCGCCGGGGAATCGAAAGTGCGCCCCGGGCACGAGGTGGTGCTCGAACTTCTGCGAGTACTCCACGACCTTGACGCCCAGGAAGACTCCGCCCAGCAGAATCGTCATCAGAAGCATCGAGATCTGCTCGCGCCGGCTGCCGGTCTGCGCGCCGTGCACCGCCAGCGCCATCGTGAGCGAAGAGCCGATGAGCACCGCCGTGTTGAACGCGCCCAGCCCCAGGTCCAGCTCGCTGCTCGCATCGGCCCACGCCTCGGGATACATCCACCGGTAGACGGCGTAGGCGGTGAGCAGGCCGCCGAAGAACAGGATCTCGGTGATCAGAAACGCCCACATGCCCAGCGTGGCGGCGTGCGCCTGCTGGGCGGCGTCCACGAACTGGTGGGCGTGCGGCTCGCCTTGATGCGAGGTAGCGGACGTGGGAGTCACGCCGCGCCTCCTCCACCCCCGGCGCCGCCGGCAGCCGCGGCACGCTCGCGCGCCGCCTGCGCGTGGTAGTCGTAGGCGTGCGTCGTGACGACCGGCACCGTTTCGAAGTTCTCGGTGGGCGGGGGCGAGGTCGTCTGCCACTCCAGGCCCGTTGCGCCCCACGGATTCGCGGCGGCGTCACGGCCGTAGCGCATCGACCAGATGAAATAGACCAGCGGAATCAGATACCCGACCCCCAGGATCGACGCGCCCGCCGAGGACATCACGTTGAGCACCTGGAACTCCGGCGGATACGCGTGATAGCGCCGCGGCATTCCCAGGTAGCCGACGACGAACTGCGGAAAGAAGGTCAGGTTGAACCCGGCGAAGACGATCAGCGCCGACAGCCGGCCCCAGCCTTCCGGATACAGCTTGCCGGTGATCTTCGGCCACCAGAAGTGCAGCCCGCCGAGATACGCCATGATCGTGCCGCCGACCATGATGTAGTGAAAGTGCGCGACGATGAAGTAAGTGTCGTGCACGTGAATGTCGAGGCCGGTGCACGCGAGGAACAGCCCCGTGAGCCCGCCGATCGTGAACAGCCCGATGAACCCGAACGCGTACAACATCGGCGTGTCGAATCGAATCGAGCCCTTGTAGAGCGTCGCCGTCCAGTTGAAGACCTTCACCGCCGACGGGATGGCCACGAGGAACGACAGGATCGAGAACACGAGCCCGGCGTACACCGACTGGCTGCTCGTGAACATGTGGTGGCCCCACACGAAGAACCCGAGCAGGGCGATGGCGAGCGACGAGCAGGCGACGAACGGGTAGCCAAAGACCGGCTTGCGCGAGAAGGTTGAGATCAGCTCGCTCATCACCCCCATCGCCGGCAGGATCATGATGTAGACCGCCGGGTGGGAGTAGAACCAGAAGAAGTGCTGGAACAGCACCGGGTCGCCGCCCAGCGCCGGATCGAAGATCCCGATGTGCAGCCCGCGTTCGAGGCCCAGCATGACGATCGTGATCGCCAGCACCGGCGTCCCCAGCATGATGATGATCGACGTCGCGTATTGCGCCCAGATGAAGAGCGGCAGCCGGAACCAGGTGAGCCCCGGCGCCCGCATCGTGTGGATCGTCACGATGAAGTTCAGACCGGTCAGGATCGACGAGAACCCGGCGATGAAGATGCCGAAGGCCACGGGGATGACGTTCGAGGTGGACCACGAGGTGCTGTACGGCGTGTAGAAGGTCCAGCCGGTGTCCACGCCACCCACGACGATTGCGTAGAGGGTGAACGCTCCGGCGATGGTGTAGAGATACCAGGAGAGCAGGTTCAGGCGCGGGAACGCCAGGTCCTTCGCCCCGACCATCAACGGCACCAGGAAGTTCCCCAGCACCGCCGGGATCCCCGGGATCAGGAAGAAGAAGACCATCATGATCCCGTGCATCGTGAAGACCTTGTTGTAGGTCTCCGCCTGCATGAGATCGCCCGCGGGGGTCAGCAGCTCGAGCCGGATGAGCACGGCGAAGAGCCCGCCCAGCACGAACATCGCCGTGACCGAGGCCAGATACAGCAGCGCGATGCGCTTGTGGTCGCGCGTGAGCAGCCACGAGCGCACGCCGTACTGCGCGGTGATGTAATCGAGCGCCGGCTCGGCGTGCGGGCGATTCACTGGGCCGCCTCCTTCCGGGCCGGAGGCGCGCTCTCGGCGACCCCCCGCGATTTCACGTAGGCGATGAGCTGGAGCATCTGCTCTTCGTTCATCAGGCCCCGGAACGTCGGCATGACGCCCGGGTATCCCTCGGTGATCTTCGCCGTCGGGTCCAGGATGGACTCGCGCACGTAGGCCTCGTCGGCGGTGACGGTGCCCCCGCCGTGCAGCGTGACCTCGGAGCCCCACAGCCCCGCGAGTTTCGGCCCGCGCGAGGGCGAGTCGGCCGCGGCGTCCACGTGGCAGGTGGCGCAGCCCAGCTCTCCGAACAGCCGCGTGCCGGCTTCGACGAGCGACTCGCCGGTGTCGCCGCCCAGCCAGGCCTGGAATGCCGCCGGTTCCATGACGATGACCGAGCCGCCCATCCCCGAATGCTTGGTGCCGCAGTACTCCGCGCAGAACAGGTGGTAGGTCCCCGGCCTGGTGGCGCGGAACCACATCGAGGTGTACCGGCCCGGGACCACGTCGGCTTTCACTCGAAACGCCGGAACGTAGAAGGAGTGAATCACGTCCTCGGAGGTCAGCGTCAGCTCCACCGCGCTGCCGGCGGGCACGTGCAGCTCGTTGATCTCGCGCCGGCCGTTCAAGTGCTGCAGCTTCCACATCCAGCGCTTGCCCACGACGTTGACCTGCATGGCGCCGTCCGGCGGGCGCGACAGGTGCACGTAGAGCGCCGCGCTCCAGACGAACAACCCCATCACGATGCAGAACGGAATGACCGTCCACAGGATCTCGAGGCGCGTGTTCCCCTCGATGGCCTCGGGCACCGGGTCGCCGGGGCCGCGCCGCCGGTATCGGACGGCGAAGAAGGTGACGAGTCCGCAGATCAGCGCGGTGAGGAAGATCGTCAGGCCGATCAGGAACAGGTAGAGCGCATCGACCTGCGCGGCCGAGGTGGACGCCTGGTCCGGCCAGAGGGGCAGGTCAGACCACATGCGCGCGCCTCTTGAGCCCCACGAACAGCACCGCCAGGCCCGCGACCGTGATCAGCCCGCCCAGACGCATCACGCGCATTGCGGTCACGCCGTAGCGGCCGTCGGAAGGATCGTAGTGATAGCAGAAGAGCAGCAGGGCGTGGTCCACGAGTGTTCCGATCTTTCCTTCCGAGGACTCCACGAGCGCCAGGCGCACGTCGACCGGCGCGTATTCGACACCGAAGAGCATCCGCGACAGAACGCCCTTCGGGGTCAGCACATAGATCGCCGCCGCGTGTGCGAATTGCGAGGACTCCGCGTCCCAGGTGTACTGGAACCCCAGCGACTCCGTCAGCGCGCGGATCGCGTCGTCCTTCCCGGTGAGCACGTGCCAGCCGGCCTCGGCGCCCAGGCGCGAGTAGGTGCGCAGGGCGTTGTCGCGCAGAACGGACACCGTCGCGGGGGTGTCCGCCGGGTCGATGCTCACCGTCACGACCTGGAACTCCTTGCCGGCGGTGACCGACAGCGTCCGCAGGGCGCTGACGAGCCCCGAAAGCTCGAGCGGGCAGAGCATGGGGCAGCGCGAATAGTTGAGCGTCAGGATGACCGGGCGATTGCCGTCGAAATAGTCGTGCAGGGTGACGGCGCGGCCGCTCGTGTCGGTGAATTGAAGATCCAGCGGGATCGTGGAGCCCAGACGCTGTTCGACGCCGACCCCTTCCAGGGCCTTGGGCCGGAATTCCGCATTGGTATCGGCAGCCGGCGAGGCGTGCGCGGTAGCGGCCAGAAAAGCCGCGACAACGAGAGCGGCCACGGCCCTGGGCGAAGTCCAAGGGCTCAAGGCAGCACCTCCGGCGCTCCCGGCGCGGGTGCGGCGCGGCCGACCGCCCTCGTGTCGGCGCCGCCGGCGGCGTCGGTGCCGCGCGCTTCGGGCCACGGCGCCGGAGCCGGACCCGCCCCGGGGCGCACCGGCAGGCCTTCGCGCGCGACCAGATCCATCGCGCGCTCGATGGGCAGCCGCACGACTCCCGCCGTTGCGTCCACCCAGCCGTAGGAGTTGAGCAAAGCGTCTTCGCGTTCTCTCAAACGGGCCAGGTCGCCCCCGATCGAAGTCTGCAGCCGCGGCTCCGGCGGAATCTGCGACTCGGGCGGCGCCGTCTCGGACACGGGCGCCTGCTGCGACTTCGTTTCGCGGTGCAGAAGCGCGTTCAGCAGCAGCACACACGGAATGAGCGTCAGCGAGCACACGATGACGAGGCCGAGAAGCGCCAGCGTCACGCGGCGCACGTCCACGTCGCGCCGCTCCACGTCCGGCGGCTGATCGGGGCCCTGGCCGGGCCCGTGACGAGGATCAGTGGCGGCCATGCGCAAGCGCCTCGTCGATGTGCGGGTCTCCAAGCGGCAACAGGGGCTGCCGCCGGAGCTGCCGCGCGAATTCGCCGACCCAGATGCCGCCGATCGCAACCGGCGCCGCCAGGTCCAGCCAGTGCAGGTGCAGCGACGCCGGGTGGAACGCCGGGGCCGTCATCCACCACAGATCCACCAGCCGCATCGCCAGGATCAGCAGCGCCACGCGCACCACCACGCCGGAGCGGAAGTTCAGGCCGCGCGGCACGAGCAGCAGGAACGGCACGGCGAACTGCAGCACCACCAGCAGCAGCGCCACCCATTCCCAGCCGCCCTGAAGGCGGGCGATGTAGTAGGGCGTCTCCTCGGCCAGGTTGCCGCTCCAGATGATGAGGAACTGCGAGAAGGCCAGGTAGGTCCAGACCATGACGAACGCGAACAGCAGCTTGGCGTAGTCGTGCATGTGCGAGCGCGTGAGCACGGCGCGCATCGGCTCTTCGTGCGACAGCCGGCCCAGCACCACGATCGTGAACGCCATCGCGGAGAGGGCCTGCGACGCCGCGAACAGGAACCCGAAGATCGTCGAGTACCAGTGCGGCTCCAGGGACATCACCCAGTCCACCGACGCGAATGTCATCGCCAGCACGTAGAACCCGAGCCCAGGCCCCGACAGCCGGCCGAGACGGCGCGGCATGTCCCACTCGGTGCCGCGGTCCTGTCGCAGCGACCACGAGTTCAGGATCGCCGCGAGCCCGATCCAGACGGCGAAGCAGAGAACGGCGCGCACCGTGAAGAACATCGGGTTGAGATAGCCCGCCTTGTGCTGCAGCACCGGGTCGGCGGCCACGACGGCGGGGTCGGCCCAGGGGTACAGCGATCGCATCCCGAACAGGATCGGCAGGAAGAGCGCGGCGCAAACCGGCAGGGTCCGCGTGCCGGCCTCGAAGAAGCGCCGCGCGACGATCCCCCACGCGCCGCCCGTCAGGTGCTGCAGCATCAGCAGACCCAGGCAGCCCAGCGCGATGCCGAGCCAGAACACCCACGCGAACAGCCACGACCGGTAGAGCTGCTGCGCATCCATCAGCCACCCGGCGGCGAGAACGGCGAGACCGATGCCGCCGGTGGCAAGCGCGCGCCGCTGCAGCCCCGCGAGGCTGGCAGGGGGCGCGGCGTTGTGCGCGCTGCCGTGGGCCGGCGCCGCGGCGCTCATGGCGCTCCCCTGCCGGTGGCCGCGCCGGGCGCCTGCTGCCGCTGGAGTCCCGGCCGCATCTCTGCCGGCACGTCGGCGAGCTTCCCGGCCTGGCTGCGCTGCAGCGCGCGGATGTAGGCGACGATCGCCCACCGATCCGACACCGGAATCTGCGGCGCGTACGACGGCATTCGGCCGAACCCCCGCACGATGACGTCGTACAGCGCCCCCGGCGGCTCCTCGCGCAGGCGCAGCAGGTGCATGGAGGGCGGCTTCGGGTAGCCGCGCTGCACGACCATTCCCTCGCCCGCGCCGGTGCGGTCGTGGCAGGGGGCGCAGAAGATGTCGTACCGCTCCCGCCCCCGCTCGAGCACCTCGCGCGTGACCTCGAAGGGAAACGCAGTCGCGAAGCCCTCTCCGTCGCGCCCCTCGTAGAGCCACGCGTCCTCGCGCAGCTCTCCGCGTGGGATCGTGCCTTCCGGCAGCGGGCGGCTGGCCCGCCCGTCGGCGAAGACCGGCGATGCGGTCATCGGCCGCGGCGCCGGCTGGTCGGCCATCTGCTGCCGCCAGCAGCCGGTGGCCGCGAGCAGCGCGAGCGCCGGCGCGGCGCGCAAGAGGCTACGTGGCGACTTCATAGATCTTGCTGGGGGAGAGCCCCTCGAGGAATCGGCGCGTCTCGATGAATTTGAACAGCGGGTCGCGCGCCTCGATGCAGAGAAAGAAGCGGTCGCGCGACGCCAGCGCGAACTCCGGCACATTGAACACCGGGTGATACGGCATTGGCAGCCCGTTCAGCGCCAGCATGCCGAACACCGCCGTCAGCGCCGCGCCCAGGATCGTGGTCTCGAAGGTGATCGGGATGAACGCCGGCCACGAGTTCAGCGGCCGCCCGCCGATGTTCAGCGGGTAGTCCACAGCCGAGGTCCAGTACTGCAGCAGGAAGCCGCCCACCGCCCCGAGCACGCCCCCCAGAAGAACCAGCTTCGGCAGCCGCCCGCGCGTGTGAAAGCCCAGCGCCTCGGCCAGCTCCTCGATGGGGAACGGCGTGTAGGCGTCCATCTTCCGAAAGCCGGCGGCGTGGCACCGCTTCGCCGCCGCGACCAGCTCGCCCGGCTCGCGGAACTCGACCATCAGGCCGTGGAGCGGCGTGCGGCGGCTCACCGGCGCCCTTCCTCCGCCCCGTGCGGCAGCATGGTGCGCATCTCGGAGATCGAGATCATCGGCAGGAACCGGATGAACAGGAACAGCATCGTCAGGAACAGGCCGATCGTGCCGGCGAAGGTCGCCCAGTCCCACACCGTCGGGTAGTACATCCCCCACGACGAGGGCAGGAAGTCGCGGTGCAGGCTCGTCACGATGATGACGAACCGCTCGAGCCACATGCCGGCGCTCACGACCAGCGAGATGACGAACAGGGCCGGAACGCTGTTGCGGAACCGTTTGAACCACAGGAGCGACGGCGTGATGAAGTTGCACAGCAGCAGGCACCAGTAAGCCCAGGCATACGGGCCCATGGTGCGGTTGCCGATCATGAACATCTCGAACAGGTTCCCGCTGTACCAGGCGAAGAACGCTTCCATCAGGTAGCCGTAGCAGACGATCATCCCGGTCGCCAGCAGCACCTTGGCCATGTTGTGCAGGTGCCGCATGGTGATGAACTGCTCCAGGCCGTACACGACGCGCAGCGGAATCGCGAGCAGCAGCACCATCGCGAACCCGGCATAGATCGCCCCCGCCACGAAGTACGGGGGAAAGATCGTGGCGTGCCAGCCGGGGATGATCCCCACCGTGAAGTCGAACGACACGACGGTGTGCACCGAGATCACGAGCGGCGTCGCGAGACCGGCGAGCAGCAGCGTCGCCACTTCGTACCGGTGCCAGTGGGCCGTCGAGCCGCGCCATCCCAGCGCCGCGAACCCGTACAGGAACTTGAAGAACCGGTTGCGCGCCCGGTCGCGCAGCGTCGCGAGGTCGGGGATCAGACCGACGTACCAGAACAGCGCCGACACGGTGGCGTAGGTCGAGACGGCGAAGACGTCCCACACCAGGGGACTGCGGAAGTTCGGCCACAGCGACATGACGTTCGGATACGGCGTGAGCCAGTGCGCCAGATACGGCCGGCCCATGTGCGCCAGCGGGTAGACACCGGCGCAGGCGACGGCGAACAGCGTCATCGCCTCGGCGAACCGGTTGATCGAAGTGCGCCACGGCTGGCGCAGCAGCAGCAGGATCGCCGAGATCAGCGTGCCGGCGTGCCCGATGCCGATCCACCAGACGAAGTTGATGATGTCGAAGCCCCAGCCGACGGGGATGTTCACACCCCACACGCCCACCCCCGAGAACAGCAGGTGGGCGAGCGAGATCATCAGCAGGTTGAAGAGGGCGAACGAAATCGCGAACCCGAAGATCCAGCCGCGCGGCGTGCGCCGCCGCAGCACGATCGCGCTGATTCTGTCGGTGACGGTCCCGTAGGTGTGGTCCCCGGCCAGCACGGGCGTGGGCCCGCGCCGCATGGGGGCGGTTTCGTCGGGGCGGAGCGGCTCGGCCATCAGGCGCCTTCTCCGTGACGAGCCGGGCCGGGCCCGGGCGCGCCGCCGGGCGCCAGCTCGGGGTTCGGATTGCGCACCGCGGCGAGATAGGACGTGCGCGGCTTCGTGTTCAGGTCGTCGAGCAGCGTGTAGTTGCGCGGATCGGCCTTCGCCTTCGCGATGCGGCTCGACGGGTCGTTGATGTTGCCGAAGGTGATCGCCTTCGCGGGGCACGCCTGCTCGCAGGCGGTGGTGATGTCGCCGTCTTTCATCGGGCGGCCCGCGACCTCGGCCTCGTTGCGCGCGTGGTTGATCCGCTGCACGCAGTACGTGCACTTCTCCATCACGCCGCGGCTGCGCACCGTGACGTCGGGGTTGCGCCCCAGCGCCACGAGCGGGCTCTCGAAATCGGCGAACTGCAGGAAGTTGAACCGGCGCACCTTGTACGGACAGTTGTTCGAGCAGTAGCGCGTGCCGACACAGCGGTTGTAGACCATGTCGTTCAGGCCTTCCTCGCTGTGCACGGTGGCGGCGACGGGGCAGACCTGCTCGCACGGCGCGTTCTCGCACTGCATGCAGGGCACCGGCTGGTGCCAGATCTCCGGGTCGGCGGGGTCTCCCTCGAAGTAGCGGTCCACGCGGATCCAGTGCATCTCGCGGCCGGCGGCGACCTGCTGCTTCCCGACGACCGGCACGTTGTTCTCGGCGTTGCAGGCCGCGGTGCAGGCGTTGCAGCCGATGCACGAGGCGAGATCGATCGTCATGCCCCACGCGGCGCGGTCGTACGGATACGGCTCGTAGAGCGACGTGTTCTCGTTTTCGCCGTGGCCCCCGGTCTCGTGCAGCGGCGCCAGGCGCACCAGCTCACGGCCCTCCATCGCCTGGTGCTCCTGCGTCGTGGCGAACCGGTAGCGCTCGCCGGTCGCCACGAGCGACGCGCCGGCCGCGTGCCACAGCGCACCGCTGCCGCGCAGCGCCCCGGCGTCGAAGCCGACGCCGTTGCCCACGCGGCCCGCCGCCGTGCGTCCGTATCCCAGATGCACCGTGACGGCCCCTTCTGGGTGCCCTGGCAGCACCCACACCGGACCGCGCGCCGTCATGCCGCCGCTGCGGATCTCCACGACATCGCCCCTCTCGAGCCCGGACCGCTCGGCGGTCTCGGGACTCAGGATGGCGGCGTTGTCCCAGGTGAGCTTCGTCATCGGCCGCGGCAGCTCCTGCAGCCAGCCGTTGTTGGCGAAGCGGCCGTCCCACACCGACGGGTCGGGGCGCATCTGAAGCACCAGACCGCCTGTCGCGGCCGCGCCGGCGGGAGGCGCGGCGGCCACCGCCAGCCGCTCCGGCCAGCCGGCGCCGATCGCCGGCGTCTCGAGCGCATGCGCGCTGCCCGCGATGAACCCGTCGTGGAGCGACCGGCGCCACGTCTTCTCGAAATCGGCGCCGAGCCGGTCCTTCCAGAAGGCGCGCACGATGTCGTAGCCCGACTGCAGCGGCGTCTCGGTGAGAGCCGCGAGCACCTCGTGTGCGCTGCGCCCTCCGGAAAGAGGGTCGATCAGCGGCTGGCAGATCGTCACGGTGCCGTCGTGCGCGCGCGCGTCCGACCAGCACTCCAGCTCGTGCGCCGCGGGGATGTGCCAGTGGCAGGCCGCCGCCGTCTCGTCGCCGCGCTCGCCCAGGTGCACGCGCAGCGGCACCCGCTCCATCGCCTCGCGGAAGCGCAGATCGGCCGGCGCGTCGTAGACCGGGTTGGCGTTGAGAATGATGAGGGTCCGCACACGCCCCGCCTGCATCTCCGAGACGAGCGACGCGAGGTCCGCGGCCATCTCGACCGGCCGCGCGTGCGGCGGCGGCACCCAGTGCAGAGTCGTGCCGACATTCCCCAGCGCGGCGTTCATCGCCGCCGCCAGGGCGTGCACCAGCGCCGGCTGACGCGCCCCGGCCGCAACGAGGCAGCGCCCGGAGTGCGCGCGCAGATCGCGGGCGATCGCCGCCATCGTCGCGTCGTCGAGACCCGCGGGCAGCGGACCGGTCGCGGCGGTTTCGCGAACCCCGAGCGCGGCGGCGAGCGCGGCGGCGGCCGCCGCGATGCCGTTCGCCGGCACGCGGAACCGGTGATCCGACACGGCGCCGGTGGGCGTCGGAAAACTTTCGAACGCGTAGAGCCGGTTGAGATTCGCGCCGGAGCGGCGCGCGCCCACGGCCCGCGCGGCCGGCAGCGAAGCCGGCCCCTCCGACAGGATGTCGGCGTCGAGCGTCACGAGCACGTCGGCGTTCTCGCAGCGCCAGACCGGGGTCAGGTCGCGCCCGAACAGGGCGAGCGAGGCCTGCCGCTCCGCGTCGCGCAGCGACGCCGCCTCCCACTGATGCCAGCGCGCCCGGGGCATTGCCGCCAGCACCGCCTGGATCTGGGCCGCGAGCGTGGGGCTCGTCACCGCGCCGGTGAGGATGGCGAGCCCCGCGCCGGCTCCCCCCGAACCTGTCGAGGAGCGTTCCCTCAGCCGGGACTGCTCGTCGTGCATCGCCGTCACGAAGTCGGGGAACGGCCGGATTTCGCCGCGGTGCGTCAGCGTGCGCGAGCGGTCCGGGTCGTAGAGCCCCAGGATCGCCGCCTGCATCAGCGCGGTCGAAGCGCCCAGACTCGCGGGGTGGTCGGGATTGCCCTCGATCTTCGTCGGGCGGCCCATGTGGCTTTCGACCAGCACGCCGGTGGCGACCCCGCCGAGCGTCAGCGCCGTGGCGTAATACAGCGGCTTCCCCGGAAGCAGCTCCTCCGGCTGTTTCACGTAGGGAATCAGATTCCCCTGCGTCGGCCGGGTGCAGGCGGTGAGCCCCGCCAGCGCGAGCGACGCGCCCATCAGGTGCAGGAAGTTCCGGCGCGAGAGCCCGTCGTCCCACTCCGATGCCCGGTCCGGGAACTCGCGGTGCAGCATCTCCACGAACTCGGGCGCGTCGGCGATCTCCTCGACGCTGCGCCACATCCGCCGCCCCCCTTCCGCCCGGTCGCGGGCGAGCCGCTCCCGCAGCGCGGGAAGGCTGAAGCGCTCGGGGCGCCCCGGGGGTGCCGCGAAATCCGTCATCGGCGGGTGATCACCTGTGGCAGGTGGAGCAGTCGGTGCGCGTGTGCACGTCGTAGGCGCGCATCAGGTCGGCGCCGGAAAGCGCCGTCCCGTCGATCGGCTCCCCGTGCCCGGCGCCGCCCGCGCCGGTGACCCACTCGCGCGGGGTGATATTCGGCCCGGGGTCGCGATGGCACGAGAGACACCAGCCCATCTGCAGCGTGTTCTGCTTGTAGATGAGCGACATGGACTCGACGGGCCCGTGGCAGGTCGCGCACGCGACCCCCTTGGCGACGTGTACGCTGTGGTCGAAGTACACGAAGTCGGCCAGGTCGTGCACGCGTGTCCACGCGATCGCCTTGCCGGTGCGAAACGACTCGCGCACCGGCTCCAGCGTCGGGCTGTCGGACCAGATGCGGGCGTGGCAGTTCATGCAGGTCTGCGTCGGCGGCAGCCCGGCGAACGGAGACGACTCGACGCCGGTGTGGCAGTAGCGGCAGTCGAGCCCGACCCCCGAGACGTGATGCTGATGGCTGAATGGTACCGGCTGATCGCGCGCCGTGCCGACGCCGGTCAGGTAATCCGACCGCTGGATCGACAGGCCGAACCAGAGCACCGCCGCGACGAAGAGCGCGCCCCCGTAGATCGACACGCGGGCGATCGTATTCGTGCTGCGGTGGAAGACCTGCGCCATGACCCGGAGCCGCGAAGTCTATCGCAGGCCGCGGCCCGCGGGGACGCCGGCGCCGACGTGCGGGCGCGCGGAAACGCTACGAATTCGTGCGAATTTTCGGAGGGCGCCGGTGGCGCGGGCTCTACAGCGCGCGGTTGGACATCAGGACCGCGCGCTGGTCGCGGCTCGACGCGCACAACTCGCCGTAGCGGCTCGTGTACTCGAGCGGGATGTCGTAGTAGATCCCCTTCTCGAGGTTATAGACCTCGCACGAGTCGAACGGCTTCGAGTACACGTGCACCGACACGGCGCGCTCACCGAACTCCGCCAGGTTGTTCACCGAGTGGATCGGCTCGCCCGGGTCCACGGCGGCCGAATGCGTCGCGTCGAGCGTGTAGCGCAGCGTCGGCGTGAGCTGGCAGGTCTTCGTGTCGCGGCACTGCGCGTCGAGCCGGTAGTTCTGGATCATCAGCCGCCCGATCGGCGCCCCCATCCAGCACTCCTGCTCGCGGTGGTTGTGGATCATCGAGGCCTGCCCGACCTCCCAGCAGATCGCGATGACCTCGAACAGGTCGCAGTAGTGCACGAGATTGCGCGTGTAGTGCGACGGCGAAAAGTAGAGGTAGGGGTTGATCGAGGCCGGGTCCAGGACGATGCGGCCGAACTCCTCGAGCACCCGCTCGCGGGAGAACTCCGGCTCCGGGATGGCGCACAGCCCGTCCACGAAGCTGCGGATCGGCGTCAGTGTCGTCGTCATGGTCGGCCCCCGATGCGGAGATTAATACTGCGCGAGCCGCCGTGCCGCCACCGTGACGTCGTCCTGCGAAGGCAGCACGTAAGCCTCGAGGCTCGACGCGAAGGGGATGAAGACGTCCCGCGCCGCCACGCGCTCGATCGGGGCGTCCAGGTGCTCGAAGGCTTCGGCCGCGATCCGCGCGGCGATCTCCCCGCCGAGACCCGCGAACAGGTTGGCTTCGTGCACGATCAGAGCCCGCCCGGTCTTGCGCACCGACTCCAGAATCGCCTCGAAATCCATCGGCAGAAGGCTCCGCAGGTCCAGGACCTCCACCGAGAACCCTTCGCCTTCGAGCGCGGCGGCGGCCCGCTCGCAGCGGATCACGCCCGACCCCCACGTGATGGCCGTCAGGTCGGTGCCCTCGCGGGCGACCCGCGCCTTGCCGAACGGCACCAGGTAATCGGGACCCGGCTCTGGCGCCTTGGAGTAGACCTGCCGGTAGAGCCCCTTGTGCTCGAAAAAGATCACCGGGTCGTCGGCGCGGCAGGCGGTCTTGATGAGCCCCTTCGCGTCCGCGGCGTTAGACGGATAGACGATGACCCAGCCCGGCGTGTGCGCGTAGAGCACCTCGGGGCACTGGCTGTGGAACGGACCGCCGCGAATGTAGCCGCCGGTCGCCATGCGGACGACCATCGGGCAGGTCCATTCCCCGCCCGAACGCCACCGCAGGGTCGGGATCTCGTTGCGCATCTGCATGTATCCGGGGAACGAGTAATCCGAGAACTGGATCTCGACGACCGGCCGCCAGCCGCCGATCGCCATCCCCTGCGCGACGCCGACGATCGAGGCCTCGGCGAGCGGGCTGTTCTCGATGCGGTCGCCGAACTGCGCGCCGAGTCCGCGGGTGACCCCGAAGACGCCTCCCTTCGGGTCGGCGATGTCCTCGCCCCACATGAGGATCTTCGGGTCCCTGCTCATTTCCTCGCGCAGACCATGGTTGATCGCGTCGACCATGGTGACCGGCGTCTCGGAGATCGGGTTCTTCCCGGGCTCGGCGTCCACCGGCCGGCGGTCCGAAACGATGTGGAGCATCGCCGACTCGGGCGCCGGCTCCGGATCGGCGTCGGCCTCGTCGGCGGCGGCGTCGACCATCGTCTTGACCCGCTCGTGCATGCCGCGGATCTCCGTCTCGGTCAGGACGCGCTCCTGCAGCAGCACGCCGGCGCTGTGGGCGATGGGGTCCCTGCGCCTCACCTCTTCCAGCTCCTCGGGCGAGCGGTATTTCGCCTGGTCGTCCGACGAGGAGTGCGAGTCGATCCGCACGACGTGCCCCTCGACGAGCAGCGGGCCGCAGCCCTTGCGCATCGCCGCCACCAGCGGCTGCAGCTCTTCGTGCATGCGGCTGAAGCGCGTGCCATCCACGTGCACGGCGCGCATCTTGAACCCTCGCGAAATGTCCTCGACGTCGGAGCCGGTCTGGATCTCCTGCGGCACACTGATGGCGTAGCCGTTGTTCTGCACGAGGAACAGGACCGGAAGCTGATCGCGCACCGCCCAGTTCAGCGCCTCGAAGAACTCGCCCTCAGAGGTCGCCCCCTCGCCCGAGGAGACATACACGACCTCGTCGCCGCCCTGGCGCTTGATCGCCCGCGCCATGCCGACCGCGGCGAGGAACTGCGTGCCGGTGCAGGCCGTCGGCGAGACGACGTGCAGCGCGCGCGACGAGAAGTGCTCCGACATGTTGCGCCCGCCGCCCGACGGATCGGTCCCCTTCGAGAGCATGTGGCGGAAGATGTCCGCGACCGGCATGCCGAGGCCGACCATCAGGGCCTTTTCGCGGTAATACGGGAAGAACCAGTCGTGCCCGGGCCGCAGCAGGTTGGCGAAGGCGATCTGCAGCTTCTCGTGGCCGCGCGTCGAAGCGTGGAACGAGCACTTCGACTGGCGGACGAAGACCTTGATCCGCTCCTCGATGTAGTAGACCGTCAGCATCTTCTCGAACAGGTCGACGAGAAGACGCTTTCTCTCCGGCGTGAGCGCCGTCTCGCGGCGCCCCGCCGTCTCAGCGGTCAGGGGTGGAGCCTGCTGGGGTTTCATTCGGGGGAGTCGCTCCTTCTGTGGCGACGGCGGCGGGGGCCTCCGCCGCGGGCTCGGGCGCGGCCAGGGGCACGGGGGCGCCGTTCGCGTCGAGGCGGCGGATCGAGCGGATGATGATCGCCTGCTGGGGCCATTCGGAGAGCACGAGGGATTTGCGGGTCGTCTTGGCGCGGCGGATGCGGTCCACCGTCTCCATCCCTTCGAGCACCCGTCCGAAGACGCAGTAGCCCACGCCGTCGCGGGCGATGTCCTTGTCGAGTGTGCGGTTGTCCACGACGTTGATGTAGAACTCCATGCGGGCGCTGTCGGGCTTTTCTGTGAGGCGCGCCATGGCGATCGTCCCGCGCAGGTTCTGCACCAGCGGGTCGGCCTCGTTGGCGATCGGCTCACCGGGCTCGCGCGCGGTTCCGTCGGCGTCGTAGCCGCCCCCCTGGATCAGGAAGGTCGGCAGAACCCGGGAGAACACGGTTCCGTCGTAGGCCCCCTTGTCCACGTAGGCGAGGAAGTTCTCGACGGTCTTCGGGGCCTTGTCCGGGAACAGCTCCAGCGTGATCTTTCCCTGGTTCGTTTCGATGATGACTTTGGGGCCCGGCGCCTCCGGGGCATACGGCAGCGGCTGCGGAACGTTTGGCATCTTGCGCTGCTGCTTCTGACCCGGCTTGCCGCCGCCTCCCGCCGGCCGGGCCTTGCCGGCCCGGGCCGCGCCCGGAAAGGACATCAGAACGAGGGCGGCGGCGCCGGCGAGGGCAATGCTGGCGATTCGTTGGCGCATTGGCATTGTCATTATATCTCGTGCCCGCCGATTCCTCTTGACAGGCTTTGGGGTGCCCATATACTGGGCTCGGTTCCGATCCGGCAACAAGATCTGGGACCGGCTAGCGGGCCTCGGGCCCGCGACCAAGTCGCGGAAGGAGGTGATGGACCAATGGCGGCCAAGAGAAAGGCAAAGAAGACGACAGCGAAGAAGTCCACCAGGAAGAAGAAGTAAGCCTCCAACACATCTCAACGTGATTTACAGGGCCGGGTCCGGAAGGACCCGGCCCTTTTATTTTGGGGCCGAACTCAAGGGTGCGCCCGTCGGGGCCGGCCGGGCGGCAGTCCCGGGCCCCGGCTCCCGGGGTTTCGGAGCCGGTCAGCGGCCGGCGGGAACCTGGGCCGACAGGTCGATCAGCTCGATCCCCAGCTCCTTCGCGACGCGGGGCGACTTGTCGTCGCGGTAGAACTCGCCGTAGTAGATCTTGCGGATCCCGGCGTTTGCGATCAGCTTGAAGCAGTTCCAGCAGGGGCTGGCGGTGGTGTACAGCTCGCTCCCCTCGATCATCACGCCGTTGCGCGCCGCCTGGATGAGGGCGTTCGCTTCGGCGTGCACCGTGCCGACGCAGTGGCCGTCTTCCATCTGGTGGCCCACGTCGTCGCAGTGGGCCATTCCGCGGATCGACCCGTTGTAGCCGGTGGAGAGGATCGTCTTGTTCCGCACGATCACCGCCCCCACGTGCTTGCGGTCGCAGGTGGAGCGGGTCGCCGACTGCCGGGCGATGTTCATGAAGTAGTCGTGCCACCCGACGCGCTGGGTCATGGAAACAGCCTCCGGGGGCAGTGTAGCAACCGCGCCCGCCGCCGGGAACCTTGCTAGACTCCCGCGCTCGCCGCACCGATATTGCCTCAGGAGACGCCCCGACCCGATGGCTCCGCGCCGGATTCCCCTGTCCAGTCCCGACATCGCCCCCGAGGATCTCGAGGCGGTGGCGGCGGTTCTGCGCACGACGTCGCTCTCGCTCGGTCCGGCGCTGCCGGTGTTCGAGCAGGCGATCGCCGGCTACGTCGGCACGCGGCGCGCCGTCGCCGTTTCGTCGGGCACGGCCGGGCTGCACTGCATCGTGCGCGCGCTGGGGCTGGGCCCGGGCGACGAGGTCGTCACGACCCCCTTCTCGTTCGTCGCCTCCTCGAACGCCGTTCTGTTCGAAGGCGCGACGCCGGTCTTCGTGGACATCGACCCGCGCACCTGGGACCTGCCTCCCGCGGCCGTCGAGGCGGCGATCACGCCGCGCACGAAGGCGCTCCTGCCCGTGCACGTCTTCGGACGCCCCTGCGCGATCGAGGCGATCGGGGACCTCGCGCGCCGCCGCGGCCTCGCCGTCATCGAGGACTCCTGCGAGGCGCTGGGCTCCACCGCGGGCGGGCGCCATGCGGGGACTTTCGGGACCGCCGGTGTGTTCGCCTTCTACCCGAACAAGCAGATGACCACCGGCGAAGGCGGCATGATCGTCACCGACGATGACGCCCTCGCCGATCACTGCGCCAGCCTGCGCAATCAGGGCCGCGCCGCCGGCGACGGCTGGCTCGACCACACGCGGCTCGGCTACAACTACCGTCTGCCCGACATCCTCTGCGCGCTGGGCACCTCGCAGCTCTCGCGCATCGAACAATTCGTGAAGATGCGCGCCGGTGTCGCCGCCGCCTACGAGCGCCGGCTCTCGAAGATCCGCGGCGTCGTGCTCCCCGCCGCGGCGGAAAAGCGCCACCGCATTTCGTGGTTCGTCTACGTGATCCGGCTCGAGGACCGCTACGACCGCGAGGCGCGCGCCCGAGTTCTGGGCCGGCTGCGCGAGGCGGGGGTGGAGTGCCGCAACTACTTCGCGCCGATCCACCTGCAGCCCTTCTACCGCGAGCGCTTCGGCTTCCGCGAGGGGGCCTTTCCGGTCACCGAGGCGGTGGCGGCGCGCACGATCGCGCTGCCGTTCCACAACCGGTTGAGCGACGCGGACATCGATGCCGTCGGCGCCGCGCTGGAGAACGCCCTCGCCGCGGAGCGCTAGCCGGCGGCCCCCGGCGCCGGATCGCTGTTGGCGCCCCCCGCCTACTCTTCGGACTTGTTCTTGATCCAGCGCGCGTTCGTGATCTCGTACTTCTGGATCTTGTAGTTCATCACGCGGCTGCTGATTCCCAGGAACTTCGCTGCGTCCTTCTGGACCCAGTTCTTCACACGCAGCGCCTCGAGAATCGCCTGCCGCTCCAGCTCGTCGAGCGCCAGCCCCTCGGGGGGAAGACGCAGGGTCCCCGGCGCCGCCTGAACGCCGGCGATGTCGTAGCCGGGCAGATTCAGGTCTCGCACGTCGATTTCCTGCCCCTCGCACATCAGGACGGCGCGCTCGATGGCATTCTCCAGCTCGCGGATGTTCCCCGGCCAGTTGTGGCGCGTGAACGCCCGCACCGCCGCCTTCGTGAATCCGCGCAGGGGCTTCTTCAGGTCGGCGCAAAAGCGCTTCAGAAAGTGCGCCGCCAGCGGCACGATGTCGTCCTTGCGCTCGCGCAGCGGCGGCACCTCGATCGTGACGACGTTCAGCCGGTAGAAGAGGTCCTCGCGGAACTCGCCGGCGCGCAGGGCCTCCTCGAGATCCCGGTTCGTGGCGGCGATCAGCCGCACGTCGACCTTGATCGTCTTCGTGCCGCCGACCCTCTCGAACTCCCGCTCCTGCAGCACGCGCAGCACCTTCGACTGCGTGGCGAGCGACATGTTGCCGATCTCGTCCAGAAAGAGCGTGCCGTCGTTCGCCAGCTCGAATCGGCCGGCGCGCTGGCGGTCGGCGCCGGTGAAGGCGCCGCGCTCGTGCCCGAACAGCTCCGACTCCAGCAGGTTCTCGTGCAGCGCCGCGCAGTTCATCTTCACGAACGGGCCGTCTTTCCGCTCGCTGTTCCGGTGGATCGCCTCGGCGATCAGCTCCTTGCCGGTGCCGGTCTCGCCCAGAATGAGCAGCGTCGCCGCCGAGGGCGCGACTTTCGAGATCGTCCGGAAGATCTGCTGCATGGACGGCGACTCGCCGATCATGTTCTCGAAGTTGCCGGCCGGCGGATCGAACGTGTAGGTCTGGAGCTGGCGCAGCAGACGGCCGTGCTCGATCGCGCGTCGGACCTTCAACTCCAGCCCGTCGAGGCTGAACGGCTTCTGCACGTAGTCGTACGCGCCGGCCTGCATCGCCTCGACCGCGCCTTCGACGGTGCCGTAGGCGGTCATGACCAGGGCCAGCGCCCCTTCGTTGACCATCTTGGCGCGGCGGACGACCTCGATGCCGTCGGCGCCGGGCATCTTCATGTCGGTGATGACGAGGTCGAAGACCCCTTCCTCGTCGATCTTGCGCAGCGCCGTCTTGCCGTCAGGCGCCTCGACGACCTCGTGTCCCCGGTCGCGCAGCGCCTCCGCGATCCCGGCGCGCAGCGTCGCCTCGTCCTCGGCCAGCAGGATCCGTTTCATCCCGTCCCATCCGTCTCGGACCCCCCCGAAACGTCTGGTTTCCGGCCTGCCGAGCGTGCCTGCCGGTCGCGTCGCGTTACGATACTGAAAGTTAGGGTCCGCCTCCGAACCGGTCAAACCGGGCCTGGGACCGGCCTTTCATGGTGGTCGGGAGATTGTTGGAAACCCGCGGAGTGGATCTCGGCCGGGCGAGCGGGGTTTTCGGGCATCGCGACCCCAGCCCGGCGGCGGAACGAGGCCGGGGAGTCGAATCGGAGGAGAGTTCACTCCCCCCCACCGTCACGGATGGCGATCCGGAGCTGTGCGGGTGCTTTTCGGGGGTGGGAATGCTGCGAGTGCGCCGAATTTGAGCCCGAGCCGGCCGGACCCGCGCCAGGCGCTGCCAACAATCTCCCGACCACCATGGTCTAGTTGATCCGCACCTCGACGAGGGTCACTTCCGGCGGGCACGCGATGCGCGCGGGGATCACGGCTGTGCCCAGGCCGCGATTCACGTGCAGCGTCACACCGCCGAGCTCGTGCGTGCCGGTGTACAGGCGCGGATCCACGATCAGGTTGGACTCCACCGGTCCGAACATCGGCAGCACCGCCTGGCCGCCGTGCGTGTGCCCGGCGAGGATCAGGTCGACGCCGCGCGCGTAGTGAAGTCCGCGGACGACGTCGGGCGAGTGGGCGATCAGGAGCACGAAGTCGAACGCGGACGGATCGAGCCCCCCGCCGCGCCACTCCGCCTCGAACCGCGCCAGGTCCGTGAACGGTTCGGCGAACACCGGCGCCTCCTGCTTCCGGACGCGCACCTCGAGATCGTCGAGATACTTCTCGCGCCCGCACTCCCAGCCCCCCGAGACGACTCCGATCGTGCCGGAGCGCGCGCGATTCGGTGAGCGGTCCTCCAGCTCCCCCTGCCAGGCTTTCGGCTCCTCGTCGCCGTCGCGCCAGAACTTGGAACGCAGGCGGGTCGCGGCGTCGCCCGTCTGGACCTGCACGCGGAACCGGTGCCACACGTGCACCGGAACGATGCCGGTCGCCGCCGGATGCTCGCCGGTCACGCGCTCCGCTTCCGACCGCAGCTTGAATCCGCTTTCGCCCTCGAGCTTCGAGAACTCGTAGCCGGTCGGCGACGCAGCCGTGCCGCCGGCGTAGACCACGACGCCGAACGCATCGCCGGGTCGGGTCATCATGAGCCGGCCGGACAGCTCGTAATCCCGCCACGACATGGGGTCGTCCCCGGCGCTCCCCGCCCGGCCCGCGTAATCCACGCGGCGCCGGCTCGCCGACTCCCCGACGAGCAGCGCCTGACCGGCGGCGTTGTCCACGACTTTCATGCGGGGCGCCTGGCCGTTCGGCCCGCAGACGAGCGTCTTTAGACCGCCGGCTTCGACCGGCGCGCAGTCGTCCTCGACCAGATGCACGCGCGGCGGCAGCAGCGTCTGCAGCTCCTCGCGCAGCGGCCGCTCCTCCTCGCCGAGCACGATGAAGGTCCCCGCGTCCGAGGGCAGCTCGCCCAGCCACTGCGCGCCGGCGCGCATCAGCGTGGTCGCGCGGCCCTTGCCGACGTCGCCGATCAGATCGCCCGAGAACGCCACGAAATCGGGCTTCGCGTTCGCGATCAGCCGCCGCGCGCGCCCTTCGCGCCAGCCCGGGGGCCGGCGCAGGTCGAGGTCGGAGATCTGGGCGATGCGCAGCACGCCGCCGCGGCCGTTGCGCGCCGCGCGGTCCAGACGCACCCGCTCCAGCACGACGTGATTCGGCTCCCAGACGAACGCGTAGAACGCGATGACGGCGGCGAGCAGAACGACATCCGCTGCCGTGATGAGCGCCCACCAGCCCAGCATGCGCAGCAGCCGCCGGCTCCGCCGCGGCTGCGGGAACCGCACCGTCATCGGTGCGCCGGCCGGTTCGCGGCGACGCGCGCGGCGTCGAGACGCGCGAGGATCCCGGGGTGCGCGCGGGCGACGTCGGTCGTCTCGCGCGGGTCCGCTTCGAGGTCGTAGAGGTGCGCCGTTCCGTCGATCCAGTACCCTTTCCAGCGGCCCGAGCGCACGGCGTGCTGGTTCCGGTCGGGATAGGACCAGATGAGCGGATCTTCCCGGCGGACCGTTTCCGATCGCCCGCGGAGGATCGGACCGATGTCGACGCCGTCGGTGCGGGCCGGCGGCGGCGCGCCGGCGAGCGCGGCGAAGGTGGGCATCAGGTCCGGGAAATACGCCGGCGCATCGCTGATCGAACCGGGCGCGATCGTGCCCTTCCAGCGCGCGATCAATGGCACGCGCAGCCCGCCCTCGCGCAGATCGTGCTTGAACCCGGCCAGGGGCTCGCTCCCCGAGAACCAGCGCCCGATGACGTCGGTCCTTCCGTCGCTCACCGAGCGCATGGGGGTCGGACCGTTGTCCGAGGTGAACAGCACGAGCGTGCGCTCGCTCAGGTCCAGATGGTCCAGCAGGTCGAGCACGCCGCCGGCCTGCGCGTCGAGCGCGCTGACGAGCGCGGCGTACGATGCCTTCGGCCGCGGCCATCCGCTGCCGGCGTACGGATCGGCATTCGCCGCCTCGAAGCCGCCGTCGGGCCCGTCTGCGGCTTCGTTGTTGATGTGCGGCACCGGTCCGGCCAGACAGACGAAGAACGGCCCCGAGCGGTGCGCCCGGATGAACTCCATGGACTCGCGCGCGATCAGCTCCGGCGCCCACTCCACGCGTGCGAACGCGACGCCTTCCCCTTCGGGCCCCGCCCCCGGGACGACGTTGCGCAGCGAGACCTTCGTCTCGCCGCGCCACAGGAACTCGGGCCACGGGTTGTGCGCGTGCGTCTGGTCCCGGTAGCCGAAAAAGGCGTCGAAGCCCTGGCGCGTCGGATACGACTCCACGCGCCCTTCTTTCGAAAGACCCCACTTGCCGAAGAATCCGGTGGCGTAGCCGGCGGCCTTGAGCACTTCAGCCACGGTGACGTCGGCGGCCCGAAGGGCGCCCACGTCGTTGTCGCGCACGCGGGTGTGGCCGGAGTGCAGCCCGGTCATCAGCGTGCAGCGCGACGGCGCGCAGACGCACGAGCCGGCGGAGAACTGCGTGAACTTCATCCCCTCCGCCGCCATGCGCGCGAGACGCGGCGTGCGGATCTGCGTCTGGCCGTACGGCTCGATCTCGCCGACGCCCAGATCGTCGGCCACGATGAGCACGATGTTCGGGAGAGCCGCCTTCGGTGCGGGGGTGGGAGCGGCGTGTGCGGCGGGCGCGGCCGCGAGCGCGGCGGCGAGGAGCGCGGGGACCATGCGCCCCGATTATCGGCGAGCGGCGAGGCTCTCCGCCGCCCGGCCCGCGTCGGGGGACGTCTCGGACTCCGTTCCCGCCGGCGCGAGCGGCAGGCGGATCGTGAACGCCGCGCCCCCCCCGGCCGCCGAGGAGACGTCGATGAGACCCTGGTGCGCCTCGACGATCTTGCGCGCCATCGCGAGCCCGATCCCGGTGCCCTGCGTCTTCGTCGTGAAGTACGGATGGAAGATGCGGTCGCGCAGCTCCCCCGGCACGCCGGGGCCGGTGTCGGTGAACCGGATCACGGCGTACGAGCCATGCGCGGTTTCGTCTCCGGGGGCCGGATCCTCCCGCTGCGCGTGGACGGCGACGTGCCCGTTCCCTTCCATCGCCTCCGCCGCGTTCAGGACCAGGTTCCTGAAGACTTCCGTCAGCCGCGGTCCGTCGCACGACACCTCGTCGAGCCCGGAGCCGCAGTCCATCCGGATCTCGAGCAGGGGCGATCCGCTCTCGCCCTGCGCCTGCGCCGCCGCCTGCTCGAGCAGCGGACGCAGCGGCTGCGGCGTGCGGGCGGGGCGGATCGGCCGGACGTACTCCAGACAGTGGGCGATCGTCTGCTCCACGCGGGCAACCTCGCGCGCGATCCGGTCGGCCGGGTCGGTGGGAACGCCGGCCGCCTGCAGACGCCGGCGCAGGAGCTGCGTCGTCACGGCGATCGCCGCGATCGGATTGCGGATCTCGTGAGCCATCTGGGCCGCCATGCCGCCCAGCGCCGCCAGACGGTCGCGCAGCCGCGCCTGCTCCTCCTGCTGCTCGACCCGGGTCAGGTCCTTGAAAAAGATCGCGAGCCCGAGCAGGTCCCCCTCGGGCCCGCGGATCCTCGAGACCGAGAACCCGATCGTCCGGCCCCGCTCGTCGCGGGCGCGGAGCTCCAGCTCGGAGCGATTGGGCAGGGTGGTGCAGTGGAACGCTTCGAGGAGCACCTGCACCAGCCGCGGATGGTGGCTCAGGGTGTCGGCGCAGAGCGTCCCCTCCACCGTTCCCTCGGGAATCTCGAGGATCTGCCGCGCCAGGCCGTTCATCGTGAGGACCCGGCCCTCGGTGTCCAGGGTCAGGACACCGCACGCCATGCCCTCGACGACCCCCCGATAGAAGCCCCGTGCCATCGCTCGGAACAACTTAGCGGCCGCTTCCCGCCCGGGCCATCACCCCCGAATTGACACGATTCCTCTGTCGTGTAGCATACGCCCCCATCGGACCGGATCCGTCCCGCCCCGCGGGACTTGTGACAGACCCCTGTGAGGTGCCTGATGCGTTCCACTGTTGCCGTTCGCGCCCTCGTCGCAGCGACCCTGATCGGCGCGCTCATGACGCCGCCGCTCGTCGCCGCGGTACCCGATGCGCCCCCTTTCGCACTTCTCGAGGGCGCGGTCGTGTCGACCGCCGGAGGCGGAGCCGATGCGGCGTTCAAGCCGGTCACCGGGGCGATCGTCCGGGCCGCGGACCTCTCCAGCGGCGCGGTGTTCGACAGCAGCGCCTCGACGGATCAGGGCGAGTACCGGTTCGAATCCCTGCCGGCCGGGTCGTACTCGATCGCCGTGCAGACGAGCGACGGGCTGTTCCTCACCGATGAAGTCGTCACGCTGGGCGCCGGCAAGACAGGCCGGGTCTCCTTCGCGCTGCGCGGCCGCGAGGACGCAGCGGCCGGCGGCGGCAGCGCGCCGCCGCACAAGTACGACTGCTCCTCCAAGGCGGGCGACGACAAGCTCTCCGACGCCGAGAAGAAGGAGAAGCGCAAGTTCTGCGGCTGGTGGGCCACCGCCGGCGGCTGGGAGAAGTTCGGCATCATCGCCGGCAGCGCGGTCGCCTTCGGCGCCGCCGCATGGCTCATCACGGATGAGAGCAACGACGGGAAGGACAAAGAGAAGAATCCGACTCCGTCTGCGCCGTAACCGCCGCAGAGGCGCCTCGTGCGCTGGAACGATTCGACCACTCGACACACGGCGGCCGCACTCGCGGCCGCCGTTTTTTTTCTGGCTCCCGGCGCGGCCCGGGCCCTCGACCCCATTCCGCTCGAGGAGCCTCCCCGGCCCCCCGAAACGCGTCTTCACTTCGGGCGGTTCCGGGTCCGCCCGATCTTTCGCATCGAGAACCTGGGCTACGACGACAACGTCTTTCTGACCGGACCGGGAACCGAGGTCGCGGATCTCACCGGCTCCGTCATCGTCGGCGCCGAGGGGCAGGCCGTATTCAGCGACCGGGCGGCGCTCACGCTGGCCGTCGAGCCGGGGTGGACCTTCTACGCCGACACCTCGTCGCAGAACTACAACTCGATCACGGCGCGCGCCCGGGGCGATGTGTTCCTCCGTAACGCCTCCCTCTCGTTCGCGGGCACACATGTCGATACATCCGAGCGGACCGGGAACGAAATCGACCGCCGCGCGCGCCTTCTGCTCACGACCCTGGGCGGCTCCGCGGGCCTCTTCATGGAGCGCCGGCTGTCGCTGCTGGGCGGCGTCACGGAGCGCAGCGTCCGCTATCCCGACGAGAGCGACATCGTGATTCCCGATCCCACGGCGCGGGGCTGCGCCGCCACCGCGACGACACTCGGCGACCTGCTCGACCGGAGGGAGCGCGAAGTCGCGATCCGGCCGCGGTACCGGACCCTGGGCGATGGGGCGCTGTTCGCGGAGTTCTCGCACACCGACGCGCAGTTCGACGTCTGCACGGACCGCGACACCGAGAGACGCACCCTGCAGCTCGGGCTCCAGAACGATCCCTTCTCGCGGCTCGCGCTGCGGGTGCAGGCGGGACCGGCGCGCCTCGACCCCCGCGATCCGGGCCGATCCGGGTTCTCCGGGATCCTGGGCCGCGCGGAGATCACGTGGCGTCCCATGGATGCCTGGCAGGTGCGCGGTGGCTGGACTCGGGACACCCCGTTCTCGATCGTCGGCGACAACATCTTCGCGGAGGAGACGAACTGGTCGGGGTCCCTGCTTCGCTCGGTGGGGGCTCGTGTCGCCCTCGAGGCCGGGGGAACCGGCACGCAGCTTCTGTGGCCCGAGCCGACTTGCCTGGGATTCGGGAGCCCCGGCCCGACCCCGACCTGCACCGGCGAGTCGATCGTCCGGCGGGACCGCATCGTGGAGTGGTTCTTCGGCACCCGCTTTCGAGCCGACCGCCGCACGGAGCTGTCGCTGCGCGCCGCCTGGCGTCAGCGCGACTCCAACGTTCCCGGGGCGGAGGACTCCCGGGTTACCATCCTGACCGGAGTGAATCTGCCGTGACGAACAGCCCCCGCACCGACGAGTCCGCCCAGGGAAGGGCCGACCTGCGCGCCTACTGGGAGGTCCTGGCCGACCGCCGCTGGGTCGTGGCGATCATCTGCGGTGCGGTGACGCTGGTCGCGGCGATCCGCACCTTCACCCGCGAGCCGGTCTATGAAGCGCACACTCTGCTCGAGGTGCAGCGCCTGGCCCCGGACGTCACGGCGTTTCGCGACATGATGCGGTCGGACAATGCCTGGCAGGGGTACAGCGCGTTCTACGAGACGCAGTATCAGATCCTGAGCAGCCGCACCATCGCGCGCTCCGCCGCCGTCGCGCTCGACCTGCCGCACCACCCGCTGGCCGCAAGCCCGGCTCCCGGGGCCGCCTCGCGCGCCTGGCGGGCTCTGCGCGCCCTGCTGCCCTCGCGCGCCGCTTCGATCCAGGGGGCCCCGGCCGACCCGATCGAGCCGTGGATCGGGTTCGTGCAGGACGGTCTCGAGATCTTTCCGGTCAAGGACAGCAACCTGATCCGCGTCGGGTTCCGATCCCCCCAGCCCCGCCTCGCCGCGCAGGCCGCCGATGCGGTCTCCGAGGCCTATATCGACTTCGTCGTGCGGTCCCAGTTCGACACCACCAATCGCGCGAGCGACTTCCTGGCGGGGCGGACCCAGGAGCTGCGCGGAGAAGTCGAGATGCTCGAGACGAAGCTGCAGGCGTATCGCGAGCAGCGCGCAATGCTCCCCGATCCCGAGGGCGGCAACATCGAGGTCCAGAGTGTCGCCGATATGCAGAAGATGGCGGTGTCGGCTCAGGCGCGGCGGGCCCAGGCGGAGGCCGAGCTGGCCGCCGCGCGCCAGACTCCACCCGCGGCCCTGCCGGAGGTGACCGGGAACCCGGCGATCCAGCAGATCCAGACCGAGCTCGACGACATGGAGATCCGCCGGACCGAGCTGCTGAAGACCTTCAAGCCGGAGTGGCCCGAGGTCGCGGTTCTGACGCAGCGGATCGAAGGGGCTTCGCGGCGCCTCCTGGAGCAGCAGCGCGCCATTGCCGCGAGCGTCGTCGAGGCGAAGGAGGCGCGATTCCGCACGGCGCAGGAAGAAGAGCGCCGTCTCGGAGTGCTGCTCGGCTCCCAGAAGAACGCGGCGCAGCGGGCGACGCGCGATGCGCTCGGCTTCTCGACGCTGCAGGCCGAGATCGCGCGCAAGCGCTCCGTGCTTGACTCGCTGGTGCAGCGCCAGAACGAAATCGCCGTCAGCTCCGAGGGACGCCAGGCCGACATCGGCACCGCCCGCATCGTGGACCGTGCCATCGTGCCGCTCGCTCCGGTCTCTCCCCGGCCGGCACTGGAGATCCCACTCGGTTTCATGATCGGTCTGCTGATGGGCGTCGCCGCCGCGTTCGCCATCGAGGCGTGGGACAACACGCTGCACACGACCGAGGACATCGCGCGGCTCCTGGAGCTTCCGACGCTCGTGCGGATCCCGCGTGCCGGCGAGGACGCGGGCGATGCGCCCGCCGGTCCGGCCCCGGCCGGCGCATTCGCGGATCTCGTCAGCCATCACGCTCCCGCCTCACGAACCGCCGAGGCGTTTCGCGATCTGCGGACCGCGCTCGCGCTGTCCGCCGCGGGCACCGCGCCGCGGGTCGTTGCGATCACCAGCACGCGCCCCGAGGAAGGCAAATCCACCGTCGCGCTGAACCTCGCGGCGGTGCGGGCCCAGGGGGGCCGGAAGATCCTGCTGGTGGATGCCGATCTGCGGCGGCCGCGGCTGCACCGCGCTCTCGGCGTGCGCACCTCGCCCGGGCTTTCGACCCTCCTCTGCGGCAAGGCCGAGGCGGCCGAGGCGATCGTCTCCACCGCGGTGCCGGGCCTCGATCTGCTGCCGAGCGGGCCCGTGCCACCGAACCCGGCCGAGCTGCTCGACTCGTCGAGCTTCGACGCCGTGCTCAACGCCCTGCGCGCCGACGACCGGTACGACGGCGTGATCCTGGACGCGCCGCCGATCCTCACGGTGACCGATGCCGTACTGATCTCGGCCCGGGTCGACGGCACCCTGCTCGTCGTCGAGTCCGACGCGACGACCCGCGATGACGCGCGTAGGGCGGTGGAGAAGCTGCGGCAGTCCGGCGCGCGCCTGCTGGGGGCGGTGCTGAACAAGGCGGAGAGCCGCGCGGCGGACCGCTACGGGTACACCCATTACTCCAGCGCGCGGACCGCCGCCGGCGGCGCTCCGGCCGAGCCGGGGGGGTGGCGCGGGTCGCTTTCGCGCGCCGGCAAGCGTCTGCGCGCCGCGCGCGGCCGCTGATCTCCCGGAAGACTCCGCGTGGCTGACGCCGCGCGCCGCACCCTCGGGGCCGCGCTCTCCGCGCTGCTTCTGCTGGCCGCCGTGCCATTCGGCGGCCGCCTGCTCTCTGCGTGGCCGCTGCTCGCGGCCGGCGCCGCGGTCCTGGGGTTCTGCGCGCTCGTCTGCCTCGACGCGCAGCGCCGCCAGGCGGGGCGCGTTCCGTCGGTTCCTGCCGCGGGGCCGCTCGCGGTCATTCTGACGCTTCTGATCGTGACGATGATTCCCCTGCCCGCCCTGTTCGTGCGACTGCTCTCGCCGGCGTCGCTCGCCGTGCGCGAGGCGGCGCTGGGCGGCGCCGTGAGCGCTGCGCCCCTCTCGGTCGCCCCGGCGGCGACACTATCGGCGGCTGGACGCGCCGGCGCGGCGGCCGCGGTCTTTCTGGGCGCGTGGGTCGTCGCGTCGGCGGCGGGAGGCAGCCGCCGGATCCTCGCTCTGATCGCGGCGAGCGGAACGATGCAGGCGGTGCTCGGGCTCATCAGCTTTCTCGAGGGACGCAACCGCGTGCTGGGCTACACGCGCGATGTCTGGGAAGGGCGTCTCAGCGGCACCTACATCAATCCAAATCACTTCGCGGGGCTGATGGAGCTGGCGATTCCCGCCGCCGTCGGGCTTCTTCTGGTGTCCGCCCCGTCGGAAACCGGCGCCCGCCGCCGCGCGAGCGCCCGCTTCGCAGCGGCGCTCTCCGACCGGCGGTTCGCCGTGCGGCTTCTGCTCGCGGCGTGCGCGCTGCTCATGGCGTTCGCGCTGCTGCTCTCAGCTTCCCGGGCCGGGATCGCGCTCTCGGCCCTGGCAGTCGCGGCTCTGCTGCTCGCGGCCCGTCGCGCGGCCGCCCGGCGCGGACGTCTGCTCGCCGCGGCGCTGCTGGTCGGCCTCGCCGCTCTGCCAGCGGCGTGGGGAGTGCTCGGCCGCGAGGCGGCAGGATTTGCGCGAACCTCGGAGGACCTCGTCGCCGGAGAGGCGCGCCTCGGTGTCTGGACGCGCGCCTCGGCCATTTTCCGCGACCACCCCTGGGTCGGCAGCGGTCTCGGCAGCTTTGCGACGACCTTTCCCCGCTATCGCGGCCCCGGCATCACGATGCGATGGGAGGAGCTGCACAACGACCCGCTCCAGTGGGTGATCGAGACGGGGATCGCCGGAACTGCGCTGGCGCTGATCGCTCTTGCGGGGGCGCTTGCCGCGGCGCGGCACGGGTTCGCGCAGGCGCCCGGTCCGGCGGACGCCGGCGGCGACTCGCCGCCGGGCCTGCGTCTGGCGGCCCTGTGCGGACTCGGAGCGCTGGCGCTGCACGAGTCGTTCGATTTCAATCTGCAGATCCCGGCAAACGCGTTCATGGCGGCGGCGGTGCTGGCGGTCGTTCTGGCGCCGTCCGGGCGCTCCGTGCCGCGCTCCCTCGCCGGCGATGAAGCCTCGCCGCGCCGGAACTGGCTGGCGACGGCCGCCGCAGGGCTGCTCGCGGCGAGTCTGTCTCTTTCATCCGCGCTGCTTCCCCTCGACCGCTCGCTCGCCGCCCTGGGCGACGCCCGGGAGACCCTTTCCGCCGCCGAGAACGCCCTTTCGTACCCGCTCGTGGAGCCCCCCGGGCTTCCGCCGCTCAGAGGTCTGAGCGCCGCAGGAAGTCTTCTGCACGCGTCTGTTTCGTGGAACCCCGCGCTCGCCGATGCGCACGTGCTGCTGGCGCGCGTCGCGCGCCTGCAGGGATCTCTCGGCATTCCGCCGGAGGATCCGCTCGATCCGGAGGACCGGCTCGCGCTCGCTGCACGCTTCGATCCATGGCGATCCGATCTGCGGGCGGCGATTCTTCACGAGCATGTGGCGCTTGCCGACCTCGACGCCGCTCTCGAAGACCTGCGCGCGCTTGCGGCGCGCGGAGGCGGCGCCTTTGCCGAGGCCCTTCCCGTGGTTCTGGCCGCGGCGCCGGATGAGGAGGTCGTTGAGGGCGTCCTGACCGAAGGCGCCCGCGCGCGCGGGGAAATCGGCGAGGGCGCCGGCTGGTCCGACGCGCGACTGCTCTATGCCGACGGCCTGCTGACCCTGGGCCGAAGCGACGATGCGCGCGCCTGGCTCCGGTCGCTCATCGGCGAACCGGACGCGCCCGCGCACATCCTGTCCGGCGCCTACGGACGGCTGACGAACCTGATCCCCGACGGCGAGGCGGTGCAGACTGCCGCGCTCGGCGATGCGCTGCTCGACAGGATGCCGGACGCCGCCCCTTCGGAAGCCGGCTCGCTGCGCGCCGCCGTCGCCCGGGCGCGGCTGCGCGCCGGCGATCCGTGCAGGGCGTCGAGCGCCGCAGACCAGGCGCTCGCGCTGCTGCCCTCTCAGCCGGGCGTGCGCCTGCTCGCCGCCGACTGTGCCCTGGCCTGCGGGCACCCCGACGTCGCCGCGCGTGAGTTCGAGTTCCTGCTGCGAGGCGGCGCGGATGCCGCGTTCCTCGCCGCAGCGGAGCCGCAGGCGCGCCGCGGTCTTGCGCAGGCCTACGAGGCCCTCGGCCGGCGCCAGGACGCGCTGGACGAATGGCGCACGGTCGTCCGGCTGACGCCGGGCGACGCCTCGGCCCGCGAGCGCGTGCTCATGCTGGAAAGCGGACTCTAGGCGTGCTAGACAGCGTCATGTTCGACGCGAGCGCCGCCCCGCCTCCCCTCGCCGAGCGGATGCGCCCCAGGACACTCGAAGGCTTCGTCGGGCAGGAAGCGCTCGTGGGGCCCGGCGCGCCACTGCGCCGCGCCATCGAGAGCGACACGATCCGATCGATCATCCTCTGGGGTCCGCCCGGCTCCGGCAAGACGACTCTCGCGCGGATCATCGCGGCCGCGACGGCCGCCCGGTTCGTTCCCTTCTCGGCGGTTCTCTCCGGCATCAAGGACGTGCAGGCGGTCATGCGCGGCGCTCAGGAGCACCGCAAGGCGTACGGCGAGCGCACGATCCTGTTCGTGGACGAGATCCACCGGTTCAACCGCGCGCAGCAGGACGCCTTTCTGCCGTACGTCGAGAGGGGCGACATCGTGTTGATCGGCGCCACGACCGAGAACCCCTCGTTCGAGGTGAACTCGGCGCTGCTCTCGCGCTCCCAGGTGCTGGTGCTCGAGCCTCTGGCGCCCGGGCAGCTCGTGGTTCTGCTGCGCCGCGCCCTGACCCGGGAAGACGGGCTGGCGTCCGCGCGGCTCGAGATGGACGACGAAGCGCTTGGCCGGATCGCGGCCGCGAGCGGCGGCGACGCGCGGGTCGCCTACAACACGCTGGAAGCGCTGGCCGCCGCGGTCGCTCCGGGGGCCGACGGCGTTCGCCGGGCCGCCGCCGGCGACCTGGCGGCCGCGCTCGCGCGCCCGTCGCTGCGCTACGACCGCGCCGGCGAGGAGCACTTCAATCTCATCTCCGCGCTGCACAAGTCGCTGCGCGACTCCGACCCGCACGCCGCCATCTACTGGCTCGCGCGCATGATCGAGTCGGGAGAGGACCCCCTCTATGTCGCCCGCCGGATGGTGCGGTTCGCGAGCGAGGATGTCGGTCTCGCCGACCCGCGCGCGCTCTCCGTCGCGCTCGCGGCGAAGGATGCGGTGGATTTCATCGGTTTGCCGGAGGGGAATCTGGCGCTCGCCCAGGCGGCAGTTTTTCTCGCGCTCGCGCCCAAGTCCAACGCGCTCTACACCGCCTGGGGCGAGGTGCGCGCCGACATCCGCAGAGGTCCGAATCCGCCGGTGCCGCTGCACCTGCGCAACGCCGTGACTTCCTTGATGGAGAAGGTCGGTTACGGCGAAGGCTACGAGTACGCGCACGACCAGGAGGATGCGATCGCCGGCATGGACTGCCTTCCGGCCGAGTTCCGCGACAGGCGCTACTACCGCCCTGCGGGACGCGGGCTCGAAAAGGCGCTGCGGGAGCGCCTGGAGGAAATCGAAAAGTTCCGGACCCGCAAACGGGAGGGGGCGTGACCACCGGACCGGCGCCGATCGGCTCGATCTATCTGGAGTTGTTCGCCCGCATCGGAGAAACGCTCACCTCGGCGTTTCATCTCGACGAGGACCTGGTGCGCATCCTGAGCGCCGCCCTCGAAGCGGCGGAGGCGCGCCGCGGGCGCCTGATGCTGCTCGACATGCACCGCGAGAAGATGGTCGTACGCGCCGTGGCCGGTCAGGGATTCGCCGAAGGCGAAGGGGTGGGCGCGTTCGTCCCCGAGGGGCCGCCGCCCTCCGGAATGCTGCGGGTTCCGCTCGTCGGCCGCGGCGAGCCGGTCGGGCTGCTCGAGCTCGACCTGACCGGAGGGGGCCCTCTTCCGGACGACCGCCGGCGGCTCGTCGTCGCCGTGGCCGCGCAGGCGGCGCTGTTCGTGGAGCACGCACGACAGATCCGCGGCAACCGGCGGATGTTCTTCGACATCATCGTGTCGCTCGCCAGCGCGGTGGACGCGAAGGACGCCTACACGCACAGCCACACCGTGCGCGTGGCCGAGGTGGCGCTGCTGCTCGGCCGCCGGCTCGGGGTCGCCGGGCGGGAGCGCGAGGCGCTGCTGCTCGCCGCCCTGCTGCACGACGTGGGGAAGATCGCGATCCCCGATGCGATCCTCAAGAAGCCGGCCCGGCTCGACCCGGATGAGACGGAAATCATGCGCGGGCACCCTGCGGCGGGGGCGGCCATGCTGCGCCACGTGCGGGCGCTGCGCGACGTCGTCCCCGGGATCCGTCATCACCATGAGCATTGGGACGGCAGCGGCTACCCCGACGGGCTCGCGGGCGCCGCGATCCCCAGGAGCGCGCGGATCATTCTGGTGGCCGACGCGTTCGATGCTCTCACCTCGAACCGCGTTTACAGACCCGGCGTCGACGCGGCGCTGGCACTCGAAGCGATGCGGCCGTACTCCGGCCGGCAGTTCGAGCCCGAGGTCTTCGCGGCGCTCGAAACGCTGGTCCGCGAACAGCCGCCGGGGCTCGCCGAGGCAGAGCGGCCGGGCGAGCCGGACCTGTTCGACCTGCTGCGGCGCGGCATATAGCCCTACCTCGCACATGGTGGTCGCGAGATTGTTGGAAGCGCCTGGCCCGGGTCCGGCCGGCTCGGGCTCAAGTTCGGCGGACTCGCAGCATTCCCATCCCTGAAAAGCACCAGCACAGCGCCGCGATCACCATCCGTGACGGTGGGCGCGAGTGAACTCTCCTCCGATTCGCCTTCTCGGGCTCCTTCCGCCGCCACGCTGGGGTCGCGATGCCCCCAAAACCCGCTCGCCCGGCCGAGATCCACTCCGCGGGTTTCCAACAATCTCCCGACCACCATGGGGATCGCGCCGTACAGGGAAAAGCCCCGGCGGGGCAGTCCACCGGGGCTCGCGTGAGATGTCTTAGTGGGAGGAGGCTAGACCTTCACGACCTTCTCGGCCTGAGGGCCCTTCGGAGAGTCGGCAACCTCGAACTCGACCTCCTGGCCTTCATCGAGCGACTTGTATCCGTCGCCCTGAATCGCCGAGAAATGGACGAAGATGTCGGATCCATCTTCCTGAGCGATGAACCCGTACCCCTTTGAGTTGTTGAACCACTTGACGCGTCCTCTCGCCACGGTCGAGATCCTCCTGTCTGTCTCGGGGACACCCGATCAGCGGGCCCTAGTACCCCGCGCGGGTAGTCTCCGTCTGTTTCGGAATCGCGACATCTGTCAGATGCGCCCCCTTGACAGTTGCGCGCATTATAAGTAACCACATTGTCGAGTCAAGGGTTTAGGGACGCCCCGAAGGCAGGAGGCCCAGGATGAACCACCGACGATTTGCCGTGGCCTTCGCAGCAATTCTCTGGATCGTTACGGCCGCCGCTCAGCCGGTCGCCGCCCCCCCTCAACCCGCCGCTCCCGCCGCCTCGAACACGGCCGGCCAGGCGAGCGAGGCCCTCACCCGGGCCGACCTGACTTCCCTGCTCAGGGCCGGCATCGGCGACGCGGTCATCGCGCGGCAGATTCGGTTGAGCGGTCTCGGTTTCAGGCCCGCTCCTGCCGACCTCATCTCACTCAAGCGGGCCGGTGCCAGCGACGCGCTGCTCGAGGTGCTGCTGGCCGAGGCCGGCGGCGAGGCCTCCGTGGCCGTCGATCCGTCCAGACCGCCCGAAACGCCTCGCGTGACGGCGCTCCTTGAAGCGCGCGAGCTGCCCGAGGTGCGCGAGCTGGCCGAAGCGCTCGACGTCCCCCTCGGCGTCCCAACCCGAGTCTTCGAAACAACCGACCGTGCCGGCCGCAGGGTCCTCGTGATCACGAACCTCGACGACACGGGTCACCGGCTCGGAGAGATCGATGGTCCTGCGGACGGTCGGGCGGACGGCGCGCCGATCGTTCCGCGCGTCGTCGCGTCGAAGGAAGGGCTGAAGATCCCGAATCCGCCTGCGGACGCGACGGCTTCCGCCACCAACAAGGAGCTCCTCCGCCAGGCGCTTGCCGAAATGGTCGGCGATGGTCCGCTCGTTCAGGTGATCAACAACCCGCCGGCGCCCTCCGAACCCGCTCCCGCCCCCCCGCCGGCCCCGGCCGCGGCCCCGGCTTACGCGGGATACCCCTGCGGCATCGGCGGCTGCGGCGGCTTCCTCGGCGCAGCCACAGGCGGCCTCAAGTACCCCGACCACCTCTGGTTCCTCGGCTACAAGCCCGACCCCCCGCCCCGCACACCCTAGCTAGACCCTCTCGCGCGCGGGTCGTCGCCTCTGACCCAGTCCGCCGCGAGCCAGCGGCCTCAGCGCACCGCAGGTAGACCTCGCGCTCGGCAAGCGTGCCAGGAGCGCGCGGTGCCTTCGCGCACTCGGGCCGCCGAACTCAGCTCGGACTCTTACCCGAGCGCGACGGGCTGGTCGGGGTGCGACGGGGTCGGCTGGAGCAGCGGCGTGATGTCCGGACCGAAGACTTCGGGCAGCAGGTCCTCGACCGCCGACACGAACCGGAACGAGACGGCGTTCTTCACCGATTCGGGCAGATCCTGCAGGTCCTTCTCGTTCTTCGCCGGCAGGATCACGCGGTGGATGCCGGCCCGCTTCGCCGCCAGGATTTTCTCCTTGATGCCGCCCACGGGAAGCACCTTGCCGCGCAGCGTGATCTCCCCCGTCATCGCCAGATCGGCGGGCACCGGCCGGTCGAGCAGGAGCGAAAGAATCGACGTGAACAGGGTGATGCCCGCCGACGGGCCGTCCTTCGGAATCGCGCCCGCGGGCACGTGCACGTGGAAGTCGTTCCGCTCGAATGTCTTTTCGTCGATGCCGAACCGCTGCGCGTTGGCCCGGATGAACGACATCGCCGCCGAGGCGGACTCCTTCATGACATCGCCGAGAGAGCCGGTGATGATCGTGCGGCCCCGGCCGCGCATCTTCGTCGTCTCGACGAATAGAATGTCGCCGCCGCTCATCGTCCAGGCGAGACCGGTCGCGACGCCGGACCGGTCGGTCCGCTCCGCGACTTCCTTGAAGTACTTCATCGGGCCGAGGTAGTCGGGCACGTCGTCGCCGCGCACGGTGATGACCCCCTCGGGGTTCTCTTCGACCTTCTTGCGCGCGACCTTGCGGCAGATCGATGCGATTTCGCGCTCGAGGTTCCGCAGTCCGGCTTCGGACGTGTACTCCGAGATGATCCGGTTGATCGCGCCGTCCTCGAGGACGACCGTCTCGGGCGTGAGTCCGTGCTCGGCGATCTGGCGCGGCACCAGGTGCAACTTCGCGATGGCGAGCTTGTCTTCCTCGGAGTAGCCGGGCAGACGCAGCACTTCCATCCGGTCGCGCAGCGCCGGCGGAATCGTGTCGAGGACGTTCGCGGTCGTGATGAAGAAGACCTGCGACAGGTCGAACGGAACCTCGAGGTAGTGATCGGAGAACGAGTTGTTCTGCTCCGGGTCCGGCACCTCGAGCAGCGCCGAGGACGGGTCGCCGCGGAAGTCCATTCCGACCTTGTCGATCTCGTCGAGGGTGAACACCGGGTTCTTGGTGCCGGCGCGGCGCAGCCCCTGGAGAATCCGGCCCGGAAGGGAGCCGATGTACGTGCGCCGGTGGCCGCGCACCTCCGCCTCGTCGCGGATGCCGCCCAGCGAGATGCGGGTGAACTTGCGGCCCATCGCCCGCGCGATCGAGCGGCCGAGCGAGGTCTTGCCGACGCCCGGAGGCCCGACGAGACAGAGGATCGGCCCCTTCAGGTCGCTCTTCAGCTTGCGGACCGCGAGGTACTCGAGGATGCGCTCCTTGATGTCCTTGAGGTCGTAGTGGTCCTCGTCGAGGATCTGGCGCGCATCGGGCAGGTCGATCTTGTCTTCGGTGGTCCTGGACCACGGAACCGCCACGAGCCAGTCGAGATAGGTCCGCGAGACGGTGTACTCCGCGGAGCCCGGGGGCATCTTGCCCAGGCGGTCCAGCTCGCGGTCCGCGACCTCGCGGGCCTCCTTCGGCATGCCGGCTTCTTCGACCGCCTTCTGCAGCTCGGCCAGCTCGCCGGCGCGGCTGTCGTCCTCGCCCAGCTCCTTCTGAATCGCCTTCATCTGCTCGCGCAGGTAGTACTGGCGCTGCGACTTGCCGACCTCGTCCATCACCTTCGACTGGATCTTGCTGCCCAGCTCGGTGACCTCGATCTCGCGCGCGACGATTTCGGTCAGGCGCTCGAGCCGCTCCCGCAGATCGAACTTCACGAGCAGCGCCATCTTCTCGGCGACGGAGATCGACAGGGACGAGGCGACCAGGTCGGCGAGCCGCGACGGGCTTTCGGTCGAGGCGGCGAGCTCGGCGAGGTCCCCCGACAGGGTCGGGTGAATCGCCACGAGCCGCTGGAACTGGGTGTTCAGATTGCGCGTGAGGGCATCGACCTGGATGCCCGGCTCGACGACTTCGTCGATCTTCTCGGCCTCGGCGAGCAGGAACGGCTGCGTCTGAATGACCCGGCGCACGCGGATTCGCGCCACGCCCTGAATGATGAGATTGACGTTGCCGCCGCCGATCTTGATCGCCTTGAGGATGCGTGCGGCGGTGCCGTACCGGTAGAGCCCCTCGAAGTCGGGGTCGTCCACCGACGGGTCCTTCTGGCTCACGACGGCGATCGGGCGCTGGCCCTTGATCGCATCGTCGATGAGACGCAGGGTCTTTTCCCGGCCGACGGAGATCGGCATGACCGTGTTGGGGAACAACACGCTGTTCCGCAGCGGCAGGATGCCGATCGCCGGGGGCAGCTCGAAGGTTTCGGGATGCTGCTGCTCGATCACCGTCTCAGGCTGCTGCTTTTCGCCCTCTCGGGGGGTATCGGCCACGGGTCACCTTTCCTTGTCTACTACGAACGATCACCGCAAACGGGATGTTTCGCAACCCCTCGACAAGCTCGGGGCAGGCCTCCCAGGGACAAAAGAGAACGGGGCGGCCCTGAGCCTGTCGAAGGGCCGCCCCGCACCGCGAACTCGTGCTGTTACGCAGCAGCGATCTCGATCCGCTTCGGCTTCGCCGCTTCGGCCTTCGGCAGGACGATTTCGAGGACACCGTCCTTGAACGTGGCCTTCACCTTCGACGCGTCGACTGTCGTGGGGAGCGAGAACGACCGGCTGAAAGCCCCGTAGGACCGCTCGACGCGGTGGAAGCTCTCGTCCTTGACCTCGTGCTCGCGCTTGCGCTCGCCCTTGAACTGCAGGACGCCGTTCTCGACAGAGATGTCGATGTCCTCACGGTTCACGCCGGGCACTTCGGCGCGGAAGACGAGATCGTCGCCACGCGCGAAAATGTCCACGGCCGGGGCCCACGCGCCGCCCGACTCGTCGCCGGCCCAGCGGTTCGCACGATCGAGGGTCGTCAGAAGATCGCGGAATGGATCCCAACGCGCTGGCATCATGATTGTGACCTCCTTCATGGATGACCTCTGCTCCCGGGGGTCTTGTGCTGCTTCGTCCCGGGACGAGCGGTCATTAGGATCGACCGCCCGGGGTGTCAAGCCTGGAGGGCGGCCTGAAGGGAGGGGGGCAGCGGCCTGTAGTCCAGCGGCTCCATGCTGAACGAAGCGCGACCCTGCGTCAGGGAGCGCAGCGCGGTGGAATAGCCGAACAGCTCCGCCAGGGGCGCCACGGCATGCACCAGCCGGCCCTGGCGGACCACCGCCGTCTCCTCGACCGAGGCCCGGCGGCCGCCCAGATGGCGTACCACGGCCCCCAGGTGGTCTTCGGGCGTGCGGATTTCGATCTTCATGTAGGGCTCCAGCACGACCACGCCGCCGGATTCGAGAGCCTTCCGGAACGCGGCGGCGGCCGCCGCGGCGAGCGCCGGCTCCGGCTGGGCCTGATCCCCGACTTCGGCGTCAAGGGCCGTCACGCGCACGCCGACGACCGGGTAGCCGTGCGTGCCGCCTCCGGTCGCCGCTCCCGTCAGGGTGTCGAGCAGAACCGGCATCAGCGCCGGCGGGAGAGACGCGGGGTTCACGCGGCTCTCGATTTCCGGCGCGGCGAACCCACCGATCGGCTCCAGGCGCACGCGCACCCGGGCGCGATGGGTGGCTCCCGCGACGATTCTGTGAAATTCGTCCTCCCCTTCCACCGTCGCGGCGACCGTCTCGCGATACGAAACGCGCGGCGTGCCGAAGCTGGCCTTCACCTTGAACTCGCGCTCCAGCCGGTTCTTCGTGATCTCGATGTGCAGCTCCCCCATCCCGGAGAGAATCACCTGGCCCGTCTCGGGGTCGAGATGCTGCTGCAGCGTGGGGTCTTCGCGCCCGATCCGCCTCAGCGCATCGAGCAGACGGTCCCGCTCTGTGGCGTTGCGCGCCTCGACCGCGACGGAGACGACGGTGTCCGGAAAGACGATCGACTCGAAGACGATCGGGTGCTTCGGGTCGCACAGGGTGTCGCCGGTCACCGAGCGGTGCAGCGCGGGCACGGCGACGATCTCTCCCGCCTCGGCGGCGTCGATCGCCTCGCCCTGCTGCGCGTGCATGCGCAGCACGCGCTTGAGCCGCTCGGTCTCCTTCGTGCGGGGGTTCTGCGCGCCGCCGCCGGCTTCGATCTTTCCGGAGTAGATGCGCAGAAAGAACAGATCGGCGGCCGGCGTCGTGTTGACCTTGAAGACGAGCGCCGAGAACGGCGCCTTCGGGTCGGCGGGCCGCTCCTCGGCGCCGCCGGGACCCCGGCCCTTCGCCGGCGGAATGTCCTTCGGCGAGGGCAGCCAGCGGCAGACGGCGTCGAGCAGCGGCTGGATTCCGGCGTTGCGCAGGGCGGCGCCCGTCAGCACCGGCACGCACTTGCCGGCGATCGTCGCCGCGCGCAGCGCCGCGTGGATGGCGTCTTCCGCGATCGGCTTCCCGTCCAGATACTTCTCGGCGATCCGGTCGTCGAAGTCGGCGAGCGCCTCGATCATGTGATTCCGCGCGGCATGGGCCTCGTCGGCCAGCGCCGGGGGAATGGGGCCGGCCGTGACCGTCTCGCCGAGATCCGCGGCGTCCCAGGTCAGGCGCTTCTCGGTGATGAGATCGAGGATCCCCTCGAACGATTCGCCCGAGCCGATGGGAATCTGCACCGGCAGGGGCCGCGCTCCGAGCCGCACGCGGATCGCCTCGACCGCCGCGGGAAAATCGGCGCCGGTGCGGTCCATCTTGTTGATGAACGCCATGCGCGGCACGTGGTAGCGGTCGGCCTGATGCCACACCGTCTCGGACTGCGGCTCGACGCCCTCCACCGCGTCGAACACCACGACGGCGCCGTCGAGCACGCGCAGCGACCGCTCGACCTCGGCGGTGAAATCCACGTGGCCCGGAGTGTCGATCAGGTTGATGCGGCAGTCGTTCCAGGCGATCGTCGTCGCGGCCGAGGAGATCGTGATCCCCCGCTCCCGCTCGTCCTCGCGATAGTCCATGATCGCCGCGCCCTCGTGGACCTCGCCCATCCGGTGGCTGCGGCCGCTGTAGAACAGAAACCGCTCGGTCACCGTGGTCTTGCCGGCATCGATGTGCGCAATGATGCCGATGTTCCGGATGGATTCGATCGAGACGCGCGCCATGGGCGCGCATTCTAACCGGAGGTCGCGGCGGCTTCGGCGGAGGTCACGACCGGGATGACCTCGAAGTCGGTGAGGTCCGACCAGTGGGCGATCCACTCGTCGAGCAGCGCCCGCTCGGAGCACTCCATGACCTGCCAGCACATCGAGAGATCGGACTTCACCCAGCTCGAGACGTAGGTCAGGCCGTCGGGCATCATCCGCCCCTTCTCGCGGAAGCGGCGGTACGTCGGCCGCGGATCGCCCCCCTGGAACCGCTCGATGACCATGTAGAGCACGCGGTCTCCTAGGCCTGCTGCGGCTCGAGGGACTCGTGGGGGCGCAGCGGCGTCGGCTCCCCGCGCGAAATGACGACCGCCGCGGCGAGATCGCCGGTCACGTTCAGAGTGGTGCGGCACATGTCGAGAAACCGGTCCACGCCGAGGATCAGGCCGATCCCCTCCACGGGCACGCCGACCATGCCGAGGATCAGCGCCACGACGGGGATCGAGCCGGCCGGCACGCCGGCGGTGCCGATGCCGCCCAGAACGCAGATGCACACGACGAGGATCTGCGATGTCAGCGGCAGATTGACGCCGTAGACCTGCGCCAGGAACAGCACCGTCACGCCTTCGAACAGCGCCGTGCCGTTCTGATTGGCCGTGGAGCCGATCGTCAGGACGAACCGGCTCACATGCGACGGCAGGTGCAGCCGCTCCTCGGCGGCCCGCAGCGCCGTCGGCAGAGTCGCGTTCGACGACGCCGTCGAGAACGCCGTGACCATCACCTCGTCGATGCCCCTGAAGAAGCGCAGCGGGCTCATGCCGCCCAGCAGCCGCACCGCCGCCGAATACACCACGAACTGATGGATCAGAAGCGCCAGCAGCACCACGCCGACGTATCGCGCGAGCGGGACCAGCACGGCGAAGCCGGTCTGCGCGGTGAGCGTGAACAGGAGCGCGGCGACACCGATCGGCGCCGCCTCGATGACGAGCCCGATCAGCCGCATCGTGACGTCGTAGAGACCCTGGAGCGCCTCTTCGAACCGGCGCGCCGCCTCGGTGCGCGTCAGCGAGAGCCCGATGCCCAGGATCAGCGCGAAGAACATCACGCCGAGCATGTCGCCGTTCACCGCCGCGCGCAGCGGATTGTCGGGAACGATCTGCACGATCAGGTCGAGCCCGGTCTTCGGGGCCGTCGCGGTGGACGGCAGCGCGCCGGCGCGTCCCGCGGCCCCTTCCAGGAGCCGGGCGCGCGTCTCTTCGGTCATGCCCGCCCCCGGCTGGAGCAGGTTTACGAGGCCGACGCCCAGCAGCACGGCGATGAGGGAGACGGTCACCGTGTAGACGAGCGTCTTGAGACCGATCCGGCCCAGGCTGCGCAGGTCGCCGAGCGCCGTCACGCCGAGCGCGAGCGCCGACACGATCAGCGGCACGACCAGCATGAACAGCAGGCGCAGGAAGACCTGGCCGACCGGCTGCGCGATCGTGCCGACGAACCAGGCGAGCCGGGGATCGTCTCCGAGGATTGCGTGCGCGGCGGCGCCGCCGGCGAGGCCGGTCAGGCCCCCGATCAGCAGCCGTGTGGGAAGGGACGTGCGCATTCGGGGTCGGGCGCCGGACGCGCCGCGCGCCTCAGCGTTTCGCGGCGAGGAGCTTGCCGCGGCCCACGCTCCAGACCCACGTCGCGAGCGCGAGGAAGATCAGCAGCGCCGCGGCGTTGCTGTCGGCGAAGGCGCCCAGGCTCTTCGAGAGATCGAGACCCTGCGAGAAGGTCTCGAACCCGCCGGCCACGATGGCGAGCACCATCCCGGCGATTGCGCCGCCGGCAATGAGCCCGCTGCTCGCGAGCACGCCGGGGCTGCTGTCCCCCTCGGCCGCCGACTTCGCGTCGGACTGCCTGTCGACGATCCATCGCACGAGCCCGCCGGCCCAGATCGGCGTCGAGGTCGAGATCGGCAGATACACCCCGACGGCGAACGGCAGCGACGCCACGCCGCACAACTCGAGGGTGATCGCAATGAACACCCCGAGCAGCACCAGCCCCCACGGGAGCTTGCGCGTCAGGATGCCGTCGATGATGAGCGACATCAGCCGTGCCTTCGGCGCGTCGAACTTCTGGATCGGCGTGCCCTCGGTCTGACCGGGCGCCGGGTCGCGATGGTCGAGCGTGCCGTTGATCCCCGGGTCCACGAGATAGCGGACCGCGCCGCTGTCGTCCACGAGATACTTGCCGGGAGGCACGAGCGCCGCGCCCGCGGCGTCGCGCGGCAGGGTCTCGTCGGTCCAGTGCACGACGTTGTATTCCGCCGTGTCGCGCTCCCCCTCCGGCCCGAAGAGATGCTGGCGGCCCTCGAACGACGAGGCCGGAACCATGAACCCGGGCACGTCGCGTTTCGCGAAGATCGTCTTCGAGTCGTTGAACATCTTGAGGGTGTAGCCGATGACGAGCGCCGAGGTCAGCGCGCCGATCAGGATGGCGATCTGCTGCGAGCGCGGCGTGCCGCCGACCAGATACCCGGTCTTGAGGTCCTGCGACGTCGTGCCGCCGTTCGACGACGCGATGCAGACCACGGCGGCGATCGACAGCGCCGCGACGCGGTCGTGGGGGCTCGTCCATCCGAAGGCCAGGAAGATCAGGCAGGTCAGAAGCAGCGTGGCGACCGTCATGCCCGAGATCGGGTTCGACGAGGAGCCAATTTCGCCGGTGAGGCGCGACGAGACCGTCACGAACAGGAATCCGAACACGATGATCAGCAGTGCGCCCGTGAGCGAGACGTGCAGCGCCGGGAAGAACATCAGGCCGGCGACGAGCAGCAGCGACCCGATCGCCACGACGCCGATCGGCAGGTCCTGGTCCGTGCGCGGCACCGCGGCGCGCGCGCCGGCGTCCTTGCGCCCCGCCAGCAGGTCCTTGAAGCCCGCGACGAACGCGGCGGCGATCGTCGGCAGCACGCGCATCAGGCTGATGATCCCGCCCGCGGCCACCGCGCCCGCGCCGATGTAGAGGACGAAGGCGTTGCGGACCTCGTGCGGCGCCATGTCGCGGATCAGCGTGGTCGCCGGGAACATCGGGGCCGTGAGCCCCTCGCCGAAGATCTTGATGGCGGGGATCAGCACGAGATACGCCAGCACGCCGCCGGCGCACATCACGCCGGCGATCTTCGGTCCGATGATGTAGCCGACGCCGAGCAGCTCCGGGCTGACCTCGACGGAGACCGAGCCGCCCTTGAACCACGAGAGCAGCCGCTCCGGCGTGTTTTTGAAGACCTTGAACCCGCCGTCGCCGCACAACAGCTTGTAGAGGAACCCGATGCCGAAGCCGGTGAAGACGGTCTTGGCGTTCGTGCCGCCGGTCTCTCCCGCGATCAGCACCTCGGCGCAGGCGGTGCCCTCCGGGTACGAGAGGTTGGCGTGCTCCTTCACGATCAGCCCGCGACGCAGCGGGATCATCATGAGAACGCCGAGCAACCCGCCCAGGACGGCGACGGTGATGATCCGCCCCACGTCCATGTCCTGGCCCAGGATGAACAGCGCCGGCATGGTGACCGCGACGCCGAACGCGATCGACTCGCCCGCCGATCCCGTGGTCTGCACCACGTTGTTCTCGAGGATCGTCGCCGGGCGCGCGCCCGTCATCCGGGTGAGCCACCGGAAAATCGAGATCGACATCACCGCGATGGGGATGGAGGCGCTGATCGTCAGCCCGATCTTCAGCGCCAGGTAGAGCGACGCGGCGCCGAAGATGATCCCCAGCACGACGCCGACCAGGATCGGCAGCGGCGTCAGCTCCGGGATCGTCTTCGAGGCGGGGATGTACGGCTGGTGGCCGGCCTCGGGCGGGGCGCTCATGCCCGCGCACGGTAACAGAAAAGCCCGCCGGCCGGAACCGGCCTGATTACATCAGATAGGGGCCGGAACCGTCGTCGCCGTCGCCGCCGGGACCCCCTGTCGGGGGGTGCCGGCGCCAGTACTCGTCGATGGCCGCCTGGATCTGCGACTCCTCGGGCACCGGGATGTTGTGGATCGCCCCGAGCAGGAGCAGCGCCTGGCCGACGCGCGCGACATCCTGCTGCAGGTGGCGATGCAGCGGCTCGAACAGCTCCTTGGCGCCGAGCAGCGCGCTCCACTCCGCAACTTCGCCCGCGCCGACGCCGTCCACGAAATCCTCGAAGTGATCCAGCAGCAACGCGAGGGACGCGGCGTCGCCGGTCTCGACGAGGATGATCAGCAGGCTGTGCAGCGCCTCGTGCTCGAGCGCGCCGGCCTGAAGCCGGGCGCGCGTCGGCCCCAGCACCGCCTCGCCCAGACGCTTCAGCGCCTTCTCGGCCGCGGTGAAGACGAATGAGTTCTCATCGAGCAAGGCGTCCAGCAGCTCGGGCACGTGATCTTCGGCGCGCAGCAGACCGATCGTCTCGAGCACCAGCGCCTTCGGGAAGAACGGCCCCCGCGCCTCGAGCATCCGCCGGCACCACTGCAGCACCTGCTCCCGCTTCGCCGCGCGGCGCGCGGGCGGGCCCTTTTCGACCGCTTCGGCGATCGCGGCGGGCAGCTCGTCGATCAGAAACGCCGTCTCCTCGCCGGCGAGGGCGAGCAGCGCTTCGAGATCGCGCTCGGCCGCCTCGATCTCGAGCGCGTAGTTGCGATACCGCGCGATCTTGAACAGGCACGAGAGCTGGACCTGAACGACGCCCTGAAGGAAGACCGGGCCCAGACGCTCCGCCTCGGACTTGAACCCCGGCGACACCAGCGCCTCGGACACGATGCCGATCCGCTCGGGCAGAGGATCTTCGCCGCGCGTCTTCAGAGCGCGCAGGCCCGCCGACACGGCGGCGGCGAGCGCGGCGTTCGCCGCGGGCAGATCCCGCGAGCGGAACACCAGCGCAAGATCGCGCACCATCTCGGGCGGAATCGCCGGCGCCGGCCCCACGAGCTCGCAGTCGTAGCCCGACTCGGCCGACTTGATCGTCTTGCGCAGATCGATGCGGGCATCCGGACCCGTGCGCACGCACCAGGCGCAGTCGTCCACTTCGACATGATCGGTCAACACGCGCAGCAGATCGCCGCTCCGTCCCAGCCCCTTCCACTGCAGGGCGCGGGCGAAGGATTCGAGCAGCGCGGGAACGTCGCGGCCGCGGGCGACGTCGATCGCGCCCCGCAGCGCTCCCGGCTCGGCCAGGATCTCTCCGCGCCGGTCCACGATCTCGGTGATCGCGCCCGCCGCCGCCTCGTCGCCGCCCTCGTGCAGATCGGCCAGTGTCTCGACGATGAGCGCCAGCGCGCCGTCCTGCAGATCGGCGCGAGAGGCCGCCGCCCGCGCCAGACCGGGCAGATCGGGGGCGCCCAGCCGCGCCATCGCCTCGAACGCCCTGCCCGGCACGATGCCGCGCATCTGCCGGAACGCCCGCAGCAGCAGCGGCAGGTGCTCCTCGGAGCCGAAGTCGCGCAGATTCTCGGCGACCAGCTCGGGCGTCGTGTCGTGCTCGTCGAGGATCAGCAGCGCACAGGCCGCCGGCGCCTTTTCGGGATAGGCCTGGACCAGCCGCTCCACGGCCCAGTACCGGACTTCAGGATCTTCGTGGCGCGCGTACCAGGCGAGCTTTTCGTAGTTCCACAGCGGCTCGGTCATGGGGGGCAAATCATAGCATCCGAACCCGCCGCGCGCCGTTGCCGGCGCGGTGTCGTTACAGCGGCCAGAGCCAGGGAACCATCAGGAGAACGATCCCGAGGATCATCGCCGTGAGTGGCAGGCCGAGAACCATGAAGTCCGTGAACCGGTAGCGTCCGGGACCGTAAACCATGATGCACGAGGGCTCCATGGGCGTGATGAACGAGCACGACGCGGCGAGCGTCACCGTGATGGCGAACGGGCGCGGGTGGAGGGCGGCGGCTTCCGCGGCGCGGATCGCGACCGGCATGACGACAAGGGCGGCCGAGGCGTTCGACATCGGCTGGGTCAGGATGCAGGTCATCACGAAGAAACCCGCGAGCAGACCGTAGGGGCCGAAGGGAGTGAAGGCCTGGACGACGAGATCCGCGAGGTAACGGTCCGCGCCGGTGTGAGTCATGGCGAGACCGAAGGCGGTCATGCCGCCGATCAGCACGACCATGCGCCAGTAGACGACCTTGTACACCTCCCGCCACGGCAGACAGCCGAGGAGGATGACTCCGAGCGCGGCGCCGAGGATGGCCCAGGACAGGTCCATCACCCCGGTGCTGCCGGCGAGGATTCCCGCGCCGAAGAGCAGCACCGCGGTCAGGCTCTTGCGGCGGTTGAAGATGAAGTGGGTCACGTCCTCGAGCAGCTCGACCTCCGGCTGATGGGACAGCCGGTCGATCGCCACCTTTCTGCCCTGCACGAGCAGCACATCGCCCAGCGCGAGACGCACCTTGCCGATTTTCTCGGTCAGGCTCTCTTCGGCGCGGAAGAGGCCGATGGCGGTGACGCCGTAGCGCCCCCGGAAGTTGATCTCCTTCAGGGTGCTGCCGATCAGCTCGGAGTTGGGCGTCGGCATCAGTTCGACGAGGCGCACGGTGCTGGACGTGAGATCGGCCGCCGACGGGTGCAGGTCGGCCCGGATTTCGAGACCGGGATAGCCCTTCACCCGCACGAGGTGCTGGGCCCGGCCCTCGACGATCATCAGGTCCCCCTCGTGCAGCACCTCGTCAGGGCCCGGTGAGACGACCGGCTCGGCGCCGGCGCGATGAATTGCGAGCACCGTCAGGTCGAGTGCCTCCCGCAGCCCCGATGCGGAGAGCGGCTTGCCGATGAGCGGCGAGCCCGACGTCACCACGACCTCGGAGAGGAACTCGCGGATGCCGTACTCCTCGTCGACGGTCCGGGGCGAGCGCTCCGGCAGAAGGCGGAACGTGAAGGCGGCGATGTACACCACCCCGACCGCGCTGATGACCAGCCCGACGGGCGCCAGCTCGAGCAGTCGGAGCGGGGCGAGACCGAGCTGTTTCATGATTCCCGACGCCGCGACATTGGTGGACGTGCCGATGAGGGTGATCGTGCCCCCCAGCATCGAGGCGAAGGCGACCGGCATCAGAAAGTGCGACACCGACCTTCTCAGCCGGCGCGCGACGCCGATTCCGGGCGGGATGAAGACCGCGGTGACGGCGGTGTTGTTCATCCAGGCCGACACGGCGGCGGTCGTCGCCGCGAGGGCGAGCAGCACCCGGCGGGGCCGGCGCCCCGCGATCTTGTGCACGGCCCCGCCGAGCAGCTCCGTGACCCCGGTGCGCGTGAGCGAGGCGGAGATCACGAAGGTCCCGACGAGCAGGAAGATCACCGGACTGACGTAGCCGGTGAGCGCCTCGGCCGGCGTAAGGATGCCGCCCGCGCAGAGCGCCACGAGCACCAGGATCGTCAGGAGATCGACCGGGAGCTTCTCGGTCGCCATCAGGATGATGACGAGCGCAAGCAGCCCCAGAACCAGCCCGATTTCGAAAGTCACTGTGTGGGCGAGGCTAGCTTCCGATCGCCTTCTTCACGAGCGGCGCGAGCTCGCCCTTGGCGTGCATCTCGCGCACGATGTCGCACCCGCCCACGAACTGCCCGCCGATGTAGATCTGCGGCATCGTCGGCCAGTTCGAAAAGGCCTTCAAGGCCTTCCACTTCTCGGGATCTTCGAGGATGTTCACGTCCTTCACCGGAACGCCGAGGGACATGAGCGTCTGCGAGGCCATCGCGGAGAAGCCGCACTGCGGCTGCTCCTTGGTGCCCTTCATGTAGATGAGGACCTTGTTCGAGTCGACTTCGGACTGAATTTCCGACATCACATCGCGCGCCATGAACCGCCTCCTTAAGAATTACTCGCCGGGGGCTATCGTTTTCAGCGCGAGCGCGTGCAGCGCGCCGCCGAGCACGTCGGCGAGCGGCGCATAGACCATCCGGTGCCGGTCGACCAGCCCGCGGCCGGAGAACGCGGCCGAAATGACCTCGACCTCGTAGTGGTCGCCACCGCCGGTCATGTCCCGGACGCTGACCTGAGCCCCGGGAATCGCCGCTTCGATCCGCGCACGGACCGCCGCCGCATCGATCACGCTCGTGCCCCCTGTGGGAAGCCCGAATTGTATCAGCGAAGCGGCGTCAGCGCGCCGGCGGGGCCGGCGCGAGGGCGGGCGCCGGGTACGACATCAGGCTCTTGTCGATGTACTCGTTCAGGCGCGCCTGGCCGTTCTCGGCCAGGATCCCGAACTCGAGCCCCAGCGCGTAGACATCCTCGGCCCGCTGCGTCGTGCGCTGCACGCGCGCATGCGCCCGGATGACCGCCTTCTCCCCGGGGAGAAAGAACCGCAGCTGCATCTCCGACCCGACGGGGTACTTGCGATTGGACTCGAGGCACATGCCGCTCTCGGACAGATCCACCGCCTTGCCCAGGGACTCCTTCGCCCCCTGCACGCCGATGACGGTGAAGAAGACCGGGATGCGGATCGCCTTGCGCTGCGGCACGCGCAGCGTCTCGGCCACGACGGAGAGCAGCGCCTCCTTGCCGGCGGCCTTCGGCACGAACGTCGACACGCCGACGGCGCGGCAGTGCGCGCGCAGCTCTTCGGTGTCGCGGATGCTGGTGACGATGATGGGAATGAGCCGCGTGTCCTCGCGGGCTCGCAGGCGGGCGCAGATCTCGGTGCCGCGCAGCCCCGGCATGAACTCGTCGAGCACGACGATGTCGGGGAGCACCGACGCCGTCAGCGCGAGCGCGGTGAGCCCGTCGTTCGCCGTGATCACATCGAATCCGCTGCGCTGAAAGAAGGTTTTTTCGAGCTCGAGCGACAGCCGGATGTCGTCCGCCAGGACGACGGTGCGGCGCCTGCCTGCCATATCCGCTCCTCTGGGTCGAATCGGTCTGCGGCTAACATTGATTCCGCAGCGGCATCGTGCAAGGCCCCCGCCGCGGCCCCCCCGAAGGGCTAGAATCCCCGCATGGAATCGGAACCCGCAGCGGCCGGCCCGGACTCCCCGTCGCTGGCTCCGGGGCTGCTCATCGCGGTGCCCCAGCTCGTGGACGGCAACTTCCACCGCTCGGTGGTTTTCCTGATCGAGCAGAGCGAGGAAGGGGCCTTCGGGGTCGTCATCAACCGTCCCTCCGAGATCATGGTGGGCGAGCTGCTGTCGAATCTCGGGATCGGATTCGAAGGGGCCCCGGACGGCCGCGTGCTGATCGGCGGACCGGTCTCCCCCGATCGTGGCCTGGTGCTGCACCGCGACGGCGGCATGAACGACGACGCGCGCGAGGTCGCCGACTCGCTCTGGATCAGCGCGACGCCGTCGTCGCTCAAGCGCCTCTTCGGGCACTCGGGCGGGCCGGCGGCGCTCTGCTTCGCCGGCTACGCCGGCTGGGGGCCCGGCCAGCTCGAGCAGGAGCTGGAGCAGGGCGCGTGGATCCCTGCCCCGTTCGACGAGACGCTGCTCTTCAGCGACGACCGCGGCGCCATCTGGGAACGGGCGCTGCGCGGTCTCGGAATCGACCCGACCCAGATCGTGCCGGGTGGATCGGTCAACTGACCGCTCCCCCTCCGCCGGCCCCGCCATAGTCCCCGCCCCCGCAAGGGGGTATATATGCGGTCAGCCCCGATCGGGGGACCATGACGACTCGCCGCCTCCCTGCCCTCATCCTGCTCGCCGGCCTGCCGGGCCTGGCCCTGCCGGTGTGCGCCGCGACGCTGGACGCTCCGTCGGGAGTCCGGTTCGAGGCGGCGCCCGCACCGGCTCAGGGAGCGGACGGCGAGACCGTCTCCGTGAGCACGGATGGCGGCCTCTCATGGAGCCGCGCCGTCACGATCCGCGATGACATTCCGATTCGCGCCGGGCGCATCGACCCGGGGCGCTCGGAGCCCGAGGCTCCCGAGGGCCTGCGCGCCGGCCCGGGCGACCGGATCTGGATCGTGCAGTACCGCACCATGAATCTTGCCGTCTGGCGCGAGCGTCTCGCCGAGACCGGCGCCGAGGTGCTGAGCCCCCTCCCCGGCCACGCGCAGATCGTGAGGATGCCGGCATCGCTCGTGCCGGCGGTCCGTCTGCTGCCGTTCGTGCGGTGGGTCGGCCCGCTGCACCCGGCATGGCGTCTCGATCCGGCGATCGTCGAGGCCTGGCGCGAGGCGCGCCTCTCCAGCCCTTCGACGCGGCGGCTCTACATCCTGCAGACCTTCACGCCGGGACCCGGAGAGAAGTCGCTGCTCGGCGCCGAGGTCGCCGCGGCCGGCGGCCGCGTTATCTCGGCGATTCCGAACGGTCCGATGCTGCAGGCCGAGCTGACGCTCGATCAGGCGGCCCGTCTCGCCCGCTCGCAGCATCTGCTCTGGATGGAGCCCGACCCGGGCCCGCCGGGGAACGACATGGATCTCGTGCGGATCCAGACCGGCGCGAACACCGTCGAATCCATCGCCGGGTACTCCGGCCAGGGGGTGACCGGTGAGGTGCTGGACGGAGGGATTCAGAAGAGCCCGTTCCATCAGGACCACGATGGAGTGCAGTTGCACGGTCCCCCCGTAAGCATCGACGCCCACGGAACCTCGACCTATGGAATTGTCTTCGGGAACGGCGCGCGCGACGGCGATGGCAACGCGCAGGCGACCGGCATGCTGCCTTCCGGCACCGGCTGGTTCGCGGACTATTCGTTCCTGACCGACCGGTACGCCCTGACCGCGGAGCTGGTGACGAGCCCGATCTTCGCCTCGTTCCAGTCGAACTCGTGGGGCGACGCCACGACCACCGCGTACACCACCAAGTCGTTCGAGATGGACGACATCATCTGGATCAACGACATTCCGATCTTCCAGTCGCAGTCGAACAACGGAAGCACGTCGAGCCGGCCGCAGGCGTGGGCGAAGAACGTCATCTCCATCGGCGCGGTCGATCACTTCAACACGCTGACCCTCGCCGACGACTGCTGGTGCGGCCAGGCCTCGATCGGCCCCGCCGCCGACGGGCGGATCAAGCCCGATCTCGCCTACTGGTACGACCAGATCTACACGACCACGACTCCGGCCAACGGCTACGACAGCGCTTTCGGCGGAACCTCGGCCGCGACGCCGGCGGCGGCCGGCGTCAGCGGGCTGATCCTGCAGATGTGGGCCGGCAACGTGTGGGGCACCAACCCGGTGGGCACCACGGTCTTCGACAAGCGCCCCCACGCCGCGACGACGAAGGCGCTGCTCATCAATACCGCCGAGCCGTATCCGTTCACCGGCACGGCGAGCGACATGACGCGTGTGCACCAGGGCTGGGGGCTGCCATCGGCGATCCGCGCCTACAACCGCGCCCCGCTGACGAAAGTCGTGAACGAAACCGACGTCCTGAGTGATCTGGGCCACACGTCGTGGACCGCGGCCGTCCCGGCCGGCCAGACGGAGCTTCGGGTCACGATGACCTACCAGGACCGGGCCGGCACGACGCTCGCCACGCTGCACCGGATCAACGACGTCACTCTCAAGGTCACGAGTCCCGGCGGCACGGTGTACTGGGGCAACTCGGGTCTCGGCGCCGGGCTCTGGTCGACGCCGGGCGGCGCGCCGGACACGATCAACACCGTCGAGAACGTCTTTCTGCAGAACCCCGCCGCCGGCGACTGGGTCATCGAGATCTTCGCCGACGAGGTGGCGCAGGACGTGCACGCCGAGACGCCGCAGCCCGATCAGGACTACGCGCTCGTCGTCTATCCGGCGACGGCGCTCACCAACTGCACGGCGGGCGTGCCGGCGCCGTCCTTCACCAACGCGGCGCCTTCGAGCGAGCTGGACCACACGGTCCAGGTCACCTGGCCTCCGGCGGGATCCCCGGCGCAGTACCGCGTCTACCGCTCCGCCGGCGGCTGCGGCGGGCCGTTCACGCTGATCGGCACCGTGCCGGGGACGAAGACCGCGTTCCTCGATCCGGCGGCATCCGGCGGTCGCACCTATGGCTACGTCGTGCGCGCCGTCGCCGGCTGCGAGTCCCCCGACAGCCCCTGCACGCAGGCGACCGGTCCCGGCTCGTGCGCGATCGCGCCGGCGTTCACCGGAGCGTCGGCCGCCGCCAGCAGCGACACCGCGTCGTGCGGCATCGGGGTGTCGTGGGCGCCGGCCGCCGCCGCCGGCGCGCCGGTCTGCACCGGACCGGTCGTCTACAACGTCTACCGCTCCACCAGCCCCTCGTTCACGCCGGGGCCCGCCAATCGCGTCGCGTCCTGCCTCACCGGCACGTCGTGGACCGACACCGCGCCGCTCGTCCAGGGGACCTCGTACTCGTACATCGTGCGCGCCGAGGACCAGGGGGGCGCCGGCGGGCCGTGCGGCGGTGTGGAGGACGCCAACCTGGCGGTGCGCACCGAAGCGCCGTTCGGGCCCGCGACGGCGCTGCTCGCCGCGGACTTCGAGTCAGGAATCAGCGGATGGACCGCGGCGGGCGGAACGCCGGCCGCGACGACGGGAACCTTCATCGCCGGCGATCCGGTCGGCACGATCGCGGGCGGCGGCCCTGCCCAGCCCGAGGACGACCATACGGCGGCCGGGACCTTCTGCCTCTACACCGCATTCAATTCGGCGAACAACTCGATTGACGACGTGGACAACGGCGAGGTCATGGTGACGTCCCCGCTGTTCAGCGCGACGGGGTTCGTGAACGGCCGGGTGCGCTACTGGCGCTGGCACTTCCTTCAGGACACGGGCGTGGACCCGGGAGATCACTACGTCTTCGAGTACACGCGGACGAACGGGTCCTCGTGGCTGCCGCTGGAGACGCTCGACAACACCGTGTCGGCGCCGGTCTGGACCGAGCGGATCTTCAACTTGCCCCCGGCGCAGCTCTCGGCGCAGATGCGCCTGCGCGTGCGCTCCGCCGACGGGGTGAACGCCGCGTCGATCGTCGAGTCGGCGATCGACGACGTGCTCGTGCAGGGGAACGCCTCGTGCACGGCGGCGTCGGGACCGCCGGGGGCGCTGCATAACGCACCGCTCGCCCTGCTCGCGGAAAAGGCCGGCTCATCGGTGAGACTGACCTGGGGGGCCGACTGCGGCGCCACGACGAAGTACGGCGTCTACCGCGGCAATCTGCTCACCGGCTGGTCCTCGGTCGCGCCGGTCGCCGGGATGTGCGGCCTGACGGCGCGCACGGTGGACCTGCCCCTCGACGCCGGGTCGTACTTCTACGTGGTCGCGCCGAACGACGGCGCCGCACAGGGCTCGATGGGGCTCACCTCGTCGGGCGCGCGCCGCACCGCGCCGGTCGGCGCCTGCTTCCCCACCGCCGCGGCTCTCGCGGCGTGCGCTCCCTGATTCCGTACATGGTGGGCGCGAGATTGTTGGCTCCTGGAGCCGACGCCCCGCCCGCCTCTCTTCCTCCCCGCTCTCTTCCCCGCTCCCGCCCCCCGACCCTTCACGGTGCCCTCGCTGGCCCGCCTGACGCGGGTCTCCCTCGCGGAAGTCCTCTGGCAGCCCCGCAACCCGTCGGCTAGTACGCCAGCCGGAGTGTGTGCCGCCGGTTCCGCCCCGCTGTCGGCGTGACGAGCTCACGCGCATACACCCGCGCCTCCTCGGCGTCCACACTCACGCGGCTCGGCTGCAGTCGCACCCCCAACACCCTCTCCCAACTCCACATCCGCTCGGCAAGCCCCAGA
>Ga0187894_10000427_pt1 | contig 56729 bp, 48 predicted proteins | sample GBC1701081metaG_FD_136650 | JGI IMG/M metagenome (GOLD analysis project Ga0187894, IMG submission 136650) | White microbial mat communities from a lava cave in the Kipuka Kanohina Cave System on the Island of Hawaii, USA - GBC170108-1 metaG ...
CCATCCCGGCTGGCTTCGTTGCTCGTCGCTTACATACCGACGGGTATGCGCACTCCTCGCGCCTCGCCATCCGGGCGCCTCGGCACCCTGATCTGCGCAACTTATTCTTCCCCGGGTCCTAAGGACTACGTCATGCCCGCTCGCCTCCGGGATGTCCATGGCTGAACAGCTCGAGGTCACCGCGTTCAACCGCCGCTTCGTCGGTTTCATCGCGAGGCATCCGTGGTGGTCCCTCGTCGCTTCTCTCGCCTTGGTGGCGGGTCTGTCGGCGGGGCTGGGTCGGCTGAAGGCCGACTTCACGCACACCGGCTTCTTCTGGAAGGACGACCCGAAGATCAAACGCTTCGAAGCGTTCGAGCGCCGCTTCGGAAACGACGACTCGGTGATCATCGCCATCCAGAGCCCGTCCGGTGTCTTCGATATGGAAACGGCGGCGCTGATCAGATCCCTGACCGAAAAGATGTGGCAGCTGCCCGAAGTCATCCGCGTCGACTCGCTCGCCAATTTCAACTGGGTCCATGCGGCCGGTGACGACATCGTCGTCGAGCCCTTCTTCCCGCCCGCGCTGACTTCCGAGATCCTGGCCGAGCGTCGCGGGATCGCGCTGCGCCACCGGACGCTGCCGCATTACCTGGTCAGCGAGGACGCGCGTACGACGATGATCTATGGCCGCGTGAAGCCGGGGCTGGAGAAGGCGGCGGACGCGCGCCTAATCACGCAGGCGGCGCGCAAGCTGGTGGCGGACGCGCCGCGCTCCGACGAAGAATTGCACCTGTTCGGCGGCCCGCCCCTGACCTTCGCCTTTGAAGAGACCACCCAGGCCGACCTGGGGCGTCTCATCCCGCTGGCCATCCTGTGCGCCGCGATCTTCCTGGTCGTCCTGCTGCGCAGCGTGGCGGGGACCGTGCTTCCGTTCGTGGTGGTGATCTTCAGCGCCGCGTCGGCGTTCGGATTCGCCGGCTGGACCGGGCGCGTGCAGACCTCGATGAGCTCTGCCGTTCCCACCATCTTGATCGCCGTCGGCATCGCCGAGACCGTCCACGTCCTGGTGACGTTTTTCGCCGAGCTCCGCCGCGGGGTTCCCCGCCGGCAAGCGGCGCACTACGCGCTGACCAAGAACCTGCTGGCCACGTTCCTCACGGCGCTGACCACGGCCGTCGGTTTTCTGAGCTTCGCCTCCGCCAACCTGAAGCCGCTGTCCACGATGGGCGTGATGGCGGGCGTCGGGACGATGACCACCTGGCTGCTGGCGCAGATGCTGGTGGGCGCCCTCCTGTTCATCCTTCCCATCAAGGCCAAGCCCGCGCCGCCCGAGCGCGCCCGCGGCAACCGGCGCCGAGCCGCGAGCCTGGTGGACGGCATCGCGCGGCGCCGGCGGGCGATCCTGGTCGTGACCGCGGTCGCCTCGGCGGCGTCCCTCGTCTTCGCGCTCGGCATCGAGGTCAACTCGGATCCCATCAAGTACTTCCGCCGCGGCTCGCCTGTGCGCGAGGCGAACGAGCTGATGGACCGCACCATGCGCAACGCCCGCGCCTTCGAGCTGGTGGTGGACGCCGGCCAGGAAGACGGCATCAAGGACCCCGCGTTCCTTCGGCGCGTGGACGCGTTTGGGGCATGGATCGAGGAGCAGCCGGGCATGACGCGCGTGCTCTCGATCCTGGACATCCTCAAGCAGGCGAACCAATCGCTTCACGGAGACGATCCCGCCCACTATCGGTTGGCGGACGACCGCGAGACCATCGCGCAGGAGCTGCTGCTTTACACGATGGGCCTCCCTGCCGGGATGGACGTCAACGACCGCATCACGATCAGGAACGACGCCCTTCGCCTCACCGTCTTCAACAACGTCAAGACGTCACGGGACACGGTCGCCGCCGTGGCGGCCATCGAGACCAAGGGGCGTGCCCTGGGCCTGACGGTGGAAGCCACCGGCAAGTATCTGCTTTATCAGCAAACCAACGAGTACGTGGTCCAGTCGTTCCTGACGTCGCTGTGGAGCGCCAGCATCATCATCGGCCTCATCATGGCGCTCTTCTTGCGGTCAGCTTGGCTGGGGCTCATCTCGATGGTGCCCAACATCGTGCCGCTCTTCACGGCGGGGGTGTTGCTGCGGATCTTGGGACAACCCCTGGACATGGGCACGGTGTTGGTGGCCAGCATCTGCCTCGGGATCTCCATCGACGACACCGCCCACGTCCTGGCGAACTTCGCCTACTGGCGACGCCAGGGCTTGCCTCCGAACGACGCCATGAAGACGGTCCTGGCCGACACCGGCCCCGCCCTCCTGTCGACCAACGGAATTCTCATCACGTCGTTCGCCACCTTCGCCACCGCCGCCTTCGTTCCCAACGTCTACTTCGGCCTGCTCACCGCCTTCACGCTCACGGTGGCGCTGGTGACGGACATCTTTTTCACCCCCGCCATCCTGATCCGGCCGCTAGGCGCGCGCGACATCGCGCAGCGTGACTGACAGCGGCGAGATGCGGAACTGGCGCAGCAAGGGCTCGAGGTGCGGCGTGCCCTCCAGGCTCTGAAACAGGCGTTCGGGCGTGCCCCAATCCGACCAGCCCGAGTCGACGATCGGGACCACCGCCAAGCCGGCCGCGCGCTCGAGCACGTCGCGGCTGAGGTCGGCAGGCGGCATGTTGTGGTAGATCGCGCGCAGGCACGCCTCTTCGGTGGCGCTGTCGACCTGGCTCGCGTAGTCCTCGAACAGCGCGCTCTGCCGAGGCAGGTGCTCGCGCATCATCGACCAGAACGCCCGCACGCGGCTGACCAGCACCAACGTGTTCCAGAGACCTCCCGCCCGGAGCAGGGCGAACGCCGTCGACTCGGCCGGCTTCTCCACGAAGCTCGCCACATCCATACCCACGGCGTCGTTCTGTGAGGACAGTCGCTGCCCCGGCATGATCCAGCCCAGGTCCGAAGCGGGCCGGTCGGGGGCCACGCCCAGCAGCGTCACCCGGCCGCCACTGCAGTCGGCCCGGTCGCTCCCGCTGCGCGTCGCGATGTCGTCCGCCGCGGCCATGGCCTCCAGAAACCGCAGCGGCCGCGACACGTGGTGGTCGGATGGTGAAACGATGACGCGCGCGTCGGGGTCTCGCGCCATGACGCGCGCCAGGGGTAGCATGACCCCCGGCCCCGTTCCCACGTTCTCCGGCTGTACTACGATGTCGATGCCGGGATAAGGCTCCAGCTGCCGGCGGGCCAACGCCTCTTGATTCGATGCGATGACGACAACCATTCGGTGGTACTGCACCAGCGGAGCCAGGCGGTCCACAGTGGCCTGAAGCAGGGTTCGATCGCCGTGTAGGCGGGCGTACTGTTTGGGCACGGGCACCCCGTAAAGCGCCCGCGTCAAGGAAGCCATCCGAGTTCCTTCGCCGGCTGCCAATATCACCGCCCATCTTCTTTCGTGCGCGTGGGACATGCCGGCCCTCTCCTCGTCAGGGGTCTCTTCAGGTGATCACTCAAAGCAGCCCCGTCAAGGTCATCCGCGCAGCGAGTCACACTGCACATAAATTTTGCTTTTTTACTTACTGAATTCAGCTATACAATTGCCCCCGGCGATGCTGAGCAAACCCCGCAAGGGCGTGCGTGGCTTCACTCTGGTCGAGCTGATGATCGTGATCGCGATCGTGGGGATCCTCAGCTCGATTGCGGGACCGGCGTTCAACCGTTACGTGAAGAAATCACGGACGCCCGAGGCCGCCCACCACCTCAATAAAATGTGGCTGGGAGCGGTGACCTACTATTCGACCGACCAGGTAGGTCCCGACGGCCTTCCGCTGCCAAAGCAGTTTCCCGCCCCGACGGCACCCGCGGAGGGCGGTCCCGAGTGCGGTTGTCAGGTGGGCGGCAAATGCCCCGGCGGGAACGCCATCTTCGACTCCGATCCGGTGTGGAAGGCGTTGGCCTTCAGCATCCCCGATCCACATTTTTATAAGCCAAGCGCCGAGATCATCGTGGGCGGCGGAGGAATCCCCGACGAATTCAATGGGATGGCGACGGGCGACCTCGACTGCGACGGTATCGTCGGTCGATTCGCGCGCGGCGGTACAGTCGTGGGCGCCGAAGTCCAGGGCGACGCCAACTTCTACGCCACCGACGAGCTCGAGTAAATCAGGGATCGACCTCAGCCTCCGCCACGACTTTCCCGCGTCCCAGGACGACCACGCGGCGCGCGCCCATCCGGCGTGCGCTTTCCACGACGTGGCGCAACTCGCGCTGCTGCTGCTCGCCCGAGAACAGCTTCCACATGGGCCCGACCTCGACCTTCAGCGTGTTGTCTTCTCGGGATATCACGGCGTTGCTGATGTTGGTCTCGTACCGCCGGCTCCGAAATACGAACGAGGCCGACGCCGCCGCCGCCAGTGCGATCAGCGCGATGGCGGCCAGCAGGTGCCAAGCGCGGTGGGGTCGGCGGCCGGCGGCCGGCGCGATGGGAGCGTCGTCCGCGGCCACGGCCCCAGGCGACGCGGCGCCCTTGTCGCCGAGCGCGGTCAGCGCTTCCTTGGCTTGGACGAAGGTCGGACGGATTCGGAGCGCTGTCTTCAGCTCAGCGCGGGCGCGGGTGAAGTTGCCTTCCCGTGTGAAGATGCAACCCCGGTAATAATGAGCTGCTTCACCACCGGTGGGATCGAGCTTGTTCGACCGGTCGAGGTGCCCGAGCGCCTCGGCGAGGCGCTGGTCCTGGGGCGTGGACGGAGCGTTGTAAACGTACCAGCCCATCCGCGCATGAAGGGCAGCGTCATCAGGCGCTCTCGCCAGGGCGCCCGCCAGAGTGCGGCGCGCGGCGTCCCATTCGCCCGCGTTCTCTTGAGCCTTGGCCGTCGCGATGGCCTCCTCGAGCTTCAAGGCGATTCATTGTAACTGTTCTTACGAAAGAAATCGCAGCAATTTCTTTGCCTGGAGGTGGCCAAACCTCCCGCGGCGGCGAAGCTGCCACGGGCTGCTAGTGCTAGTGGTGAAGTTGCTGGCCGTGGTCTTCGCGCAGCGCCGCGGGGACGCCTTGGGCGGCATCTGGGATCGCCAGGTCCAGGCGTTGCGCGAAGGCGAAGCGGACGGCCACATCTTCCCAGTTCCACAGGTTGAAGACCGCTTCGAAGAACTTCGCTTTGTCGTTTCCGTACTGCAGGTAGTAAGCGTGTTCCCACGCGTCCAAGACCAGGAGGGGAATACCTCCCTGCGACACCTCTGACTGGTGGTCGTGAATCTGGGTGATGCCCAGCCGCCGGCTGACCGGCTCGAACACCAGTGCCGACCACCCCGATCCGGTGATGGTCGCGGCCGCCGCCACGAGTTGCTCCTTGAAGACGTCGAAGCCACGGAGATCGCGGTCGATGGCTGCGGCGAGCTCGCCCTCCGGCTTGCCGCCGCGCCCCGGGGCCAAGTTGCGCCAGAAGATGCTGTGCAGCACGTGCCCCGAGACGTTGAAGGCCAGCGCCTTCTGGATGGTGGCGATGCGCGTGAAGTCGCGCTTGTGCCGCGCCTCGAGCTCGTCGGCGAGGGCCGCGTTGGCTCCGTCTACGTATCCGCGATGGTGCTTGTCGTGATGAAGCTCCATGATGCGCCCGTCGATGTGCGGCTCCAGCGCCGCATAGTCGTACGTCAGGTCGGGAAGCACGTACTTCGTCATGGTGTCACCCCATCCCGAAGCTAAGTATGGGCGGGCGTGTACGCAACGCTCGGCCGGGCGAGGCGGCCGCCGCATCGGGCGTCGGCTGCGTTACCGTGGGCGGCCAGGCCCGCGCGGCGGCGAAGTCGGCGGGTCAGGGACCAGGCCCGCCGCGTGGAGGAGCCGGGCTCGATCTCGCTGCGCCAGTGCTTTCCAGGAACGGGCTTGTCGGGACGTGATGGTTCCGCGCGCGATGAACCGCGGATCTCGGAATCCCCGGCTGCCGACGTCCATCAGGTAGTGAGAGCGCGACAGCAGCGTTCCTCGACACAAATCGGCTTCGGCGGCGGCCGCGGGGGCCGATGCCTCGGCCGCCAGGCGACCGGTCAGCTCCGCCATCACCCACGCCGGCAGCCGATCACGCCGGCCGGGGTAGACAAAGCCGAACAGCACCAGGTGGCTGAGCAGCACGCGCCAGTGCTCTCCGAAGCGCCGCAGCAGTCGCGGCCAATCGAGGCTGTCGCCGACCGCCAAGAAGTAGTGGGCAACGTCGGCTCCGTCGTAACGGTCGCGCTCCATGACGAAGGCCTTCGTCCAGACGATCTCTTCGGGCGGCGCGAACATCACCGGCTGGCCCATGACGATACCGGGACGCGCGTGGGCGAACCACTCGTTGTCCACCTCGCAGACGGCGTTTCCCGACCGAAACAGCACGTCGAGATACGTTCCGTCGTCGGACGTCACCTTTGCGAGCCACACCGGGTCGGTGACTTCCGTGGCGTACCCGGCCGCGGAGAACAGAGCCAGGACGCGCCCGCAGTCGCGCGGGCGGACCATGATGTCCAGATCTTTGGTCAGGCGGTAGATCCCGGTGTGCTCCGCCAGAGCGAAAGCGCCCCCGACGAGATAAGGCAGATGGGCCTGGTTCAGCGTCCGCAGCATGGTCTGGAATAGCGCGCGCCGGTGACCGTCGAGCCCATAGCCTTCGTCGACACCGGGCGATTGCGCGGTAGGCTTTGACTTAGGTCCAGACGAGGAGGGCGAGGGAGCATGGCGGCGGCGGATCATTCAGGCGTGCTCCGGTTGGCGGCGGTGGGCGATATCCACTGCGCGCGCATGTCTCGGGGCAAGCTGCGGCCGCTGTTCTCCGCCATGAACCATGACGCGGACGTCATCCTCCTGTGCGGCGACCTGACCGATTACGGGCTGCCCGAGGAGGCTCAGATCCTGGTCGGCGAGCTCACCCCCGTGGTGCAGAAGCCCATCGTCGCGGTGCTGGGCAACCACGACTACGAATCGGGGAAGCAAGCCGAGGTTCGGACCATCCTCACGGATGCCCGGATGACCGTGCTCGACGGCGACGCCTGCGAGGTGGGCGGCGTGGGGTTCGCGGGATGCAAGGGCTTTGCGGGCGGGTTCGCAAATCATGCCCTCGAGCCGTGGGGCGAGCCGGCCATCAAGCAATTCGTGAAGGAAGCCATGGATGAGGCGCTGAAACTGGAGAGCGCGCTGGCGCGGTTGTCCACCCCCACCCGGGTGGCGTTGCTGCACTACGCGCCGGTGCGCGGCACCGTCGACGGCGAGCCGGAAGAGGTCGTCCCCTTCCTGGGCTCGCGGCGACTTGAGGAGCCCCTGAATCGCTTTCCCGTGCAGGCCATTTTCCACGGCCACGCTCACTTCGGAAAGCCGGAAGCGAAGACCGACAGCGGCATTCCCGTCTACAACGTCGCGCTGCCCCTGCTGGCCCGGCTGAACCCTGACCAGCCCCCTTTCCGCACGGTCGAGATTCTGCTTCATCCTCCCCCCACCTCCGCCCCGGCCACCCTCCGGTAAGCCCGGTTCAAGCCCTTCTGTGGATTGTGGCCCACCCCACGCAGCCTGCAACCCGGCGCGAGCGCAGCGTTCCGTGATGATTTCGCGCCATCGGGGAATGCACAAGGTTCTGCTAGTCTGCGGGCCGCTCACATGGCCGGCTTTGTTCCCGACCGCCCGGGCTTTCTGGACCTCGCGCGGCGGGGGCGGTTGGGATTCGTGTACCGGGAGGTGCTGGCGGACACGGATACTCCCGTGTCGGCGTTCGCCAAGCTGGGACGCGGTCCCTATTCGTTTCTGCTGGAGAGCGTGGTGGGCGGCGAGAAGTGGGCGGCGTACAGCTTCGTGGGGGTGAGCCCGCGCGCGGTCATCCGTGCTCGCGGGGAGGAGATCGAGATTCTGCGGCCCGAGCGAGACGCCTCGGTCGGCGAGGGGGATGGCGCAGCGGAGGCTCCGAAAGGTTTCGCGGTGGTCGAGCGTATCCGTCACGCCGATCCGGTGGCGTTCACCAGCGCCTATCTCCTGGAGCTGGCGCCGGCTGCGCCGCCCGGCCTACCGCGCTTTTACGGCGGCGCCGTGGGATGGCTGAGCTACGACGTCGCGCGGCGCTTCGAAGAGCTGCCGGCCACCACGCCGGACGAGCTGAAGGTCCCCGATCTCTGCCTGGCAATCACCGACACGGTGATCATCTTCGACAACTTGCGCGGGACGCTGAAGGTGGTCGCCGCGGTCGACCTGGCGGACGGAGATCCCGGGCGAAGCTACGATCGGGTCTGCGCGCGGATTGGCAGTGTCCTGGATCGGCTGGCCCGTCCGGTCCCGCCGCTGCGGACGCTGGATCCTGGCAGGCGCGTCCGGACGGAGACGCCGAAATCCACGATGGGTCGGCGGCGCTACGAGACGGGCGTCGAGCGCATCAAGGAATACATCCACGCCGGCGACGCCTTCCAGGTCGTGCTGTCGCAGCGATTCCAGCTTCCGCGCGACGACCTGGATCCGTTCGACGTCTACCGGGCGCTGCGCGTGACGAACCCATCGCCCTACATGTTTCACCTGGAGTTTCCCGAGGCGATCGTGACGGGCGCGTCGCCCGAGTCCCTGGTGCGCGTCGAGGGCGGCGCCGTCGAGGTGCGCCCCATCGCTGGCACTCGGCGGCGCGGCGCCTCGCCGGAGGAAGACGCGATGCTGGAAGCCGAGCTGCGGCGCGATCCCAAGGAGCTGGCGGAGCACGTCATGCTGATCGATCTCGGGCGCAACGACGTAGGCCGCGTGGCCGCCGCCGGCACCGTCACGGTCGACGAGGCGCTAAAGGTGGAGCGCTATTCCCACGTCATGCACCTGGTCTCCAACGTCCGCGGGCGGCTGGCGCCGGGAAAGCAGGCGGCGGATGCCATCCGCGCGGCGTTCCCGACGGGGACGCTGTCGGGCGCTCCGAAGATTCGCGCCATGGAGATCATCGAAGAGCTAGAGCCGGCTCGCCGCGGGATTTACGGAGGCGCGGTCGGGTACCTGTCGTACGGCGGCAATGTGGACCTGGCCATCGCGATTCGGACGCTGGTGACGACGGGCGACGAGTTCCACGTTCAGGCGGGGGCCGGCATCGTCGCGGCGAGCATCCCGGCGGCGGAGCACGAAGAATGCGAGAACAAGGCGCGCGCGGTGATCGCGGCGGTGGAGATGGCGCGCGGATCCGTGTCCGGGGTGGAACCGGCGCCGGCAGCGGAGACGCGGTAGTCGCCGTGCTGCTGGTCATCGACAACTACGATTCGTTCACCTACAACCTGGTGCAGTACCTGGCCGAGCTGGGGCAGGACGTGCGCGTGGTGCGCAACGATGAAGTGACGGCGGAAGGCGTGGGGGCTTTGCGCCCAGAGTTGATCGTGATTTCCCCCGGGCCGTGCACGCCGAACGAAGCGGGTATCTGCCTGGCGGTGATTCAGCGCTATGCCGGCGAGATCCCGATCCTCGGTGTGTGCCTGGGCCACCAGGCCATCGGGCAGGCGTTCGGAGGCAAGGTGGTGCGGGCGAAGCAAGTCATGCACGGCAAGACGTCGCCCATCCACCATGACCAGCGCGGCGTGTTCGCCGCCCTGCCGAATCCGTTCGAGGCGACGCGCTACCACTCGCTGGTGGTGGACATGAACAGCGTGCCCGACTGCCTGGACGTCACCGCGCGCACCGCCGACGACGAGATCATGGGGCTGCGGCACAAGACCCTGCCCGTGGAAGGCGTCCAGTTCCACCCGGAGTCGTTTCTCACCGTCGTGGGCAAGGACCTGTTGCGCAACTTCATCGAACGCCAAGGGCGCGCGTGATGCCGGGGGGGGCGACGCCGAGCATGGACACGCGTGCCGCCATCGGCCGCGTCGCCGACCGGCATGACCTGACCGCCGGCCAGATGGCGGAGGTGGTGGGGAGCATCATGGACGGCGGGGCGACGCCGGCGCAGGTGGGCGCGTTGCTGGTGGCGCTGCGCATGAAAGGGGAGACGGTGGACGAGGTGGTGGGCGCGGCGCGGGCCATGCGCGCGCGCATGACGCGCGTTTCGACGCCGTCGGCGGAAGCGGAAGCGGAAGCGGAAGCGGCGGCTGCGGTCGTGGACGTATGCGGGACCGGAGGTGACGGCTCGGGATCGGTCAACGTGTCCACGCTGTCGTCCTTCATCCTGGCGGGCGCCGGGGTGCTGGTAGCGAAGCACGGCAACCGCGCGTTGTCGTCGCGGTCGGGATCCCATGACGTGATCGAGGCCCTGGGGCTCGATCCGGCGCCGTCGCCGGACGTGGCGGCGCGCTGTCTGCGCGAGGTGGGGCTGGCCTTCTTGTTCGCGCCCGTGTACCACCAGGCGACCCGCCACGCGGCCGGGCCGCGCAAGGAGATCGGCGTGCGGACGTTGTTCAACCTGCTGGGCCCGCTGACCAATCCGGCCGGCGCGCGCCTCCACGTCAACGGTGTCTTCAGCCGGGAGCGCTGCGAGCTGATGGCGCGAGCTCACGGCGCGCTGGGCTCGGAACGGGCCCTCGTCGTCCACGGCGCGGGGGGGCTCGACGAGCTGGCGCCCGCCGGCGCGACCTTCGTCGCGGAGCTGCGCGGTGGTGACGTGCGGACCTATGAGGTGACGCCGGCAGACTTCGGGCTGCCCGAGGCGGATCCCGCCGGCCTGCGCGGCGGAGATCCGGCCCTGAATGCGCGGATGCTGGAACAGGCGCTCGACGGCGCGGCGGGGGCCTCGGCCGCCATCCGTACGGCGGCGCTGATGGCGGCGGCCGCCGGGCTCGTCGTCGGCGGGGCGGCTTCGAATTTTCGAACCGCGGCGGCGGCGGCGGCGGCGGCGCTGGATGACGGTCGCGCGCGGCGGGTCCTGGATCGGCTGCGCGCCTTGACGCCACGGCCCCCCGCATGATCCTCGACGAGATCATCGCCTCCACGCGCGAATCGGTGGCTGCCCGGAAGCGCGTTCGTCCCCTCGGTGAGCTGCGGGCGGCCGCCATCGACGCTCCGCGCCCGCGAGGGTTTGCCGCGGTCCTGCGCAAGCCGGGACGGGTCACGTGCGTGGCCGAGATCAAGCGGCGATCGCCGTCGGCCGGTTGGATCCGGAAGGACGCCAGCGCACCCCAGATCGCCGCCGCCTACGAAGCCGCCGGAGCGGCGGCCATCTCGGTGCTCACGGACCATGCCTTCTTTGGCGGCAGCCTCGACGATCTGGCCGCGGTGCGCGCGGCCGTTGACGTGCCCGTCCTGCGCAAGGACTTCATCATCGATCCCTACCAAGTGTTCGAGGCGCGCGCCGCCGGCGCGGACGCCATCCTGCTCATCGTGGCGGCTCTCTCGGAAGCGCAACTGTCGCGGCTTTACGTGACGGCGAATCAGCTCGGTCTGGACGCGCTGGTGGAGACCCACGACCAGGAAGAGATCCGTCGGGCCATGGTGCTCGGTGCGCGCGTGATTGGCGTGAACCACCGCGACCTCCGCAACTTCACCGTGGACACGGACTTGGCGGTGCGCATGCGCCCCGCGATTCACGCGCGACACGTGGTGGTGGCGGAATCCGGGATCCGGACGGCGGAGGACGTCCGGCGCATGGGCGAAGGCGGGATCGACGCGGTCCTGGTGGGCGAAACCTTGATGCGCGCTCCGGATCCGGGCGCGGCGCTGCGTACGCTGCTGGGTGTCGCTTGAAGGGCAAGCTTCTGGTGAAGATCTGCGGCGTCACCTCCGAGGACGACGTGGCGGCCTGTGTCGCGGCCGGAGTCGATGCCATCGGAATCAACTTGTGGCCCGGCTCGATACGCTTCCTGGAACGGGACCGGGCGCGTGCGGTCGCGGCGGCCATTCCGGCGGGCACGCTGCGGGTCGGCGTGTTCGTCGACGCCGAGCCGCGCGCCGTGGCGGACGCGATGGCCGACCTGCGGCTGGATCGCGCGCAGCTCCACGGCGCCGAGCGCCCGGACGCCTGGGGTGCCTTCGATCCCGCGAACCTGATCCGGGCGGTCCGGGTGAAGGACGAGCGCTCCCTCGAAGAGGCGGCGCTGTGGAGCTGTGGGCTGATTCTTTACGACGCCTTCGTGGATGGTTACGGCGGCGGCGGCGTCCGCGCGCCCTGGACGATCATCGCCCGCGGCGCGCGCCGACCGTTCTTGCTGGCGGGCGGGCTCTCGCACGATAACGTGGCCGAGGCGGTGCAGCTGAGCCGGCCCGACGGCGTCGATGTCGCGAGCGGCGTCGAGTCCGTGCCGGGACGCAAGGACCCGGCCCGGATCCGAGCCTTCGTCGAAGCAGCGCGCGCCGAGGCCGCGCGCGCCGCCGCAGGGGCTCCATGACGGGCGAGCGCATCGTGGTCGCCATGTCCGGAGGCGTCGATTCATCGACCGCGGCGGCGCTCCTGCACGCATCGGGGGCGGAGGTGATCGGCGTGACGCTGCGCCTCTACGACGAGCCTGGGACGTCCGCCGGAGCCGCCGTGGAGAGCGGACGCTGTTGCGGGCCGCGCGATGTCGAGGACGCTCGCGCGACGGCGGCCGCGCTGGGATTTCCACACTACGTTTTGAACGAGAAAGAGGCGTTTCGCCGCGCGGTCATCGACGATTTCGTCGACGAGCACCGGGCCGGGCGCACGCCCAGCCCCTGCGTGCGCTGCAACGAGCGAATCAAGTTCGGGCCGTTGCTGCGCTTCGCCCGCGCCGTCGGATCCGCCGCGCTGGCCACGGGCCACTACGCGCGTCTTCAGCCTCGTGACGGCGTGGGAGACGTGGCGGCCGGCCCCGCGTCGCCGCCGCGGCTGCTTCGAGCCCTCGATCGCAGCAAGGACCAGTCGTACTTTCTATTTGGTGTCAGCCCGACGCTTCTCGGTCAGGTGCGATTTCCTCTGGGCGACAAGCCCAAGGACGACGTGCGCGCGCTGGCGCGACGGTTTGGCCTTCCCAACGCGGACAAGCCGGACTCGCAGCAGATCTGCTTCATCCCCGACGGGGATCATCGCGCGTTCGTCGAGCGGCATGGCGGTGCCGGCGCGCCGGGGTTGATCGTGGATGAAGGCGGCGCCGTGCTGGCGGCGCACGCGGGGCACCATCGCTTCACGGTGGGCCAGCGCCGGGGTGTCCCGTCCGCGGCGGGCGAGCGGCGGTTCGTGCTGGGCGTCGACGCCACCGCGGGCACCGTGATGGTGGGGCCGCGCTCGCTGCTCGCGCGCCGCGGACTGCGTGTCGCCGACGTCCGCTGGCTGGCGCCTGCCTCGGAGATCGGCCTTCCGCGCCGCGCGGCGGTGCAAGTCCGGCATCACGGCGAGGCGACCCCCGCGTGGCTGGCCGACGCTGGCACGCGAGACGACCGGCGCGTGGACGTCACATTCGATCATCCCGTGGGCGCCGTGGCGCCCGGTCAGGCTGCCGTCTTCTACGACGGCGATATAGTCCTGGGTGGAGGGTGGGTGGATCGATCGGAGGCCGTAACCAACCCCGCGGTGGAGGTGTCATAGAAAGATGCGTCTCATCGGAATCCTCGTCGCCGGAGTGCTCACCATCGCGGCCGTCGCCCAGGGCGCCTACATCGTGAAGCTGCGCCGCGAGATCGCCGCTTTGTCCGGGCGGGTCGACGAGCTGCGCGCCGAGCGCAGCGATGATTCCGGCGACGACAGGTCGGCCGCCGCTCCCGCTTACGCGCGCGCGCGCTCCGCGGCCTGGCCCCCGTTCGACGGCCCGAGGCCCACGGCGTTGACCGCGGCGCCCCGTCTGCCGGGCGGTGGCGCGCCCGCCCCGGCGCCCGCGCCACATCCATCGGCCGACAACGGCGATCCGCTGCCGCTGCCGCCCGCCGTGTCGTCGCCCGAGGCGCGTGAGCAGCTTCGCCAGTTCGTGGCATCAACCATGGAGCAGCAGCGCGACCAGGCCCGGGAACAGTGGACAGCCCGGCGCGAAGACGCCGAGAAGCAATTCCGCGACAAGGTGATCAAGGAGCTGGGCCTGAACGAGCAGGAGGGACAGAAGGTGGGCGACATCTTCGGGGGCATGCAGACCGCGCGGCGTGATCTTTTCGAGCAGGTGCGATCGGGCCAGAAGTCCGGGAGCGACATCGGCACCGAGATGGCGGCGCTGCGCGATAGGACGCAGACCGAGCTGCGGACGGTGCTGGGCGATGACCAGATGAAGAAGCTCCAGGAGCTGCAGCGGCAAGAACGCACCCCGTTCCGCGGCGGTCCCGGTCCTGGTGGTGGCGGCGGTCCCTTGCCCGGCGGTTTTCCCGGGGGCCCCGGCGCCGGCCAGCGCTAGGGCTCGTCCGGAAATGGAGCCGGCACCTTCGCCGGCGTCGCCGCCGAGACGGCGGCGGCCATGACTTCGCGGGGCGTCGCGGACTTGTCCTTGGCGCGGACGGCGGTGACGGCTTCTTCCAGCTCGCCGCGATCGAGGAAGATGCCGTGGCACTTGCCGCAGTAATCCACGTGCACCGCGCCCAGGACGACTTCGGCCAGATGCCCGTCGCAGGACGGACAGGGGACCTTGGTGGCCGTCGGCACCGGTGGCGGTCCCTTGGCTCCAGTCAGCAGCCCGCGCAGGCGATCCAAATCGGCGGCGGGCAGCTTCGACGCGCGCACGATCTCGCCGCGGTCCAGCCACAGGCCGCCGCACTTGGGGCATAGGTCCACTTCCAGACCCTGGAAAGCCGCCTTGTCCAGGACCGAATTGCACTTCACGCAGCAGATATTCATGTTGTCCGGCATCGCGCGACGGATATTAGTGCAGCCCCGTCGAAATAGCATCCCGCGCCGCCCACCCGCACCCGTCGATGGTGTCCCGCCTGCCGCTATACTGCGGCCGGTGGAAGGGTACGCGCCGCTCGAGAGCTTGCTGGACCACCGCTTTGCCGACCCAGTCCTGTGCGAGACGGCGCTCACTCATAAATCGTGGCTGAACGAGCAGCCGCCCACCGGCGCCCGCACGGACAACGAGCGGCTGGAGTTCCTGGGGGACGCAGTCCTCGCGCTGGTGGTCAGCGATCTCCTGATGCGACGCTTTCCCCAGCGCTCCGAAGGAGAGCTGTCGAAGGCGCGCGCGGCCATCGTCAGCGAGGCCGGCCTGGAGCGCTTGGCCGACGGGTTGAATCTCGGGCAATGGATTTTCCTGGGCCGGGGTGAAGAGCAGGCGGGCGGACGCAGGAAGGCGTCGATCCTGTCGAACGCCTTCGAAGCGTTGTTGGGGGCCGTGTTCTTGGACGGCGGCTTCGAAGCCGCCCACCGCGTGATCCAGCGGCTGGTGGAGGCGCGCCTCGACGAGGCGGACAGCGCCGCGCGCCTCGACTTCAAATCGCGGCTACAGGAGCGGTCCCAGGCCATGCTGCAGGCGACGCCTCAATACACCGTGGTCCGCGAGCAGGGGCCGGATCACAACAAGACGTTCGAGGTGGCCATCTTCCTGGGAGGCAAGGAGCGCGGCCGCGCCGCCGGCAAGTCCAAGAAGGAAGCCGAGCAGAACGCCGCGGCCCAGGCCCTTGCCGCTCTCGAGGACCTTCCTCCCCCGTCGAACCGGCGATGAACGCTGCACCTCTCGCGCTCTACGTCTCCATCGGCGGCGAGCCCTGGTTGACCTTGGACCCTCCCGAGGGCTTCCAGGGTCGAGACTGGATCCTGGGCGTGGTGGCGGTGCAGGCGTTCTACGCCCCCGGGCAGGGGCTGACCGCGCGCGTACGGGCCCATCGAACCGGCATGCCCGAGGCGCGCGAGCGGCCGCTGTCCTTCGGCGAGCCGGTCGACGTCGAGATTCGCGAGGGGGGGGCAGCCGTGGCGGCCCGACGCAGCCGCAGCCGCGCCGTGGCCCACGGCGGGCCGGCCTGCCTGGCCGCCTACCTGGGCCCGTCGCTGTTCGCGCGTTCCGAGCTCCCGGATGCCGCGGGAACTGCGCTTCGCGCTTTCGGTCACGTGTTCGTACGCTGGCGGCGGGACGCGCCGCCCGAGACCGGCGTCGACCTCACGGCGTTCGCGCCGCCTGGCAGCGGCGAGATGTTCGGACGGCTGCGTTCGGAGACGCTGGCGTCGGGAGCTCCCGTCACGTACCAGGTCGATGCTGGCCTGCAGGGCTGGGAATGACCGCCGCAGCCATAGATGCGTCCCGGGTTCCCGACGATGTCGTCGCGCTGTGCCGCCGGCTGGGCGAGGGGGGACACCAGGCGTTCCTGGTGGGCGGCGGCATCCGCGACTTGCTGCTCGGGCGCTCCCCCGCCGACTTCGACGTGGCGACCAGCGCTCATCCGGCGGACGTCATGAGACTCTTTGGCGCGCGCTTCGCCATCCCCACCGGACTGAAGCACGGGACGGTGACGGTGGTGACGGTGGCGGGCGACGCACGCAGGAACGTCGAGGTGACGACCTTCCGCGGCGAGGGCGCCTATGCCGACGGGCGGCGTCCTTCCTCGGTGACCTTCGTTTCATCCATCGAGGAGGACCTGTCGCGGCGCGACTTCACCATGAACGCGGTGGCGTACGATCCGGTGACCGGCGATCTGCGCGACCCGTTCGACGGCCAGGGCGACCTGGCGCGCCGTCTGATCCGCGCGGTCGGCGATCCTGTGCAGCGCTTCCGGGAGGACGGCCTGCGGCCCATGCGTGCCATCCGCCAGGCGGCGCAGCTCGAATTCGAGATCGAGCCGGCGACGCTCGCCGCGGTCTCCGTGACGCGCGAGGTGTTCCTCAAGGTGTCATCAGAACGGGTGCGCGACGAGCTGCTCAAGCTGCTGGCCGCGCCGCGGCCGTCGCGTGGCATCGAGCTGATGCGCGCGACGGGGCTGCTGGAAGACGTCTTGCCCGAGCTGCTCGAGGGCGTCGGAGTCACGCAGAACCGATTCCACAAGCACGATGTATACGACCACACCTTGGCCACGGTCGACGGCACGGCGGGCGACGCCGTGATCCGGCTGGGAGCGCTGTTGCACGACGTCGGCAAACCGCGCGCCCGGCAGCCGCGCGAGGGCGCGCCGGGGGAGTTTCACTTCTTCAAGCACGAGATCGTGGGTGCCGACATGGCCGACGCGATCTGTCGCCGCCTCAAGCTCTCCACCGCCGACCGCGAGCGGGTGTGCGGTCTGGTCGCGCACCACATGTTCTTCTACACGCCGGACTGGACCGACGGCACCGTGCGGCGCTTCGTCCGCCGCGTCGGGAAGGATGCTTTGGCCGCTCTGTTCGCGCTGCGCGAAGGGGACATCGCGGCCCGCGGATTCGCCGAGGATCCCGAGAAGGAGCTCGGCGAGCTGCGCCGCCGGATCGCGCAGGTGGCCGCCGAGGACGCCGCCATGCGCACCACGGACCTGGTGATCGACGGGCGCGACGTGATGCGCATTCTCGGCATCCCGCCCGGCCGCACGGTCGGCGTGGTCCTGGAACGGCTGCTCGAGCGTGTGCTCGACGATTCGTCGCTGAACCGGCGCGAGACCCTCGAAGCGCTGGTGCCGCAAGCCGCGAAGGAAGCTTCGGACCCGGCTCAGTAGGTCGAGGGGGGGCGCAGAGCTCGCGCGAAGGCGTCTGCGGAGCCGGTCACAGTAGCGGGGCGGGGCGCGAGCTCTAGCGTTCCCAAGAGGACGTCGCGGCGGCGGATGAGGCCGGGATCGAGGCCCACGTCGGTCAATGAGAGGACTCGGATTTCCCGCTCCACGGGCGAGACAGATGGGACAGAGGAGGGCGTGGGGAGCGAGGGCGACATCACGCGGTCGGACACCGAAAGCACGGCCGGGAGCGGCACGCGGAGGCGGCGCTTGAGACCCCCGCCGCGGACGATCACTGTCACCGCCGCCGCGCCGGCGGTTCTATCGCTCTCGCTGGCAGGCTGGGTCTCGGCATCGGCAGCGAGGGCTTCAATGCGGGCCACCTGCCGCGCGTCCAGATGGTGGGCGAGCGATCCGGTGATCGCGCCCAAGCCCTCGTCAATCGAGCGCTCGCCGGTCAGAACCAGGTCTCCGCCCAGGTGCCGGACGGCGGCGGCGAGAGCGCGGCCGAGGGTGTGGAAGTCCGCCGACGCCAGCGCGTCCCCTTCCAGGCGGGCGACGTAGCCGGCGCCCGCCGCGAGGCAGGCTCGCAAGGCGGCATCGCAGCCGGCGTCCCCGGCTGCCAGGGCCAGCACCTTGACGTCGCCGCCCAGGCCGGCCGCCAGCGCCAGCGCCGCGCGCTCCCCGGGAGCCAAGGCGGACCGCACGCAGACGATGACCTTCATGTCGAACCGCTCGTCTTGTTCGCCGCCGCGCGCGTCGGATCCAGCTCCGGCAAGATCGCCGCGACGGCCGCCAACCCCCCGTCTCCCGTCGACCAGATCACGTCCACGCCAGTCAGCGCGGCGATTTCGTCGGGCGTGGGCGGCGCTGCCGCCGCCGTCACAGCCCCCACGCGCGTGGCCGGCGTGGTCCCTGCCGCCGGCGTCGTCGCGCGGCCCGCGTCGACCGTGATCACGAACCCAGGACAGGCGCGCTGTAGTGCGGGCATCGCGGGCGCGGGCGTGGTCTGGTCCAGGCTCCGGACGGCAACGCCGTCGAGCCCCACGGCCTGCACGCTATTCCGCACGGCCGGCACGTCGGCTTCGCGCGAGACCAGCACGAGGCCCCAGGCCAGCTCCAGGTCGGCGTCCTCGTCAGGCTCGGCCTCGAGCTCCGTGATCGCCGGCCCGCTCGGCTCGGGACAAGCGATCATCTGGATCTCCACGTCGTCGCTGCCGCTCTCCTCGGGCGCGGGTCGGGCGGCGAGCGTGACGATCACCGGACGCTCGAGCTCGGCGGGGTCCAGCGTGCGGTAGGCGTCGCGCGCCGCGCGCCACCTGCGCAACGTCAGGCGGCGGGACGGGCCGCCGCCGCCGTCCCGCGCGCTCGGTGCCAGCCGAATATCGGCGGCCGGTGCATACGCCGCGCCGAGGCGGGCCGCCAGCCGCGGACCGAGCTCAGGACCCACGTCGCCCGCCGGGAACAGGAAGAGAGCCGGCGGAATACGCTCGGCGGCGGCGGCGATCGCGGCGCCGTGGGTGGCGTCCAGCGGCGGGCCGGCCAGGGTCGGGCTTTGACACAGCAGCACGGTGTCGGCGCCGCCTCGGCCGAGGCCCCCGACCAGCGCGTCGAGCCCGTCCGCGGGAAGCACGCCCATCGTCAAGAGCGCGTAGACGCTGGCGCCGAGCTCGCGCGATACGCGCCGCGCCTCGGAGAGCGCGAACAGCGACGGGCGCGTCGGCTGGCCGCCGCGAACCTCGACGAAGACGATCAGGTTCGACAGGACGCGCAGCCCTTCCCGCCGCGGAACGCGCTGACATCGCTGCTCCGGCCGCGATCCCGCACCATGATCGCGCGTTTATAACAGCATCCCGAAACACCTCGAAACGCCTGCGGCGGTTTGACAGCGTGATCGGTGCCTCGGCATACTGGTTCGCTTTTCGAGAGAAGAGAGGCATGGCCGGGGACCCGCCTGGAAGATCCGACGACGACATCGAGATCGACTCCGTGGACCTCGATGACGAGCCGGTCACCACTGCCGCTCCGGCTCTGGCTCCTGCCCCGGCGGAGCCTGAGGGCGCGCCGCCGATCCTCGACGTGGACAGCCTGGTGGAGGACGCCGAGGACGCCATCAGCCTGGATCCGGACGAAGGGCCGTCCATCTTGGACGCGGCCTTGGCGGATGCCGCAAGCTCGGATCCGCGGGCCGATCTGGCGCTCTACGAGGCGGAAGCCGCCGCCGAGCCGGACAAGGGGCGTATGGCCCGCCTCAGCCACGAGGCCGGCAGCCTTCATGACCGGGTTCTGGGCAGCGAAGGCGCCTCGGTCAAAGCCTACGCCAAGGCGCTGACCCTCGACCCCACGTTTCGCGCCAACATCTGGGCGCTGCGCCGGGTCTTCGCGCGCCGTCAGCTGTGGGACAGCCTGCTGAAGCTGTATGACGCCGAGGTCCGTTTCGCGCCCGTGGTGTCCTCCGCCGACAAGGCCGACCTGCTGGTCGAGCGCGGCCGGCTGCTGGAGGACCACATGGGCCGGGACGAGGAGGCGGCGGCGAGCTTTCGCGCGGCCCTGGAGACGGCGCCCGATCACGCGGCGGCGCTCCTGTCGTTGTTGCTGATTTCGGCGCGCCTGTCCGATCCGGCCGGAGCGCAGTCGGCGCTGGCTGGGTTGGTGCGCCGCACGGGCGATCCCGGCTGGCGAGCTGCATTTACCGTGGAGCAGGCGCGCGCCCAGCGGAGCGGCGGCGGAGACGGCGCGGCCGAGTCCGCCGCGGAGACGCTGGCGGCGGGGCTGGCTGCGGCGGTCGCCGCTCCGGGTCCATCGAAGGCCGCCGACATCGTGCTGGGGGAGCTGGAGCGGACCGCGCGACAGGCGGGCAAGTCGGCGTTCCTTCTGACCGCCATCGATGAACGCGTGCGGCGCCTGGGAGAGGCGAACGGGAACCACGACGAGGACGGTGCGCTGGCGGCGGCTTTGCTGCGCCAGAAGGCTCACATTCTCAGGTCCACCGCGCCGGTCCGTGATCTGGGCGCCGCCTACGACGCTCTGGGCGAAGCGCTGCGCCGATCGCCGCGGCACCCGCTGGTCCTGTCCGATCTCCTGGACGTCGCCGAGGAGCTCGGGCGCTCGGAAACCGCGTCCGAAGTGCTGGAACGCCTGCCCGAGACCGTGAGCCTCGATGAGAGGACCACCATCACCCTGCGCAAGGCGGAGGCGCTGGCACGGCAAGGGCGCCCCGACGAAGCGGCCGCCGCCCTCGGTGCATCCGGCGACGGCGCGGCCGACGGCGCCGACGCGGGCGCGGGTGACGACGCGGGCGCGGGCTTGCTCATGTGGGCGGCGCGGGTCAGGTACCTGGCGCAGGGGGGTGATGCCGTCGGGTTGGCGGCGGCCTTCGAAGCCCAGGCCGAGCGCGCGCTGACGAAAGAAAGCGGCGGGCGCGAGAGCCGGGCCGCCGGCGCGTTCGAGCTGGTGCGCGCCGCCGCGGTCCGCCATCACGTGCTGCGCGACGCGGACGCCGCGGAAGCGCTGTATCGGCGCGCGCTGGCGGTCAGTCCGGATTTCCGTCCAGCCGTCGATGGGTTGATGGACGTGCTGGCGCAGGCGCGTCGCTTTCGCGAGCTGGCCGTGCTGCTGGAATCGGTGCTGCCATCGGCCACAGGCGAGCAGCGCCGCCACCTGCGCGAGACTCTTGTGGCCACCTACCGAGACGAGCTGGGGGATAGGACGGCGGCGCTGCCGCATCAGCAGGCTCTTGCGGACGAAGCCCCCGAGGACGCGCGCAGCCGATTCCGCTTGGCCGACCTTCACGTCGACGGCGCAACGAGCGCGGACGGAGTCGAGAGCTTGGTGGCGCTCGCCTCCCATGCAGGAACGCCGCGCGTGGAAGCCGCGCTGCGGATCGAGGCGGCGCGGCGCTCGGCGGAGACGGGCGACCGGGCCCGGGCGGGGGCGTTGTTCTCAGAAGCGATGCGCGCGGATCCGCTGTCGCTGGCCGGCGCCGGGCGGGAGCGGCTGGCGGCCGCTGAGAAGAACGTCGACGAGCAGGTCGCGTCGCTCACCGCCGAGATCGATCTCGCGTCGCCGATTGCCGGCGATGAAATCATTCGGGCGCTTCGCTATCGCCTGGCCTACACGCAGGCCGCTGCCGGGCGTTGGGTGGCCGCCGTGGGGGCTTTGGAGCCCCTTCGCAGGGCGGGCGACGCTCTGGCGGCCGCGTGGTCGTACGACCTCTGCCGCCGGTCGGGCCTGCCTTCCCTGGAAGTCGCGGTCCTGCGCGAATCTCCCGACGGCCAACCGCTGGCCTTCGCGGAGGCTCTGGAGGCGCTGGGCGATGACGAGGCGGCACGCGAAGCGTTCGGTCGCGCCTCCGAGGGCGGGGGGCAGGGGGGCGGCCCCGACGCGGCGTTGGGTCTGCTGCGCTTGGCGGTGGGAGCCGTCGATCCCGCGGGGATCGTCGAGGCGCTGCGTCGGTTGGCCGCCTCGGTCGATGGCGCCGGCGCTTCGGACCTGCGGCGCGAGGCGGACTTGCTGGGGGCGGCGGCGCGGCTGCCCGTCGCGGGCGCGCCGCCGCCCCCCGGCGCCGCCGTCGGTGAGGCCGCGGTTCTCGATTGGATCCGGGCGGTCACCGCACGCGACGGGGTGCGGGTGGCCGCGGACCTCGAGACGTTCGCGGCGGCGTCGGACCCCGAGACGGCCGTGGCGCTGCACGCGCGCGCCGCGGCGCGAGCGCGGTTCCTGGCGGGCGCCGGCGCGGGCGGCGGCGCGCTGGACGCGTACCTGCGCGGGCTGGATGTCTCGTCCGGGCCGCCGCCGACGGCGCTCCTGGTCGGGCTCACCGACTTGCCCGGAGGCACGTCCGGCCTGCCGAGCGATCTCCCTGACGTGCGCGGCGCGCGCGCGGACCGGGTGGCAGGCGCGCTGGGTGCGGACCTGCACAAGGAGCGGGCGGAGGAGCTGGAATCATGCGGGCACCTGCGCGAAGCCGCCGCCGCGTTCGGCAAGGCCCTGGCGCTCGATCCCACGTGCCTGATGGCGGTAGAAGGTGTGCGGCGGCTGGCCAACGCCGCGGGCGACGTCGAAGGCGAGGCGCGGGCGTTGGCCCGTCTAGCGTCGCTCATCACGACGCCGAGTCGCGCGGCGCAAATCTTCGCCGAAGCCGCCTTGCTGTTCGAGGATCAGAATCAACACCAGGAGGCGGCGCGTCTTTATTGGGAGGTCCTGCAACGCGCACCCGACGACCAAGAGGCGTACCAGCGGCTGCACCGGATCCTGGCGGCCGGCAGCGATCACGCCGGCATCGATCGCCTGCTGGGGCACAAGATCGCGCGCGTGCCAGAGAGCGCGGTCAAGGTCCCGTTCTACGCCGAGCGCGCCGAGCACCGGCTGCTCCGCCTGGCGAACCGGCGCGGGGCCGCCGAGGATCTGCAGCGCATCCTGCGGATCGATCCGGAGCACCTGGAGAGCCTGCACAAGCTCGCGCGCCTGGCCATCGAAGCTCGACGCTTCTTTCACGCGGCGGCTCTGCTCGAACGGTACCTGGCGGCGGCCCGCGACGACGACGAGGCGGCCCCGATCCACATCGAGCTGGCCGGCGCTTACGAGCAGGCGGGTGACGTGCGCAAGGCGGTCGCCGCGTTGCGGGCCGCCGCTGACGCGCGCCCGGGGGACGCCGCGCCGCTTTCGCGCCTGGCGGACCTGTACACGAACGCCCGCGACTGGCCGCGCGCGCTCGAGACCTTGCGCGCCTACGAGCGATGCGCTGCCCAGCCGCGCGAGAAGGCGGAGGCCCACCGGCGGATAGCCGCCATCCTGCGCGACCACCGTCGGGATGCGGCGGGCGCGGCCGCGGCGCTGGAACAGGCGTTCCAGCTCGACCCGCTGGGCGAGGGCGTCATGGATCTGTGCGCCCTTTACGCCGAGACGGGGAAGGCCGACGCGCGCGCGCGGGTGCTCGATCGGGCGGCGGAGGATCTGCGCCGCGCGGTGCTGGAGAACCCGCAGGACGTAGTGCGGGTCGAACGACTGCGCGAGTTGCTGCAAATGGCGGGAGCCGGCGACGCGGCCGGCGTCATAGGTCAGGCGCTGGCGCTGCTGGGCAGCGGGTCCGAGCGCGGGCGCCCGCGAGACCTTGCGCGGCCCATCGGCCCCGACGGATTCCGTTCGAGGCTCGCGCACCCTGCGTCCCGCGGTCTACTCGGCGAGGTGTGGCCGCTGCTGGCAGAGGCCGCCTCTCGGATGCGTCCGGTGGATCCCGCTGCGCTGGGGGCTACGCGCCAGAACCGCGTTGCGCCCGGGGCAGAGCCGCGCCTCGGCTGGGTCGAGGCGGCGGCGCGCGCGTTCGGTTTCCCGCGCCTGGCCGTGCACGTGGGCGGCGCCGACGCTCAGGGCGTGTCGGCGGTGGATTTTCCCGAGCCCACCTTGGTGCTGGGCTCGGCCATTCTGGCGGGCGATGCGGCGTGTCGGTATCGGGTCGGACGCGCCTTGGGGGTGCTGCGCGAGCGGGCCGCGGGACTGGAATCGTTGCCGGTCGGGGACCTGGGGTTGCTGTTCGCGGCCGCCGCGGTCACGGCCGGAGGCGTGACACCTCCGGGTTTCGCGGCCGCCGCGGTAGAGGAGCGGGCGCGCCTGTTGAGCCGGACACTCGGCCGCAAGGAAAAGAAGGCGCTCCTCATCTACGTCGGACGCTTCGCCGCAGAGCCGATCGATGCTTCGGTGTGGCGGCAGGGAGTCCTGAGGACGGCGGATCGCATGGGTCTGCTGTGCGCGGGCGACGTGGCGGCGGCGTGCCGGGGCGCTGCCGCGCACGCAGGCGGTGCGGGCGAGGCGACGTCGAATTGGGCGACCCATCCGGACGCGCTCGACCTGCTGACGTTCGCTCTGGGTGAGGATTACCTGGCTCTGCGCCGCGAGGCGGGGCTCTCGGACAGGGAGAAGACATGAAGCCCGACCGGCCGAAGAGCGGACGCGCGCTCCCGTTCGACGACGACGCGGGAGTCGACTGGGAATCGGAGCTCGACGCCTGGGACGCGGCGCTGCCCATTCCCGTCGGTGAACCGCCGGCCGCCGGGGCCCCCCCGGACGCGCCGCCGCCGCCCGCGGAGTCGGCGCTGGTGATCGACGTGTTCGAGCCCGAGCCGCGGGCGCTGCCTGACGATGCGCCGCTGCGATCGCCGCCGCCGCCCCAGCATGGCCACCTTCCGCCCGCGCACGAGATCGCCGACGCGGAGACGCGCGAGATGTTCGCGGGCTCCGGGGGGGAGGCGTCGGAGAGCTTCGAGATCGCCACCCGGATTGCCGGCGAGGTCGACTTCGTCGAGAGCCTGGCCACCCGCATCGCGGACGCCGGCGTCTCCGGGGATGGGGCGACCCAGGTGATCGACCAGGAGGTACAGCAGCGGTTGGCGCAGTCGAGCGAGCTCTCAGAGGAGGCGCTCGAGATATCGGCGGAGCCCATCACGGCGCTCTCGCGCGACAGCGAGGCGATGGCCCGCATCATGCGCGGGTCGGCGCGTGGGATACCAGCGCTTCCCGACGTGGGCGTCGAGGTCCTGCCGGTCGGCGCCAGGCCCGAGCCGGTGGCACAGGCATCGAGCGATCTCCTGGTCATCCCGGATCTGTCGGAGCTGGAGCAGGCCGCGTCGTCGCCGCTGCCTCCCCCGGGCTTCGCGCTGGACGGCGACGATGCTGACGACGACGCGGACACGCGTTTGACCCAGCCTTACGACGACAGCTACGCGTCGGTCGAGATCGAGGACACGCCACCCATTCCCGGATCGCTGCCGGGGGTGGCCATGGATGGGGACATCACGGCCAGCGGCGGGACGGGGCCGGCGGAGGCTCGTCGCGAACCCGACGATCTGCCGGAGCTGCCCGCCGCCGTCACTGCGCGCCACGCCGCTGCCCAGGTTGCCGTCGCGCCTCCCATCCCCGAGCCGGCGGCGGCACGGCGCAGCAGGCCCCCGGCGGTTCCGGGAGGCGCGCCAGCAGCGCCGACACCCGGTCCAGAGCCGATCGTCGACGATCTCGGTGACGTCTTCGACGTGGTCCCGCCGCCCGACCTGGCGACGTCCACGCCGCCTCCGATGGCGGTTCGCGACGAAGCGGCGCCCGCGCCCGATCTCACCGACGGCCTGCGCCTGCCGGAGGAGGCGCCGGCTGTCGTGCGGGATCGGGCGTACTGGCGAGACCAGCTTGCGATCCTGAAGGCGGAGCTTGGATGCTGGCAGGCGGCCGGCGACCGCGACAGGGCGGTCCGACTGGCCGTCGCGGCGGGGGGTGTAGCGGAACGGTGCCTGGGAGATCCCGACGGGGCGCTGCGGCTCTACGACGAGGCGATCGCCCTCGATGCCCGCGACCTGCCTGCGCTGCGCGGCCGCCTGCGCCTGCTGGAGGGCAGGAGCGACCGGCGCGTCGTGGGGCCGGCGCTCGACGCGCTGGCGGCGGCGTCGGGGGCCGAGGAGCGCGCGATCTACCGGGCGTTGGCGGCCGAATGGATCCTCGCGCAAGGCCAGGCTCTCGACGAGGAGCGTCTGGCCGCCCTGCCGGCTGGAGCTGCGCGCGCATTCGCGCAGGCGGAAAGCGCGTTGGGGGCCGGATCGATGGAGCGCGTGGGGGACGCGCTGGAAGAGGCGGGATTGGCAGTGGGGGGCGAGACCGGCGCGGCCTTGATCGCGGCGGCGGCGCGGTTCGATGAAATCTCCGGGGACTCGCCGGCGGCGGCCGGACGCTTGCTCGCGGCCAAGCGCCTGCATGCCAGCCTCCCGGCTTTGGCCATGGCCGCCTTGCGGAATGCGGCGCGGCTGGATGGTGCCGGGGCTTTGCGCGAGCTGGAAGAAGCCCTTCGCGTCCTTCCTGATTCTCCGGTCAAGGCCGGCGTGGCCCGCTGGGCGGCGCGGACCGCGCTGCGCGACGGTAACCCGACGCGCGCGTCGAAGCTGCTCTCGGATGCGGCCGCGTGGGCTCCGTGGTCGCGGCCGCTGATCCGAGATCGCCTGGACCTGTTGACGGACGCGGATGGCCCCAACGCGGAGGGCCTGCTGGCCCAGGCGTCGCGGTTATGGGAATCGCCGGAGGATCGCGCGGTCCTCGCGCTGCGCGCGGCTCTGTTGCTGGCGTCGTCCGGCGAGGCACGCGCGGGGGAGGCGGCGCTGTCCACGTTGAGCGTCGCGCTGGGGGCGCTGCCGTCGGCGGTTCCGCTGGCCCTGGCCGCCGAGGAGGCGGGCCGCGCGATGGCGGCCGCCAGCCGTTCGGATACAGCGGTCAAGGCGCACGAGCTGTGGGCGAAGCACGATCCAGGGCGGCGTGGCTTCGCCGCGCTGACCATGGCGCGCCTCGGTCAGCCGTCGTCCGGGTTGCAGCGATGGGCGCTGGGCACCCCGGCCGATCCATCGTTCTGGTCGCACGCGTACCGCGAGCTGGCGGCGGGCCGGCCGGCGGAAGCGGCGGCGGCCCTGGAGGCCGGCGCGGCGGCGTGGCAGGACAGCCCGCTGGCGGCGTACCTCCAAGAGCGCGCGGCCGAGATCCGAGGCGGCGTCGACGCTGCGCAGGCCGTCGCGAATCTACGCCCGCTCGCATCGGCCGCGGCGTCGCCGGCCGCGGCGGCGTCGGTATCGGCGGTGTCGTGGACGTTGCAGCGCTTTCTCGCGCGACCGGGAGGTGGTGACCCCGACGCCCTGCGCGTGCATTACGCCGAGCAGGCCGAAGCGACCCGTGACCCCGAGCGCAAGGCCGCCCTGCTGCTGCGGAGGGCGATGACGGTGGACGCGTCCAATGGGGGGCAGGTTGACATCGCGGCGGCGGTGAATGCCACCGTCGAGGCGCGCGCGTCGCTGGGGGGAGCTCTCGATGCCGTGCCGGGCCACGCGGCGGCGCTGGCTTTGTATGCGGTACAGGCGGCCGTCGAGCGCGAGAAGGTCGCGGCTCGGTTGGCAGCGGCGGCCGGCGCCGCCGGATCATCGGGCCCCGGCGCCGCGCAGCGAAGAATCGAAGCCGCCGGCTGGTTGGCCCAGGCGGGAGATGCCGCGGGCGCGCTGGCGCTCGCGGCGGAGGCGTTGAATGTCGAGCCGCATTCGCGAGCGTGTCGAGGTCTCGTCCTGCGTCTCGCCCGCCAGGCGGGGGACGCTGCCCGGCGCGCCGAGATCCTCGAGCAGGTGCGCGAAAACGCGCGCGGTGGCCCCGCGAGCGCCGGCCTCGACCTGGAATGGGCCGAGGCGATCGAGCAGCGCGGCGATCCCGCTCAGGCCGCCGTGGTGTATCAGTCCCTCGCGACGGGCGACGGGGTCATCGCCGCCGAGGCACACCTGGGATTGATTCGGTGTCTCTGGGCGTCGGGAGACGGCGGAGCTCTTGCCGACTTCTATCGCGCACGCGCCCAGGCACTGGCGGAGCAGGGCGCCGTCGGGGCGGCGTCGCCATCGGACGCGGCGCCGGCGGCCTCCGCAGCCGCGGTCCGCGCGTTCATCGACCAGGCGCGCGTGGAATCCGACTTGCTGGCGGACACGGAGGCATCGCGGGCCGCGTTCTCGGATGCCCTGGCGGCGGACCCGCAACATCCCGAGGCGGGGCTGGCGCGCTTCCTCGCGGCGGCGCGGCGCGGCCGCTACGACGAGGCCGCGGACATGGTCGAATCGATGGCCGGCATCGTCAAGGACGGAGTCGCTGCGGCGCAGGTGCTGGTCCTGGCCGGTCTGCTCGACGAGGGGAGGGCGGGCGGTGCCCACGCCGGCCGGCTCGTCGTCGCGGCGGTCGAGCGCGACGCGGCCTCCGTGGCGGCCGCGCGCTGGCGCGTGGACCTGGAGCTGGGGCGCGACCCGCGATCGCCGGAGGCGGCGTCGGCGCTGGCGGCGCTGGCGGCGATGGTTTCCACGGACACCCGCACAGCGGCCGCGCTGCTGACGCGGGCCGCGGAGATATACGCGGCGCGGAACGATGCCCCCACCGCCGAGGCCCGGTTCCGCGAAGCCACCGGGCACGATCCCGCTTGCTTGGCCGCCATCATCCCGCTGCGCCGCGCGCTGATGCGCCGCGGAGCCTGGGCGGAGGCGGCCGCGGCCTACGCGATGGAATCGAACGCGCTGGTGCATCCCGCGCATCGCGCGACCGCGCTCTTGGTGGCGGGCGTCATCGCGCAAGATCATTTGCACGACGACGCGCGCGCCGCCGACCTCTTGCGGCAGGTTCTGGCCATCGAGTCCGCGAGCCAGGAAGCCTTCAACCGGCTGCAGCGCATCCTGGAGACCAAGAAGGACTTCGCCGCGCTGGGGCGGCTGCTGGCATCCCGTATCGCCGAGGTCGCCGGCACCGGAGAAGAAGTCGTCCTGCGGCTGGCGCGCGCCGATCTGCTGGCGGCCGCGGGCGGCGACCGTGCGGGAGCCAAAGCCGAGCTGACCGCCTTGCTGCGGAGGAATCCACAGCAGCCGCGCGCCCTGGAGCGTCTGGCGGATCTGGAGTATGGCGACGGAGCCTACGGCCCGGCCGCGGAGCTCTACATCAAGCGCGCCCGCATCGAGACCGAGGCTGACGTCCTGCGCGATATCTTCTTGCGGCTCGGCCGCATCTATACCGCTCACCTGCCGGACCCCAAGCGAGCCATCGTGTCCTTCAGCCGCGTACTGCAGATCGAGCCCGACAACCGCGAAGCGCTGGAGGCGCTGTCGGGGCTGTATACGCAGGAAGGCGACGCTCGCAATGCCGCGCAGGTGACCAGCCGTCTGGTGGACGCGGAGACCGAACCGGACAAGCGCGTACCGTTCCTGGTGCGCTTGGCGCGCATCGCCGAGGCAGCCGGCGACGTGCGGCAGGCGGGCGCTGTGCTTCAGCGCACCGTCCAGGAGGCGCCGCGCAACCCAGACGCCGTGGGCGAGCTGACCCGCTTCTTCGAACGCACCAAGGATCTCCAGAGCCGGCGGGTCTTTCTCGACCGTTCGCTCGGCCTGCTGCGCGACGACTTGCGCCGCAACCCGGTGGATTTGTCGGTGCTGCGAGCCATCGTCCCCATCCTGCGTTGGCGCGGGGCGCCCGCCTCGGCTGCCGCCGCCGCGCAGCTTCTGTCGGCCCTGTCCGACGTACCCGCCGAGCGCGAGGCCGCCGCCGGCTGGGCCGCCCCGCCCCGGTATGGCCGGCGGCTGACGGCGCTGGCCAACCCGGACCTGGACGATCGCGCGTTCCCGGCGGCCCTGCCGGGCGGCCTGCGCAACGTTTTTCGGCTGGTGGGCGACGCCATCTCGAAGGCGTCGCGCGTCGACCTCAAACAGCGTTACGGGGTAGGGAAGGGCGACCGCCTGAGCCGCGGACAGCCCCCGCGCGACGTCCTGGACCCCATCGCAGGTGAGCTCGGCGTGCGGGAGTACGACGTATACGCGATCATGGCCGAGCCCGCGGCGCTGGTGGTCGAGCCGGGCGATCCGCCTTCGATCATCCTGGGCGCTCGGGTGATGGCGCTGGGCGCCGCGGCGACGCGCTTCGCCGGCGCGCGCGCGCTGCGCGTGATTGCGAGTCACCTGGACGCCCCCGCCCGCGCGACCATCGCGGAGCTGGGCGTGATGCTGGCCGGCGTCGTGCGGCAGTTCGTCCCCGACTACGTTCATCCGGACGTAGATCCGCGCGCCGCCGCCGCCGAGACCGCGCGCATGAGCAAGGCCATCCCGCGCGCCCTCAAGCCCCAGGTCGCGCCCTTCGCCGTCGAATGCACGGCGCATGTCAACCTGCACGAGGCGCACGCCGCCCTGCGCGAAGCCGCCAACCGCGTGGGCCTGCTGGCGTGCGGCGACCTCCCCGCATCGCTGGCCGTCATCCTCGCCGCGGCGGGCAAACAGTTCTCTGCCGAATCGCTGCGCGCCAACCCCGAAGCCCTCGCCCTGCTGCGCTTCGCCCTCTCCGACGATCACGACGACCTCTGCCGCGCGCTGGACTAAAGGGTGTTCCGATGGAGGCAGCCCTCGTGATCGTCCTCGTCGGCGAAAAGCGAGGACGGCGACGAGAGGGCAGCCTCCACTAGCAGGTCGTCATGCTCGGCAGTCCCATCGCCGTTTCTCAGGACGTCGCGCGTCTTCATGCGGAGGCGTTCGTGGTCGACCTGCACAACGACGCGCTGACCAAGCTGACTCACTCGCGATACGACTTCGGGCGCGAGCACGGTGCGGCGGCGTTCTGGAATCCGTTGCGCATGGACCTGGACGTCCCGCGTATCCGCCGCGGGGGGATCGACGCCCTGGGTTGCTTGATGTTCGCGGGCTTTCGGGTGGACCGGCAGCGCCGGTTCTGGCGGCAGCTCGAGTGCGCGCGGCGGTTGGCGCGCGAACACGCGGCTCACGTCGTCCTGGCGCGCTCGGCCGCCGAGATCCGCGCGGCGCGCGCGGGCGGCCGCATCGCGCTGTTCCTGGGGGTCGAGGGCAGCTACGCCGTCGACAGCGATCCGGAGGCGGGCGTGGCGCGGCTGGCCGACGCCGGGGTGCGTTTCCTCGGGCCGCTATGGGAGCGCGCCAGCCGCGCGGGGGCGTCCTGCCGCAGCCGGGACGACTTCGGGTTGACGGACGCGGGCCGCGTCCTGGTGAAGGTGTGCAACGCTCGCGGCATCCTCATCGACGTGTCACACGCCAGCCGGAAGACCTTCTGGGATATGGCCACCCTGTCGGAGACGCCGGTATTTTCCTCGCACTCGGGGGCGGCGGGCGTGTATCAGCACCCGCGCAACCTGGACGACGACCAGGTGCGCGAGATCGCCCGACGCGGCGGGGTGGTCGGCATCATCTTCGTGTCCACATATCTGGGTGGGACATTCTGCGCGCTTCCCCGGATCGCCGACCACATCGAGCACGTGGCCAAGATCGGCGGCGAGGATTGCGTCGCCCTCGGATCGGACTACGACGGCTTCATGGTGCTGCCGCGCGGGATGAGAGACGCTGCCGATCTGCCGCGGCTGACACAGGTCCTGTGGGACCGCGGCTGGCGCGAGCCCGCGCTGCGCAAGCTCCTCGGCGAAAACGCGCTCCGGTACTTCGAGACGTTCGGGCCGCGCGCGGCGCGTGAATCGGCATGAGCCTCGACGACGCCGCGCTCAACCTCCGTGACCTCGACCAGCCCGCGACGCGGGCGGCGCTGGCGCCGTTCGGCATTCCCGTCGACGTCGCGCGCCGGATCTTCGCGCGAGTGCAGGGCGACGGATGGACCGACGTCACCGGAGTGCGCGGCCTCGGCAAGGCGGCCGCCGCCGCTGTGGCCCGCGCCACGGTGTGGCCCGACATCGCGGTCGTGGAACGCCGCCAGGCGGACGATGGATTCCTGAAGTACCTCTTCCGTCTGCACGACGGGCACCAGGTCGAGGCCGTGCGCATCCCGCTGCCCGATCCCGAGGACGCCCGCGCGCTGCGGGCGCGACGGCAAGCCGGGGCGGCGGCGGGTCTCGAAGCCTTGCCCACGGCGAAGTACACGCTGTGTCTCAGCTCGCAGGCGGGCTGCGCGTTGGCGTGCGGGTTTTGCGCCACCGGACGCCTGGGCGGCATCCGCAACCTCGAGACGTGGGAGATCCTGGCGCAGCACAGGATCATCGCCGCCGAGGCCGACCATCCGGTGCGCGGCTGCGTGTTCATGGGCATGGGCGAGCCGTTCCTGAATTACGCCAACGTGATGCGGGCGGCGGCGGTGCTTTCCGACCCCGCGGGGCCGGCCATCCCCGCCCGCGCCATCTCGATTTCCACCGCCGGCGTCGTGCCCGCCATCCGCCGCTTCACCGCCGATGGCCACCGCTATCGGCTGATCGTGTCGCTGGGCGCGCCGTCGTCCGACGAGCGCCGCCTGGTGATGCCCATCGAGGATCGTTGGCCCCTGGCGGATCTGCTCGCCGCCCTCCACGACCATGCGGCCACCACGACCCAGAGAATCATGATCGCTTACGTTGCCATCGGGCGCGGCAGTCCCGATCTGCCGGGCGGCAACACGTCCGTCGCGCACGCACAGCGACTCGCCGCTCTGCTGGCGGGCCTGAAGGTCCGGGTCAGTCTCATCGACGTCACGGACGCCGCCGGGCGCTACCAGCCTCCGTCCGAAAGCGAAAGCCTTGCCTTTCGCGAGGCTCTGGCCGGCCTGGGCGCCCCGGTCGTCCGCCGCTACTCGGGCGGCAAAGACATCGGCGCCGCTTGCGGCATGCTGTCCGCGTCCCGACGCGGCGGCGCGCCCGTTGTGCCCGCTGTGACAATCCGGCAACCGGCCGAGTCGCGGCGGCTGGGCCGCGATCCGATCCGCCGGGCGCGTCCGTAAGTACCGCATGAGCATCGAGGGCACGCTTCGATGTGCTGTGCTGTGGCTCGTGGCGGCAGCCGCAGCGGCCGCGTGCGGGGACGGCGCCGGAAAGCACTCTCCCGCCACTCGGTCCGAAGCGGGGCTGCGCGATGGATCGGATGCCGCGGCGGAGAGCCACGGGGAGGCCCGGGAGGAAACGGACACCAAACCTTCGCAGGACCGTCGCGAAGACCGTATAGACGCGGACGCGGCGGATGCCGCCCGCGCTGAAGCCGCTTCCGTCGACGCCGCCTCCGTCGACGCCGCCTCCGTCGATGCTGCGCACAGCGATGCGCCCGGTGTTTTTGTCGATCCGGAGTGGCCTCCCGACCTTCCGTTGCCGCCGGAGCTCGACTTTCCGCCGTGGGTGAACATGCCCGAGCCAGGCCGCATCGTCGTGAGCTGGCGGACCGTCGCCAAGACCACCGGGCGCGTGCGTTTCGGTCCGACGCCTGCCTACGGCGATGTCCGCGTCACATCGGGGACGGCGGCGAACCTGCACCACGTGGACCTGGGCGTTCTACCGCCCGCCACCGGCTATCACTACCAGATCGAGATCGACGGGACCTCGGCCGTGCGCCAGGGCGTGTTCGTGACGCCCGGCCGCGCGTCGTGGCGGTTCGCGCACTTCGGTGAGCTCCATGCTCCCAGCAAGGCGGAAGAAGTGGCGCGGTCGGCTGCCGCCCTGCGCGCCTTCCGACCGCACGTCCTGGTGGAGTCGGGCGACATGGTCGACGTCGGTGACGATCTGGACCACTGGCGCAGCTACATGAGGACGTCCGCGCCGTGGATCTCGAACGCGATCATTCTGCCCGCCGGGTCCAATCACGTGAAGGGACCGGGCGGAAACTTTCATCTCAAGGATCTGTTCGTCTTACCCGGCAACGAACGCTGGTATCCCACGCGCTACGGCCAGGTCCTGTTCTTGACGCTGGATTCGACCGCCTCGTCGAACAGCGACATAGGCTCGAAGACACCGGACTTCATAGCGGAGCAGACCCGGATAGCCCACGATGGGGTCGATGACCCCGCCTTCCTGATCGGCGCGTGGCACTATCCGGCCTGCTCGTCTCAGTTCGCGTCGCGCGCCTCGACCCGCGCGTGGATCCAGGCCCATTTCGTCGGCCCCTTCAAGGACAATGGCGGCGTCGATCTCATCCTGGTGGGCCACGACAAGTACTACGAGCGCTCGATGATCGGCAGCATCGTCCACCTGCAGACAAACATCGGCAGCGTCTCTCCCGACGAGCCCGGAGACGACCACCCCGATTGTCGGCCCGTTACCACGCGACGGGACACGTTGTCGGTCGGTTTGTTCGAGGTCAACGGCACACGGATCGCCGCGCGCATCGTGGACGACGCGGGCGGCGAGATCGACACCTTCACGCTTGAGAGCCGAGGCGCTCGGCCGCCGAAGTGAACGCGAAGCGGAGCGACTTTCGCCACGGGCTGTTAGAGCCAAAGAAACGCGGCGGCCAGGCAGCCGAGCGCGGGCTTGTACTCGCCCCGCCCGTCTGCCCGCCGCCGCCGGCTTGCTGCGCACAAGCAGCTCGCGCGCGTCTCGAGCCAGTTCCGGCGTTACTCCGCCGTTACCCGCCCTGAGGAGTCGTTTCCCCGGTCTGGTAGTCCTTCAGCAGATCGGCAGCGGTCTTCTTGTGGCTTTCCAGGCGCGGAATCATGGTCCCCAGCATGCCCTTGAGCTTGCTGTCCGTGACCTTGTCGCGTGCTTGATTGAGCAGGCCGAGCGCCTTGTCGTGCTGGGTCACCATCGTGGTCAGGAACTCGCGCTCGAATTCCCGTCCAGAAAGACCGCGTAGGCGCTCCATCGCGGCCGCCTTCTCCGCCATCTTGTCCTTCTTCATCGCCGCGGACTCACCGTTCCCTTCCATGGTCATCCGGGTCAGCTCCGCCTCGTTGATGTTGCGGCCGCGGGCATACGCCAGCAGCTCGCGGTCCGCGCTCATGTGATCGCGCTCGAGGCGCGTGGCGTAGTCAATGACCTTCTGGGATTGCGCTTTGTTCTTGGCCATGCGCGCGTGCTCGATCTCCGTCTGATTGACGTGATGGAGCTTGGCCAGGATCGCCGCCGCTGGCTTTCCCTCTTCCATCATCTGGCCGGTGTGCGGCGCCGATTGCTCCGGGCGCATGCCCTCGCGCATGCCTCCGGGGACATCGGTCGCCGGTGGCGTTCCGGTCCCCATCGGTTGCGGATCTGGTGATTGCGCCGCCGCCGTACCGGTCAGCAGCACGGCGAGCCCCCCTTGCACGACCCACGTCTTGGCAGTTCTCAACAACATGACGTTCCCCTCCTTCAATTACCATCCGTGTCCATCGCATGCTCCTTGTTCCCAAGGAAGCTCAATGCATGGACAAAGGTGGGGAGGTCCGGCGCTCAGGTCAAGGATCGGCGTCGCCCGCCAGGCGCTTTGCGGCTCACTTCACTGTAACGGGCTCGGCAATTCTTTTCCCTCCGCACCCCGTTCGCCCACGGCGTTGGCGCTCTGAGCTCGCGGCTGCCCCACGCTGGCCAATGTCACCGTGACGTCTTTCACCAGGTTGGTCGGCCGGCCGGCCGTCGAACGACGGGCCAGATCCGTCAACGACACCACGCCCACCAACCGCCTCTGGCGGTCGATGACGGGCACGCGTCGAATCTGCTTTCCACGCATGACGTCCTGGAGGGCCGCCAGATCATCGTCCTGGCGGCAGGTGAACACCTCGCGCGCCATGGCGACCTCGGTCGGAATGTCCCTCAAAGCTCGGCCTTGGGAGTAGGCCGCCATGCACGCGTCCCGATCGGTGACGACGCCGCGCAATTCCTCGGTTCCGGGATCCGTCACCGGGAGAAAACCGATGTCGCGCTCCCACATGATTCGGGCCACTTCGGATAGCGGCGTATCGGGATGGCAAACAATCACGTCGGGGCACATGAGCTCATTGACCTTCATGGAGGAGTCCTTTCGCACGCGATACGATCTGGGGCCAACGAAAACGTCGAAACAACCAGGCAACTCAACGGACGAGAGGCCCCGGCGGCCGGAACAAAGAACCGGCGCCGGGGCCCGCGAATCAAACTGACGAAGATGCAACCCTGCGGTGGCGTTTACGGCTGCCGCCCGCCGCCGCTTCCGCCCTGGGAGCCGCGGCCCCCGCCCTCGCGAGTATTTTCGCGCCCGCCCGGCGGATTGTTCGGGTTGCCTCGATCCACGTCACGGTTCGGCTGCTGCCCGCTCCCCGGACGGCCGCCCTGACCACCCTGACCACCCTGTCCCATGCCACCGCCTGGATTGTTTCCTCGCTGATCCGGCGATGCGCTCTGCTGCTGTTCGTTCTTGTTGTCCATTGGTAGCCCTCCCTTACCCGTGGCGCTCTGCCCGTGGTCGCCGAAACATGGCCACGCATTGGTTCCTCGCAAGGGCGCATCGTCCTTGACGGTGCGCGGCCTGCCGCCCAAGCTCTGCCCGCCATGCGCCCCGAGACATTGATGCTCTCCGCCGCCGCCCTGGCCACTTCCGCGCCGGAAGTGAAGGTGCCGTTCGAACGGTACGTGCTGCCGAACGGCCTGCGCGTGATCTTGCACGTGGATCGTTCCAGCCCGCTGGTGGCCGTCAATCTCTGGTACCACGTCGGATCCAAGGACGAGAAGGCGGGGCGCACGGGGTTCGCCCACCTGTTCGAGCACCTCATGTTCATGGGCTCGAAGAACGCGCCCTATCCGTCCTTCGACACGCTGATGGAAGCCTGGGGCGGGCACAACAACGGCACCACCAGCACCGACCGGACCAACTACTACGAAATCGGCCCATCCAATCTGCTCGAGACGTTCTTGTGGCTGGAGGCCGACCGCCTGGCGACGCTGCCGCAGGTGATGACGGACGACGAGCTCGGCAAACAACGCAAGGTCGTCCAAAACGAGCGGCGCCAATCCTACGAGAACCGTCCTTACGGCAAGGCCGGGCTTCTGATTCCGGAGAACCTCTATCCCGCAGACCATCCGTACCATTACCCACCCATCGGCTCGCACGCCGACCTGGAGGCGGCGCGCGTGGACGACGTGCGCGAGTTTTTCGCCCGGTTCTACGTGCCCGCCAATGCGTCGCTGGTCATCGCCGGAGATTTCGACCCCGACATCGCCCGCGGCCTCGTCGACAAGTACTTCGCCTGGCAGCCCGTGCATCCGGTGCCGCCCCGCGCCCGGCCGCAGACGGTCGCGCTGGCGGCCGACAAGCGGGTCGAGACCGAAGATCGCGTGCAGCTTCCCCGCCTTTATCTCGCCTGGCACTCGCCGGCTTTGTTCGCGGCTGGGGACGCGGACATGGATCTGGCGGCGCGCGTACTGGGCGGCGGGAAGTCCAGTCGTTTCTACCGCACGCTGGTGTTCGACAAGCGCATCGCCCAGGACGTCAGCGCATACCAGGATTCGGGCATGCTGGGCGGTCGCTTTGGCATCATAGTGACCGCCAAGCCCGGCCATACCCTGGACGAGATCGAACGCGTGATGGATGAAGAGCTGGGGAAGCTGCAAAGCGCCCCGTTTTCGGCCGAAGAGATCGACCGCGCGCGCAACAAGCAGCTCGCCTCCTTCTACAAGGAGCTCGACGGCCTGGAGTCGCGGGCCGACATGCTGAACCATTACGAGCATCTGTTGGGTGATCCGGGCGGCGTGACGCGCGATCTCGCGCGCTATGCGGCGGTTACACCCCTGACCGCGCTGGGCGCCTTGATTGACGTGGTCAAAGGCAAGCGGTTGGTGCTGCGTGTGGTCCCCGAGAAGGCGAAGGCCCCGCCCTCCAAACCCGTGCCCGCACCCGGCCGAGGAAAACGATGACCGCCGGTACGTTGGCGCCGCTGTTGGCAGTCTTGGCTGACGGCGCCACGCCCGCCGCGATGTCCATACGCCCGCCCATCGGATCTCTGCCCGGCCTGAAGGTGCCCAAGCCGGCCCGGTTCGTCTTGCCGAACGGTCTGACTGTCATTGCGGTCCCGCGGAGGGCGGCGCCCATCGTCGCGGTGCAGGTGGTGGTCCGGTCGGGCAGCGCCTCGGATCCTGCCGACGGGGCCGGCCTCGCCGCCGCGGTGGCCGACATGCTCGACGAGGGCGCGGGGTCGCGGCAGGCCCTGGACATCGCGCGCGATATCGAGCAGCTGGGCGCGGATCTGTCCACATCCGCAACGCGCGACGGGGCGCAGATCAGCTTGCAGGTGCCGGCCGCCGGACTGTCCGCGGCGCTGCGCATCTTGTCGGACATGCTCACCGCGCCGCGCTTCGATCCGGCGGACTGGGCGCGCGTGAAGAACGATCGCGTGACCGCGCTGATCCAGCGGCGCGACCAGCCGGACGCGGTGGCCGCGCTGGTGGGTGATCGGGTCGTGTTTGGTGACGAGCACCCCTACGGGCGGCCCGTGGCGGGATATGAGCAGACGGTCCAGGCGATGACGGCGGCGGATTTGCGTCGCCACTTCGACGCCGTCTGGCGCCCGAACCACGCCACCGTCGTGATGTCGGGGGACTTCGACGTCAAGACGCTGCGGCCGCTGCTGTCAGCGGTCTTTGCCAAGTGGAAGCGTGCACCGGTCCCGCCGCTGGCGGCGGGTGGGTCCGGCCCGGACAAGCGCCCGCGGCTGGTCATCGTCGACAAGCCGGGGGCGCCGCAGACCGTTCTGTTGCTGATCGGCCCGGGAGTCGCGCGCTGGTCGCCCGACCGTCCGGCGCTGTCGATGCTCAGCACCATCCTCGGAGGCAGCTTCACGAGCCGTCTCAACTTCAACCTGCGCGAGCAAAAGGGTTACACCTACGGCGCGCGCTCCAGCTTCACGTTCCCGCGCCTTCCGGGCGCGTTCACCGCCGGTGCGTCGGTCTTCACCAAGGTCACGGACGCCTCGGTGACGGAGATCCTGGCCGAGTTCAGCGGCGTCCGTGGAGCGCCCGTGCGGCCCGAGGAGCTGACCAAGGCGCGCGCCATCCTGCTCGAGCGGGTGGCCGAGGGGCTCTCGACGGCGGTCGGGACCGTCGGAATCTACGCGGATGTCGCGCTCTACGGGCTGCCCCTGGACGAGCCGGCCCGGTTCGCGAAGGCGCTGGCCAAGGCCGACGTCTCCGACCTGCAGCAGCTTGCGCAGAGGAGCATCGATCCTTCCACCATCAGCATCATCGCCGTAGGCGACCGACGCGCGATCGAGCCTGGCTTGCAGGCGCTTCGGCTCGGCGTCCCCGAGATTCGGACCGTTGATGGTTCCGTTCTCGGTCCCACTTCCGGGGGCGTTCAGTAGGACGACGCCGGGGGCGGCTCGAACGTCTTGAGCGCCCGCAGAACGTCGTCGACTCGCAGCGGCTTTACGAAGATGGGAAGACCTACGAGGCTCTGAGTCACCGCAGTCCGCGCGGACGTGATGACGAACTTGGGAATCTTGGCCATGTCCGGATCCGTGTCGATGAGATCGATGAGGCGCCAACCGTCCATGACCGGCATCATGAGGTCGAGGATGATCGCCAGCGGAGCCCTGATGCCGCGCAGGAGCTCGTAGGCTTCCTTGCCGTCAAAGGCCGCGTACACGCGATACCCTTCCTCCTCGAGCGCCTCTGATAGAGCCGAAACCATGTCGTCGTCGTCGTCGACCAGCACCACAGTTCGGTCCGGTTTCTTCAACGCCGGTCCGCCCGCCCGCTTTGCGGTCATTTTGTCTGGAATGTTACGGACGTTCACCATTGTTGTCCTCCAGTAGTTTTCGCTGAAACCTACGATCGATCGCGTCAATGTACAGTGTTGGGCGACCCGAGTCCGTTACGCGCGAGTAACCGCGCGAGCGGCTACCCCGCCCGGCTACCGGTCACAACGTGCCTGGTGTACCGTCTGTGTACGATGCGGGCTGCGACGGCACGCCGATCATCCGAAGCTCTGGCCGCGGCGGCGTCGCTGCTCGTGCTGGCGGCGGGGGGAGGCTGCGGCAGCGCCGGGGGCGGTGGCGGTGCGACAATCGCCGACGCCCCGAACGAAAGGCCGTTCGATGCGGCGGCGGACGCCGCCGAGCTCCCCGATGCGGGAGTCGGCAGCGACGGCGGCGACGGCGGCGACGGCGGCGACGGCGACGGCAGCGACGGCAGCGACGGCGGCGACGGCGGCGGCGGCAGCGGCGACGTCGATGCTGCGCCCGCAGGTCCGACGCCACCGTGCGGCACCGGAACCTGGCGGCCCGGCGCGCTGGAGATTCACCACCTGGCCATCGGGCAGGCCGACGCCACGCTGATCGTGGGGCCCACCGGACGTTCATTGGTGTTCGACGCCGGCGAAGCGGGGTGGGAGTCGGCCAAGGGCGCGATGGCCATCGGCTCGTACGTGGAGCGCGTCCTCGGGTGCCGGCGAGTCGACTATGTCGTCATCTCACATTTCCACGTCGACCACGTGGGCTACGTGGGCAAGGGCGGCCTCTGGCATCTCGTTAATGTCCAAGGCTTCGAGATCGGCGCCCTGCTTCACAGGGACATCCGCGCCTTCGCGGGCAACGTGAGCAAAACGTTCGAGCTGTGGCGGGAATACCTGGAGGGTCCGGGCGCCGGGTTGCTCAAGCCGCAAGTCGCGGTCGAAGGAGCCGGCCAAGTAGACCTGGGGTCCGGCGTCGCATTCAAGATCGTAGCCACGGACGGCAACGCTGTGATCAAGCGTGGCGACTTCAGCGCCGTGATGATGCCTCCGCCCCCGAGCGAGAACGACTACTCCATTGCCGCCGTCCTGCGCTTCGGCGCGTTCGACTACTTCATCGGCGGCGACCTCTCGGGCGCGTTCTATACCAGCGAGTACGGCTACACGTACCACGACATCGAGACCACGGTCGCCCGCGAGATCGGCGACATCGACGTCTATCGCAGCAACCACCACGGCAGCGATCACTCCAGCAACGCCACCTTCTTGGCGCAGACCGATCCCGAGGTGAGCATCGTGTCGATCGGCGACACCAACGGCTATGGCCACCCGCGGCCGAACCTGATGCAGCGCCTGCTGGTCACCAGCGTCGTCTATCTCACCCAGCGCGGCGATGTGCAGACCGACATCGGCGCGGCCCGGGTTGCGGGCGCCGTCGTCGTGCGAACCACCGACGGCCAGTCGTACACCGTCAACGGGGAGAGCTACGCCGCGACGGATCCCGTGCGCATCGACGCGGACGGCGACGGGTACTTCCGCGAGGCCGATCCGGACGACGGCGCGCGCGCCACGAGACCGACGCCCGTGGGCGGCTGCGACCCGGCGTATCAGGATTGCGCGGGTCCTTCACAGCCGGGCGAGTCCTCGGCCTTGCCGGCCGTCCCTTCGGGCTCGCGCGGGCGGGCGGCGCGGACCGACGCGCTCAGGCCATGAACCGTCGGAGCGCGTCCAGCTTCGGCTTTCGGCTCTTCGGGCTGTCAAGGCTGAACGAGCGCACGTCGCCAAGGTGATCCCGGACGTACGCCTCGGTTTGCGCGACGACCTGCTTGAGCGCGCGGTCCTTCTTGCCGCTGAATGTTGCCCAGACGATTTGCTGCTCGTCGGAGTCGTACTCCCAGTAGCCGATGAGGCGCCCTCGGTCGAAGATGGCGTGCGCCGCCAGGTCCACCAGGCTGCCGCCGCCGAACTTCTGGCCGAAGGTCAGCTTGGCGACGATCTCGCGATCCCGAGCATCGACCAGGGTCGATACGTCGCGGCGCGCCGCCGATATGGCGTCCAGGCTGGTGACCAGCGTGTACTGCGGATCGCCGGGCGGCTCGAAGCGGGCGAACGCGCCGGCAGCATCGGGCAACAGGAGCCGATCGCCGCCGCCCCCATCGGCAGGAACCAGGCGGAGCGGAGCGACGGCCTCCTCGACCGCCTTGACCCCGAGGCCGGAATACCACTGCAGCTCCTTGAGAGTTGCCGGACCGACCCAGCCGAAGAAGCGGCGCGCCAGCTCGATGAAGGCGTCCGCCTGCGACAGCTTCGACTTGGCCAGCGGGCTCGGCGACCACCGCGCGTACCGGAACCGCTGCTGGTCGAGGCGCCCCTCCACGGGAACGCGCCGGATCTCGCCGCGCGCCTGCAAAATGCCGAGGGCGAGCGGGAGCGTCGTGATCATGCCCTTCTTCTTGCCTTCCACGCCGAGGTTGCGGACGGCTTTGCCTGTCGCTTGCTTGATCTCGTCCGGGGCCAGCGGCTGCTTGCCGACGGCACCGAGGACGGCGTCGCACAGAGTCTCGATCTCCTGGTCGGTGACGCCGAGCTTGGAGGCGACGCGCCGGTCCGTCCCCTGGAAGGCCTGCGCGACGGTGAGGCCGACGGCGTAGTCATCCGCCGGCAGGACGTAGGTGCACCCGCGCGCGGCCGGGAGCTCGTGAACCTCTCGCTTCGCCACAGCGTCGTCGACCGTGTCCCGGACGATGCCCGCGCGCGAGAACAGCGTGACGTACGGTCCCGCGCCGCCCACCGATCTGGCCCAGCCCGAGCGCTGAAGAACGGCCGCGGATTTGGCCCCGCGCAGCGATCCATCGAGTCCCTGAATGTGCCACCACCACGCGCGCAGCTTTGCGTCGCTCATGGGCGGGCACCATAGCGCGCGTCGCGATCGGGCGTCGAGCGTGTCACGGTGGAGCGTCCACGAACAGGGACACGGCCAGCACTTGATCGTGCAGCCAGCGCCCTGTCTCCTGGCGGCTACGCAGCATCACGCCGACGTCGACGCGGCTCAGCGGGCCCAACGTTCGGCCCACGCCCGCCATGGCGCGGTTCTGGTTCAGGCCCAAGCCGGAAAGGTCCACGAGGACCTCGTCCCACGCAAACGGCAACCAGCGCGCGCCGTCGGGGGTGTAGGTCAATCGGAGCTGGTTGCGATAGCGGTAACGGACGCCCGACTCGCGCCAGCGGTATTCGATTCGGTTGCGATCGTTGATCCCGAAGGGACCAAAACGACGGTGGAGGTTGGGCTCGATCTCCGCGCGTGCTTCCTGATCGAACGCGCCGGTCGCGAGGCGATCGGCGTAGACCGTCCCGTGGATCCCAAGCAACAACCACGGCGTGACGTCCACCAGCGGACCGGTTCGGAAGAAGATCTGGTGCAATCCCCCGGACCGGCGATCGCCCCGTACGTCGGTCCACAGGCGCCAGCGGATGCGCGGCAGCGCCCTGTCGGCGGCGGCGACCGGCAGCCTGTACTCGATCCAGGCCCACGCCTCCTGGTCCGCGCGGGCGGCGTCCGCGCTGACGACGTACGCCGTCAGCGCGGCGAGTACGGGAAGTCCGTGTTTCACGGCCACCATTCGTTGCACGCGGGCGTCTTCCTGTGAAGCCCGTCTGGACACGTTCGCTCCGGCCGGTCCGCAAGCCGTCCACCCGGCTCCCGCGGCGCGAACGTTTGTTTTTGCAGTCCCGACCGGGGGAGTTAACGTACCCGCGTCCCTCAGGAGGAGAAAGGATCACGCCATGACGAAGATCGCAGGAACCGTGACCGGCATCGGATCATTGCTCGCGGCAGGCTCTCTGGCTTTGGCGCAGGCTCAAAAGCCTGCTCCGCCGCCGCCCCCCGCACCACCGGCGGCACCCGCCGTGCCGGTCGCTCAAGGTTCCGCGGCCGCCATGCCGATGCCCGCTGGGCCGCCCAAGCCGCCCCCGGAGATGGACCAGATCAAGATGTTCGTCGGCAGCTGGAAATGCGAGGGCAAGGGCGTGATGGGGCCCGGGATGCCTGAGATGCCAATCAAGGCGGCGGTCAAGGTGAAGCCGGTGCTCGACGGTATGTGGCAGCAAGTCGATTACGAAATGAAGATGAAGAAGACCAAAGAAATGCCGGTGACGCCGAAGGGGACGGGCATGACCGGCTACGATCCAACCACGAAACGCTTCGTGCGAACCTTCGCCGGCAACTTCGGCGACTACGAGTCCGGTGTCACCTCTCCCGGCTGGGAAGGCGACAAGATGGTGTGGTCGGGCGACATCAACAACATGATGGGTGAGAAGCTCCAATTCCGGCACACCTTCACCAAGAAGAGCGACCGCGAGTTCACAGAGAAGTACGAGACCAACGCCAAGGGCACCTGGACCACATGGGGTGAGTCGACCTGCAAGAAGTAGGGCGCCCGCGCCGCGCCGCTCCGTGCCGTGATGAAGCGCCCCTGGCCCTGTGCGTCGGAGTCGTGGCGAGCCCGATGGTCAGGTGGGGCCCATCGCGCGGGGCCCGACGTTTGCTGCGGACGATTATCGGGCGGCGAGCGCCTGATGATTGATGGGGATGAGGTTGACGTCGAGCTTCCTGACGATGAGCCGCATGATGGGGTCGCCGGCGATCTTGCGCAGGATGCGGTCGGTCTGCGGCGCGTCGTGGCCCATCACGAGCTGATCGCGAAGGCCGAGGTGCTTCACGGCATAGAAGAAGCCGCCGATGATGTAGGGGCCGAAAGGTGAAAGCGGCACGTCGAACGAGCTGCCGCTCAGGTTGAAGAGGGTGTTTGGCATGTAGCCCGGCTGCTTGGGCAGTCCCTTCGACCGGAGGTAGTGGGCGGCCGCCAGCTCCCCGGACGAAAGCTGCGAGTCGCTCATGCAGAGCAGACCGGCGAGGGGCTTTTGGGGCTTCGCCTGTCCGTCGAGGGTCTCTCGGCGGATCCCGGATCCCACGCGGTCGCCGCGGACGAGGCCCTGTACCTCGTCCCAGAAAGGCGCGGCCGGCTCCCCGCCGTCGAGCCGGATGAGCTTGTGGGTCGCGTAGTCCTGGATCCCGGCCGTGACCTTGATGTCCAGGGCCCTGAGGTCCGGGTCGCGCGCGATGGCTCGCTCGAGGACGACCCGCTGGGCGCGCGGATGAGTGCGGAGCAGGTCGATGCTCTTGATCCAGTCGCCGGCCAGATGGCCGTCGTGGGCGTAGACCTCGCGCAGCAGCGCGCGGACCATGTCCTCGGAGTCGATGCGCACGGGCCTGTCCCGGAGCACCACCTCCGGCCGCTCTTCGAGCAGCATCTGCTCGATCTCCATGCCCACGCCCGACGCGCCGAGCATCCCGCAGTTGAAGGGGGAGGCTTGCACGACGTTCATCTTGTGGACGTGGATGGCATAGCCGCGGTCGCTTTGCGCGTCGAGCTGCCCGTGGGACTGGATGTGGACGAAGTGGCGCGTCGGTTTACCGGAGTGGGGCGACCTTCGCTGGGCACTCTCGAAGATGCGACGGATGTCCGCCACGACGTCCGGGGTGACGAACGAGCCGGGGGCCCGGATGATGTGAAGCTCGACCGCGACACCGTTCTCCAGGTACCGGGCGATGGTGGCGTTGACTGCGTCGATGTGAGCCTGGCCGGCGTCGCGGGCGTCCCCGCAACCCAGCAGCACGTGCACTTCCTGTGATTCCATTTCGCGCATGAGGCATACCTATCACGGTCTCCTCCCTGATCGAGGTCGCTTTCCGCGGGTGGCGAGGCAAGAATGCGCGGCATGAACGCACGAACAGCGCTTCCCTTCGGCGCGGCCCTGCTGGTTGCGCCCCCGCTGCTGGCTCAGACGCCCTACCGCGTGCCGCCGAAGAAGGTCGTCCAGATCGTGGATGCGCCGCCACCGCCCACCGTTTCGATCAGCCCGCGCCGGGACGCGATGGCGCTGGTCGACGGGGAGGCGAACCCGCCCATGACGGTCATCGCGCGGTCCTTCCACCGCCTGGGTGGGCTGCGCGTGGATCCGGACATCGGCGCCCGCCGCCGGACGTCGCGCCACACCGGCCTCAGCGTCCGCCGCTTCGCCGACGACGCACAACCCGTTCGGGTCGTGCTACCGCCCGGATCGCGGATTGCCCTGCCGTCGTGGTCGCCCGACGGCGAACGCCTGGCGTTCACCCGCGACCGCGACGACGGCGTCGAGCTCTGGGTGGCCTCGGCGCCCGGCTGGAAGGCGGCCGCCGTCCCGGGTGTCGTGCTCAACGACGTGCTCGGCGATCCCTTCGACTGGGCAGGCGACGGCGTCACCGTTCTCGCGCGTCTGGTGCCGGCGAGCCGCGGCAAGCCGCCCGCCGCGCCCTCCGTCCCCGACGGTCCCGTCGTCGAAGAGACGGCCGGCAAGGTGTCGAAGGCGGCGACGTACCAGGACCTCCTGCGCAGCGCTCACGACGAGCGCCTGTTCGAGCACTTCGGGGCCACCCAGCTCGCGCTGGTCGACGTCCGCGGGGGTGGCGTGCGCCTCGTCGGCAAGCCCGGCCTCTACGCCGGGGCCCGCCTCTCGCCCGACGGCAAGCACGTGCTCGTCACGCGCCTCAAGCGCCCGTTCTCGTACCGCGTGCCGTACTCCTACTTCGCCCGCGTCGTCGAGGTGCTGGACGTGGCAACCGGCTTGCCGCGCGCCATCGCCGACCTGCCGGTGTCGGACGAGGTCCCCACTCAGGGCGTCCCCGTCGGCCCGCGCGCTGTCGAGTGGCAGGCGCTGCGCCCGGCCACGCTGCTGTGGGTGGAGGCGCTGGACGGCGGCGACCCGCTGAAGAAGGTCCCGCACCGCGACGCGCTCTTCACACTCGACGCGCCGTTTCGCGCCAAGCCCCGCGAGCTCCTGAAGGTGCAGCACCGCTTCACCGGTCTCGACTTTCTGGCGAGGCTCGGCCAGGCGCTCCTCTCCGAGCACGACCGCGACCGTCGCTGGCGGACCACCGCCCTCGTCGATCTCTCCCGCCCGGCGGAGACGCGCAAGGTCCTCTTCGATCTCAGCGCGAAGGACGCCTACGGCGATCCGGGGCGCCCTCTGTTCGACACGCGGCCGGACGGCCAGGCCGTGGTCCTGCAGGACGGCGACGCGATCTATCTGTCGGGCCGCGGCGCCACGCCCGACGGCGACCGCCCGTTCCTCGACCGCATGAGCCTGGCCACGCTGGAGAAGGAGCGCCTGCACCGCTCGGACGCCGCCAGCCTGGAATCGGTGATCTCGTTCGCGGGCGAGTCGCGCACCGAGGTCCTCGTCCGGCACGAGAGCAAGGCGGAGCCGCCGAACTACTTCGTCGTCGACCTCCGGAGCGGAAAGCGCCGGACATTGACCGCGTTCAAGGATCCGGCCCCGCAGCTCACCGGCGTCAAGAAGGAGCTCCTCAAGTACAAGCGCGCGGACGGCGTGCCGCTGTCCGGGATGCTCTACCTCCCCCCCGGCCACAAGAAGGGGACGCGCCTTCCGACTCTGGTGTGGGCCTACCCGCTCGAGTACTCGGACGCGGCCACCGCCGGCCAGGTGCGCGCGTCGCCCAACAGCTTCACCTTCTTCCGCGGCGCCACGCCCCTGTTCTTCCTGACCGAGGGCTACGCGGTGTTGATGGACGCCACCATGCCCGTGGTCGGTGATCCAGAGACCATGAACGACACCTTCGTCCAGCAGATCACGGGCGCGGCCAGAGCCGCCGTCGAGACGCTGACGGAGCTGCAGGTGACGGACCCGGCGCGCGTGCTGGTGGCGGGGCACAGCTACGGCGCCTTCATGACGGCGAACCTCCTCGCCCACTCGGACTTGTTCGCCGCCGGCATCGCTCGCAGCGGGGCCTACAACCGCTCGCTGACGCCGTTTGGCTTCCAGAGCGAGCGGCGCTCGTTCTGGGAGGCGCCCGACCTTTACATGAAAGTCTCGCCGTTCACGCACGCCACCAAGATCGACGAGCCGCTCCTCCTGATCCACGGCGAGGCCGACAACAACCAGGGCACCCACACTATCCAGTCCGAGCGGCTCTACCAGGCCATCCGCGGGGGGGGCGGCACCGCGCGCTTGGTCATCCTGCCCCACGAATCCCACGGCTACGTGGCCCGCGAGTCCGTCCTCCACACCATCGCCGAGATGCTGGGCTGGGCCGACAAGCACGTAAAGAGGCGCCGAATACGTAGACGGTGTCGCCGAAGAGCAGGAGCGCGGAGGCGTCGTATGAACGGCTAAGGAATTCGTACGGGCAGGCATGGAACGACGGCTCGCCGTGGGTATGGTGCATCCCACGACGACAGGGGAGGTGAGACGATGCGCGCGTTCATTCTAATTCTTGGGGCAGCCGTCCTTTCGATGCTGCCCGCCTGCGACGACGACGGCCCGGACTGCGTGCGGATGGCCATGGCCCCGGAGTGCCAGCCCGTGATCGACGGGTTCGATCACCCTGAGAGCGTCTTTTTCGATCAGGGCACCAGGGCCTTTTACGTCTCCAGCGTCGGCGTCCAGCAGACCACGGGCGACGGTTTCGTCAGCCGGATCGACGGCGCGAGCGGGGTGGTTACGGCGCGCTTTACCGCCGGGCTCGACGACCCCACGGGGATGCGATCGTTCAACGGGCGGCTCTTCGTCAATGACCGCACGAGCATCCGGATCATCGAGCTCGCCAGCGGCCGCCTGATCGAGACCATCGCCGTACCGGGCGCCACCTTCCTAAACGACCTCACCGTCGATCCGGCCAACGGCGACGTCTACTCCTCGGATACTTTTACCGACACCATCTTCCGCGTCCCGGGAGGCGGCGGAGCTCCGGAGGTCTTCCTGCGGACGCCGACCCTCGAGGCGCCGAACGGCCTCCTCGTCGAGGGCGGCACCCTGGTCGTCAACGGCATCGGACCCAACCTCAACCCCATGACGTTCCAGACCAGCGCGCCCGGCAAGATCCAAAAGATCGCCATCGCCACCGTGGCCTTGACCTCCTTCAGCGAGCGGATCGGCGTCCTGGACGGCATGGAGCGCGACGGCGCCAACCTCTTGGTCACCGATTTCACTGGCAAGCTCTTCAGCGTCGACGCCGCCGGCGCGGGCAAGCTGCTTCTCGACGGCACGGCAGGTGTCTTCGCCAACGCCGCCGCTGACCTCGGCTTCGATCCGGCGCGCCGCATCGCGGCCGTGCCGCAGCTCAACGGCACCACAGTGACCTTCGTCGATCTGGACAAGCTGTGACCGGGACCGCCCGGCGCGATCAGGTGCCGCTGGCCCTCGGTCCCGCGTCGCGGCGGACGGCCCCCGGCGTCGCCCCCACGTGCCGCTTGAACGCCCGGGCGAACGCGGACTCCGACGCGTAGCCGAACCTCCCCGCCAGCTCGGCGATCGTCAGGCCCTCGCTGCGAAGCTGATCGCGGGCCCGCTGCATTCGGACGTGGGTAACGTATTGCATCGGAGCTTCGCCGATCAGCCGGGTGAAGAGCTGCGAAAAACGCGATCGGGATAGGCGCGCGACGCGGGCCATCGCATCCACCGACCAGCCTTCGTTCGGACGTCTGTGGACCTCCGTCAGCGACCGCCCGATGTGGTGGTGGCGAAGCGCCGCGAGCCACCCCGACCTCGGGTCCGCGCGTTCGAGCCAGGAGCGGATGGCGTGGATGACGACGACGTCAGCGAGCCGCGTCATCAGCGTGACGCTCCCGAGCCGGGCGGCAAGCGACTCCCGTTTCATGGCATCGAGAGCACTCGCCACGATCGGGCCCGCGTCGTCGGCGCGCAGCACGACGACCTCGGGCAATGAGTTGACGAGCGCCCCGGCCGCAGGTGCTTCAATCCGGACGCCGCCGCACACGACGAGCCAGCGGCCGGAACGCCTCCCCGGTACGCGGACGGTCGGCACGTCCGAAACCAGCCGCCGGCTCGGCAGGGCCTCCGGCGGCGCGCCCTTCCTTCGCTTCTCGGATGAGAGGACGTGGCGCGGCGAGCGCGGAAGGAGAACGAGATCGCCTGCGTAAAGCGCCACGGCGGCGGCGCGGCTCCCGTCGGGCGGGAGCGGCTGCAGCCAGCACTCCCCGGCCGTGACGAAGTGAAAGCTGGCGAAGGCTCGCTCTGGTATCTCGACGGCCCACGGATCGTCGAACTCGCTGTGACAGAAGAACGTGCCGCTCAGCCGGAGGTCGAGCAGTACGGACGAGAGAGGATCGTCGCCGCCCCATCCGGAAACGTGGCCCGCGCCCGCAGCTCGGGCGTCGGATGAGCGGCTGAGCATTGGGGACGGCTAGCATGGAAACGCCGCCGTGTCACAGGCATGGTGGTCACATGTCGAACCCACCGGCCGCGGCCTGGCCATAAGCCCAAGTTCTCTCCATTCCAGCGGCTCGAGCTTGTTGCGTTGGCCTGCGAGCCCGTCGTGGCGCCCGAGGACAAGGGCCGGTCGGTTCCTCAGCTCGTTGCCCAGGCCGCTCAACAGGGCAAGGCCAGCTACAGCGTCGAGGAGCTGCAGGCCGAGGCGAAGAAGCGCGGCAAGACGACACGCACGCTCGACGAGCTGACGACCGCTGCCGTTCAACTCGGTATCGTGCCCGCTATCAGCAAGAGCACATACCAGCGCCTGCTGGCCCAGGCGGATCTTCGGCCTCACAAGACGGAGATGTGGATCCACAGCCCCGACCCGTACTTCCGCGAGAAGGCAACGGCGATCTGCGATCTCTATCTGAATCCAAAACCCGATTCGGTCGTGCTTTGTATCGATGAGAAGACCGGCATGCAGGCCATCGAGCGCCGCTTTCCGGATCGCCCACCGGCGCCGGGCCTTCAACCAGCGGCACGGCGACCGCTTCGTCTTTCACCACACCCCCAAGCACGCTTCGTGGGTCAACCAGGTCGAGTGCTACTTCGGCATCATCCAGCGTCAGTGCCTGGCTAACGGCAGCTTCCGATCGACCGACGAACTGCGCGATACCGTGTTGGGATTCATCGAGTACTGGAACCGTGAGAAGGCCCATCCCTTCCGCTGGACCTTCACTGGATACCCACTGCAGACTGGGGTCGAGTTGGCCCCCGCCGCGTGAAGAGAAAGGACGCAACGAGCAACATGACGCCAAAGGCCGCACGCTTCGCCACCACGCCCACCGAACAGGATGCCGAATGCATCCAACCCGCAATCTGGGCCCTGGGCGACTACGGGCACGTCTCCGTGCGGCCGAATCGAGGGCACCTCATCATCTTCGCTGTCGACTCTTCTGGCGACCAACACCCGGTCGCACGTCTGACGCCACTGGGTGCCGGTCATTACGGCCTCAGCTTCATGCGCCACACCGGACGCTGGGAGCCCATGCCCTTTTCTGGCCCCCTTTCGGACATGGCTGACACCGTCACCTCGACGCTCGCCCCCTACCTCGCTCGCTACGACTTTCCCAGCCGGATCAGCGGGTCAGACCACTAGGACGCCGCGTGCCCTGGCTCGTCCCCGGCGTGCCCGTCGACGCATCGCCGCACCTCTACCGTCAGGTGGGCCAGGCCGAACTCAGCGAGACGGTCGCGGTACTCGTCGGCTGGGCGGGGTTGTGCCGAGACCACGGTCACGACGCAGCTCCGCGCGCCTCGGCCGAGTGGCCAGACGTGCAGGTCGCTGACCCGAACGTCGTCGATGGCCTCCAGCGTGGAGCGAATCCGGCTCGTGAGCTGGGCCTGGGGACCCAGATCGAGCAGGTCGCTGCCCGCCCGGCGAGCGAGGTCCGCTCCCCACTTCAGGATGACGACTCCACCGACGATTCCCGTCACCGCGTCGAGCCACAGCCAGCCGAGAAAGCGGCCCGCGATCAGCGCGACGATCGCCAGGGCGCTCGTGAAGGTGTCCGCCATCACGTGGACCAGTGCCGCGCCATGGTTGTGGTCGTGCTCGGCGTGGCCGTGATCGTCCTCGTCACGGCCGTGGAGGATCCACACACTGACCAGATTCACCACGAGGCCGACGCAGGCCACGGGCAACGAGCTTCGAAAGTCGATCGAGGCAGGGCGCAGGAGGCGCATCACCGACTCGCCCGCCATCGCCACGGCCACGGCGGCCAGCGCCACGGCACTGCTGTAGCCCGCCAGCGCCTCGACCTTCCCCGTGCCGAAGGCGAACGCCGGGTGGCCGGCGAAGCGACGCGAGACGGCGTAGGCGGCCGTCGCGATGGCCAGCGCCCCGACGTGGGTTGCCATGTGCCAGCCGTCAGCCAGCAGCGCCATCGATCCCCTTGCGTATCCGACGCTGATCTCGACCACGGTCATGACGGCGGTGAGCACGACGACCGCCAGCACCGCGCGCTCGCGCGACCGCACGGGGACGCCTGAGCGCGCCGCACACGACTCGATCGTTGGGCCTGTCTCGTGCATCGCTCGCGCTTCCTTCTTACTCCGTCACGCAGTGGACGAAACAGCGCATCGAGGCGATCGGGCCCGCCAGGGCCAGATCTCCGCCGCGCTTGAAGGTCGCCATGCCGGTATGCTAAAGGCCATCTGGCTGTAGGCGCAAATGGACTGCAACAACAAACGGAGCCCGTCATGCCGGAAGCGACCGGACACAAGATCCCCGTCACCATCCTCACCGGCTTCCTTGGATCGGGGAAGACCACGCTGCTCAACCGCGTGCTGACCGAGCAGCACGGCCAGCGCATCGCGGTGATCGAGAACGAGTTCGGCGAGATCGGCGTGGACCAGAATCTGGTCATCAACGCCGAAGAGGAGATCTTCGAGATGAGCAACGGGTGCATCTGCTGCACCGTGCGTGGCGATCTCATCCGCGTGCTCGGCAACCTGATGAAGCGACGCGATAAGTTCGACCGGGTGTTGGTCGAGACCACGGGGCTCGCCGACCCCGGTCCCGTCGCGCAGACATTCTTCATGGACGAGGAGATCCAGAGCGACTTCAAGCTCGACGGGATCATCACGCTGGTCGACGCCAAGCACGTCGCGCTGCACCTCGACGAGAGCAAGGAGGCCAAGGAGCAGGTGGCGTTCGCGGACGTGCTGGTCCTCAACAAGACCGACCTCGTCGACGCCGCGTCGGTCGACGCGCTGGAGCGTCGCGTGCGCGGCATGAACAGCATGGCGAAGGTGCTCCGGGCCGAGATGGCGGCGGTGCCCATGCAGCAGGTTCTGGACGTCGGAGGTTTCGACCTCTCGCGGGCCCTGGAGCACAAGCCCACGTTCCTCGAGCCCGAGTATCCATTCGAGTGGGCGGGCGTCTACGCGCTCGCGAGCAACCTGGTCCTGGAGCTCGCGAGCGGTCCCGATCCGACGATGTCGATCGTGGTGGCGCCGATCTCCGACCAGTTCGCGGTCGGCAAGCTGGCCGAGGATGTGTTCCGGCGCTTCGCCGACGCACCGTGCCTGCTCCCGCCGGGAGGTGCGATCGCGCTCGAAAACACCCACTACAAGCTCGACCTCGCCAGGAAGGGTGGGAAGAACTTCACGATCGCCCTACCCAAGCCCGGGCGATACGCCCTCTTCACCCAGCATTTGCCCGAGGAATTCGAGCTTCGCGTCCGACGCCCCGACGGGACTGACGCCCAGCCGATCAACCAGAAACGTTTCGCCCCGGCGCACGAGCACGACGTGACGGTCACGTCGGTCGGGATCCAGCTGCCTGGCTCGGTCAGCGAAGCCAAGCTCAACAAGTGGCTCTCGGCGCTCCTGCGCGACAAGGGCGCCGACATCTTCCGGATGAAGGGCATCCTGAATGTGGCCGGGGAAGACCGCCGGTTCGTCTTCCAGGGCGTCCACATGCTCTTCGATGGCCGTCCGGACAGGCCGTGGGGCACCGACCGGCGCGTGAACCAGCTGGTGTTCATCGGGCGCAACCTCGATCGCCAGGGCCTGGAGAAGGGGTTCGGAGCGTGTCTGTCGTGAAGGCCAACCTGCTGGACGCGCGCGCGCCGCTCTGGTCGAGGCGGGTCGACGGCTATCCGCGCGCCTCGGCCTGGTCCGCTGACGGCCGCAGTTTCGCCGTGGGATCCAGCGCGGGTCGCGTTCACCTGTTCGCGGCAGCCGACGGAGCTGCCGAGCGCGACGTCGAGGCCCATGAGGGCGGGCTGATCGACCTTGCGTTCCACCCGAGCAAGCCGCTCTTTGCGAGCAGCGGCGAGGACGGCGCCGTGCGGCTATGGGCCATGAGCGGCGAGCTTGCCGCGACCCTGGTCGAGCCGGGCCGAGCGTGGGCCGGCGGTCTTGCGTTCAAGGCCGACGGCGGGCTCGCCGCCGCAGTCGGCAGGGCCGTGTGGGTGTTCGACGCCGAGCACCGCGAGGTCACGCGGATCCGCTACCCGGACAGCACGGTCGCCGCGCTGGCCTTCTCGCCCGATGGCCGGCGCCTGGCGGTAGCCGGGTACGGCGGCGTCCGACTCTACTGGGCGAAGGACGGCTCGCTCGCGCAGACGCTTGCCTGGCAGGGCTCCATGCTGAGCTTGGCGTGGGATCCGAGGGGAAAGGTCGTGGCCTGCGGCTGCCAGGACAACAGCCTGCACTTCTGGCGGCTACCGCAGGGCAAGGACTCGCAGATGTCCGGCTATCCACTCAAGCCCGTCGCCATCAGCTGGAGTCACGACGGCAAGCTGCTCGCGTCATCGGGGGCTCCCGTGGCCACGGTCTGGCCGTTCGACGGCAAGGGGCCTGAGGGTCGTGCGCCCGTGGAGCTTGCGGCCCACGAGGACGTCCTCACGGCGCTGACATTCTCTCCCGGGCCCGCCAGCCTGCTCGCCACCGGCTGCAAGGGAGGGCGTGTGGTGCTGTGGGCGCCACCCGAGGCCGAGCGACCGGTGCGCACGTTCGCGATGTCCGACCGCGTGGAACGCCTGGACTGGGCGCTCTCGCCGGCGCTGCAACAACTGCTGCTCGCGGGCGTCGACGCCGCGGGCAACGTCACCGTCTGGCCGACGTTGTGAGCCCGATGAACTGGAACCGGGACGGTGAGGCCGAGCGAGTCACCAAGGTGCGCGCCATCAAGAGCTGGGTCGGCGAGCTGATCGCGCTGGGCGACGACACCGTCGTGATGGTGAGCGAGCTGGCCTGCACCGAACCGGGTTGTCCGCCGCTCGAAACGGTCGTGGTGATCCTGGGTCCGGCCCACCGCGTGCGGCGCAAGGTTCACAAGGCCATGGCCGACGTGACACGGCAGGACGTCATCACGCTGTGCGCCGGCTACGCGGCGGACGCCGACGATCACCACCACGGAGACAAGAGCTCATGAGTAACGGGGAAGCCGCGCCGACCGGTGAACGCGTCGAGCTAATCGCGGATTTGCTGATGGGCGCCGCCTACGCCGACGGGCAGCTGCAAGGCGAAGAGGCCGCGGCGGTGCGGCGCCTGCTGGGCGTGCTGCTCGAGACGGCAGTGCTGCCGGGACAGCTCGAGTCGCGCATCCGGGCGTTCACCCCGCAGGTCTTTTCGCTCGAGGCGACCGCCGAGCCCTTTCGCGGCGATTCGACGGCCAACAAGCGGCGCCTGCTGGAGCTGGTCGCGGCCGTGCACGAAGCCGACGGTGAGCTCGATCTGGACGAGGACGAGTACCTCAAGCGGCTGGCCAGCGCGCTCGGGATGGCCGACGCCGAGCTCCGCGACCTGGCACTGAGTGTCGATGTGACAGAGCTGCGCGACAACCTCCCCGTGCTCAGCGCGCCGCCGTGGCCACCTGGGGAGCGGCGGTGACGAGGCGGTCGACCAGCCTGCACGTCCTCGAGGGGGTGGGCATGACTCCGCACTACTACTACCTCGACGAGGAGCGGCGGTACGTCATGCTGCGCCTGACTCCGGAGGGAGCGGCGCTGGTCGAGGCCATCGGGGTGGCGAACGTGGTCGCGATTCTGCGGAGACATGGACACGATCCGCTGTCGGCCTCGCCGACAGCAATTGCAAAGGACATCGGAGCATGAGTCGTTCGAAGTGGATGCTGGCGGCGGTCGTCGGCCTGGTCGGAGTGGTCGGTCTGCTGCTGACGTGGCGCGTGCGGCCGGGGGGCGACGCCGAGACCTCCGAGGGTGCAGCCGACGAGAGATCTGGAGGCCAGCCGAGGGGTGCCGCCGCGGCGACTCGTCCGCTGCCGCGCTTCGCCGCGCGCCCGACTGCCGATCAGGAGCCGCCCGCCCAGGAGGCGCTGGTCGGCAGCGAGAGAGAGAAGGCGCTCGAGCTGCGCAAGCCGGTCATCACGGCAATCCGGGCTGCACATCAGGATCCAGCGGCCAAGGCGGCGGCGATGGTGAAAGCGATCGAGACCACGGGCCCATCGGTCGAGACCTGGACCAGCGAAGCCGGTCAAGTCTTCAGAAAGTGGACCGACGCGATGCCGCCGGATCTCACGGGCAAGCTGCGGCTGGGCGAGCCGAAGTGCTTCAACGCCGGCTGCCTGGTCGAGGTACGCTTTCCGGACCTTGCCACCGAGCGGGTTGCCTCGGCCGCCATGCGCTCGATGGTCGAGCCGGCGCAGGCTCACGGGGGCCGGGTGCAGACGCCACCCCGTGCCGCCGCGGGCGGCGAGGCCGTGACGACCACCTGGATCATGCTGCGACCGGTCCCCGGAGGGACTCCAGGCGACGAGGGCTGACGCGGCGCCGCAGGCCGCGACGAGCCACCAGAGCTGCGACGACGGCCACCGCTGGCCAGACGGGGGGCGTGTTGGGCTCGAGGCGGCAGCCACAACCGGCGGACGACCCCGGCTGTGGCGCGGCATCCGTTGGAATGGCCGACGAATCGGCACCGGGGCTCTGCTGATCGGCCAGGACGTCGCGCGTCGCCGAGTCGAGCTCCTGTTCTGGGCGGTCTGCATCGACAACCGGCGATCCGTCCAGGCCTGCGTCACCCGCGGCGGCTGCCGAGTCTCCGGCGCGGTCGTCGGTTACGGAGTCGCCCAGCGCTGAATCCTGGGACATCGCCTCGGGCCCCGTGTCGCCGTCATCAGTCTCCGGAACGGCCGCGTCGCTGCTCGAGAGCTCGGCGACGGAGTTCTCAGCCTGAGCCCCTTCAGCGCTGGTCGTCGTGTCCGCGGGGCAGACGTCGTCACCGGCCATGAGATCCGCACCGGCAGCGTCCGACGGTGGCGCGCATGCCTCGTCGGTGGCGCCATCGCAGTCGTCGTCGAGTGCGTTGCAGATCTCCGAAGCCGCAGGGTTCACGGCCGTTCTGGTGTCGTCGCAGTCGGTGTCGTCGTCCCCGTACGGGGGGAGAGCTTCGCAAGCGCTGAGCGTTCCCTGGCCGGGGTCGCCGAACCCGTCCCCATCCCGGTCGGGGTAGATAGTCCGCTGGAAGTCCGTGAGCTTCTCGATGACCAGGACCTCGCTGGTCGCTGCTCGCGCCGCCAGGACCAGCCGGTAAGTCGCTAACCTGAATTTTCACACCACCGGAGAGGTTAACAGGGGGACTTTCAGCAGCAGCGGGCAGCTGGAGGCTCTGCTCACACAATTTCGAGCTTGAGCTTGCGCCCG
>Ga0187894_10000428_pt1 | contig 56653 bp, 56 predicted proteins | sample GBC1701081metaG_FD_136650 | JGI IMG/M metagenome (GOLD analysis project Ga0187894, IMG submission 136650) | White microbial mat communities from a lava cave in the Kipuka Kanohina Cave System on the Island of Hawaii, USA - GBC170108-1 metaG ...
CGCGGCGGTCGCGCCAGTCGACTCGGCCGTCATGGTTGCGGTCGCGCCCACGGTCACGCCAGTCGACGCGGCCATCGTGGTTGCGATCGCGCCAGCCGCGGTGCTCGCCCTGATCCCAACCGTGGTGGCGCTTGTCGCGCCAGTCGCGCCCGTCACTGCGAGACTGTTGCCACCGGTCCTTGTCCCCCGCCATGGCCGGGGCAGCAACGCCTAGACCGATCGTGGCAGCGATAAGGGCGGCGATGAGTTTGCGGGTCATTGGGTCTCCTCGCTTCCGCGGATCTGGTGGCTCCGCAGCTCACCAAGACGTTTCCGCTAGCCATGAACGTGGTCGCCGATCTGGTCAGCGCAGGGTCACGAATAAGGAAAGAGCGAGGCGGCCCGTGGCAAAGTCGTGTTTATTCCCACTACCAGCAAAAAAATCTGGAGCCACCCAGACAACATTCAGGCCCGATCGGAAGATCGGGCCTGTTGGTTGGGCCTGGTTGCCTACCGCGTCGCGTGGTCCGGGGCGAAGAAGGCGATGGTGCGTGCCTCGATGCTCTCGCGCGGCGGTGCGTCGGCGGGCACCGTCGGGTCGTCGAAGGCGGTGTGCGCCGTCATGCGCGCCCGCCCATCGGTGGCCGAGTCGAAGCACTTCAGGAACAGCGCCTCGTTGCGCCGCATCTTGGGGAAATAGAACCATCGGTGCCGCGGGCTGTAGCTGAACGCGTAGGTTTCCCCGGTACGATCGCGATACCTGAGCTCGCTGGCAATCAGGTCCTCGGGCGCCACGCTCTGTGCGTCGCATACGGCCAACGGCGAGGTCAGGACCGGCTCGCGGATGGGTCGCCACACATTGATGAAGACATAGCGGTGGCGCAGCAGGGCTTCGGCTTCGTCGCCCATCAGGTCGCGGATACGCTGCGGTGCGGATACCTCCGTGTAGTCGTTGTGCACCCGCTTGACCGGCTCGCGAATGCCGTTCGGCCGGTCGGTGGCGCCCAACCGAACATTGTGGTCGAACACCAGGACGCGGGCGGCGCCGGTGGTGTTCTTCACCAGCTGCGCGACCTCGGGGTAGTAACGCGTGCGGATCAGGTCATCGTCGCGGAAGTCGCTGATGGCGCTCGCGTGGGTCCGCAACTCGAAACCATGGCGGTCGAGGGACAGGGTGTCGATCAGGGCGCGCCCATCGTGCATGGGAACCGTCTGGGCGGCGTACTGGCCTTTGCGTAGCGGCACGCCGGGCGGTGGCTCGTACTGGTAGCTGTAGGGCCGCTCGCCGGTGGGCACGAGATAGTTCACGGGCGCATTGATGTGGCCGCCGAGGGACGCGCCGCTCAGAGATGTGGCCGTGCTGTCCATGATCATTCTCCGTCGCCGACAAGGTCACGGCACGCGACGTTCTGGCGATTGCGTGCGTATTGCGGCTGTACGGAAGATGGTCGTGACCAGGCGCGCCGTCAAAAAACCAATTCTCTTGGCGCCATGTCCAAAACTTTGTGCAGTCGACCGCGTCAGAATTCGATGACGTAGAGAGCGACAAACACCATCACCACGACCAGCATGGCACCGGCAACGATGTGGAACATCAGTCCAGTCGGCGGTCGCTTGTCGGGCGAAGATCGCTGCTCGCGATCGTTGGTGATCTTGTGCAAGGACACGGCAACATCATTCACGCGAGGCGGACACTGCGTTGTTTGTACACCGCAACAGACGACGCACCCACGCGGCGGAACGTCGCTTGACGTGGTGTCGACGGTTGCCGTCCATGTCGGACAACAAAAAAGGCCGCCCGAGCGGGCGGCCTTGGGACGCAGTAGCGGATGTCGCGCTACTTGATCTTGGATTCCTTGAACAGCACGTGCTTGCGCGCGCGCGGGTCGTACTTCTTCAGTTCGAGTTTCTCGGTCTTGGTACGCGGATTTTTCTTCGCGACGTAGAAAAAGCCGGTGTCGGCCGTGGATATCATCTTCACGAGGATCGAGGTTGGCTTGGCCATGTTGGTCCGTTCCTGGCCCCGGCCGGGGCGAAATCCGTCAAAGTCCGGCGAAAATAGTCAGGTGCGACCGGTTGTCAAGCGCCGTGCGCAGCCGTGGCGACGCAGCCAGCTACGCCAGCGCTCAGGCAGGGCCGACAGCGCCGGTCGTGGCCGCGTTCCGGGAGTGCGGGTATACTGCCCATGCCATGGGGCTCATGTTTCCTGCAGCCGCGACGCAGGTGTCGTTGGATCTGGACGACCGCGCGATAGCGTACATGCCGTTCGGGTTCATCCAATTCGCCGAGTATCAGCTGGGTAACGGCGACTATTTCGGCCTGTACTGGCCGATCGGACGCGAAGCGCACCCACCGCTGGTTGCCGAGACTTTTCATGACGAAGGGGCCCTGAAACCTGCTTTCTCGAGTCTCGACGCGTTTCTGGCGCTCACGGCGGAAATCGATAGCCACCCCGATTTTCCGACGATCGAGCAGGATCCAGGGTCGCCCTTGGCTTGCTGCGATGCAGCGCGGTTGGCGCTGCGTGGGCAGGACCTCGTTCGTGCCGTCGCGCTTCTGGAGAGCGCCGTGGCCATCCTGCCGCAATTCACCGAGGCGCTGGCCTTGCTGACCGCTCAATATCAGCGCCTCGGGCGGCTTGAAGACGCCTGTCGCATGGCCGTGCGCACCTTGATGTCGCCTCCAAGCTTTGGCAACGAACAGCGGGTGCACCAGATGACGCGATGGCTGTCCCGTCAGGGGACGGGGCCCCAGGACCTGGCGCGGGACCCGCTCTGGCAGGCAAGGACACGGCTCGCGGTGCGCCCCGGCGGTGGCAGCAAGACCAACGACGCCTATCCGATCCTGGCTGACGCGATCGACATCTACGAGCAGCGTGGCCAGATCGTCGAGGCTCTGACCCTGATGCAAACCTACATCGAGTTCATGAATCGCGAGACCGTGTCGTTTCAGGAGCGCTACGGGTTCACTCACGCCGCGTTCCACCAGCGCCAGCGGGAGGTCAGCAAGCGTCTGCCTGACGGGCCGCGGTTCGTCGCGGTCGTCGGTCAGACACAGCCGAGGTAGGCAAGCTACTCCGCGGGAGTGGGGTGCCTGCTGGCACGCGCGTCAGCCGAATGGCTGAAGCGACGCTTAGCCCAGGCGGCAACGCGGTCGATATAGATCAGCGATACCGGCACCACGATCAGGGTGAGCAGCGTGGAGCTGATCAGGCCGCCGATGACCGCATGAGCCATTGGGGCGCGCTGCGAGCCGCCTTCGCCCAGGCCCAGCGCCAGCGGGATCATGCCGAAGATCATCGCCAGCGTCGTCATCAGGATCGGCCGCAGCCGGATCGTGCCCGCTTCCAGGAGGGCGTCGCGAATGGTGGCGCCGCGGGCGCGGGCCTGATTGGCGAAGTCGACCAGCAGGATGGCGTTCTTGGTGACCAGGCCCATCAGCATGATGAAGCCGATGGCGCTGAAGAGGTTCAGCGTGGTGCCGGCGATCAGCAGTCCCAGGAACACGCCGATCAGCGACAGCGGCAAGGACAGCATGATGGCCAGCGGCTGCAGGAAGCTGCCGAACTGCGAAGCGAGGATCAGGTAGATCAGGATCACTGCCATCAGCAGCGCCTGGCCGGCATAGGCGGCGCTCTCCTGCATGTCGCGGGTCGAGCCGGTGAACACGAAACGATAGCCCGGCGGCAGCTTGATCTGGGCGACGGCCTGCTGCAGGTCGCGGCTGACCTCGCCGCCGGCGCGGCCGGTGACGTTGGCGGTGATCTGCACCTCGCGCTGCAGGTCGCGCCGGTTGATCTGCGAGGCGCCGACCGATGTGGTGATCGAGGCGATCTGGCTGAGCTGCACCATGCGCGGCGCGCCGTTGGAATCGGTGCCGGTCGCGAGCCAGATGCGATCGAGGTCCTCGCGGTCGGCGCGATCGGCCAGCGGCAGGCGGACCATCACGGTGTAGTTCTCGCCGTCGGGCGCCTTCCACAGGCTGGTTTCGTCGCCGGCGAACAGCGGTCGCATGGTCTCCGCCACCAGTGCCGAGTTGACGCCGAGGTCGGACGCCACCTCGCGCTTGACCTTGACGCTGAGGATCGGTCGCGCCGCCTTGAGGTTGCGGTCGATGTCGACCGTCCCGGGGATCTTCGCCACCATGTCCATGACCTGGCGCGACAAGCGGTCCAGCGTCGCCATATCAGGGCCCTGCAGCGACAGCTGGATCAGCTTCTGTGCGCCGCCTGGTCCGCTGGAGGCGGTCACCGAATAGATGATGCCGGGGATCGCGGCGAGCCGCTCGCGGATCGGCTGCGCCACCTGCGCCGGCGAGCGCTTGCGCTGTGACAGATCCTTGTAGCGTACGTAAAGGCTGGCCTGGTTCTTGCCGACCACGTAGCCGGTGTTGACCGATCCATAAGTGTAGGCGATCTCCGGGAAGCTGCGCACCGCGGCGTCGACCTGGCGCAGCTTCGCCGCGGTGTACTCCAGCGACGAACCGGTCGGCGTCTCGATCGAGATGATCTGCTCGCCCAGATCTGCTTCCGGCACGAATTCTACCCCGACCAGAGGCACCAGGCCGAGGCTGCCGACGAAGGCGACCAGCGCCACGGCCAGGGTCGTCTTGCGCCAGTTGAGCGCCCAGCCCAGTAAACGCCGGTAACCGGCGGCGAGCCAGCGCTGCACCGTCTCCAGCGCCCGCGCAAAACGGCCGCCGGCGCCATGCGCCTGCGGGTCATACCAGACGCTCGACAGCATGGGATCGAGTGTGAAGGAGACGAACAGCGAGATCAGCACCGCGGCCGACACCATCACGCCGAACTGGAAGAAGAACCGGCCGATGATGCCGCCCATGAAGGCGACCGGCAGAAACACGGCGACGATGGTGAAGGTGGTGGCCAACACCGCCAGGCCGATCTCGTTGGTGCCTTCGAGCGCAGCCTGGTGGTGCGACTTGCCCATCGCCAGATGGCGCGTGATGTTCTCGCGCACAACGATGGCATCGTCGATCAGGATGCCGATGACCAGGCTGAGCGCCATCAGGGTCATGATGTTGAGCGTGAAGCCGAACAGCGCCAGCACGATGAAGGCGCCCAGCACCGACACCGGCAGCGCCAGGCCGGTGATGATGGTGCTGCGCCACGAGTGCAGGAACAGGAAGACGATGGCGATGGTCAGCAGGCCGCCCTCGATCAGGGTGCGCTGCACGTTGTCGACCGAGTTGCGGATGCCGCGCGAGGTGTCGACCACGATGTCCAGGCGCACGTCGGACGGCAGGCCGTTCTTCATCAGCTCGGCCACCATGCGGCGCACGCCATCGGCGATCTCGATGGTGTTGGTGCCCTGCGATTTCACGACGTCGATGGCGATCGCCGGCGCCCCGTTCAGCAGCGCCACGCTTTCCAGTTCCTGCTCGCCATCGACGATCTCGGCGACCTGGCCGAGATAGACCGGCGCATTGCCGCGGCGCGCCACGATCAGGTCGGCGAAGCGCTTGGGATCGACGACACGGCCGTCGATCTCGATCACCTTGTCGTCGTTGTGCCGGGTGACGTTGCCGGCCGGGAAGTTCTGGTTCTCGGTGCGGATCGCGTTCAGCACCTCGTTGAGGCCGATGCGCAGCGCCTGCAGGCGCTCGGGGTTCAGCTGGATGTTGATCTGGCGCTTCACGCCGCCGACGATGGTGACCTTGCCGACTCCCCGGACGGTCTCCAGCCGCTTCAGCACGACGCGGTCGGCGATCGTGGTCAGGTCGCGCTTGGAGCGCACGTCGGAGCGGATGGCAACCGAGACGATCGGGATGTCGTCGGGGTTGAAGCGCAGGACCAGGGGTTCCTTGACCTCGTCGCGGAACGTGGCGCGGACCTGCTGCACCTTCTCACGCACATCCTGCAGCGCCAGCGCCGAGGGCACCGAAAGCTCGAACTCGGCGATCACCACCGACTGGCCTTCATAGGAGCGCGATGTCAGGTTCTTGACCCCGGCGATCGAATTGACCTGTTCCTCGATCTTGCGCGAGATCTCGGTCTCGACCGTTTCCGGCGAGGCGCCGGGATAGAGCGTGCTGACCACCACCACCGGGAAGTCGACATTGGGGTACTGCTCGACGCCGAGCTGGCGGTAGGAAAAAGTGCCCAGCACCATGAACGCCACCATCATCATGGTGGCGAACACCGGGTTGTTGACCGCGATGCGGGTGAGGTTCACGGCGTTGCCACCGTCACGGCCTGGCCGGGTTTGAGGCCGGGCAGGGGGGCGACGACGATTCGTTCGCCGGCATCGATACCGGCCACCTCGATGAAATCGCCACGCGCCCAGCGGCGGCCTTGGGTGACCGGTTGGCGTACCAGACGCCCGTCGCGGATCGCCAGCACGTGGTCGCCGCCGTCGTCCTGCCGCACGCCGCCGGCCGGGATGGCGATCACGCCGCGGGCCTCCGCCACGGTGACTTCTCCGGTGCCGAAGAGGCCGCCGCGCAGCGCATCGTCGCGTTCGCTGATTTCGACGAAGACCGGGACCGAACGCGAGCCGGCCTGTGTGGTCGGGCTGATGCGCGTGACTTTGGCTGCGAACAGGCGCTCGCCGAAGCCCTCGACCACGACCAGGGCCGGCTGGCCGATGCGCAGCGGCACGACATCGGCGGCCGGCACCTGGGCTGCGACCTCGACCCGGGTGGTGTCGAGCAGGCTCAGCAGCTTGCCGTCGACGGCGATCGACTCGCCCTGGTTGGCAAAGCGTTCGCCGATGATGCCGGCGAACGGCGCCACCACGACGGCGTTGTTGAGGTTTTCCCTGGCCACGTCGACCTGCGCCACGGCGACGGCGACCATCGACTTCTTGGCCTCGGCGACCGAGCGCGCCTGTTCGAATGCCGCGCGCGATCCGGCCCGCTGCTCGTAGAGCTGTGCCTTGTCGGAATGGTCCTTTTCTGCCCACCGTGATTCGGCGCGCGCTGCCTCGAGATTGGACATCTTCTCGTTGAGGCGCGCCTGCAATTCGGTGATCTCGAAGCGGGCGAGGATCTGGCCCTGCGTAACGCGATCGCCCTCACGCACCAGGACCTCGGCCAGGCGTGCCGCCACGCGGGATTTCACGACCGTCTGATCGACCGGCTGTGTCGAACCGGTGAAGCGCACCTTCTCCTTGAGCGTGCGCGGTGCGATCGTGTGGACCTCGATATCGAGGAGCTCCAGCTGGCGCTCGGCTTGCGTTGGGGTGGTCGGTGTCAGGGCTGCCGGCCGGCGCTGGGCGCCGATCAGGATGGCGCCGCCGCCGACCGCGATGACGAGGGCGACGCCGGCAATCAGCAGACGACGGAACCTCATGGCCTCAGACCTCGAAGAAAGATGTCGATGTAGGCGTCGAAGAAGGAGTCGGGCGCCGGTGCCGGCTCCATGTGCGGTGCCAGCGACCATTTCCAGATCGAATACATGCCCAGCGGCATCCGCAGCATCACGGCGGCGCTCTCGACATCATCGAGGGGCCGGATCTCCCCGCGCGCGATGCCGCGCTGCAGGACGTCGATGAACACCTTCAGGCCGTGGCGGTCGACCTCGTCGATGAAGTAGCGGGCGACGTCCGGGAAGTTGCCGGCTTCCGCCACGATCAGCTTGACCACCCCGCCGGCGGGCGTGTCGGCGAAGGCGCGGGTTCGGGCCACGATTTCGCGCAGCAGCGCCTCGGTGGTGCCCTCGAAGGTCGCGACCAGATCCTCGCCGGAATGGAACGGCCCCAGGATGGCCTCGCCGATCACGGCCTTGAACAGCTCCTGCTTGCTGCGGAAGTAGAGGTAGGGGAGGCCCTTGCTGACCCCGGCGGTGCGCGCGACGTCGTCGAGCTTCGTGGCCGTGAAACCGCGCTCGACGAACAGGCGCAGGGCCGCGTGCACGATGGCGCGCTCACGATCTTCGGGCCGCCGGCTGCGGCCAGCCAGCCCCGTCCCGGCTTCCGACGGGTTAATGACTGACTGGTCAGTATCCATGGGCACCCATGTAGTGCGCAGGCTGGTAAAGCGCAAGCGTTGCCTGAACGTTACGCGTGAGCCGGAGGCAGAAAAGAAAGGCCGTTAGACCTGCTGCAGTCGAGGCTTGCGCTCAAAGACCTGCAGCGCATCGGCCAGGGTCTCGCCCTGGGCCAGCCGGCGGGGGCCGGTGAACACCTGGTAACGATCCTGGCGCTGGTGCGCCGCCACCTTGGCGATGGCGAACAGCGGCTGCTCGCAGCTATGGCGAAAGATCGAGAACAGCGCCATGCCCGGCCTGAAGTCGATGGCATAGTCGCGCCATTCGCCCGACGCGACGCGGCGACTGTAGAGATTCAGGAGATCCATCAATTCACGGCGGTCGAAGGTGACCACCTTGCGGCGCGCCCGCGCCTCAGTCAGTTGATACACCGTCATCGAGCCGCCGCCGCTTCACCGCACCCGACACAAATTTGTTGAAATTGTTGCAGAATCCACAGGTTCGGTAAAGCCGTCCCGGAGTCTGTGTGAAATTTGCCAAACCGCGCGTGCCGGGATAGAAACGCCGCGCAAGAAAAAATCCCCTCTCGTAACCACCGGATATCGCGCGTGGCCGATATTTTCCAAGAAGTCGATGAAGCTCTGCGCCAGGATCGGGCGAAGGAGTGGTGGCAACGCTACGGCAATACGGTGATTGGCGCTGCGGTTATCCTGGTGCTGGCGGTAGCCGGTTGGAACGGCTGGACATGGTACCAGACCAGCGAGCGCAGCAAGGCCGGCATGGCCTTCACCGCCGCCGTCGACACCGCGTCCAAGGACCGGACGGCCAGCATCACCGCATTGGAGAAACTGGCATCCGGGGTCGAGCCCTACGCGTCACTGGCGCGCCTCAAGATTGCCCAGCTCAAGGCCGAAGCTGGTGATCACGCCGCGGCCGCGGCCGCCTTCACGGCGGCGGGGCAGTCAGCCGATTCGCCCGACCTGAAGGATCTGTCGGTTCTGATGAGTGTCATGCAGGTCTTCGATACCGTCAGCCCGGACGAGTTGCAGGCGAAACTGCAGCCGCTGACGGCCCAGGGCCGCCCGTGGCGGGCGTCGGCAATGGAGATGATGGCCGCCGTGGCGTTGAAGCGTAACGACAAGGCCGAGGCGAGGCGACTGTGGACCGAGTTGCGCGACGACATCACGACGCCGCCGGCGCTGCGGGAGCGGGCGCGCGAGATGGTCGCCATCCTTGGCGTCGACGCCAGCGACAAGAAAAACTGATCAATATCGCGTAACAGGTAGACGGCCCATGAAACAACCAGCAAGCCTACGTTTGGCCGCCGTGCCGCTGCTCGCCGCCGGTGCGCTGGCTCTCGGAGGCTGTGACCTCTTCGACTCCAAGGGTCCGCCGTTGCCCGGCGACCGGCAGAGCGTCCTCGCGCCACAGACCGAAGTCACGGCGGAGTCGGGCAGCGGAGACGTCAGTCTGCCCCGCCCCGTGGTCAACGATTCGTGGCCACAGTCAGGTGGTTTTGCCAACTTCGCCATGCAGCACCTTGAGCTCGGCGAGAATCCCCAGATCGCCTGGACGGCGGATATCGGTGCCGGTTCCACCTCCGACCGCCAGCTGCTGGCACCGCCCGTCATCGCCGATGGACGCGTCTTCGTGAAGGATGCGCAGGGCACCGTGTCGGCCCTGGAAGCGGCCACCGGCAGGTTGATCTGGCGCAAGACGCTGAAGAACGACAAGAGCCGCGACAACGATGAGTTCGGTGGCGGGATTGCCTACTATTCCGGCCGACTGTTCGTAACCACGGGGTTTGCGTTCGTCTTTTCCCTCGACCCGGCGACAGGGGACGAGGTCTGGCATGCGTCCGTCTCGGCGCCGGTCCGGGGCGCACCGACGGTGTTCCAGGACCGTGTCCTGGCCATCAGCATCGACGGCCGATTGCACGCGCTGGCGGCTGCCGATGGCTCCGAGCAGTGGGATTATCCGTCACTGTCGGAGACCGCGGCCTTCATGGCCGGCACCAGCCCGTCAGCGTCGGGCAATATCGTGGTGGCGCCGTTCAGCTCCGGCGAGCTGGTGGCGCTGAGCCTCGATAGTGGCAAGCAGATCTGGAACGAGTCGCTGATCGGCCAGCGCCGGGGGCCGGGCGGTCCCGTGGCGGCGATGGTCGACATTCGCGGCCGGCCGGTGATCGATCGCGACCGCGCCATTGCCATCGGCAGCGCCGGACAGATCGCCGCCATCGACCTGCGCACCGGCGCGCGATTGTGGGAGAAGCAGATCGCCGGTGCCCAGACGCCGTGGGTCGCGGGATCGCAGGTCTACGTTATCAGCGGCAGCGCCGAGATCATCTGTCTCAACCGCAACGACGGCAAAGTCCAATGGGTCACGCCGCTGACCGCCTACAAGGACAAGAAGAAGCGCGAGCCGATCGTGTGGAGCGGTCCGGTGCTGGCCGGCGACCGGCTCCTGATCGGTGGTTCGACCGGTGAATTGCTGTCGGTGTCACCCTATGACGGCCGGCCGCTGGGCAAGCTCGACCTGCGGATGCCCATCATGATCGCACCGGTCATCGCCGACCGTACCGCCTATGTGCTGACCGACACCGGACGGCTGGTCGCGTTGCGGTAGAAGAAAAATCCTTCTCCTTGCCGGCGCGGGGAGAAGGGAAGAAGTGACATGCGCAAGCTTGCTCTGGTAGGCCGACCCAATGTCGGCAAGTCGACCCTGTTCAATCGGCTCGTCGGTCGACGTTCGGCCATCGTTGCTGATGATCCGGGTACGACTCGCGATCGGCGCGAAGGCGCCGGGCAGCTGGCCGACCTCGAGTTCACGGTCGTCGACACCGCGGGCTGGGAAGAAGCCAAGGGCGAGGCGCTCGAAGCGCGCATGCGGCGCCAGACGGAACAGGCCGTCAAGGACGCCGACGCCGTGTTGTTCCTCATCGATGCCCGCGCCGGCGTCACGCCGCTGGATCAGAGCTTCGCGCGCTGGCTGCGTCCGCACGCACGCAAGACCGTGATGGTGGCAAACAAGTGCGAAGGTCGCGACAGTGTATCCGCCGTTGGCGAGGCCTTCGGCCTGGGGCTGGGGGAGCCCGTGGCGTTGTCGGCCGAGCATGGCCTGGGATTGTCCGACCTGCGCGATGCCCTGGTGCCGCTGCTTGCCCCGCGCCGCACGGAGTCGGCCGATGACGATGACAGCATTGCACTGGACGCGCCGGCCGAAGGTGATGAGGCGGACTGGGAAGGCGAGCCGGACGAACCACCCGATCGGCCGTTGCAACTGGCGATCGTCGGGCGGCCCAATGTCGGCAAATCGACCCTGCTCAACCGTCTGCTGGGCGAAGACCGTGTGCTCACCGGCCCGGAGGCAGGCATCACGCGCGATGCGATCGCCGTGAACTGGCAGTTCGACGGACGCCGGATCCGGCTCGTCGATACGGCCGGCTTGCGCCGCCGCGCCAACGTGTCGGAGCGCCTCGAAGCGCTGTCGGCACACGACACGCGAGAAGCGGTGCGCTTCGCCGATGTCGTCGTGCTGGCACTCGATGCCGGGCAGATGCTGGAGAAGCAGGATCTCGCCATCGCGCGCATGGTGGTGGACGAAGGCCGGGCACTGGTCATCGCCGTCAACAAGATCGACGCACTCGCGCGTGGTGATGCGAAGGCGCAAACGGCGGCGTGGCGCCGGCTGAGCGATCGCCTGCAGGCATCTCTGGCACAGGTCAAAGGCGTGCCGATTGTCGGTCTGTCGGCGCAGTCCGGTCGTGGCGTCGACAAGCTGATGCCCGCGGTGATGAAGATCTACGCGCTGTGGAACCGCCGCATTCCAACCGCCGCCTTCAACCGCTGGCTTGCGGCCATGGTCGAGCGCAATCCGCCGCCGCTCGTCGACAGCCGGCGCATCCGCATCCGCTACGGCGCCCAGATCAAGGCGCGCCCGCCGACATTTGCGTTGTTCGTGAGCAAGCCGGCGGCGCTGCCCGAAAGCTATACGCGCTATCTCGTGAACGGCCTGCGCGACGACTTCGACATGCCCGGCGTGCCGATCCGCGTTGTGATGCGCAAGCCGAAGAACCCGTACGTCAACGCGGACGACTAGCGCTGGACAGAGGCGGGTGGTTTCATCCGATCGAACGCCATCCGCGCCGCGCCCAGGATTCCGGCGTCATCTCCCGTCTCGGCGAGCGAGACGCGTGTGCGCTTGAGCAGGAAATGCCATGTGAAGTCGGGAAGATGGCGGGTGACGGCGTAGAGCAGGGGGGCGCCCGCCTGGGCGATGCCGCCGCCCACCAGGCAGGCTTGGAGATTGAGCGCATTGATGAGTATGCCCAGTCCCTGGGCGATGCGGCGGCAGACGGCGTCGAGGGCCACGCTCGCCGCGCCATCACCGGCGGCGGCGCGGCGAAAGATGTCGGCAGGCTGGCAGTCGGCAGATCCGCCGGCCAATTCGTAAGCGGCCATGAAACCGCCGACCGAGGCGAAGTCCTCCAGCGTTCGCGGCGTGCCCAGCCGGTCGTTCAGGACGATGGCGCCAAGCTCCGGAGGAACCCCGTCGTCGCCGGTAACGAGCCGGCCGTCGATCACGATGCCGCCGCCGACGCCGGTTCCCAGCGTGATCAGGGCGAAGCGCGACAGGCCGCGACCGGCACCGTAATGCAGTTCACCGATTGTCGCGGCGCTGCCGTCATTCATGGTCTCGTATGGCAGGTCGAGGCGTTCGCTCAAAGCGACGGCGAGCGATCGGTCCTTCAGGAGCGGCACGTTGCGCGTGCCGTCGACCATGACGCCATCGTCGGGTTGGGCATGGCCGGGCGCGGCGATGCCCAACCCCACGGCCTTCCGGCCGGCATCGGTTTCCATGGCACGCACCGCGCCAGCCAGGTTGTCGACGACGTCCTCGAAGCTCTGCAGGCTGGCGTAGGGCAGGCGGCGGCGGGCGTGCACGCTGCCGTCGCGCGCGACCAGTCCCAGCTTGATCGTGGTACCGCCGATGTCGATGCCGACCGCCAGCGCGCTCATGGTCGGTTGTCCGTCTTGATGGCAAGGGCAGCCGAGAGGCTGCCGTAGCGCATGGCTTCCGGTCGAAGACCGCGCGCCTGGGCCAGGAGCACGGCCAGCCACTGGAACGGCAGGATCACGCCGAGCGCGCGCCAGGGCGTATCGGGCAGTATCAGGTCTTGCGGCCAATGGTGTCCGCTCGGACCGGTGACGATCAGCTTGCAACCGTGCGATGCCATGACCGCTGCCGCGCGCTCAGCCTCCGCACGTTCGTGATCCCCGTCGGCGATGACGAACGCGAGGCTGCGCTTCGTGAGGCCGTGCAGGCGGCCATGCAGCAGCTCCTCGGTCGGGAAGGCCGCCGTCGGGAGCCCCGCCATTTCACTGATCTTCAGGGAGGCCTCGAGCGCGAGGCCGTGATTGGCGCGCCGACCGGCCACCACGATCTGGTCGACATCATCGAGTGACGGTACAACCGCGGCGGCGGCAGCGAGGGCTGCTTCGACAACCGGTGCCAGCAGGCCGCCGGTCGCCGCCACCGTGGCCGGGGCGCCCAGCGCCTCGGCCACCAGCAGCAGCATGGCCATCGACCCCAGGAAGCCCTTGGTCTTCGGTCCGACCGGTTCATCACCCACCGGCATGACGAGCACGTCAGCCCCTGTCCGCGCCAGCGGCGCCTCCGCGGTGGCCGTGATCGCCACGGTCGCAAGGCCCGCGGCCACCGCTGCGGTCGCCGCCGCAATGGACGTCGTGCTGGCACCGCTCTGCGACAGCACGATTACCAGGGGGCGGGTCGACGCGTATTCCAGCTCGGCCAGGAAATCTTCCGGTTCATGAACAATGACCGGACCACGACGGGCGGCAACAAACTGCGGTCGCGCCACGGTCAGCGCATTGAACGAGGAACCGGAGCCGACCAGCACGATGCCGTCAAACGCCGGCGGTGACCACGTCGCGGTGAAGGCACGCGCTGCGGTAATGCAGCGATCCAGGGCAGCCGGTTGTTCGCGGATGAACGTGGGAATGGGCATATCGTCAACCTTTGATGCCGCCCTCGGTCATGCCGCTCTTGTAGAAGCGTTGGATGACAGCGAAGGGTATGGCGATAGGGATGGAGAGCAGCACGGCCGCCGCCATCAGCCGCGCGTAGTCGATCTGGTGCTGGCCCAGCAGGTAGAACATCAGAACGGGCGCGGTCTGCGCGCGTTCCGAGGTCGTGTAGAGCAGGGCGAAGATGTACTCCTGCCAGGACAGCACGAAGGCGAAGATGCCGGCCGTCACGATACCGGGCGCGGCGATCGGGCGGATGATCGTCCAGATCATGCGGACATCACCGCAGCCGTCGATGCGCGCGGCCTCCTCGATCGCCACCGGAATGTCGCGCAGCGATGTTGCCACCATCCAGGTGCAGATTGGCAACGTCACCGAGAGGTAGGTGAAGATCAACCCCGGCAGCGTGTTCAAGAGCCCGAGCGATTGCAGGACGATGTAGAAAGGTACGAAGAACACCATCGGCGGAAAGAACTGCGAGGCGAGGATGCCGATCAGCACCGGACGCCCGCCGCGACGGACCAGGCGCGTCAGGCCGTAAGCCGCCGGTACCGACAGCAGGAGGCTGAGCGCCGTCACCGCGATCGACACCACGGCGCTGTTGAACAGCGCGCGCACGAAGCGACTGTCGTTGAGGATGGCGGCGTAGTTCTCCAATGTGATGCTGCGCGGCAGCCAGCGGATCGGCCAGGCGATGACGTCGGCGATCGGCTTGATGCTGGTCACCAGCATCCAGGCATAGGGAAACAGCACGAAGACCGTGGTGAGTCCCAGCACGATGTGGGCGGTGATCTGCACCACGCGGCTCGACCGTTCCATGGCTCAATCCGCCGCTTCGCTCGCCGGGTCGGCAACCCGCAGATAGACCACGGTGATGATGAGAATGGCGACAAAGAGCAGCAGCGATGCTGCCGCGGCCATGCCGAAATCGAAGGAATCAAAGGCGATTTTGTAGATGTAAAGGCCCATGACCTCGGTGGCGCCCAGCGGTCCGCCGCCGGTCATGATGATGGAGAGCGTGAAGGCGTTGAAGGCCCAGATGGTGGACAGCAGCACGGCGGTCGCGATGGAGGGCGCCAGCAACGGGATGATGATGTAGCGCAGCGTCTCGAGGCGGTTGGCGCCGTCGATCGTCGATGCCTGCAGAAGCTCGCGCGGGATACCCTGCAGCCCGGTGAACAACGTGATGGCGACCAGGGGGAAGAATTTCCAGGTGTTGGCCAGGATCAGCGAGAATTGCGCCATGCCGGGCGAGGCGAGCCAGGCGATCGGCCGGTCGATCAATCCCAGCCGCATCAGCATGTCGTTCAGGACACCGAGATCGGGATGGTAGAGCCACAGGAACACCACTGCCACGATGACGAAGGAGGACACCCACGGCACCATCACCACCGCGCTGTAGAAAGCCCGGAGGCTCGCCACCGCGTTCAATGCCAGCGCCACCGCCATGCCGATGGCGAGCTGCAGCGCGATATTGCCGGCAACCCACAGAAGCGTCACCCAGAAGGCATTCCAAAATCGGTCCTGGGCCAGGAGATGGGTGAAGTTGGTCGCACCCGTGAAGCGCCAGGCGTCGCGCACAGCGTCGTACTTGAAGAAAGCGAGGCCGGCATTGTAGAGCGCCGGCAGAATCACCGCCGCCGCCAGCACGATCATCAACGGCGAGGCGAAGGCATAACCCCGGACGGTCGAGCGCGCGATCAACGCCTCAGCCCTCAATCGGCTGCCACGTCCCTGATGTCGCCGAGGCGTAGGCGGCATCCATGATGCGGTTGACCACCACGCCGTCGGCGAACGTCACCTTCGGCGTGGCGCCGGTCTGGATGCACTCCACGAAATGGCGGATCTGGTCGTAGTAGCCATAGCGCCAGTACTCGTCGACGGTCGGGAACAGCCAGCCGCGATCATGCTCGACCTTTTCCGAGACATAGCGCTGCACCTGATGGCGCGCGAAGACCTTGATGGGCTGCGAGAGCCCGGAGCGGTCATAGGTCACCATGCCTTCCGTGCCGGAAATCTCCAGCGTCACCTGCATGCCACCGCGCTGGATCCAGGAGGCTTCACACTGGCCCAGCGTGCCACCGGGATAGCGCAGCAACGCCAATGCAATGTCCTCGCAGTCGGTGTCGTGATGCAGCGTCGGCGCATGACACAGCACCGATGTCGGACTTTCGCCGAGCAGCATGTTGAAGACGGCGATCAGGTGGCAGCCCATGTCGATCAACGCGCCGCCACCGGACTCAGCCTTCTTCCAGAACCACGGTGAGTGCGGTCCGAAATGCGCTTCGCGTCCGCGTACCCACAGCGGTTTGCCGATGGTGCCGGCGGCGACGATGTCGAGGATCTCGCGGAAATCAGGCGCGTAGATCATGTTCTCGCCGTAGGCGTGGATCACGCCGGCCGTCTCGACCGCGACCAGCATCTGCCGTGCCTCGGCCTCCGTCATGCCCAGCGGCTTCTCGCACAGAATATGCTTGCCGGCTTCCGCCGCCAGCAGGGCGTACTCGAGATGGCGATTGTTCGGCAGGCAGAGATCGACTGCATCGAAGGCCGGACCGCTCATCAGCTGGTCCCAGCTGGTCGCGGCATGACCGATGCCGGTGCGTGCCGCGAATGTGCGCGTCTTGTCGGCATCGCGGCCCAGCACGGCGACGACCTCGACGCCTTGCAGGCGTGCATAGACCTGGGCACGGAACTCGGCGATGAAGCCCGTGCCCAACATGGCCACGCGCACCGGATGACGGCTCATGCGATCGTCTTTCTGCTGGCGGGGAAGACGGCTTCAGGCAAGCAGGCTGTCGATGCGCTTGCTGGCCTCGGCCGCAGCCTTATCGGCATCGGCGCGGCCGCCGAGGACCTGCTGGACAGCATCGCCCACGGCATCGGCGATCTCGGTGAACTTGTCGCTGACCGTGAACGGTACGGCGCTGGGGATGGCCTCGACCCACGGCCGATAGGCATCGGTCGCAAACCTTGGATCGCGCGCGGCGGATTTGCGCGCGGGCAGCGTCACCACGCTGCGGGCCATGTTCTCGGGGCGCAGCAGGAACTCGACGAACTTGAACGCCTCGGTCTGGTTCCGGCCGCCCTTGAACAGCGTGTAGTACCAGGACGAGGTGAGATAGCGCGGCGCCTTGCCGGTGGCCGGCGGCAACTGGGCCACCGACCACTTCAGGGTGGGGGCCTGCTCGCGCAATGAGCCCTGCCGCCAGGGGCCATCGATGATCATGCCGGCGCGCCCCGTCATGAAGAGCTGGTTCACGTCGTTGAGGCCGTTGGCCAGTGCCGAGGGCTGTGCCGCCTTATGCTTGACCAGCAGGTCGGTATAGAAGCGCAGCGCCGCCACCGACTCGGGCTGGGCAAACGCCGACTTCTTGCCGTCAGGTGTCAGCAGGTCGCCGTGAAAGGCATAGAGGAAGTTGATGTAGCGGCTGATGAGGCTGGCGTCCTTGGCGCCGATCAAACCCCAACCATAAATGCCGCCACTCGTGATCTTCACGGCGGCCGCCGCCAGCTCATCCATCGTCTTGGGGAACGCCGTGATGCCGGCTTTCTGGAACAGCTCCGTGTTGTAGTAGACCATCCAGGGATCGATGCGATCGGGCACGGCGAAAAGTCGGCCGGCCACCGTTGCGCCACGCCAGGGCTCGGCGTACCAGTCCGACCGCTCCAGCGTCGCCGCGGGGTCGGTGATGTCGGCCAGCAGGCCGGGTGCCGCCATTTCCGGCACCCAGCGCCCGTCGACATAGGCGATATCGGGTGGATCGCCGGCGCGTGCCGAGACGACGAGGCGCTGGCGCAGCACCGGGAAGGGCAGCGAGATCAGCTCGATCTTCACAGAAGGGTTCTGCTTTTCGTAGTCGGCGAAGATGCCGGTCACCGCCCGCTGCTGCTCGGTGGTGTCCCACGCGGGATAGGCGATCTTCAACGTCACGGGTGCCTGTGCGCGCGCCGGCGTTGCCAGGCTTGCGGCAGCCAGGGCCGCGATGGCCGAGCGTCTCGTCAGACCGGTCATACGTCCCCCCTTCTGATTGTTGGCCAGGCGAATGACACCGAGGCTGTCGTGCCGACCGGCTGCCGTGCCGATCCCGACGCGATCGCGTTGCCTGTGCCGTGCAAAGCGCGCACATGGAACGGCGCCACTACGGCTGCGCCGATGACCACCGGAGGAACCATTTGTGCCCGCCATGTCCGTCGCCCCGAAAATGCTTTCCTTGACGCTGCCGGTGAATTACTCAATCAATTTGAGTAAATCATCTGAAGCTGCCGTCTGCAAGAGGCTTGGCGCATGGTGAGGGTGGCCACGGGTGGCACCAATCTTGGTCACGCACGCACATTCAATCGGCGTGTCGTGCTGGAGACGATTCGCCTGCAGGGGCCGCTGTCGCGCGCCTCCATTGCACGCCAGACCGGGCTTTCCATTCAGACGATCTCCAACATCGCCGAAGAACTGCTGCAGGCCGGGCTGTTGCGCGAGGAGGGCATGCGCCAACGCGGCGGCCGCGGCGCGCCGGCGCTCGATCTCGGGCTCAATCCCGACGGCGGCTTCACCTTCGGCATTTCGCTCGATCATCGGCGTTTGGTCATCGTGCTGGTGGACATCACCGGCCGGCAGCGCCGGCAGGTGGCCGTCGATATCGAGGGTCTGCCCCCGGATGCCGTCCTGCGCCTGATCGAAAGGAAATCCGCCGCCTTGGCGCGCGGCGAGGGCGCTGCGCCGGATCGTCTATGGGGCGCCGGTGTCGTCATGCCGATGCTGTTCGAGAACGGCGAGCCGATCGCGTTCGGGCCGACCTCCATGCCTGGCTGGCGACAGGTGCCGATCGTGACGAGGCTGTCGGCCGCGCTGCACATGCCGGTGGTCGTTGAGAACGACGCAACGGCGGCGGCTGTCGGCGAGCAGCTCTATGGTGCCGGCCGCCGACTACGCGACTTCTTCTACATCTACATCGGCGTCGGCGTCGGCGGCGGCATGATCCTGTCAGGACATCCCTATCGCGGCAGTTCCGGCCGCGCCGGTGAACTGGGCCATGTCGTCGTCGAGCCGGGCGGGCGTGCCTGCGCCTGCGGTAATCGGGGCTGCCTCGAGCGCTATGCGTCTCTCGCCGCCGCCCAGCATGCGCTGGATGGCCATCCCGAAGGGGCCAGTCCGGTCGACCCGGCAAAGATCGCGGCGGAAATCGAGCGCCTGACGCCGTGGATCGATCTGGCCGCTGGACACCTGTCGACGGCCTGCGTGACGATCGACAACATCCTCAATCCGGAAGCGATCGTGATCGGCGGCATTATTCCCGACCCCGTGCTGTCACGGCTGATCGATCGCTTGGGCGCGCGATTGAGTCAAATCCAATTCAGCAATCGCCGGATCCAGATCTTTCGGGCCGACATTGACCTCGAGACGCCAGCACTCGGTGGCGCGGCCCTGCCGTTGTTCGACGGCCTCGCGCCCGCCGTTTCTCTTCTGCACAAGTTACCGGGGAACGCAGGCAGCCCGGCCTGAGCGACCGGGCGGTGCTACTGTCGGACCGCGCTCTGGTCCTTCAGCCATTCATCTGCCGCGATCCATTCGCCGTGCACGGTGCACGACTCCTGTGCCAGGGGTACGAACGCCGCAGCGATGGCGTCGGGAGTCGGCAAGGTCTCAGGATTTTCGCCGGGGAAGGCATCGGCGCGCATGCGGGTCCGGGTCGGGCCGGGGTTGATCAGGTTCGCTTTGACAGCCGTGTGCGCTACCTCGGCGGCGTAGATCTGCACCAGCGTTTCGAGCGCGGCCTTGGTGGCGGCATAGGCGCCCCAGTAGGGGGCCGGGCGGCGCGTGACGCCGGAGGTGACGAAGATGGCGCGGCCGGCATCGGCGCGGCGCAGCAGGGGATCGAGTGCACGAATTAAACGCCAGTTGGCGGTCACGTTCACGGCCAGCACGCGCTCGAAGACCTTGGGCTCGATATGGCCGACGGGCGATAGGGTACCGAGCAAGCCCGCGTTGCCGACCAGCACATCAAGCTTGCCGAAGCGCTCGTAAAGGGCGTGGCCCATGCGGTCGATGGCGTCGAACTCGGTCAGATCCAGCGGCACCAGCGTGGCACTGCCGCCGGCGGCCTTGATCGCGTCGTCGAGTTCCTCGAGGCCACCGATGGTGCGGGCGACGGCAATGACATGGGCACCCTCGGCGGCGAAACGGCGCGCCACGGCGGCGCCGATGCCGCGCGATGCGCCGGTCACCAGCGCAAGCTTGCCGGCCAGCCGGCCCGTGGCGGCTGGTGAGGAGACTGTGGTCATGTCAGGCCGATTCGCGCAGCAGCGACAGCTGGCGTTGCTCGGGGTCGTCCAGATCGTCGAGCGAGATCGGATAGTCGCCCGTGAAGCAGGCGTCGCAGAACCTGGGGCTGAAGGGGTCGCGCTTGGGCTCGCCGACGGCACGGTACAGCCCGTCCATGGTGACGAAGGCCAGCGAATCGACGCCGATGAATCGCGCCATGCTGGCCACGTCCATGCGGGCCGCCAGCAGCTTGTCGCGCTCGGGCGTGTCGACACCGTAATAGCAGGAGTGCGTGGTCGGCGGCGCGGCGATGCGCATATGCACCTCGCGCGCGCCGGCGGCGCGCACCATGGCGACAATCTTCACCGACGTCGTGCCACGCACGATCGAGTCGTCGACCAGGATCACGCGCTTGCCCTGCAGGGTTGCGCGGTTGGCGTTATGCTTGAGCTTCACGCCCAAGTGGCGGATGTGGTCGGCCGGCTCGATGAAGGTGCGGCCGACGTAGTGGTTGCGGATGATGCCGAGTTCGAACGGTATGCCCGACTGCTGGGCATAGCCCATCGCCGCCGGCACCCCCGAGTCGGGTACGGGCACGATGACGTCAGCCGGCACATGGCTTTCCTTGGCCAACTCCATGCCGATGCGCTTGCGCACCTCATAGATGCCAAGCCCGTCCATGATCGAGTCAGGACGCGCGAAATAGATGTGTTCGAAGATGCAGAGCCGGCGCGGCGCCTTGTTGAACGGCTTGATCGATTTCAGGCCGTGCTCGCCGATCAGCACCAGTTCGCCGGGCTCGATCTCGCGGATGAACGTCGCGCCCAGAATGTCGAGCGCCACGGTTTCGGACGCCAGGATCCAGGCATTTTCGAAGCGGCCCAGCACCAAGGGTCGCACGCCATAGGGATCACGCACGCCCATCAGTCCATCGGCCGTGAGCATGACCAGCGAGTAGGCGCCCTTCACCTGCTGCAGCGCGTCGATCACGCGGTCGACGACCGTGTGATAGTTCGAGCGCGAGATCAGGTGATTGATGACCTCGGTGTCCATGGTCGACTGGAACAGGCAGCCACGTTTGACCAGGTCGCGCCGCAGGATATGGGCGTTGGTGATGTTGCCGTTGTGCGCCACCGCCAGGCCGCCGAACTCGAAATCGGCGTAGATTGGCTGCACGTTACGCAGCACGGTATCGCCCGTGGTGGCGTAGCGGTTGTGGCCGACGGCGGCGTGTCCCTTGAGCTTCTGGATGACGGCGGCGTCGCCGAAGATATCGCCGACCAGGCCAAGATCACGGTGGCTGTGGAACGTTTCGCCGTCAAACGAGACGATACCCGACGCTTCCTGGCCGCGGTGTTGCAGGGCATGCAGGCCGAGCGCCGAGTGGGCGGCGGCGTCGCTGGTCCCGTAGATGCCAAAAAGTGCGCACTCTTCGTGCAGGTGGTCGTCGTCGAGGGGGTTCGTGCCGGGAAACGGCGTCACCATCTTGCTCCGCCTGACACCTCGCCACCGGTCTTGCCGGAAGCGCGGCCCTTATACTCCTCCCACCGCAATACGCCACCAGATTTAGCGTCGCATCCCCAAACAACAAGGGGCTATTGTTTGGGAGCCGCCGGGGGCGGTGTCGCGGGGGCGCTGGGGGCCGGCGGTGAGCCGCCACCCGAGGGATCGGATGGTGGCGCCGCCGACTTGCCGGCGGCACGGGCGCGGGTCTTGAAGCTCTCTGGCAGGAACGGCTCGATCCAGTCGGCGCCGGCTTTCACCATCGGGTAGGTGCGCGCATTGCTGATGATCGCCGGCGGCGGGTCGGTCGGCTTGGCGATGTATGTGTAGAGCAGGAAAGCGGTCGACAGCAGCAGAGCGCCGCAGACGGCGCCAAAGCCTAGCCCCAGGATCTTGTCGGGGATCCGAAAAGGGCTGGATTGTACCATTTTTCCAAAAGCGCTCGCGAGCATGCTCAGAATCATCAGTGCGATGATGAAGATGCCCAGCAGGGTCGCGAAGTAGGCGACCTGCTCTGAGGACACGAACTTCTCGAGTTCAGGCTGCAACGCCGGCCGCAGGTGCCAGGCGGCGACGCCGGCGCCGACCCACGCGGCGATAAACAGCAGCGAATGCACCAACCCGCTGGAGAGGCCCATCATGGCCGTGAAGACCAGGACGGCCAGGGCGACGAAGTCGAGCGGAGTGAGGCCGAGCGATTCCATGATTCCTCAATCGTAAGAGCCCGGCCGGCGTCCGGCTGGGGCGTAGGGGCGACGCCGCTCGTCCGCATCAGGCGTTCGCCCGAGCGCACGCCCCGGCGGCCGCAACCGGGCTACAAGGTCGGACAGATGGCCAATTTCGTCAACGTTGATGCCGCCAACCGGTCGCGCTGCCGCCTGGTTGGCAGCGGCGATGATGGTGGGCGCCAGCGCGCTGCGAAAACCAAGCTTCGTGGCTTCCTTCAGCCGCGCCTCGCGCTGGCCGACGGCACGGATCTCGCCGCCCAGCCCGATTTCACCGAACACCACCATGTCAGATGGCACCGGCGTGTCCGCCAGGGACGAGATCAGGGCCGCGGCGACCGCCAGGTCCGCGGCCGGCTCGGCAATGCGCAGACCACCGGCGACATTCAGGTAGACATCGTTGGGGCCGACGGTGACGCCGCAGCGCGCCTCCAGCACCGCGATCACCATCGCCAACCGTCCCGAATCCCAACCCACGACGGCATGCCGGGGCGTGGCGAAGGAAGAGGGCGCGACCAGAGCCTGGATCTCGACCAGCAGCGGCCGCGTGCCCTCGACACCGGCGAAGACGCAGGCGCCCGACACCGCGCCACGCCGTTCGGCCAGGAACAGGGCCGATGGATTGGCGACGTCGGTGAGGCCGCGGTCGGACATCTCGAACACGCCGATCTCGTCGGTCGGACCGAAGCGGTTCTTCACCGCGCGCAGGATGCGGAACTGGTGCCCGCGCTCGCCTTCGAAATAGAGCACCGTATCGACCATGTGCTCCAGCACCCGCGGCCCGGCGATGGTGCCTTCCTTGGTGACGTGGCCCACCAGCAGCACCGTGACACCGCGCCGCTTGGCGAGCTCGATCAGCGCCTGGGCACTGGCGCGCACCTGGGTCACCGTACCGGGCACGCTGTCGACCGTGTCCAGCCACATGGTCTGAATCGAGTCGATGACGGCCACCTGAGGCCCGTCACGTGCTTCGAGCGTGGCCACGATGTCACGGATCGACGTGGCGGCGGCCAATTGCACGTCGGTCTGCTCCAGGCCCAGCCGCTTGGCGCGCAACCGCACCTGGTCGATCGCTTCCTCGCCCGAGATATAGGCGCAACCGACGCCGCTTTTGGCCAGCGCGGCCGCGACCTGCAGCAGCAGGGTCGACTTGCCGATGCCCGGATCGCCGCCGATCAGCAATGCCGAGCCCGGCACCAGGCCGCTGCCGCACACGCGGTCGAACTCGGCGATGGCGGTGATCAGGCGCGGCGGTTGCTCGGTGGTGCCGGAGAGTGTCGCGAAGTCGATGCGCCGGCCCTTGCCGCCGCCCAGGCGTCCTGGCGGTGCGCCGGCCGCGGCGGTACCGGCCGTCTCTTCGACGATGCAGTTCCAGCCGCCGCATGCCTCGCACTTGCCGGCCCACTTGGAGTAGACCGCCCCGCAGGACTGGCAGACGAAGGTGCGCGCCGCGCGGGCCATGATTTATACCGCTCCTTCGTGCGTTGGACTTATCGTGCTGCGCCCCGTCGCTTTGTGGTGTGTATGAAGCTGGTTGATGATGGCGGACAAGCCGTCGAAGCTGATCGCCAGGGCGTTGGCCGAGATATGCACCGGACTGCCATAGAAGCGCAGATTCAGCGCGTTGAAGCGGCGCTTCAAGAAATGCCCACGCTGCACGTACTTCTCGGGATCGGCGACGATCAAGGTGAGGAACCGTTCTTCACCGACCACGGTTGTACGGACCGTTTCAATATCGTGCCAGGGCACCCTCCCGGCCGAGACCAGGGTGGTGCTGTCTACGATTCCGTCGGCGTCGACAACCAGCGCCGGTGCGCGCTTAAGCACATGTGCGCTAAGGGCAATGCCAAGCGGAGCGAAGAGCACGACCAGAACGATCGCTCCGATGCGCCCATATGTCGGGTCGAACCGCGTTTGCTGCGCGGCCTTGATCCAAAGGAAGACGCCGAGCGCGACCATGGCCAGAGCGAGCACGATGACAGCGCTGAACATGGCAACTCGGGATCCGCGGAAGGAGACGACGATCGGCAGCGGAAAGGACGGCGGCCCGGGATCGTCACGCCATGCTTGTCCGTCGCTGCGCCACGGGCTCTTCACAGCTTCTTGACCTGCATCTTGATCGGGCCTTCGGCGCGGCCGTGGATGAACTGGTCGACATGGGCGTTGTTCGAGCGGTCGATTTCCGCGGTCGTGCCCTGCCAGATCAGCTTGCCCTCGTAGATCATGGCGATGCGATCGCCGATCTTGCGGGCGCTGGCCATGTCGTGCGTGATCGAGATCGCGGTGGCCCCCAGCTCACGCACGCATTTCACGATCAGCTCGTTGATGACGTCGGCCATGATCGGATCGAGCCCAGTGGTCGGCTCGTCGAAAAAAATGATCTCCGGCTCGCGCGCGATCGCCCGCGCCAGCGACACGCGCTTCTGCATGCCGCCCGACAGTTCGGCAGGATAGAGCTCGCCGACCTCGGCCGGCAGGCCGACGGCGGCAAGCTTCGCCAGCGCGATCTCCTTGGCCTGGGCTGGCGGTACCCCGTCGGCCTGGATCGGACCGAAGGCGACGTTCTGCCAGACCCGCAGCGAATCGAAGAGCGCGCCGCCCTGGAACAGCATGCCGAACTTTTTCATCACGCGCGCGCGGTCGGTGCCGTTGATGCCCACCGTCTCCTCGCCGTCGATGCGGACCGAGCCGGCCTCGGGCCGCAGCAGGCCGAGGATGCATTTCAGCAGCACCGACTTGCCCGAGCCCGACCCGCCGATGATCACCAGCGACTGGCTGGCATCGACGTCGACGTCGATGCCGGCCAGTACCGTTTTGGGTCCGAAAGACTTGCGTATGCCCTTGAGGCTGATCTTGGGAGCGTCCATGTCTCAGCGGGCGAAGAAAGCTTCGGTGAGGAAGTAGTTGAAGGTCAGGATCAGGATCGAGGCCGATACCACGGCCGCAGTGGTTGCGGCCCCGACGCCCTGGGCACCGCCTTTGGAATGATAGCCCTGATAGCAGCCCATCAGCGCGATCAGGAAGCCGAATACCGCCGCTTTCACCACGCCTGAGAACACGTCGTCGAACTGCAGGTAGTCGATCGTGTTTTTCAGGTAGGTGAGGTCGTTGAACTCGAGCTTGTAGACCGACACCAGGTAGCCGCCCAGCACGCCGATCAGATCGGCGACCAGGACCAGGATCGGCAGGCTCACGACTGCGGCGATCAGGCGCGGCGCCACCAGGTAGCGAAACGGATCGGTGGACAGGGTGGTGAGCGCATCGATCTGTTCGGTCACGCGCATGGTGCCGATCTCGGCCGCCATGGCGGCGCCGACGCGACCCGCGACCATCAGGGCGGCCAGGACCGGGCCCAGTTCACGGGTGAGCGACACGACCACGACCTGCGGAATGGCACTCTCGGCCGAGAAGCGGGCGAAGCCGGTGTAGCTTTGCAGCGCCAGCACCATGCCGGTGAAGATCGCCGTCAGGCCGACCACCGGCAGCGAGTAGTAACCGATCTCCAGCATCTGCCGGACGATCTGCTGGCGGTAGTAGGGCGGGCGCAGACCCTGGACAATGGCCTGGGTGGCAAAGATCGTGACCGAACCCACCAGCGTCATGAATGCCAGCGTCATGCGACCCAGCAGTGTCAACGGCGCCAGGGTCACGAAACGTCTCCGACATAGGCACGGTGGTAGCGCGCGCCCAGCGACGTCAGGATTTCATAGCCGTTGGTCCGCGCCTTCTCGGCGACCTGGTCCGGCGTCTGGTGCGGGCCGATCAGCTCGGCGAAGGCGCCGGGGCGTACGGCCGACTCCGGCAGATCGGTGACATCGACGGTGATGAGATCCATGGACACGCGGCCGACGACTCTTGCCAGATGATTATCGATCATGACCTCGCCGCGGTTGCCCAGCGCACGTAGATAGCCGTCGGCGTAGCCTACCGCGAGCACCGCGATGCGGCTGGGCCGCGCCGAACGCCAGTCGTGGTTATAGCCAACACCGGTCATGGCATCAATTTGCCGGACTTGCAGGATCCGCGCCTGCAAGGTCGCGACCTGCCGCATCGGGTTGGCGACGCCGGGAGTCGGATTGATGCCGTAGAGCGCTGCGCCCGGGCGCATCAGGTCGAAATGGAAATCGGCACCGAGGAAAATGCCGGATGAATTGGCGAACGACGCCGGGGCACCGGGCATGCGCGAGACGAAGGTGCGGAACCGGTCGTGCTGCTCGCGGTTGATCGGATCAGCCGGTTTCTCGGCTGACACCAGGTGGCTCATCAGGAGCGCCAGGCGCAGCCCGCGCAGGCGCATGCGGTCGTTGGCCAGCAGGGCGGACTCTTCGCCGGTGAGCCCCAGCCGGTTCATGCCGGAGTCGAGATGCACCACGGCGTCCAGCGGCTGGACGTAGCGCTGCGCCGCCGAGCGCCAGGTCGAGACCTGTCCCAGGTCGTTCAGTGCCGGCACCAGCCCCAGCTCGACGAAGTCGGCGTCGGCACCCGTCGGCAGGCCGTTGAGGACACAGATCCAGGCATCGGGGACGGCGGCACGCACGGCAACGCCTTCATCGGCGTGGGCCACGAAGAAGTGCCGGCAGCCTTCGGCAAACAGGCGACGCGCGACAGGTGGCGCGCCCAGACCGTAGGCGTCCGCCTTGAGCACGGCGGCGCAGTCCACCGGTCGTCCGGCGGCGCGACCGTAGTCGCGCAGATACCGCCAGTTGGCAGCGATCGCGTCGAGATCGACGGTGAGAATCGCGTCCGCGAGATGGGCTTGGGGGGAAGGCGACATTGGCGATGTGTATGGGGCAAAAGATGAGGCGCATCAATAGGATGTGGCACGAAGGTCCATGCGGCCACGTGACTTTTGTGGGTAACGTCGACAGGCAGCAGCAATCGCTTGGTGATTGATAATTGCAGCTGCACTGGGGCAGGGTGCGCGAGCCTTTGATTCAGGGAGTCTTTCATGAGCCAAGGACCGATAACGATTGCCGGCCTGTGCGGCAGCCTCCGCAAGGGATCTTTCAACCGCCTGGCGCTGGGAATATTCGCACAGAATCTGCCGGAAGGGGCCAAAGTGGCGCCGGTGGAGATCGGTGACTTCCCGCTCTACAACCAGGAGATTCTGGAAGCTGGCGTCCCGGCCGCCGTGGCCAAGGCGCGCGATACCATTCACGCCGCCGACGCTGTCGTGATCGCAACGCCGGAATACAACTACTCGACCTCGGGCGTGCTGAAAAACGCCATCGACTGGCTGTCGCGCACCACGCCGCAGCCCTTTGCCGTCAAGCCGATTGCCCTGCTGGGCGCCTCCATGGGCGTGCTCGGCACCGCGCGTGCGCAGTATCACCTGCGGCAGATCATGGTGTTTCTCGATGGCCGGCCGATCAACAAGCCCGAGGTGATGATCGGTGCCGCGCACACGAAGTTCGGTTCCGACGGGGTGTTGAATGACGAGGCCGCTGTCAAGCTGATCAAGGATCTCGGCGCGTCCCTGGTGCGCGAGGTCCACCGCTACCGCGCCGCCGCCGCGGTGGGTTGACGGACAACGTCTGGAGCGTGCCTCCCCACGGCGCCAAAGCGTGGGGAGGCATGTGCTCGCTTACGACTTCGCCGCCCCTTTGGAGTCCGTGTCTTGCCAGAACTCCATGGCGGCAAAGAATGCCACCAGCGCCCCCAGCCCGAAGTGCCAGAAGCGCAGCGTGCCGCTGCCCGCGTAGCCCAGGATGACGGGGGCTGCGATCAGCCAGATGCCGCAGATGAAGCCGATGGCTTCTTCCCAGCGCTCAAGCGCCAGCATTTCCAGTGCTGCCAGCGCGCATACGAGCAGGCCGACAACGACGGTATTGAGCACGATGATCTGCGAGAAGGCTGATGCGTCACCCGGTGCCAGCCAGGGTGAAATCACGATCAGCGCGCCGAACCCCATCATGGCCCAGTCCTCCCAGGACCGATGGGTACTGAACAGCCGCATGGTGTCCATGGAGCCCTCCCTTGGACGCGTGCCAAGGCATGCCACGGCGCAATGCGAAGTCCGGCACGAACCACGCAAGGGCCGTTCGTACGCCTGACCCTCTGGACATGGGTGCGATTGGGAGCACCGGCAAGATGTCCTTTGCATTAGTGTGGCAAACATAATTTACACCTCAGCGCGGCAATCATGGCTCACCAGATCGCAGACGAGATTCCGGCACTGCAGGCCATCGGTCGTATCGAGACGCCGTTCAAAACGCTGGCCGACTGTCCGCGCAACGGACGTCAGCTCGATCCGGCGCCGATCTGCCTGGTGCGGGTATTCGACGCTTTCCGGCCCGGCCTGCTCAGCCTGGACGGTTTTTCACATCTGATCCTGCTCTACGCGCTGCACGAGATGCGCGAGACCGAACTCACGTTCACGCCGCCGTTCGATGCCACGCCGCGGGGCGTATTCGCCACGCGCGCACCGCGACGGCCCAACAAGTTAGGCATGTCGGTGGTCGCCTTCGACGGTTTCGCCACGGCGGACACGCTCAAGGTGCGCTACCTCGACTGCCTCGACGGTACGCCGCTGCTGGACATCAAGCCCTACCTGCCCAGCACCGACTGCGTGCCGGAAGCCACCATGGGCTGGCTGGAACAGCACCGGACTCGCTGAACCCTCTCCCGTTTACGGGAGAGGGAGGGGCCCACGCGCAGCGTGGGAGGGTGAGGGATTGCAGATTCGACATTGTGTCTTGAAGCCCTCATCCGGCCGCCGCTGCGCGGCGTCTTCCTTCTCCCGCTCGCGGGAGAAGGAAGATCAATACTGATCCCGCACGTAGCTGTCGTCGGCAGGCAGGTTGTCGAACTTGGTGATGGCGCCCTCGAAGCGCAGCCGCACCGAGCCGGTGGGGCCATGGCGCTGCTTGGCGACGATCGCCTCGGCCTTGCCCGTGGCCTGTTCGCAGCGCTGCATCCACTGGTGATGTCGTTCGTTGAAGCGCTCGTCGCTTTCGTCCGGCCGCCGTGTCGGCTCGCTGCGTGTCAGGTAGTACTCCTCGCGATAGACGAACATCACCACGTCGGCGTCCTGCTCGATCGAACCCGACTCGCGCAAGTCGGCAAGCTGCGGCCGCTTGTCTTCGCGCTGTTCGACGGCACGGCTGAGCTGCGACAGCGCGATCACCGGCACGTTCAGCTCCTTGGCCAGCATCTTGAGCCCGCGCGTGATCTCCGAGATTTCCTGCACGCGATTGGCATCGCGGCTGCGCGAGGCGCCCTGCAGCAGCTGCAGATAGTCGATCACAAGCAGGCCGAGCCCATGCTGGCGTTTCAGCCGCCGCGCACGCGTGCGCAGTGCCTGCACGGTGAGGCCCGGCGTGTCGTCGATGAACAGCGGCATCATCTCCAGTTCGCGGCTGCAGGCCAGCACCTGGTCGAAGTCGTGCGCGTTCAACTCACCACGCCGGATTTTTTCCGACGACACCTCGGACCGTTCAGCGAGAATACGGGTGGCAAGCTGCTCGGCCGACATTTCCAGCGAGAAGAAGCCGACCACGGCACCTTCGGCCACCTTGGGCTGGTTGTTCTCGTCGAACTCCTCGCGGTAGTTGCGCGCGGCATGGAACGCCATGTTGGTCGCCAGCGCCGTCTTGCCCATGCTGGGACGTCCGGCGAGGATGATCAGGTCGCTGTGGTGCAGGCCGCCCAGCAGCTGATCGAGTGCATGCAGGCCGGTGGCGACACCGGTGAGGCCGCTGACGCGCTTGTAGGCGCTTTCGGCCTGTTCGACCGCTTCCGTGATCGCCATTTTGAACGGCCGGAAGCCGCCTTCGATCTGGCCGGCCGACGCCAGTTCGTAGAGCTTCTTCTCGGCGATTTCGATCTGCATCAGCGCCGGCGCCTCGATGTCGCGGACAAAGGCGTCGTTGACCATCGTCTCGCCGACGTCGATCAATTGGCGGCGCAGGAAAAGGTCGTGGATTTGCCGGCCGTAATCGCCGGCATCGATGATGCTGATGGCGGCGGCGGCGAGCTCGGCCAGGTAGTTCTGCCGGCCGGCGGCGACCAGGGTCTCGTCGTTCTCGAAGAAGGTGCGCAGCGTCTTGTAGTCGACGACCTGGCTGCGCTCGATCATGCGCGCGGCGGTGTCGAAGATGCGTCCGTGCAGCGGGTCGGCGAAATGCTCAGTCTTGAGGAAGTCGGAGACCCGGTTATAGGCGAGGTTGTTGATCAGGATGGCGCCGAGCAAAGCCTGCTCGACCTGGAAGTTGTGCGGTGGTTCGCGGAGATGCACGTCATCGCCGGCGTGGGGGAGGCGGGTGACGTTGCTGTCTTTGGGGGCAGGATCCATCGGGAGACGCTAGTCTGATTGCAAGAGGGGCGCACGCGGCCTTCGCCTGTGGGAACTGTGTGTATGGCCTATAAGCCGAACCGGCGCGCACAAGGGCTAATCGGCCGCCGCTGTCAACAGAGAGCCGCCGATGTCCTCGATAATCAGCGACGCAAGCGCATCGATGGCTGGCGATGTTGCCGCATGGTTCCGTGCCAGGCTGATTTCCAGCGGCGGCAGGGCGGGCAAGCCGGCATCGACGGCAATGATCCGCAGGTCTGATGGCACGCTTGTTCGCGCCAGAATGGAGACCGCCAGGCCGGCGCGCACGACGGCGAGCAACCCGGTCATGCTCGGGCTTTCGTAAGCCAGGCGAATTTTTCGATCGCTTTTTGCCAGCGCGCGCAGCCCATGGTCGCGGGCAACGCAGCCGGGCTGATAAAGAGCCACCGGCAGGGGCTCGTGTTGCTCCGGAAAAGCGGTGCGTGAGGCTATCCAGACCACCGGCTCGCGGCGCAGCACATCGGCGTCCTGGCGGGGCCCGCGTGTCACGATGGCAAGATCGAGCTCTCCCTGCGTGATGGCGGGAAACAACCGTGCGCTCTCGGCACACATGAGGTCGACCACGATCCTGGGGTGACGTTCGGCGAAGCGTTGCAGCAGCCGGGGCAGGAAATGCGCATAGTCATCGGGCACGCCCAGGCGAACGACGGCGGAAAGTTCGGCGTCGGCCAGTTCGGCACGGGCCTCGCGCTCCAGTGCCAGGATGCGCCGCGCATAGCCCGCAAGGCTCTCGCCCGCCGGGGTCAACCGGACACGCCGCGGCTCGCGCACGAACAGGGGGCGACCGGCGATGGCTTCCAGACGCTGCGCCTGCATGCTCACCGCGGATTGGGTACGCCCTAGCGCGGCACCGGCCCGGCTGAAATTGCCGGCATCGGCCACGGCCACCAGCAGGCGCAGCAGGTCTAGGCCGAGAGGTTCTGTCATGGCAGATTCATAAGGGAAATTGAAGTATAGGTTCAAATCTATTCGTTTGTATGAAGTTAACGTCCCGGTGAGCATGTGTCCATGCACACACGCTCACCGGTCCTGCCGCCCTGGATGATCGCGCTGGCCTGCGGATCGCTGGTCATGACGATCGCCATCGGCGCGCGCCAGGTCTGCGGGCTGTTTCTGCGGCCCGTGACCAGCGATCTCGGTTTTTCTCGGGAAATGTTTGGTTTGGCGATCGGACTTCAGAATCTGGTTTGGGGGCTGACGCAGCCTTTCGCCGGCCTGCTCGCCGATCGCATCGGGGCGCGACCGATCGTGGTCGTCACGGGCTGCTGCTACGCGCTCGGGCTTGCTATGGCCGCCATGGCATCCGACAGCATCGTGTTCACGCTAGGTCTTGGCGTGCTGGTCGGCCTGGGGCAGAGCGGCACGACCTACGCCGTCATCCTGGCGCTGATCGGGCGCCTTGTCCCGGACGCGCAGCGCAGCCGGTACCTCGGCCTGGCGTCGGCCGCAGGGTCGGTGGGCATGTTTGTGATGGTGCCGGCCACCAGCGTTCTGCTCGATCTCGTTGAATGGCGCACGACCCTGCTGCTCCTCGCCGCAGTCGCGGCGACGATCCCGTTGCTTGCCGTGTGGCTTGCCGAAAAGCGTACGTCTGCCGCGATGGGCGCCGCCGCCGTGCCAGCCAGCAGCGCCTTTGCCTCAGCCGTTGCCGATCGTGACTACTGGCTCCTGAATCTGGGATTTGCCAGTTGCGGCTTCCAGCTTGCCTTCATCGGCACGTACCTGCCGACGATTCTGACGGAAGGTGCCCTGTCGATGGCGATCGCGGCGGCGGTGCTGGCCTGCATCGGTGCCTTCAATATTCCGGGCACTTACCTCTGCGGCCTCGCGGGCGGACGCCAGCCCAAGGCGCGCGTGCTGGCGGCGGTCTATCTCGCGCGGGGTGTTGTCATTCTCGGCTTTCTCGCGCTGCCACTGTCGGCCACGTCGGCCATCATCTTCGCAGCGTTGATCGGCTTGCTGTGGCTGGGCGTGGTGCCCTTGACCTCCGGTCTGGTCGCCGACCTGTGGGGCCGGCGCGAACTGGGGTTTCTGTTCGGCATCGTGTTCGTCGGTCATCAGGTCGGGGCGTTCGTGGGCGCCTGGGCTGGCGGGTTCGTGTTCGATCGCACGGGCAACTACACGCTGGTGTGGCTGGTCGTGGTCGGCCTCAGTGTCAGCGCCGCCGCCTTTCACTTGATGGTGCGCGAGCAGCCGCGGGCCTGCGCGCTGCAGGCAGCAGGAGATGACTGACACGCGTGCCGGCCCCGCCTTGCAGCTGGGCCTTGCCATGGCGATCGCGGGCACGGTCGGGCTGTTCGTCAAGGAGAGCGGCGTCGGCGCGCTCAACGCCGTCTTCTGGCGCTGTGCCATCGGTGCCGTGGCGATGCTGGCATTCTGCGCGCTGGCCGGCTACCTGCGTCGCCCTTTGGGCAGCCGCCGCGACGTCGTGCTCATCGTTGTCGGCGGCCTGTGCATCGTGGCGAACTGGATCCTGGGATTCGAGGCACTGGCGTCGATCTCGATCACGCTGATGACCATCGTCTACCACGTGCAACCTTTCTGGGTGCTGCTGCTGGTGTGGCTAGCCTTCGGCGAAGCGCCGAGCGGCGACCAGCTTGGCTGGGTGCTGTTCGCTTTCGCGGGCCTGGTGCTGGCGGTCGGCTTCGACCCGGGCTTGGAGGGGGAGACCGATGCCGTTGTACTCGGCGCCGGATTGTCGCTCGCCGCTTCGCTGCTCTACGCCGGTGCCGTCGTCGCCGCCAAGGCGATCAAGCAGACGCGCCCGGCTGTTGTGACGTTGGCGCATACGATCATCGGCGTCGCCTTGCTGGCGCCGGTTGCAACGCCGAGCATGCAACAGATCGCGTCACCGGCGTGGCCCTGGTTGATCGGGCTGGGCGTGCTCCACACCGGGATCGTCTACGTGCTGATGTACGCGGCCTACCCGCGGCTGTCCGGTGCGGCCATCGCCACCCTGACTTTCATCTACCCGGTCACGGCGCTGGTCGCCGATGCCTGGGTCTACGGCGTGCGGATGACACCGGCGCAGGGTGCCGGCATGCTGGCGATCGCGACCGCAACGATCGCCGTGAACCGCAACTGGCCGCTCTGGCGGCGGCCAAAGCCGCGGCGCAACGGGTAACGCTAGCCGCCGCTGGCCTGTGCGACCGCCGCGAACAGCCACCGCCTGAAAGCACTGATGCGCCGGTCCTTGGCGTGCTCAGGCCGACAGACGAAGTACAGCGTGTTGCTGCGTTCAGCCCGTCCGTCGAACGGCATTACCAGGCGCGTGCCGAAGCCGTGGCGACCCTTGATCAGCGGATACATCGCCAGCGCCACGCCGAGGCCTTGTTCGGCGGCATCGAGCGCGGCGGGGACGGCGTCGAACCACAAATCACCCTGCGGTTTCAGCTGCGCGACCCCCATCTCCTTTAGCCACACCGGCCACGACCGCGGCTGCTGGCCGACATGGATCAGCACCTGACGCGCCAGGTCCGATGGCGCGCGCAGGCCGGCACGCGCGATGCTGGGCGCGCACACCGGCTGGCTGCGCACCTCGGCCAGCGGTTCCAGGCGCAATCCCGCTGAGCGCTCGCGGCCGTAGCGGATGGCGACATCGACGCCGGCACTATCGAAGTCGGCGTACTGATGAGTCGCCTCGATATGCACGGTCAGGTCGGGATGACGACGCGTGAACTCGGCCAGGGACGGAATCAACACCGCGCTGGTGAAGAAGGGCAGCGCACTCACCCGCAGTTCGCGCGGACCGCCGCGACCGCGCCGGTGCAGTTCGCGGCCAGCTTCATCGAGCAGCGACAGGCCCTCCGCCGCCGCGCGCCGGTAGCGCTCGCCATCGGGGGTCAACCGCACCGCCCGGCCGGCCCGGGCGAACAGGCGCACGCCGAAGCGTTCCTCCAGCCCGCGGATCTGGTGGCTGACGGCGGAGGGACTGATCGCCAGTTCCTGCGCCGCGCGCCGGAAGCTGAGATGGGTCGCGGCCCGCTCAAAAGCCAGCAGCGCCGACAACGGCGGGATCGCGTGAGAAGGCGACAGAGGATCGCCGGAAAGATGAGCAGATTTCATCTTGGGTGAGGATCGGCCCTTTGTTGGCAGCTTCAGACTCGGCCAGATTGCCGGATCGATCAAGCTGGTTCATCGGTTGCCGGGTCGGCCGATGCCATAGGAGGAGGCATTCGTGGCGGTATTCGAGTTCGATCCGCAGAGCGGGACGTATGCGCCATCGCCGCTCGCATCCGGCCCGTTCGTCGGCCTTCAGGGCGGTGCGGTGGCCGGTCTGCTGACGGCCGAAATCGAGGCACAGGTGCAGGGTTGGGGCAGTGCGGTCAGCGCGGCGGCCTGGTTCTTCCGACCGACGCCGAAAGCACGATTGCGCACACAGCTCGCCGTCGTGCGCGCCGGTGGGCGCGTTGCAGTGGTCGACAACACGCTGTGGCCCGACGGCGAAACTGACCCGTGCGCGACGGTCCGGGTGACACTGGCACGCGAACGATCCATCGATGTCCCGGCGTTCAGTGGCGACGCCCCCCGCGCTGTTGATCCGGCTCAATTGCCGTTGCGGACGACGAGGGCGCCACACGGCGGCACCTGGTTCATGGACGCGATGGAAGTACGCCACGGCAATGGCATCGCATGGTTCCGTTTGACTGCCGACGTGATCGACGGTGCTGGGCCGCTGGCGCGCGTGCTGGGTCCGGCGGACTGGGCCCACGGCATCGCGCGGCCGCTATCGAACGTCCTGGCCGACCCCAATCCCAACCTGACGGTGCACCTCTTTCGACCGCCGCGGGGCGCCTGGATCGGCGTGCAGCCAATCACCCGCTGGGACACGGCGCGCGGCCTGGGCATGGGCAGCGGTACCCTGCTGGATGTCGAGGGCGAGATCGGCTGTGTCTCCATGGCCGTGGCCCTGATGCCGATGCCCAAGCCTGCACCCGCACCGGCGGCGGTGTGAGATGCGGCAGCTCACCTATGCGGCACCTGGTGAAGTGCAATGGCGCGACGTGCCGGCGCCGACGTTGCAAGGCGACGGCGAAGCGCTGGTGCGCCCGATCGCCGTGACGCGCTGCGATCTGGACCATGCGATCGTGACCGGCGCCACGGGTTGGGCCGGACCGTTCGCGCTGGGGCACGAGATGGCAGGCGTCGTCACCGACGTCGGTGACGACGTCACGCGCTTCCGTCCGGGTGACCAGGTCATCGTGCCGTTCCAGATCAGTTGCGGCGCGTGTGGTCCCTGCCGCCGCGGTCTGACCGGCAACTGCGAGGGCGTGCCGTTCCGATCGTCCTACGGCATGGCGCCGCTATCGGGTGTCGACTATGGCGGCGCGTTGTCGGACCTGGTGCGCGTGCCGTTCGCCGATCACATGCTGTTGTTGCGGCCGCCCGAGATTGCGCCGGCAGCGGCGGCCGGCATTGCCGACAATGTGTCGGACGGATTCCGCGCCGCGGCGATGCATCTGGCCACGCGCCCCGGGGCGCGGGTGCTGATCGTGGGTGGCCGCACCCAGGGCGTCGGTCTCTATGCCGCCCAGGCGGCGAAGGTCCTGGGCGCCGCCGACGTGGTCTACCTCGACAACGATCCGGCGCGGTTGGCGCTGGCGCGCATGCTCGACATTCGTGTCGTGGAAGGGCGGACCGATGCGGGTGTCGCGCCGGGCGCGCCGTTCCCTATCACCGTCGACGCCAGCGGCACGTCCGGCGGTCTGGCCCTTGCGATCCGGTCGACCGAGCACGGCGGCATTTGCCACCGCACCTATGGCGATGTGCGGTCGGTAACCGACGTACCGCTGCGCGACATGTACGGCATCGGGCTCAGTCTGCATCTCAGCCGCGTGCATGCACGCGCCGTGATGCCGATTGTGATCGATCATGTCCGCTGCGGTGCGCTGCACCCCGAGGTCGTGATCGGCCGCACGGTCACGTTCAGCGCGGCGGCCGAAGCGATCCTCGAGCCGACCGTGAAGATCGTGTTCATGAATGACGCGGACTAGCCGCTGACGCCTCGTCTTCGGGACATGACCTCAAGCAGAGACGTGTTTCAAAAGAAGGCGCCGAATGCGGCAAAATAGCCGATGATGAGTGCGAACACCGTCACCCCCCAGCCAATCCGGTCCTTGCTCTGCTGTTTCGCGATCTGCCTGCGCGCGCCTCTCCCTGTCAGGGAGCGCCCCCAGGCCAGCGCGCGTGACACCCGTTGGAATAGCGCCATCAGGACGACCAAGGCACAGGCCAGAAACACCAGCGCGAACAGCACCCGCATTACGACGTTCGCGATCGCCTCGATCCACCCGGTCTGCCGGTCAATCCAGCGGTCGGCTGTGCCAAGGTCGATACCGAACAGGACAAGCGCTGTCCCGATACACAGAAAAACCAGGAACAGAAACGCATAGAGCGCGGCAGCACCGCTGCCTGGTCTAAAGCCGCCGATACCGCTCGCGCGGGTGGTGCGCCAGAACTCGCCGGTCAACCATCCGATCCACCGCATCGCCTTACCTTTGCGCGGCGATGTCGGTACATGTGACCAACGGCATCGCCTCGATCGTGATCATGGGATCTCGATTAGTCACGATACGCACCAAGTTGTTTCAACCTTTCGCGGGCGTCGGCACTGCCCAGGTCGGCTGCGCGGCGGTAGTCGGTGACGGCTTGCTGCCGCAGAAACATGGTGTGGTGATAGGTGGCCTGGTTGACTTTCGGGTCGGGGCTATCGAGCGGGACCTGCGCCGCCTTTTCCGACCACGCGAAATACACATCGCCACGGCCGATGAGGACGTTCGCGTTTCCGAGGTCGATCTGCAGAGCCCCATCGAAGTAACGGAGCGCCTCACCGTATCGCCGCAATGCGCTGTGGTCCGCTCCCAGCGCGCGATAGACCGCAACGAGCGTCGTGGGATCGGACGGGAGCCTTTCCAGGTAACGGCTGCAAGCCTCGATGCGCTTCTCGATTTCGGGTATCCCAATGCAATCGGGTTGGGCAGCACCTGGTGATGCCAACAGCACGATCCCGACGACGACCGGTACCGCAGTTCGCATCAGCCACAAGAGCATGGATCACCGGGCCTTTCCATGACGTCGGGTCGATGACGATGATCGAATCGTCACGGCCGTCCGGTCTTGGACTCCAGCGAACGCCAGTCATGTGGATAGGGAAATAACCGACGATTCCCAGCATGCGCCCATGCTGCGGTCATGCGATCAGGTTGCGCCGCTTTTCCACAGCAGCGGGCGCGGTGCAAACCCCAACTTCGCCTTGGCCCGGCCGTTGGACGCGCCGGTCAGCGTCGTATGGTAATAGACCGCTTCCTGGCCCACGGCCTTCAGCGCCTCTTCCACGCTGACGCGCGGTGGCTCGGGCGCATCGACCCAGCGTGCGAAGGCCGGCAGCCACATAGAGACGGGCAGGGGGTCGTCGTCGACGATGTTGTAGATCCCCGGTTCGGCGGTCAGTGAGGCAACGGTTGCGGCAATGGCGTCATCGATGTGGACGAAGGACCAGACGGCATGGCCGTCGCCGATGATTGCCGACTCGCGCTTGCGCACCTGCTCCGCGATGGCGCCGTCCGGGCGGTACCACGTGCCGGGACCGTAGAAGAAGCCGTAGCGCAGGACGACCCCATCCGGGGCCGGTGAAGCCAGGGCCCGATCCTCATACGCGCCGATGACGCGCGTGCTCTCGCCGATTTCGCCCGGCGCGTCATGGCGGAGTTTGGCGGTCTCGTCGGCGAGTTGGCCAGCGGGTGCGTCGAGATAGAAGCCGCGCGACTGAAGGATATAGCGCTTGACGCCCGACGCCTGGGCGGCGGCGAGGAGATTGCCGCCGCCCTCGCGATGGAGGCGGGTATCGTTGGGCATCGCCTTGATCAGGTCGGCCGGATTGGCCGGAAGCCAGGTAAGCTGGTCAATCACCACATCAGGTGCCGCCGCCGCGATGGCATCGCGGACGGCCCCGGGATCGAAGGCATCAGTGTTGGATGCTACGGCACCAAGCTCGCGCAGACGATCAACGCCCGGGCCGGCGCGCGTCATGCCGGTCACCTGATGACCCAGCGTGCATAACGCGCGCACGAGCGGAAGACCCACGGCGCCGGTGGCGCCCGCAACGAATACCCTCATGACGACCTCCATGGCTGTTCGCTGCTCGCGCCTCGGCGCCAGCGCTCGGCCTTTACTTTGTGATCGCAGCCTGGGGTGTGTTCCGGAAGCTGATGGCCATCCGATTGTAGGCATTCATCAGGCTGATCGCGATCGTGAGATCGACCAGTTCCTTTTCCTCAAAGACGGCACGCGCCGCCCGGAACGCTTCATCCGGTACGCCGGTTTCCGACACACGGGTCACCGTTTCGGCCCAGGCAAACGCGGCCCGCTCGCGCTCGCTGAAGAGGTGGCCTCCTTCCGCCCAGGCCTGCACCAGCGCGAGCTTTTCGATCTTCACGCCCTTCTTGATGAGGTCGCGGGTGTGCATATCGAGGCAGTAGGCACAGTTGTTGATCTGCGAGATTCGCAGATAGACAAGCTCCACCAGCTCGGCGGAAAGGCCGCTCTGCATGACATAGCCATAGACACCGCCGAGGGCTTTGACGCCGTTCGGCGCGATCTGGCTGTAGTCGAGACGCTTGGTCACGGTTCTTCTCCTTGATGCTCGGGTTTATTTAGCCTGCGTGGTCAGTTCCTTGTCGTCGGTATCGACGACGAAGATCGCGAGCAGCTTTGCCGGTTTGGTCTTGCTCGCATTGCGGCTGATGGGATGGCTGGAGCCGGGTGGCTCAGACCAGCTCTCGCCGGCTCCGTAGACCCGCGTCTTGCCGTCGTTCACCTTCGACTCGATTTCTCCGGAGATGACATACGCGTAGATGAACGCGGACTTGGCGTGGGTGTGCGGAAGCGAGGCGCCACCCGGCGGATAGTCGACGACCAGGGCAATCAACGACTTGCCCGCAATGTTGGGTATCGCCTGCTCGAAGTTCGGCGTGACTTTGTCGCCGACATCATGCGCGGCGGCGGGCACCGAGGTTGCGATGGCAATGGCGGTAATCGCTGCACTGGCGATGGTTCGTAACGTCATGACGGGTCTCCTTTCGCGCCCATACATGTCCTCCCCGTGGGTCCGAAAAAAGCACCAAGAACGCGTAAGAATCGTGTACTACGAGCGCGTGACCAAGCCGTTTCGACTGGAACTTGACCGTTCCGCGAAGACGCCGCTGGCCGAGCAGATCCGAAAGGGCATCGGCGCGGCGATCGAGAGCGGCGTGCTCGCCCCCGGCGCACGCCTGCCGTCCTGGCAGGATCTCGCGGCGCAGCTCGGTGTCGCCCGCGGCACTGTGCGCTCGGCTTACGAAAAGCTCTCCGCCGGGCAGCTGGTCGTCGCATCGCGGGCGACCGGAACTCATGTCGCGGAGCGGCCTCGCGCCGTCGTCCGGTCCGAGCAGCCACCCGATCCGGGGTCGTTCATGGAGATGTACCAGGAGATGACCCAGGGACCGGCCATCTTTCAGATGGGGGTCCCTGCGGAGGAGACATTTCCGGCCACACTGATGGCGCGACTTCGCGCACAAGCCGTTCGCGTTGAAGTGGGCGCTTCCCCCATTTACCCGGACGTTCGGGGAGAACTCGAGTTGCGGCGGGAAATCGCCGCCTACCTCGCCATGGCCCGCGGCATCGACTGTTCGCCCTCGCAGGTCCTCGTGACGGCGGGATACAGCAGCGGCCTGGGCCTGGCGCTGCGGGTGCTTGGCCTTGAGGGGCAAAAAGCCTGGCTGGAGGAGCCCGGCTTTCCGTTCACCCGGCACGGCCTGGAACTCGCACGGCTGTCGCTGGCACCAATACCGGTCGATGCCAGCGGCATCGATGTCGACCACGGGCTGCGCCACTTTCCGGACGCGAAGCTGGTTGTCGTGACGCCAGGGCAACAGGCGCCGCTGGGGATGACACTGTCGCTCGAACGGCGATTGCGCCTTCTCGACTGGGCCGCTCAAGAAGGCGTGTGGGTGATCGAAGACGATTATCTGAGCGAACTGCAGTTGAAGGGCCGCGCTGCGCCGGCGATCGCCTCTCTCGATCGCGACGGTCGCGTCATCCACATCGGCTCTTTCAGCAAGACCATCAGTCCCACATTGCGGCTTGGTTTTCTGGTCGCGCCCGTTTCGCTGCTGTCTCGCTTCGTGGAGGTCGCTGCGTGTCTCGCGCCGCCGCCGGGGCCATCCGTGCAGCGGGCGACCGCGGCGTTCATGCGCGAAGGCCACTACATGCGCCATCTTCGGCGTACCAAGCGTGCCTATGCCGCTCAGCGCGACGCCTTGCTGGCATGCCTTCAACAACACACGAGCGACGTCACGACAGCAGGATTGGCGGCGCTCCTGCGCTTGCCCGACGGCGTGCCGGACATATCCATCGCCCGGGAGACCCTGGCGTTTGGCATGGCGCCAGCCCCGTTGTCAGCTTGGTATGCTCGGCCGGCTTCGGCGCGATCGGGCCTCCTCCTGGGCATCGCGAGGGCACCAAGAAAGAATCTCGCGCGATCCTGCGACCGTCTCTGCGAGATCATAGAGCGTTTCAAATGAGGGCCCCGTGCTAGAATCCGAAGGTTATCCGTCATGAAACGTCCGGGCTGACCATGAGCAACTGGGATCCGACCCAATATCTGAAATTCGCCGGCGAGCGGCTGCGGCCGGCGCTTGACCTGTTGGCGCGCATTCCCGCCACCGCACCGACGACTGTCGTTGACCTGGGCTGCGGGGCAGGCAACCTCGCGCCCCTGTTCCAGCAGCGCTGGCCGCAGGCGAAGCTCGTCGGCGTCGACTCCTCGCCGCAGATGCTGGCCAAGGCGCGCGCCGACTACCCGCAGGCCAGCTTCGTGCAGGCCGATTTCGCGACATGGCGGCCGGCCCAGCCGGTCGACGTGCTCTACAGCAACGCGGCGCTGCATTGGCTGGACGGCCACGACACGCTGTTTCCGGCATTGCTCGAGACCGTGGCGCCCGGCGGCTGGATGGCGGTCCAGATGCCGCGCAACTTCGCGGCGCCGTCACACACCTGTGTCGTCGAGACAATCGAGCAGGGATCGTGGCGGGCAACACTGGAGCCGCTGTTGCGGCGTCGCCCGGTTGGCACGCCGCAGGACTACTGGCGGCTCCTGCAAGGGCACGCGGCATCGCTCGATATCTGGGAGATCGAGTATCTGCAGGTGTTGAAGGGTGAGAACCCCGTGGCGGAATTCGTCAAGGGCTCGTGGCTCAAGCAATTCCTCGACCGGCTGCAGGAACCCGAACGCAGCGCGTTCGAGGCCGGTTATCGAACACGCGTGCGGGCAGCCTATCTGCCGGAAGCCGACGGCAGCACGCTGTTTCCCTTCCGCCGGCTTTTCATACTGGCGCAGCGCCGCGGGTAGCGGGGGAAGCATAGCGGCGACTGGACGGATCGCGCCCATGGATATATCCATGGGAATATATCGATCCTTGTGCTGAAAGGCCTGATGATGGTGCGGGTACTGTCGGTCGCTGTCGGTTTCGCGCTCGCGATGGTGGGGTTGTCCCCTGCGATGGCGCAGGGCGACGGCCTCGTGTTGTATGGCGCCGGCAGCCTGCGCGAAGCGATGAGCCAGATGGCCGAAGCATTCACCGCCCGCCAGGGTATCGCGGTCAAAACCGAGTTCGGTGCCTCCGGGCGCATGCGCGAACGCATCGAGGCCGGCGACAAGGTCGATGTCTTCACATCGGCCGATATCGGCCATGCCCGGAAACTGGTGGCCGACGGCCGCGCCAGCGTGATGGCGATGTTCACGCAAAATGCACTCTGCGTTCTGGCGCCAACGGCGCGCGGTCCGCTGACAAGCGATCGCGTGCTCGAGGCCCTTCTGAAGGAGGGCACGAAGATCGGCGTGTCGCCGCGTGTGATCGATCCGCTGGGCGACTACACGGTCCGGCTGTTCGAGGTTGCCGAGAAGTTGCGGCCGGGCAGCCGCCAATCCCTGCAGAGCCGCGCCGTTGTGATCGACAATCCGCCGGGATCACCGCCGGCGCGTACGGGCGATACGTTCCTGGACGCGCTGCAGGACGGCCGGGTCGACCTGGCGATCGTCTATTGCTCCGGCCGGGGGCGCTACGCCAAGTTGCGGGCCGATGTGAACATGGTCGCCTTTCCGCCCGATCTCGCGGTCGGACCGCAATACGGTCTTGCGGTCCTGAGGGGGGCGCGGCCGGAGGCCCTGCTGCTGGCGCTGACGATCTTGTCCCCCGAAGGCCAGGCGATCCTGGCGGCGAACGGATTCAGGCCGATCGGGGCACCTGACGCTCCGTGACGTCTGCCGACTACTCCGCCGCCACCGGGCGCGGCAGCGGCAGGTCAGCGGCGCGTTCTGTATCGTACATGTAGTCGCGGGTCAGGGGCACCGTGTCGACGCGCTTGGCGATCTGGAGCTGAAAGACCATCTGGTTCATGTAGCGGAAGCTCATCTCGCAAGCCGCGAGGTAGAATTCCCACATGCGGCAGAAGCGGTCGTCGAGGCCGGCCAGCCGTTTGACCTCGTCGCGGTTCTGCATGAAGCGCGTACGCCAGTGCCGCAGCGTCTCGGCGTAGTGCAGCCGCAGGATCTCGACGTCGGTCACCCACAGCCCGGCGCGCTCGATGGCCGCCAGCACCTCCGACAGGGCCGGCGTATAGCCGCCCGGGAAGATGTATTTGCGGATCCACGGATTGGTACCGCCGGGTGGCTCCATGCGGCCGATCGAATGCAGCACCATGACGCCATCGTCGCTCAGCAGGTCGCGCACCTTGTTGAAATATTCGTCGTAATGCACGGCGCCAACATGCTCGAACATGCCGACCGACACGATGCGGTCATAGCGATGCGTCTCGAGGCGGTAGTCCTGCAGTTTGAAATTGACGCGCGTGCCTTGTCCTTCGGTCGCGGCGCGCTGCGTGGAGACGGCATGCTGCTCGCTGGACAGGGTGACGCCGGTGACATCGGCGCCGCTCTCGCGCGCGATGTAGAGGCCCAACCCGCCCCAGCCCGAGCCGATATCGAGCACCTTGTGGCCGGGCTCGACCCGGAGCTTGGCCAGGATGTGCCGCTTCTTGGCCGCCTGTGCCACCTCCAGGGTGGCCTCAGGATGGGGGAAATAGGCGCAGGAATATTGCCGGTCGCGGTCCAGGAAGAGGGCGTAGAGCGCACCGTTAAGGTCGTAGTGGTGGGCGACATTGCGCTGGGCGCGGCCGATGGGATTGCGCTGCTGGATCCAGCGCGTCAAGCGCTGCACGCGGAAGGACCAGGCCAGCCACCACGAGCGCTCCATCGACGCCATGTTGCGGCCGAGCAGGTCGAGGAACTCGACCAGGCGCCCGTCGTCGATGGTGAGGGTGCCCTCCATATACGCTTCACCGATGGCCAGGCGCGGACTGAGCGCCAGCCGCCAGGGCGTCACATGGTCACGAAAGCGGACCGTGACGTCCGGTCCGGATTGACTGCCTTCGACGCGATGCGGCTGCCCCGCGGCGTCGACGAGTGTCAACGTCCCAGTGCGCACCAGCTTCCGCAGGATCTTCGCCAGCAGCATCCCAATCCCCGCCGCTGTCGTCGGGCCAGGGAAAGCATTGCCAACCCGACGACGCATACCAGTTAATGTCTCGCTGCTAAATTTAGGAACGCAGTGGTGATTGTGTAAAGCCCTTCGCGGCTTTTATCAGACCACCTATGTCGGGCACGCAGCCGCCCTAGGACGCCGGGGGCGGCTCGGCGCGGCGCCGATGGATGGCCGCGAGGTCGTCCGGCTCCAATGAAAAACGCAGTTGAAACAATTCCGGCGACGCGAGCACCTCGAGGTACTCGATGGGATTGCCCTCGGCGTCGTTGAGGACGCGGATGGTACGCAACAGCGGCGATCCGATCTTGACGTTCAGGTGCTGGCTGACCAGGGGCGTGGCCAGTGTGGCGCTGACGGTCTGGTGGCCGGAATGCAGCCGCACGCCGGCCCGGTGAATCAGGTCGAACAGCGCCATACGTTCCATGTCGGGCCGGCCGAAGGTCGCGCTCACCCGCTCGGCGACGAAGGTGGTCAGGTGCACGAACGGCTCGCCGTTCTGCAGGCGCACACGCACGGCGCGCTGCAGCATTTGGCCCTCGTCCAGGCCGAAGAGCGCGCCCACCGCCGGCGGTGGCACCTCGTGGCCGAATTCGATCACCCGCACGTCGGTCGTGGCGCCCAGCCGGGTGATCTGCTCGATGATGCTGTAGATCGGCACATGAATCGGCGAGGACGGGGCGTCGCGCCGGATGTAGGTACCCTTGCCCTGGCGCCGCTCGATCAGGTTGGCGCGCTCCAGCGTATCCAGTGCCCGGCGGATCGTGATCCGCGAGACGCTGAACTGCGCCGAGAGGGCATCCTCGGTCGGCAGCATCTCGCCGGCCCGGTAGCGGCCCGACCGCAGCGTATCGCGCAGGATCAGGTAGACCTGGTGATGCAGCGGCGAGCCCTGGACGCGCGCCAGGGTGATCGGCGGGCCAGCGTCGGAGGGGGGCTCAGAATCGGGCATGAAGGCGTCGGTCCAGCATCAGCATGACCGTGTTCATGGCGACGGAAAACAGCGTGATCAAGAGCGCAATGGCCATGATCGTCTTGACGTCGTGCAGGTCGATCGCCGTCATCAGCGGGAAACCCAGCCCGCGCTGGGAGGCAAACAGCTCGCCCAGCATCGTTCCCAGGAGCGTCAAGGCCGCGCCCACCCGCAGGCCCGAGAAGATTTCCGGCACCGTGGCAGGGATGATGACGTGGCGCACGCTCTGCAGCGGCGTCAGCGACAGGGTGCGCGCCGTGCGCAGCCAGGTACGGTTGATCTGGCGCACCGCGTTCAGGGAGAAGATGACGATGGGAATGATGCCGTGCAGGGCGCCGAAGGCGATCTTGGCCTGGATGCCGAGGCCGAATGCCAGCAGGATCACCGGATAGAGCGTCACCTTGGGGATCGAGTACAGCGCCACGAAGATCGGCTCGGCCACGTCGCCCGTGAGCCGATGTGCGCCCAGCAACACGCCGAAACCGACGCCGCCTAGCACGGCAATGGCCAGGGCTACGAGATAGGCGGTGATCGTCTCGCGCAGGTGCGGCCAGAAACGCGCCTGCCCCATCATATCGATGGTGTGTTGCGCGGTGGCCAGCGGCGATGTCATCAGATTGTCGCCGCCGACCAGGTTGATCGTCTGCCAGACGGCCAGGATGGCGATCAGGACGAGGATGCCATCGCGCCATTTCACCACGATGCCCATGACCGTCCCCTCATCGCGCGCCGCGCCGCTGGGCCAGGCGCCGCTCCCACAGCAACACCAGGGTGTTGACCACCACCATGAAACCGATGACGAACACGATCAGCCCGTACATGCGCCGGTTGTCGAAATTGTCATAGGCATAGGCGATGGCATGGCCGACACCTGCCGTCGACAGGATGAATTCGCCAGCGATGACACCGATGAAGGCATAGGAGAGCGCCAGCTTCACGCCCGACAGCAGGTGCGGCATCGCTGCCGGCAGGCGCACCAGCCCCATTTCCTGCAGCGGCGACAGGCGATGAGCGCGGGCGGTACGCATCAGCACGCGCGGCACGCGGTCGAGCCCGGTGAGCGTTGCAATGATCATCGCCACGATGCCGAAGGCGGTCGCCAGCACGATCAGCGGCCCGATGCCCAGGCCAAAGACGACGATCAGCAGCGGGTAGAACGCCACATGCGGGATGGCGTAATAGGCGGCCAGCAACGGATCGAGCGCGGCGCGCAGCCGCGGCGACAGGTGGATCAGAAATCCCAGCACGAAACCGCCGGCGATCGCCAGCGACGCGGCAATCGCTACGGCGGTGAACGTCAGGCGGATATCCGTGGCGACGTCGCCCGACGTCAGGGCGTCGATCATCGCGCGCAGCATCTCGCTGGGGGCGATGATGGCGGTGGCGGGCAGGGCACCCAGGTGGCAGGCGATCTCGAGTCCGCCCACCATGAGCGCCACCACCAGCAAGCGGATCCATCCCGCGGTGCTCATCGAGAGCCTTCATGGTGAGCCTGTCGAACCATGAAGGCTCTTGCTCCACAGGCGCCGTTGGCCGCTTCATGGTTCGACAAGCTCACCATGAAGAGATCGAGGATGCTCATTGGGCGGCGCTCATCAGCGGTTCGGCCGATGGCACCGTGGCCGGCACCTGTTGACCCAGTGCCCGCAGCGACTCGGGCCGCAGGTACGACCACAGCCGCGCGCTGACGGCGCCGAAGCGCGCATCTTCGGCCAGGGTGGAGTCGCGGTCGCGGCTCCAGCCGGTCTCGACGACGGCGATGAAACGGCCGGGCCGCGCGCTCATGACGCCGATGCGGTCCGACAGCAGGTTCGCCTCGTCCAGCGCATGCGTGATCAGCAGCACGGTGGCGCCGGTTTCACGCCACAAGCGCAGCAGCTCATCGCCCATCAGCAGGCGTGTCTGCTGATCGAGCGCACCGAACGGCTCGTCGAGCAGGATCAGGCGTGGCTGCATCACGAGCGTGCGCGCGATGCACACGCGCTGGCGCATGCCGCCGGAGAGCTGCGCCGGATAGGCCCCGGTAAAGGCTTGCAAGCCCATGAAGCCCAGCGCGTAGTCGACGCGGCGGCGGATCTCGGCCGGATCGGTGCCGCGCCGGCGCAGGCCGAAGGCGACGTTGTCCCAGACCGTGAGCCACGGGAAGGACGCGTCCTCCTGGAACACCACGCCGATGCCATCGGGTACCTTGTCGCCCAGCGCCTTGCCTTCGAAGAAGGCCTGCCCCGCCGAAGGAGGCGCCAGGCCGCTCAGCACATCCAGCAGCGTGGACTTGCCGCAGCCGGACGGGCCCACGACGCTGAAGAACTCGCCGCGCTGCAGTTCCAGGTCGAGCGGTCCCAGTGCGTGGACCGGCGGCTGCCCGGCGCGCGCCGGGTAGACCTGGGTCACGCCGGCCAGGGCCGCATGCACGGACTCGCGATCGTTGGTCATTACCGTGGCTCGCCCTAGCGCATGGCCTTGAGGTCGGGGGGCACGAAGCGGGCGTCGACGGCAGTCTTCCAGTCGACCGGCAGCTCCAGCGCACCCACCGAGGCCAGTGCCTCCGACATGTTGTTCATGCCCTCGAAGTCGAGCCGGCCGGGGTTCCACCAGGTCGGCGTCTGCGCCTTGGCGTTGGCCATGGCCGATGTCGCGATGTCGAGCGGCATGTTGTAGGCGTTGGCGAGGATCTTCGCGGCCTCCTCAGGGTTGGCATAGAGGAACTCCACGCCGCGCCGGCGTGCCTTGATCAGCGCTGCCAGCTCCTTGCCGCGCTTCTCGATGGTCTCGATGGTGGCGACGCCCACGGTCTGCGTGTAGCGCGGCACGTCCTTGCCGAACCAGGGCAGGGCCTTGTACTTCGCGCCCTCCTTCATCTTGGTCGAGAAGATCGGCTCGGGGATGATGGCGACGTCGACCTTGTTGTGCTCCAGCGCCGTGATGCCGGCGCCGATGTCGCCGGCGGCGATCAGCTTGGCGTCCGATGCCTTCAGTCCGTGCGATTTCAGCGCGACAATCACGCCGCTTTCCGACACCGACTTCGGTCGGCTGTAGGCGAAGCGCTTGCCCTTCAGGTCGTCGGGCTTATCGATCTTCTCGCCGTCGCGCGTGATGTAGATGCCGCTGGAGCCGTCGGTACCGGCGTTGATGATCCTGATCGGAAAGCCTTCCTTGATCGCCGCCAGCGCCGCCGGCAGCGCCACCTCGGCATAGAGCGTTTCGCCGGCCATCAGGTTGCGCACGCTGGTGCCGCCGCCCTTGGACGACAGGATGCCGCTCAGCTCGACGCCTTCTTCCTTGAAATAGCCCTTCGCCTGCGCGATCGCGTAGGGCACGCCGTACAGCAATGCCGACCAATGGGTGACCACGATCTCCGAGGCGGCGCGGCTGGGCGCCACGGCCAGCATCGAGGCCGCGCCTGCCAGCAGGGCCGTTCGCACGAACTTTCCGAGCCTGGAGCACTTCATGCTCTCATTCCTCCCAACTGGTTCATTGACAAGTCATGTTGTTATCATCTTATGATGACATGTACAACAATTGCTGATCGGCAAGGAAAATTGTCATGGCCAACTCCAAGCAAGCGTCGTTGCGCAGCGTTCTGTCGTCAGGCCAGTTCGTGCTCGCGCCGGGTGTGTTCGACATGATCACCGCGCGCATTGCCGACGCGATGGGCTTCCCCGCGCTCTACATGACCGGCTACGGCGTCACGGCCTCGTACCTGGGGCTGCCCGACGCGGGGCTTGCCACCTACACCGACATGGTCGACCGCGTGCGTACGATTTGCGAGGGCACCCGCACGCCGCTGATCGCTGACGCCGACACCGGCTATGGCGGCCTGGTGAACGTGCGCCACACCGTGCGCGGCTATGAGCGCGCCGGCGCCCAGGGCATCCAGATCGAGGATCAGGAGATGCCCAAGAAGTGCGGCCACACGCCGGGCCGGCGCGTGATCGCGGCCGAGGAGATGGTGCTGAAGATCAAGGTCGCCATCGACAGCCGCGACAGCGAGGACACGCTGATCATCGCCCGCACCGATGCGCGCACCACGCTGGGCCTCGATGAAGCGCTGCGCCGCGCCGAGGCCTATGCGCGCGCCGGCGCCGACGTGATCTTTGTCGAGTCTCCGGAAAGCGAGGACGAACTGGTGCGCATCGGCAAGGCCATCGACAAGCCGCTGCTGGCCAACATGGTGCAGTTCGGCCGCACGCCTGTCGTTGCGGCCGACCGTCTGAAGGCGATGGGTTTTTCGATCGCCATCTATCCCGGCCTGGCGCTGGCTGCGGTCGCCGAGGCAGCCCGGCGCACCTTCGTGCACCTCAAGGAGACGGGCTCCGGCCTCGGCATCGACGTGCCGCTCTACGAGAGCAAGGTCTCGGGCCAGAACCTGCACGAACTGATGGGCTTCCCCGACATCTGGGCGTTCGAGAAGCGCTGGCAGCTGCCGGCCCCGAAGGCGGCGGAGTAGGGCTGGAGCGAGCCAAGCGGGGGCGCTGACAAGCACCTCACCCTGAGGAGCGTCGCGGAGCGACGCGTCTCGAAGGGTGGGCGACCGCACGGTGTCCGTAGCCCTCCTTCGAGACGGCCGCTGCGCGGCCTCCTCAGGATGAGGTTGGTACGTGAGGATCGTTACGCAACAAAACCACCAGGCGAGAGGAAGCGATGGGCGGACAAACGCTGTTCGACAAGATCTGGGCGCAGCATGTCGTGGCCGATCTCGGCAACAACACCGCGCTGCTGCATATCGACCGGCATATCATGCACGACCTCGGCGGCCCGCGCGGCCTCGCCGAGGTCCTCGCCAAGGGCTATCGCGTGCGCAATCCCGAGCTGGTGTTCGCCACGCCCGATCATGCCGTGTCGAGCGCGCCGGACCGCACCGCGGACACCAACCCCACGGGTGGCAAATTCCTGCGTGACCTGCGCCGGTATGCGGCGCAGACCGGCATCCGTCTGTTCGATCTCGGCCAGGAAGGCCAGGGCATCGTGCATGTCGTGGGACCCGAGATGGGCATCAGCCTGCCGGGTGCCACGATCGTGTGTGGCGACTCGCACACCTGCACGCATGGCGGGCTGGGCGCCCTGGCGTTCGGCATCGGCTCGTCCGAGCTGGTGCATGTGCTGGCGACGCAGACCCTGGTGCAGCGCAGGCCCCGGCGCATGCGCGTCCGCTTCGAGGGGGTGCCCCAAATCGGGGTCACGCCCAAAGACATGATCCTGTTCCTGATCGGCCGTATCGGCGCGGCGGCGGGCACTGGTTATGCCGTCGAGTATGCGGGATCGGCGATCCGCGCACTGCCTCTGGAAGGCCGTCTGACCATCTGCAATCTCTCGATCGAGCTCGGCGCCAAGATGGGCATGGTCTCGCCCGACGATACGACCTTCGCCTATCTGCATGGCCGGCCCTTCGCGCCGCGCGATGCGATGTGGGATCGTGCCGTCGCCTTCTGGCGCACGCTGCCCAGCGATGCCGACGCAAGCTTTGACGTCGAGCACGAGATCGACGCTAGCGCCATTGCACCGCAGATCACCTGGGGCACTAGTCCGCAGGATGTGATCGCGATCGGCGACCGGATTCCGGATCCCGACAAGGCCGCCGATCCCGACCGGCGCAAGGCGATGGTCGCGGCGCTCCACTACATGGGCCTGCGGCCGGGCGAGGCCATCGAAGGCACCAAGGTCGACTGGGTGTTCATCGGCTCCTGCACCAACTCGCGCCTGTCGGACCTGCGCGCTGCCGCGGCTGTCGCCAAGGGTCGCAAGGTCGCATCGGGCGTGAACGCCTGGGTGGTGCCGGGCTCGGAGATCGTGCGCCGCGATGCCGAGCGCGAGGGGCTGCATGAGATCTTCCGTGCCGCCGGCTTCGAATGGCGCCAGCCCGGCTGCTCGATGTGCGTCGCCGCCAACGGCGAGCAGGTGCCGCCCAAGTCGCGCTCGGTGTCGACGTCGAACCGCAACTTCGTCGGCCGCCAGGGGCCGCTGGCGCGCACCCACCTCGCCAGCCCGGCAATGGCGGTGGCCGCCGCCGTCACCGGTACCATCGCCGATGTGCGTAAGCTGGGAGCGTGAGATGGACAAGTTCACCACGCTGACGGCGCCGGCCGCCGTTCTGCTGCGGCAGAACATCGACACCGACATCATCGTGCGCATCGAGCGGCTGATCACGCTTGGCCGCACCGAACTCGGACCATATTGCTTCGAGGCGCTGCGCTATCGCGAGGATGGCAGCGACGATCCGGCGTTCTTCCTCAACGACCCCGCCTGCAAAGGCGCGCGCATCCTGTTGGCGGGTCGCAACTTCGGCTGCGGCAGCTCGCGCGAGGGTGCGGTGTGGGCGCTGATGTGCGTCGGCATCCGCTGCGTGATCGCGCCAAGCTTCGGCGACATCTTCTTCAACAACTGCTTCCAGAACGGCGTGCTGCCGATCGTGCTGGACGTCGACAAGGTCGAGGCGTTGGCCGCCGTCGTCGGGCGCGATCCGCAGGCGCAGCAGCTGACCGTCAATCTCGAGCGGCAGGAGGTACGTGCTGGTGCGATGGCGATCAGCTTCGATGTCGATCCGGGTCGGCGTGAAGCATTGCTCCAAGGCCTCGACGAGATCGGCGTCACGCTGCAGCGCGAGCCGGATATCGCCGCCTTCCAGGCCCGCGACCGCGCGCAGCGGCCGTGGATCTATTTCTAGATCCTCCCCACCCAGTGGGGAGGTGCCCCGAAGGGGCGGAGGGGAGCCGACGAGGTCTTGGTAACTAAGACCACGTGGGCTCCCCCTCCGGCCTTCGGCCACCTCCCCCACGGGTGTGGGGGAGGGTTCAGGGATCGGCAGCCGTCGGTGCCAGCATTGCGGTGCGGTCGGTCTTCGGCTCGGACCGCGGTGCGTAGCGGGCGAGCCGATAGGGCTCGCCGCTGCACTCGGCCAACAGACGCGCCGTGGCCTCCTCGATGCGGTCTTCCAGCGCGCGCATGAACGCATCTTTGTCGGCCGAAGGCGCCAGCGGCGGCAGGAACTCGATCGCCGCCTTGCCCGGCGTCTTCCAGAAGCTCCAGCGCTCCCACAGACGGCCGACGCACGTGGCAACGGGCGTAACCGGCAAATTGAGATCGCGCGACATGTAGTAGATGCCGGTGCGATAGCGCTCCTTCTCGCCGATCGGCATGAGATGCCCCTCGGGATAGATCGTGAGCACGCGGCGCGCATCGATGGCGCGGCGGGCGAAGGTCGCGAGGTTGCGCCGTTCGCGTTCGCCGCCGCAGGTGTCGACGCGGATCATATCCAGCCGATAGAGGATCGCGCCGATCAGCGGCCAGGAGAACAGTTCCTTCATGGCCACGAAGGCGATGCCCGGGATCAGCGACGCCATGATCGTACCGTCGCATTCGCTCTGGTGCTTGCTGGCGATCAGTGCCGGCCCGTCGACGGGGATGTGTTCGCGACCGCGCACCTCGACGGCCATGCCGCCGATGACGCGCATCGCCCACACCGTAAGCCGCGCCCAATTGTGCAGGATCCAGCGCAGCGGACGCGGCGAGGGAATGGGCACGACAATCAACGCCACGAGGACGGTGAGCGCCGTGCTGGTCCAGTAAAACAGGTTGAACGCCAATGATCGGAGGCGGGCCATGGGGTCCTTCAAGGCTGCGGCAGCCGTACCGACTGTGCGTGCGCCGATACGTCCCGTCGAGCCGGGTTGTTGTCAGTCTCAAATTAGTGAGTAATTGCTCATCATACAAGATGACGCATGAGTCATATTTTTTATGAGATGGAAATTGTTCAATTACAATGGCTTGAGACGAGACAACGCGATGAACTGCGCCGGTGTAAGGTCCTCTGCCCGCGCCGTGCCCGGAATACCGCAGGTGGCCAGGACCGCCTCGGGTTGAGGAAAAGCAGCCCGCAGGCTGGTGCGCAGCATCTTGCGGCGTTGGCCGAAGGCAGCTCCTGTCACCGCCTCCAGGGCGTGGAGGTCGACGGCTTCGCTTGTCGGCGCGTGGGGCACGAGGCGGACCACGGTCGATACGACCTTGGGGGGCGGCACGAAGGCGGTCGGTGCGATGTCGAACAACCGTGAGGCGCTGCACACGACCTGGGTGAGGACGGACAACCGGCCATAGTCCTTGGTGCGCGGACTGGCGACGAGCCGGTCGACGACCTCCTTCTGGAACATCAGGGTCATCGACTCGAGTGTCGGCGCGACATGCAGCCAGCGCGTCAGCAACGCGGTCGAGATATTGTAGGGCAGGTTGGCCACGATGCGACGGGGCGCCGGGCCCAGCGTGGCGATGTCGATGGCGAGCGCGTCGGCCTCGATCACGTGCATGCGGCCGGGAAAAACGGCGGCCAGCTCGCCGATCGCGGCGACCGCGCGCGGATCGCGCTCGACGCACACCACGTGCCGTGCGCCCTGACGCAGCAGCGACCGCGTGAGGCCGCCAGGCCCGGGGCCGATTTCGATCGTGGTGCCCGTTGACACATCGCCTGCGGCGCGTGCGATGCGGTCGGTGAGATTGAGGTCGAGCAGGAAGTGCTGGCCCAGCGATTTACGTGCCGCCAGCTCGTGCCGCGCGATCACCTCGCGCAGCGGGGGCAGGTTGGTCATGTTTTGCGACCGCGGGCGTCCGCATCGGCGCGAAGCGCCGACGGCCTTGAGCGTCGCCCTTCGCTTTCGCTACGGGCGCGTGCGGGCGTGGACGCCCGCGGTCCAAAAGAAGACGCTCTCACGCCGCGATCGCGCGGCGGGCGCGGCGGTGCGCCATCTCGGCCGCCATGTCGAGCGCAGCCAGCAGGCTGGTCGGGTCGGCGGTACCCGTGCCGGCGATATCCAGCGCCGTGCCATGGTCTGGCGAGGTGCGGATGAACGGCAGGCCCAGCGTGACGTTGACGCCGCCGGCGAAATCGATGGTCTTGATCGGGATCAGGGCCTGGTCGTGATACATGCACAGTGCCAGGTCGTAGCGGGCGCGGGCGGCTTCGTGAAACATGGTGTCCGGCGGCAGCGGGCCGACCGCATCGATGCCGGCGGCGCGCAACGCCGCCACGGCCGGCGCCACGATGCGCGCGTCCTCGTCGCCCATGGTGCCGGCTTCGCCGGCGTGCGGGTTGAGACCGGCAACGGCCAGACGCGGCGCCTCGAGGCCGAAATCGCGCTGCAGTGCGCCGGCGGCGATGCGGCCGGCATGCACAATGAGGTCGGTGCTCAGGATGTCGAGCGCCCGGCGCAACGCGACATGGATCGTCACCGGCACGACGCGCAAGGCGGAGCAGGCCAGCATCATCACGACGTCGGCTGGCCGATCGGGTGTGCCGCCCAGCGCCGCCAGGAACTCGGTGTGGCCGGGGTGGGGGAAGCCGGCCTCCTGCAGGGTCTTCTTCTGGATCGGATTGGTGACGACCGCGCTGGCACTGCCGTCGCTGGCCAGCCGCACCGCACGCTCGATGCTGGCGATGACGGCAGGGGCGTTGCGCACGTCGAGTTGACCCGGCCGGTCGGGGACCGCCAGAGACTGCGGCAACACCGGCAGGGCGCGCCGGAACACGCTTGTGGCGTCGGCGGGCGTCGCGATCTCGACGATGTCGACGGCCAGCGCAAGACGCTGCGCCAGGCGGCGCAGCCGCGCCGGATCGTCGACAGCGAAGAAAGGCACTGCGGCAGGCGCAGCGCACCGCGCCTGCCAGGTTTTCAGCGTCAGTTCGCCGCCGATGCCGGCCGGCTCACCCATGGTGACGGCGACCGGCGCAAGGGTCGCCGCAGGGCTCATAGGCGGCAGTCTTTCCGGATATCGATGATGGCGTTGCGGCGGACGTCGCGCATGTAGCGCCGCGCGGCAGCTTCCAGCTTGGTCATCATGATGTTGCGCTCGATGGCATCGCGGCTGGGCAGGCCGCCGTCGCCCTCGCGCGAGCATACGGCGACGACCTGCATGGTGCTGCCGGCATGATAGGGGCCCAAGCCCTGGCCGATGCCGGCATTGCGCGCGGCCTCGCCGATCGCCGGGGGCAGGGCGCTGGGCGAGACGCCCTCGGAGTCGGAAGACGTGCAGCCCTTGGTGCGATCGCACTGGCGCCGCAGATCGGTGCAGGACTTGGACTGGCTGATGATGCCTTGCGCGACGCCCTTCTGGCGTTCGACTTCGTCCGGCGACGAATTGGGCGGCAGCGGCAGCAGCAGCTGGATCATGTTGAAGCGCACGTCGTTGGCGTTGCTGGTGTTGCCGGCGCGGCCGTAGGCCCGTTGCCCGAGCAACTTCAGGATGTGCCAGCCGGCCTGCGTGCGGACCGGTTCGGAGACCTGGTTGACCGACAGGCGGGCGATGGCGGCATCGAGCGCCGGATCGAGGGTGCCCGGCAACACCCAGCCGAGGTCACCGCCGTTGGCAGCCGAGGCACCGCTGGAGAATTGCTGGACCATCGCCGGGAAGGGCGCGCCACCACGCAGCTGATCCTGGATGCGCCGTGCCGTGCGCAGCGCCTCGTCGGCCTGATCAGGCTTGTCGACCGCGATGAAGATCTCCGCCACCCGGTTCTCGGACTTGCCGACGTTGACCCTGAGCTGGCGCAGCGACTCGTCGATCTCGGGCGCGCTCACGTTGACGCCGGCGCGGACCTTGCGCAGGACCACCTTGCTCCAGGCAATCTGGGCGCGAAACGAGTCGGTCAGCACCGTGAGCGGAATGCCGGCCCGGGCGAGAGATGCCTGGGCACCGCCTGGCGGCATGCCATTGTCCTGCTCGAGACGTTGCAAGCGCTCGTCGATCTCACTTTGCGCGACGCTGATGCCGTTGCGTCGCGCGTCGTCGAGCTGCAGGCGTTCGTCGATCATCTGGCGCAGGACCTGGCGCGCGATGCGGTCTCGGTTGTCGGCCGAATCGGCCACGCGGCCCACCAGCAGGGAGAATTTCACGCGCTGGCTGAGCTCGAACGCCGTGATCGGCAGGTCGTTGACCATGGCTGCAACGCAATGGCCCTGCGCCCACGTCGGCGGCGCCATGACGCAAGAGGCGCCGACGGCGGCGAGGAGTGCTGCAAGTATGCTGGGCAGGGAGAATCGACGCACGATCAGGTTCCGGTCATTGTTATAGAAATAGCCACTCATTATAGCTTCTGGCCGCTAGGGCACGCAAATGGCGGACAGATCATGGCTTATTCGGGGTGTCGCGAGCACTTTTCTTCACCTGGTACGCATGCCAAGGTGGGGCATTCGTGCAAGTTGCAGTGATGAGGGGATGTCATGAGGATTGTGTTCGCCGAACCCGCCAAGACGCCGGCCGGTTGTGTCGCGGTTTTCGCGATCCCGGAGCGGTCGCTGCTGGGGTACGGCGCGGCGCTGGACAAAGCGACGC
>Ga0187894_10000429_pt1 | contig 56444 bp, 73 predicted proteins | sample GBC1701081metaG_FD_136650 | JGI IMG/M metagenome (GOLD analysis project Ga0187894, IMG submission 136650) | White microbial mat communities from a lava cave in the Kipuka Kanohina Cave System on the Island of Hawaii, USA - GBC170108-1 metaG ...
GGCGCCCGCGAGGTTGGCGCCCGCGAGGTAGGCGCCCGCGAGGTAGGCGTTCGCGAGGTAGGCGTTCGCGAGGTAGGCGCGCGCGAGGTCGGCATGCGTGAGGTTGGCGTTCGCGAGGTTGGCGTTCGCGAGGTAGGCGTTCGCGAGGTAGGCGTTCGCGAGGTAGGCGTTCGCTTTGATCGCGAGCTTCACCGCCGCGCCCAGGCGCAGCTCATCGGTAGAAAGCCCCGCATCAACTTCCGCGCTGAACAGCACGGCGTGGGTGTAGCAATGCTTGATCTGAACTTGCATCGGTCCCTCCTTTTTCACGCCCCTAAGCTCGCCGCGATCGGTCTTGGACGTCGTAGTCATCTGAGTTCTCCCTTCGTGATATCGGAGGAACCACCTCGGCCCTCCTGACTCCTCGAGCCCGAGACCGGCTGCCGCCGATCGTCGGGCTCGAGGGAACGCGGTCAGTCGTTACCTTTGGGTCGTAGCAATTCGGATGTTTGTGATGTGCGCACGGCGCTGTACCATGCGACCAACACGCCGATCAGCCTCGATTGTCTCTGTCGGGGGTTGACTGTGCCACTCGCCATCGTAACCATAGGCGTTGAGGCTGGGGTCGTTGCTGTGCCGCGCATAGACAACCTCGTCGCCGGTCGGCGCAGGATAGCGATTTAAAAGGACCGAATCGTCTCCGACCATATCACTGTCCGCCTCACGGCGGCGCATCGCGCGGTCCGAGTAGTAATTGATCTGATATGCCATCTGTCTCTCCCTTCGTGAGGATATGATCAACGCCGCTTACGACGGCGCTGACCGGTCGTGATTAGAACGCGTACGATTTCTCGAGATGAAACTTTACGAGCACCCGCGTCGAACGCAGCGTTGCGTCGCGCGGTCGTCGTGAGGTCGTAGTGATCGCGATGGAACCAGCACCGCTTAATTTTAAGCTGATCAGCGAACGTGTGAAGCTCATCACGGGTATCCGCGATCAGGTGTGTTCCATCGGTGTAGATCATCGCGCGGCTCGCCACGCGCGGATGAACGGAAGCAGTTCCGAAACTTCACGACCTTCCAGTTCGCTGTCGTACGTTCCGAGATCTGCCGCGTTCTGTTCGTCAGACTGATCGCGAGGATCGTGCCCGTTTTCGACGGCGTTGTCGAGCGCGGTAAACACGAGGTTTTGAAGTGACATTCGGTTCTCCCTTCGTGACGGTCCGGCCGGCGTCCGACCGGACATACTTAATATACCCGAGGGAAATCCGCCGGTAAATCCGGGATTTTCAACGAAGTTTCAATCACTTACTGCCCATCTTCAGGGCCGCGACGAACCGAACCGGGCTAACCGCGCCCGTATCCCCACCGCACGCGCGTATCGCTATATCCTCGTGGGTATAACGCTTTTCCAGCACGGCGCGCGCGTCGCGCGGCCGCAGCAGCCCGTACCAACGCTCGACGCGCAGCGCGAGGAACGCGGTGCCGCCGTATCGATCCCACGCTTCAAGGAACAACACCTGCTGATCCGTCAACGATCGGATCACGACGCGCGACGTACGACGCTTCGGCCACGCCGGCAGGTACTTCGCTTCGATCCAGCCGGCGTGGCCGCCGTACACGACATACGCGATGTCGGGTAGTCCGGCCGCCGTGAGGTCCTCGATCCGTCGCGTGAACGCGTAGCCCCTCAGCGCTTCGCGCATCTCGTCACGGAACCTCTTCTCGCTCACGAGAAGTTGAACCGGTAGTAGCCGGGCGGCTTCTCAAGGTGGGCACGCGTTTTCGGGCGCCGTCGGTTCGGCTTACCGGTCGGACGATACGCGGCGCGACGCTGGCAGACCACGGCGCAATACCGCTTATCCGATCGACCACCGATGAGTTCCGTGCCGCAGCGTTCGCAGCATCGACGGATCACAACGCGACCTCCCCGTCGCACTTCGCTTTCCAGCGCGCGTCGGCCGCGCGGGCGACCGCGCCGCAGGTCTGGCAGACGGCCACGCCGCGATCGTCGCGCGTCCAGACGTGACCGAGTGGTTCCGTCGCCGCGACGAACCCGCGCCCGATCTGGTTGCCCAACAGCTTGATCTTCTCCGCTCGGTTCAACATCAGTACCTCCATCGGTTCACTTACACTCGCCCCAGTGCGCACCGCGCTCCGCCTCGGCGATGATCGGTACGCGCAACGTGATCGCGGTCTCCATCAGTCGCTTTACCTCCTTCGCCGCCGCGTCGCCGGCCATCGTCTTCGGCACTGACCAGTCCAGCTCGTCGTGGACGGTGAGGAGCGGTGCGCCCAGTATACCGCAGCAGCCCGCGTCCCAGATATCCACCATCGCCTTCTTCATCAGGTCGGCCGACCCGAGCTGGAACAGGCGGTTCATCGCCGTGTACGTGTGAGCCCGAACCAGCACCTCCCCTGGGTACTCCTTTTCGGCGCGACCGCGTGGCAGGGCCGGCACGCGATCTTTCATCTTCTTCCGGCCGTTCGAGGCCGGTTCCCACAGGGGGAAGCGGGCGAACCGGCCGAGCACGGTCTTGATGTATCCGCGCTCGGCCGCGCGGCGCTGAGCGAGGTCGAAGGTCTCCTTCGTCCAGGGGCAGGCGGCTTCGTATTCCTTTACGAACGCCTCGGCCTCCGTGATCGAGCAGCCGAAGGTGACCGCGAGCTTCGGTGCCATCGCGCCATACTTCTTGGCGAAGTTGGTGTTCTTCACCTTCTTCCGCTTGATTTTGTCCTCAGGATCGACGTGCAGCAGCTCCGCGATGAACTTGTGATAGTCCGTCTTCGGATCGTTGACGTACTTCAGGCGGAACTCGCGCGCGCCGCGTCCGACCGCGTAGTGCGCTTCGAACCTCACCTCGATCTGGGAGTAGTCGTCGCGTTCCCACTCTTCATCTTCCTCGGGGATGAAAAGACTTCTGACGAGAGGACCCAGCCGCTCGTCCCTGGCCGGTATGTTCTGAAGGTTGGGGTTAGAGCTAGAGAACCTTCCGATCGTTCCACCATCGTCGGACTTGAGCTGGTGAAACTCGGTGTGGATGCGTCCGTTGACGTTGTGCTCAAATATGTAGGTATCAACGAAGGTCTCCTTGCACTTGTCGAGGGAGCGCGCGTCGAGCAGCAACTTCAGCACCGGAAACCGCGATGCCATCTCCTTCAACCACTCTTTCTTGATCGACCACTTGCGCGTCTTCTCGGTCATCGGAACCGGGATGTCCATCGCGGCGAGCGCCGCGCCGAACGAGTCGGGCGCGAACAGCTCGGCCTTCGGGCAGGCGGTCAGCCGTCGGAACTCGGCGTGAAGCGCGTCGCGCTCGGCGCCGAGTTCGGACGACACCTCCTCCGCGCGGCGCAGATCCACGCGGACGCCGCGCCGGCGCATCGCGAGAAGGATCGGGATCAGGCGCGACTCGAGATCGAACAGTTCCATCAGCTGCTGCTCGTGCAGCGCGGTCTCTTGCCGTTCGAGGACGCGCAGGGGTAGGTCCGCGTCACCCTCGCCGTACGCGCCCACGAGCTTGGCCGGCAGCCGCCATAGGTTCGTCTTTACCGCCTTATTCGTGGTGCCGAAGCCCCAGGCGATCGCCGCCGCCTTCAACAGGTCCTCGCGCTTCGACTCGCCGAGCCAGGTCCGCGCGAGCGCGTCGAGGTTGTACTCGAGCCGGTGTTCGTCCAGCAGCGGCTCGGCGACCTGAACGTCGCGGAACCGGCGTGCGTTCTTGAAGTGGATACCGACCTCCGCCATGAAGTCGAGGTCGTACAGCAGCCCGGCACCGACTACCTCACCGGAGAACTTCGCGGCCTCGGCCGTCAGCCAGCGCTCGACCATCCGGGCGTCGAGGTTCCCGCCGCCCTCGTGGCGAACCGGGTAGTACGCGCGCCGGCCGTCATCGGTGCCGATCGCGTACCCCACGATGAACGCGCCGCGCCGAACGCCTGGCCCGAGAACGTCCAGTCCGACGTCCTTGGTCTCTACGTCGATCGCGAGACGTTTCACACCCTCGAGGTTCATGAAACCGCTCGGCGGTTTCCAGTCGCTCTCCGGTTGGAACAGCGGCAGTTGGGTCCGATCGGTCGGCTTCAACGTGCGGGTCACAGCAGCCGTATCCCCTCATACCGAAGCCAGGTTCGACTCGGCAGGCGTTCCCACAGCGCGCGGGCGGCCGCGTCGTGAGCGTACGGCACGCTGAACACGATCCGGGTGCACGCGGTGTTCATCAGCATCTTGACGCAGTGAACGCAGGGCGAGTGGGTAACGAAGCACGTGTGGATGCGCGCCGGGTCCGGGCAGCGGATCAGCGCGTTCTGCTCGGCGTGAATCGCCTCGCACTTCTCCAAGCCCTCCCCGGACGGATACGCCGCGCCGACGCAGGGCGTATCGACGCAGTGAGGCTGACCGGCGGCGGGTCCGTTGTACCCGGAACTGAGCTGGTATCCGTGATGATCGAACAGGACGCAACCCACCTTCCGTCGCCGGCACGTGCCCATGTCCGCCCAGCTATACGCGAGACGCAGGCCGAGAAGATCGCGATCGCGGTTCATTGCAGCACCGCCGGCCGGCGCAGCTCCATCAGCCAACGCGGGTAGGTGGGCCCAACGTCGTTGGCGTTCGCCCAGAGCTGCTGGAGAAGATCAGCGTCATCGCTGAACCAGTCGAGGTCGAGCGGCGCGTATCCCGGGTGAAGCGCTTCTTCGGACTTCACGCACACCCGGGACAACGCCGCGTTCTTCTCGTAGAGGTGCTGGCTGCCGGCGGTCAGGTACAGGTTGCCGAGATCGATGTCCTTGATCCAGGGTCGAAGGCGCAGCGCCAAGAAAGCGCTGATCATCGAGAAGCTGTGAACGTCGTACGGCCAGCCGAGCCACGCGTCCGACGATCGCATGGTCGCGAGGCAGTGAAGCCGGCCGTTCCGGATCATCCACTGCAGCGCGACCGTGCAGGGTACGTCCACCGACTTCAATGGGCGCGGTCGCCAGATCGTCAGTACCGCCTGACGCGAGTAGGGATCGTCCATCAACGATCGCCAGACGTACGGCAGCTGGTCGATCACCGGCGGACCATAGGCTCCGGAAAGCGTAACGAGATCGTCGCTGAACTTCGCGTAGCTCGGCGCGTACTTCTTCAGCGGCTCGAGCCGGTTGTCGCCGGACAAGATCCACGCGGCCTCGGCGCAGGCAAAGTTCCGGCTGAGCGTGCGCTGGTGAACCGTGATGAACGGTTGGTTCATCGGCACGATCGTCCGATACGCGAACAGCTCGCGGGTCGCCAGCCCACGCGGACTGACGACGTTGCCGGTCTCGAGTAGGTCCTCCAGCAGCTTCGTCCAGACGTAGTTCACGTCGAGCGTCATGTGCGTCACGCGATCGCCTCCCGTATTATCTTTGCGTATTCCATCGGGTCGTGATGGAACCGCCGGTGAAACTGAGGGTGCGGCAGATGAACCGTGTTCTGACCGCGCCCGCCGTACGCGTCCAGCGCCACGCGACCCATCACGATGACCTTTCGCCACTTCCGCGTGAAGAGGATACGGCGCATCCGATCGTCGGCTTCCTTCGTGAAGGACGGTCGCGCGTTCGTCCAGATGCCGAGCGTCTCGTCGAAGTCGAGTAGCTGAAGCGCGGCGTTCACGTACGTCACGGCCGACAACTGATCGTTCCAGACGAACGGCCAGGTCGGCTGACCGGGCTTCACCTGCGGCGATACCTGCTCGCCGACGAACAACAGCTCCTGATCGGTTCCGGTTCGCGGCCGTCCGTTGATGTTCTGCGTCGTGTAGTTTAGGCAGTGCTCGAACTGCTTGTCGCGTACGTAGGCCAGCTGACCAATGATCCGGTCAGCCGCTCGTTTGATACCGCCGCTCACCTGCGAGTACGAGGGACTGGTGTAGTCGTATACGAACGTGTCGTCACGAAGGTTAAAATGGTTCTTTCGCGTCAGCGTTCCAAGATATCCCGGGACCTGACCCGCGAACCGGTTACCGTGAGTAACTTCGTGATAGAGCTGGATCACCTTTGAGATGCTACGGAACTTTTCGGTGCCCGCCGCCCAGCGGTCAGCGTGAACCTTCAGCTGAGCGTTGACGTCAGAAGGGACGCAGAGAACGTACAGCGCGCCGTGCTTGCGCAGGACGCGATCGATCGATCGAGCACCGAGGTCGTACGCCGGACCACCGCGAAACACCAGCCCATAGATCAACTCGCTGAGCCAGTGCCGGTCAAGCACGACGAGGTGGTGATCGGCAAGCTTGCACGCGAGGTTCAGCGCGCCGAGGTGCCAGCGCCAGATGTCGCGCCGAACGGTCGAGTGAAGATAGCGCGCGCCGTACTTCTCTCGGAAGTAGTTGGCGAGCGTCGTCTTGCCGGACGCGTCCGCGCCCTCCAGGACGATGATGCCGCGCGGCGGTGCCATCAGTCGGTTCCTTCCCAGCCGGCGGCGCGCAGCGCCTTGCGGTGGTTCGGTGCCAGCCAGCCGGCCGGCTTCACCACGTCGAGCGAGTGGCCGCGCTTCGATCGCGGATCGGCCGCCGAGATCGCGCGTTCCTTCAGCATGTTCTTGTACTGAACCTCGCGCCAGATGGCGTCGAACGGCAATCCCATCAAGTGCGCGGTTCCCAAGGCGACGTAGACCAGATCGGCGAGCGCGTCTGCCATGTTCGGTATGCTGCCGGTGTCGATCGCCTGAACGAACTCGTCCAGCTCCTCCTGCATGAACTTGATGCGGAACGCCAGCACGTCCGCCTCGGGCAAGTTCACCTTGACCGAGGGGTAGTAGTCCAGACCGAACTTCACGTGAAACTCGGCCACGTCGCCGAACATGTCCGGCGCGTCGGGGTTGTTCAGGTAACCCATGATCCTAGCTCCTCATCACCAGTGATAGTGCGTTACAGACCTCGTCCTCGGTCATCATCACGCGCTCGAGCTGCTGCGCCTGCGACTGCGCCAGCCCGTCAAGGTTGGCGTCACTCATCATCTCTACCTTACGCGCGTCCGCCGCCGCGATGTACGCTGGACCCAGCACCGCCGCCTCGTCCGGGTGGGCGGACAGGACGCAGCCGGCGTCCGCCGCCATGAGATACCGGACGCGCCACCAGCCTGAACCGGGGTGCGTGTGCGCGGGCGACAGGACGCCGCGCACCTTCGCGTACTCGTTCATCAGCTCCGGTTCCGTGACGCGCGTCTCCGCCGCCCGCTCGCCGGACTTCCCGGCCCCTCCCCTGCCCCGGCCAGCGTTGCCAAAGAACTTGACCGGCCAGGTCAACCTGACAGGGGGAGGCTTGAGGAGGAGCGACGCCTGTACCCAGGCGCGCTCGCGTGACGGAGGATCGGCCGGCATGGGGTATCGCGGCGTGAAGACGGTCGGATCGACTCCCCACGCGGTCGCCGGCACGCCGAGCTTGGTCATGTCACCGCCACGGAACACCGGGAAGATCGCCGGCCAGGGCCACGTCTTCTCGGTAGCGAGATGCTTCAGGCCGTCAAATAGTTCGGTATCCGTTTCGGAAACGTCGTCGAGACCGGACCGTTGAAACAATCTGAACGCACGTCGACGGTCACGCGCGCATGACTGGATACCGGGTAAGACGGCCCGGGTCTGCCAGTCGTCGAACGCGAGGATGGCGTCCGGACGCTTCAGCAACGTCCACAGCGCGCCGTAGAAGTGCTTGCTGACGATGGCGTTCGGCTTGTTGAGGATAACGAAGCAACGGTGATACGCAGACACGTCCTCGCCGGGCGCGACCGGTCGCCAGTCTACCGCGTATCCCATCTTCTCCAGCGCCACCTTCCAACCGGTCGCGGCGGTAAGGATCTTGAGTTGGGTGTGCGGGCTGCCGACCTGGATCGGGGTGCAGCCGGTAAGAAGGATCGTGTTCGCGCCGATCATCCGGTTCGTTGGCGTCGCGGCGCGCGGTGCGGCCGCCGCGCGCGGTGCGGCCGCCGACTTATCCGCGTTCCACGGCTTCAGATCGGGATAGCGACCATCATCGACTAGCTTGCGGTAGTTGTAGTAGATGTCACTGATCTTTGTCGTGCGACCCTCGTAGTTCTGGTGAACGAGCGCGAGGATCTGACTCGGCGAGTTCCAGCCGTGCAGCAGCAGCCGCTTGATGTACCGACCGGAACCCTCACCGGGCGCGGGTGGCGCGTCGCTGGCCGTGATCAGCTCGCCGCTCGACGCGACGACGCGCGGCGCTCGCGCGACGGGTGCCGGCGCGGGCGCGTCGCGTACGACCGCCGGTCCGAACTCGTCGAGCGGATCACGCGGACGGGTCAGGTCCGGTCCGAACTCGTCGAGCGAAGCTGGCGGTGACGATCGTATCTTCTTCGGTCCGTACTCATCGTCGATCAGTTCATCGTGAACGATCAGTAGTTTCGGTGCGCTCATGACTCGTTCTCCCTTCATCGGTCGCGGACTCACGTACTCCTTGGTCAGATCGATCGTCGGCCGGTCCAGTTCGCGCAGGTCGAGGCGCGTCACCGTGGTCTCCGCGCCGATCGGATCGAGCATCGTCGCGGCAGCGGCGCGCGCGAGCCACGCGCCGACCGGCGGCATCACCGCGCGAGCGAGAAGCGATGCCCGTCCGCCGGCCGGTCCGTCGAGCTGGAACTCCTGCGGATACCCGCACAGCGCCTTCGACTCGTTGTCGCCGATCTTCCGTCCATCGTCAGGATGGTAGAACTTGTCGCCGGTGAACGCGCCCATGAGACCGTTCGCATCCAACCGCCGGTCCTGAAACGAGGGACGCCCGCGCATCTTCCCGTCGGTGTCGCGTTCTTTATCCGGGTTGAGACGGTCGAACACGGTGGATAGGCGCTCGCCGGGACCAGCGAGCCGGGACAGTTCTACCAGGTCCGCGCGGGTCGCGGATGCGACGCCGGGCGTCTTGGCCTCGCGCAGCGCTTCGCCCACGGTCGTCGGCGGTGCCCAGTTGAGCTGGTACCCGGACAGGCGCGAAGCGCGATGCCCGACGAGAAAGAACCGCTTCCGCTCCTGCGGCACGCCATGCCACTTCGCGTTGATGAATAGGTGCGTGACCGAGTATCCGAGCGACCGACCGCGCCAGGTAAGTTCGTCGATCAACGGGCGGCCGGTTCCGTACGCCTGCGTCACCGACTCGATCGCCCACACCGATGGCTGGATGTTCTCCACCAGCTCGAAGCAGTCAAGCCAGCAGCCGAGCCGAGCGTCTTCCTTCCAGGCGTCGCGTCCGCGCGTCATCGCGATCCCCATCGTAGAGAATATCGCGCAGGGCGGGTTGCAATACAAGAAGTCGACCTTGTCGCGGTAATCGTCTACCGGCCACTTCGCCTTCGGATAGAAGATCGGAAGATCCGGCCAGTTCAACCGCGCGGTTGACACGCCATAATCGTTGCCCTCGAAGTGTGCGAGTACGTCGAAGTGTTGTTGGACGCCGGTGGTGAAACCGCCGGCGAAGATGTACGCGCCGAGCGCGGTCGGCTTACGCATCGCTACGCTCCAAACGCAGCACGACCCGCTGAGCGATGCCGCTCAGCGGGTCGTGCCGCCTGCGCTGAGGGAAGAACTACCCGGCGATCTTGATGTTGCCGTGCTTCACGTCGTACGACAGGTCGGCAGGGGTGATGCCGGCCTTCAGCGCCTCGGCAACCGTCATGCCCGACTTGTACTTGTCGTACCGCTTGCACGACTCGGTGCCCTTTCGCTTCGGGTTCTCCTTCACGAGAAGGGTGATCTTCGCGTTCGCGTCCCGGCGCGTGCGCCCGGTCTTCGGGGCCTTCGCCTTCGCGGCCTTGCCGTTCTTCTTGCCAGCCATGTCCTCTGCTCCTTCTTCCATCGTCGGCTCCGAAGTCTGCGCCTTCGGGTCCGAGTCTCGTTGCGTTTCGGTCGGCGGCGGGATGCCGTCGTCCGTGAGGTCCGTCTCCGTCAGCTCGACGTTTCCGAACCGATCCGTAAGAAGCCGGACGAACCGCTCGTGGCCGGTCTGCCGGTTCTCGAACTTCTGAACCGGCTTCTCCGCCAAGACGTTGTACAGCTTCAATACGAGGGCACCGGTCAGCGCGATCGATGAGATGTCCGCCGCCGACTCGACCGCGAACGCCATGCGGTTCGACGGCAGAGATGCCGCTACCGCTTTCGCCATCCGCTTGTCGACGGTACGGAGAACCTTTACGTCCTCCGCGTAACCGGTGTACGTTACTACAAATGCTGTCATGCTGTTCGTTCTCCCACGTAGTGCGGTCATCGACGATCGGGATTGGATATTGATCTGTCATCGAAGTACACCACGAAAAAGCGTTGTTTTGTTGGGGTTTTGACACGATCTTATTTTTTAAAAACTACAGCGCCGGGGCGTCGGCCAGGATCGTGATCGCCCGGTCGATGATGCCGGGGTCGAAGATGTGTCCGTCCTCATCCAGCGTCAATATCAAGTCCATCCTCAACGCTGCCCAATCGATCTGACCGGGCGTGATCGGGTCCGGATATCGTGTCGTCGCGAGAACCGGGATGCGGTGAAGCTTTGCCCAGACGATCTCGCGCGCCGTGGACTGACCGATGTAACCGTCCCCGACGACGAGCACGTGCGTCGCAGCGAGGATCTTCTGAAGGTGAACGAGATCCAGCATCGTCTTCTCGTATCCGTCCGCCTTCACGCCCGCGTCCGGTTCTCGATCGCGCGGCAAACAAGACAGACCGAAGACCGGGATGCCACATCGTCCCAGCTCGCGGTTCGCCACGATGAACTCGTTCTCGAAGCGAGCCGATCCGCACAACGTCACGATGATCTTAGGCATGAGATCCTCCAGGTTATATCCGATAGCCACGATGGTCCGACGGTTCGACGATCCAGAGGTTACGACGCGCCCGCGTCACACCCACGAAGTACAGCCGGTGTTCCGCGTCCGGGTTCATCTCCATCCCGCGCTCGACGCGACGCGTCAGGTCGGTCATGATCAGGACGTTCTCCGCCTCCATCCCCTTCGACCCATGGATGGTGTTGACCCGCAGGCGCGGCGTCCCGCGCAGCTTCTCGCCACGACGGCGCGCAGCGAGATAGTACTCACGCTTCAGCAGCGGGATGTCCGTCAGCACGTCGTGCCACAGCCCGGACCGGCCGCTCGTCACGTGGTCCTCGATCGCGCGGAGGTGATCCTCGTTTACCGACGACACGCCGTGAAGCGAGTACAGGTACCCCAGCTCCTCGCACAACTTCGCCACCTTCCACGCCTGCCAGCGCGTCCGCGCCAGGACCAGCCAGCTCCCCTGTTCCAGCGGCGCGTCCTCGAGATTCCGGATGAACTCGACTCGGCCAGGGGAGGGCGCGGCGAGCCATGACTTCGGAACGCGGCGCTCGAGCCGGTGGAGGATCTCGTTGGCGATCTGCCAGACGGCAGACGGTACGCGGTGCGACTGGGCGAGGATGGTCGGCGGCGCGGTCTTCGCGAGACTGATCAGGCGCTCGACTGACGCGCCGGACCACTCGTAGACGGACTGATCATCATCGCCGGCCACGAGGAGGTCGCAGGAGAAGGCGCGCGACACGCAGTCCCACTGAACGTTGGTGAGGTCCTGCGCCTCGTCGATGATCGCGTAGTCCACCGGCACGGCCATGCCGGCGGCGACGTATTCCTCGAGGAGATCGGTGTAGTCGGTGAGCGCCTGGTCCTCGCGGTACTCTTCGTACGCGTCGTGGAACCGCTTGACGCGGTGAAAGTCCACGTCCGCGCCGAGGTCCTGCCACGTCAGCTCGAGCCCGCGTCCGGTCGCCCGCGCGATCTGGTTGAACTGAAGCAGGTGATCGGCGTCCACGTCATCGGGCACGGGACCGTCTACCACTACGCGATCGTGGAGAAACGTTTCGCCGGTGATCTCGCCGATCTCGTCGAGGTGCGCCTTGGTCAAGATGTCGGACCGGCGCTTGCCGAGGCGGTTGAACGCGAGCGAGTGGACGGTCCGGAACCAGGGCCACTTCAGCGTCGAACGGACGCGGCCGGTGGCCTCGCGGATCGCCGCGTTCGTGAACGACACGAACGCGATGCGGTCCGACGATACGCCACCAGCGACCAGGTCGTCTACACGATCGACCAGGTTGCGCGTCTTGCCCGTGCCCGGTCCGCCGAGGAGGAGCGCGGTGGTCATGATTTCACCGGCCCTCCTAACGCCTCTTTCTCCAGCTGGGAGATCTCCCAGTTGATGTACCACATCGCCTTACGCAGGTCTTCGATCGGGCTCGTGTTCTTCTTGCCGTGGCGCGCGATGTACTTGACCGCGTTTCCCAGCGCGAAACCGAGCTGCCACGCCTCGATCACCTTGATCGCCTCGTATGGCGTGTCGCCGCCGTAGTGCGCGGGGTGGTGCACGGTCTCCGGCGGCGTCGGGCTGCGCGTTTGGCGGAGCTGGTTCTTGACCATCGCCTGATAGTCCGGTGCCGCGTCCGGGCGGAGACCCGACGCGACCTGTTCGGTGGTCAGCGCGACCGGCGGTTGCTGAAACGACGGCGCGGGCGTCCGCAGCTTCTCCCGTTCTTCCTGCGCCATCCGGTCGGCGGCCTCGATGATCGACTCGCCCGGGCGCTTGTCGATCGGGATCACGGAGTCCGTTACGATAGGCGCGGCGCGCGGCGCGTCGAACGTGAACGCTTCTTCCGGATACTCGTAATACTGCTGGCCCAAGTCCATCTTCTCGTTTCCCACGGACGGATCGGTGAACTTCGCCACTACCCGCCCGGTGTTGCTCGACGGCTTCACGTCAGCCGTCTTGCCCACGAGAAACCCTAACTGTTTTCCAACATATATCCCAACGGTCATACTCATTCTCCTACGCTGCTGCTGGTGGCGGTTCAACTGGCGGCTCCATCACCTGAAGCCGCTCGACGATCGCGTCAAAGACGTTCTCCATCCCGGGGATGCCGTTGACTGCGTTCAGCGTTCCCTTCAGGCGATCGACGAGCGGGATCGGTGCCAGCTTCGCGGCCTGCGCCCGGAGGATACCCGCGAAGTACTTCTCGTCGGGTACGTTCGTCGTATAGACGATCACGGGCGCGGTCTCGTCGTGATCGAACACGAGGAGCGCGAACAGCACCTCGGCCTGACGGTTGATCAACGTCATCCCGTTGAAGATGGTGTTGACGTTCTGCCCGATCTTTATCATCGCACGGTTCGTGTCCGCCGCGAGAAGACGGTCCTTGGTCTGCTGCGGTGTCATCGGCACGTTCGTTCTCCTATGCTTTACCGGGTTGTTCTAGCATCGCGATGCCTTGAAGCCGAGACGCCTGACCGCGTAACAACGCGATCAGCTGACCTCGGTTCGTGGTGTTCGCGATGAAGTTCACCTGCGCCACGTCGTACGACTGATACGGAAAGATGGCGAGAAAGATGCCGACCGGTTTTTCCTCGTTTTGCTTGTCGCCGTTCATCGCCACGTCCATCCGGACCATCGTGTTCTGGATGAAGTACGACGCCCGGTTGACCTCGACGGCCGGGATCTCCGTATCGTCCATGGCAAACGCGATCCCGTCGAGGTTGATCGCCCGGACGATCCCGTCTTCGAACTTGATCCGATCATCGCGCATCATCGCGTGCAGGCGATCGACGATCTCGAGGAACGTCCGTCGCGAAACCTTCAGCGTGTCGGTCATACCGGTTCTCCCTTCGGTACCGCGTAGTCTTCCGTCTGATAGGATATCTTCGGTACCGACCAGTAGTTGGTGTGCTTGCCCTTGAGCGCCTGCGCGTGGTGCTGACCCTTGATCCGCTTGAACCAGGCGTACATCCGCTTCTCTTCGAACTTGACGTGACGGCGCTTCAGGTATTCGAAGAAATCCACGGCGCGGAAGTAGGAGCGCTTATCGTCAGACCACGGCCGACCCATCATCAGCTCGTCCAGCGCCTTCGCCTGCGCGCGACCAGCGATGAACTCTGACAGGTAGAAGTACCACTGGCCCTCGGGCTTGATGTCCTCCGGGACCTGCTCGACCTCCACCGTCTCCAGCTTGGTCTTCACGATCTTGTCCCAGACGATCTTCTTGACCAGGTGCATCATGATGTTGGTTTCTTCGACCACGCGCTGCTGAACGGCGCGTGGATCGAGGAGCTGCGACGTCGACAGTTCGACGTTCTTCCCGTTGACCGACATGATCCAGGTCGGCGGGTCGGTCTCGTACTTCACCAGGTCACCGAACACCACGCCGGGATCATCCCCGCCCGGTGCTACACCGAACTTCCGCGTCAGGCAGAGCTGGCGGTTGCACACGCCGACGAGCGGTTGATCCGAGCACTTGTAGTTGTAGTCTTTCTTCGCCAACGACTTCGTGGTGTCTTGGATCTCCTTCGCGGACAGCGGCGGTACCATGAGACGCTGGTTCAGCTTCTCCAGCTCGGGCTTCCAGTTATCTTCGAACCGCTTCCGCGCGTAGACGCCGAGGCTGAACAGCGCCGAGTTCCGCGTACCCTGCGGGAACCCGCGCCGGGCGAGCGCCTGAAGGCACGGCGGTCCTTCTAACAGTTCATCGCCGCCCTCCGGCATCTTGAACTTTTTCAACTTCGCGACGCTGACCGCCTTCTCGTTCGCATAGGCGAGGAACTCATCGGTGGTCAGCGCCTCGCCGACCTTGTTCAACGCGTATCGTAGCGACTTGTCGCCCTCGTTCGTCGCGCCGTAGTACGGGACGTTGATCCAGTTCCCGAGGTCGCGCGGCGACGCTAACCGGGTCTGCTTCGGAAACACCTCGCAGCCCGAGTATCCGAGCACGACCGCCCACTCCATCAACCGTGTCCGCAACAGCTCAGCCGGGCAGGCCTCTATCGTGAACGCGTAGAGATGACAGCCCCCTGATTTGGTGCGGCACGGGATCAGGGGGAGGCCGAGGCGATGAACGTCGGCGGCGAGGCGCGGCAGGTCAAGATCGTACACGTCCACGTCGATCGCGCCGAACCGGCACACGTCACCGTCCATGATCGGGGTGATCCCGAGCCCGTAGGTACCGGCGAGGTGCTTCTCCCACAGCTCGACGAGGACCGGAAAGTGGCGCGTGATGCCGCGTCCGGAGACCTTCGGCGAACCATCCGATGGCTCGGTCGGCAGGATGTATTCGCCGTGAGCCCGGTCGCTGCCTCGGAACCGTTCGTAGAACCGGTGCGGGATGTCGTCTGTCATTCAGCGTCCCCGACGGAGGCGCGGCCGGGACTTACGTGTCCCGGCCGTCTCGGCCCTAGATGACGATCAGGGGATCACATCTCGGGCTGAGGACCATCGCTCTCACTACCGTCGCCGCTCTCGGCGGCGTCGACATCGTCCGACGACATCTGGTTGTACTGCGCGTTGAGCTTCCCGTCACGCCACGACGTATACATCTCGCGGCCGAGGAGATAGACCGGGTGGTTCGCCGGCAGCCGCGAGGCGATCGGCGTCTCGTTCAGCATCGAGGGCTGCCACGCGTAGTAGGTGCCCTTCTTTCCCTTGACGCTGACGGTCTTCATCCGCCAGCGGTGCGACCAGAGCGGATACGGGATCAACTGCCCGTTGTTGTTGTAGCGCAGACCGTTCAGCAGCGTGATCATCTGCTTGTACACCTTGATCTGCGAGCTGGCGTACGCGATCACGCCACGCGACGGCATCGGTTCGTCTTCGCTCTGATCGAGGAAGTGACCGAAGAGGTAGTACGTTTCGATCAGCTCCTTGTCGTCACCGGTCGGCAGCTTGCCGAAGCGGTGATCGTTCGGCCGCTTGCCCTCCTTCCAGAGCCGGTCCGCGCGGCGCTGGCAGTCGAGGACGACCGGATCGTCGGGCAGGTACAGACCCTCGAAGCCGCCGCCCTTGTCGCGCGGGGTGAACTTGGCGAAGTTATGCTCGCGGACCGCCGGGATGAAGACCACGCCTTCCTTCGAGTCCCAACGCTGCTGCGTCGCCACGTTGATGATCTGCCCGGCGACGGCACCCGGGATCAGGTTGTCCGCGATCGCCGGAGACAACGCCTGGAGGATGCGGTAAAACGGAACGACCTGTTCCTCGTTCCCCACGTTCTCCATACCGCCCGACGCGTCGGCCGCGTAGGCGGACGGATCGGTCAGGTTCGTCTCCTTTCGCTCCGTCACCGCGAAGCTCGGTTCCTTCGGCAACGTCGAGGCGGAAGCACCGCTGGCCGCGTCCTCGTGGAGTTCGGCGACCTTCTTAGCAGCTGGTTTCGTCTTAGTCATGTTTCGTTCCTCGTAAGGTTGATCGTTGACAGGCATCGGTTCGCCGGTCTGTCCCGGCCGTCAGGTAGTCGTTCGCCTCCTTAGGTGGTGGGGATAACGCTGGGGAAAGCGGGGAAGGTCTTGCCGCGATCGGGGCGCGACCTTTTACGACCGAGACTGCCTTCTCTCGCGTCAACCCGCTCCCGACGCGCGGAACGCTGCATACGAACCGGAACCGGATTAACGGTCACGTCCGACGCTCCGCGCGGTCTCGTCGCCCGGCTGCCACTCGATCGCCGCCGGGCTCTCCCAGCGGAGGTCCTGCCGACGAACGGCCTGACCGAGCGTCGAGTGACCGAACCGGACGAACACGAACCGGCTGTTGTACCCGTTGATGAAGCCGCGTTCGTCCACCGCGCCCGGGTACGAAGCGCGGTACAGTACGGCGCGGCCGAGATCGGTGAGACGCGGATCGATCACGGCTGATCCCCCTTTGGCCGTTTGATCGAGGCGATTATTTTCGCGAAACCGCCCAACGTTGCCAGCTCTAAGATTTTGCCTTTATCAAGCTGCTCACGGCACCACGATGTCAGCGTACCCCAGTGAACGGACACGGCGGACGCGACGGGCTTGTCCGGAAACTTCTCGCGCAGCAGGTCTGCCGCTTCGACCGCGAGCGCCGGATCTTCCTTGTTGAACTCGACCGTCACGAGCCGCTTCGCCAGGTCGCCGCCACCCATCTTTTCGAGGTATGCGAGGCCGCGCGCGAAGCCGTCCGGATCTTTCTCCTTGTTCGGCAATGCCGCGAACACCTTCATGCCCACCGAGATCTTCACGCCGTTCTCGATCGTGAAGTCGGTAAGCCCGACCTGCGTCATCAGCGTCGGGAGCTTGTCCTCGAGGATCTCGGCGATCTCCTTCTTCAGGCGCGGGATCTCTACCTCCTCGAGCCGCTCGATCTCGCGCGTCTTCTCCAGCGCCGACGCGGCCAGGTTCTTTGCCGTGGTCAGCTCGCTCGCCGGCACGGCCGTCAGCGCGGCGTCGGCGGCGTATCCGTTATCTACCTTCTTCTTAGCCACGGGTGTTCTCCTTCCGCGCGAGCTGCGTCATCGCGTAGAACTCTTCCATGATCTGCCGGACGTTGTCGACGTGGCCTGCCTTCGCGGCCTCGAGGAGCTGCTCGAGCGACGGTGTCGTTAGATAGCTGCTCTTGTCGTTCAGGAGTTCGCGCAGCTGATCCACGTCGATCACGTCACCGGCCTGATGATCTTCGACGATCATCGCGAGCTCCTCCTTGATGGAGCGATACGCCTCCCACGCCCGCCAGCGTACCTGCCAAGCGTGCTCGACGATCGCGTCTACCAGTTCCAGCTTCGCGAGCCGCGCGTCCGCGAGCTTTTCCGGCACGTTGACGATCTTCGCGTTCGCCTCGGCGGCCAACATCTCGGCGTATCGATCCGCTTCTTCGCGCGTCGGCAGCAACATATCTTCTTTGTACACGGAACCGCTACCGATACCGGTCTCCCGGCACATGTACTTGACGACGCTGCCATCGAGTGCCGCCGTGTCGATCTGCACCGAGCCGATGGTGAGGACCTCCACGATCGGGTCGTACGCGTGATACTTCAGTGACGGAAGGTCACGCGTGCCATAGGAGGCATCGACGCAGCGCGGGCAGGTGGCGGTCAGCGTCGAGCCGACCGGCGTCGTCACCTGCCACTTCATCGTGCCGAGACAGTCCGGGCACGGGTGAGTTTTCGTTATGGAGGTCGTCCACCCCCGATAGACGATGTCGCCGATCTTGTATCTCGGCGTCGGTAGGTCGCTCATCAACGTTCTCCTTCGTTAAAGTTCGTGCCCGGTCTCGTCCAGGCCGTTGATCCGATCGCGCAGCGTCGCGAGAAATACCCGCGCGGTCGGCGTCATCACCAGCATGTGTCTCATCTTCTCGCGACAGGTCTTCTTGTCCATCAGCTTCGACGGGTCGGGGTATCGTTGCGTTCCGGTTATCGTGCGCGCGGTGTAGCTGTTCCGCAGCGCGTTCGCTTGATCGGTCAGCGCGTTCTCCTGGTACACGGACCAGTACGGCCTCACGGCAGCTGCTCCCGGACGATCCGCGCGATGAACCGGTGGCCAGCCGGGCTTGGGTGCCCGAGCTGCCCGTTCTCGTTGAGCCAGAGGATGAACCAGTCATCGCGGTTCAGGCTCTTAAGGCGAGCGCGGTACTCGTCCCACGTGTCGATCACGCGCAGCCCGGCGCGGTCCGCCGCGTATATCACTCGGTTCACGTACCACGGTCGTATTTCTTCGGTCAGCTCGCCCGCGCCGTACATCATCACGATGATCCAGTACTTCGGAACTTTGACCAACAGCAGCTCGGTCACCCTCACCGCCTGCTCGTCAGTCAGTACCTTCTCGTACTTCGCGTCGTGAACCCAGCTCGTCGGGTACAGTCGACGCAGCGCGGCGTGGATCGCGTACGAGTAGCTCAACCAGTTGAACCGGCGTTGATGGTTCGTCAACGCGTTGATCGCCGTAATCGGTTGCCGGTACAGCTCGTTTACGACCGGTGTGAGCAACGGCTTCGTACCGCCGCCGTAGACCCGGTAGGCGTTCCGCAGCGTGTCCTGCGACAGGAAACCGATGATCGTGCCGAGTGACGCAAAAGCTTGAAGCTGATGCGCGCGCAGGATGATCTGATCCGCGCCATATCCGCCGACCGCCGCGTTGAACGTCGAGACGTCGAGAAGTGCGGGCCACGTCTCCTCGTCGCGAACGCCCGATCCGGCCGTGAACGAGTCGCCCACGACCAGGTACGCTGATCTTCGCGAGCCGGAGGGCCGGCGAAACCCGAGGTGATCCGTGTTCATCCCGTCCGAGACGAAGTTTGCCCGGTGCCGCCAGCCCACGTCCGCGTCGAACTCGATCACGTTTGCGTTCGCGCGCAACAGGCTGATCTCGCGCTCGAGGAAATTCTCGGTCGTCAGTACCGGCACGCCCGCGAGGGCGCGCAGGCCGAGCTCGATCGACGCGAGCGAGATGAGGACGGATAAGATCAGCAGCGTTCCGTTTACCACAGCCGCGCGCTCCTCACCACGTACCGCGTCTCGTCGTTCCGCCAGGACAGCGTCTTGAGGTGACCGTTCAGCTGCTTGGCGGCGATCGCCATGGTCCACCCGATCAGTTCCGGCGCACCGACGCAGAGGATGAAATCCTCCTCCGTCAGGTCCGCCAGCTTCGCGGTGATCCCCTGGATCGTTGCGGTCGGGTCGAGCCCGAACATCCCAGGGGAGGTGAGGAACACCAGCTCGCCGAAGTCCTGAGCCGGCGTCAGGTCGATGCGCGGTTTATGCGTCCGGGTGACCGGATCAAACTTGGTGGGCTCCTGGACGATATAGACCTTGGGCATGTCGATACTCCTGATGAAGCTAGTAGCGCAGCCGGCGATGGATCACCGACAGCTTGGCCTGTGTCGCCTCGTCGATCTTCTCGAGCCGGATGATCCCGGCGTCGGCCATCAGATCGACGGCGGCGGCGATGTCGCCCAGTTCTTCCTCGAGCTGTTGGCGGTTGTCATGCTGGCCGTTCGACCAGCCGAACCGGAGGATCTTGCCGATCGACTGGACGACCTCGCCGGCCTCCTCCGCGACGATCGCTAGCCGCTCGATCTCAGTGGGTGTGAGGGGATACCCCGGATCGACGTGGCCGTACGGCCCGCGCCCGGACGCCGCCGCGCGGAGAACGTTGGCGATCGGCGTCGGGTCAGCGGTAGCCCCGACTAACCGAGCGAGCTGCTCGGCCTGCTCGTTGAAGACGTCGCGGACGGGATCGGTCATGATCGTTCTCCTCTACGCGTCAGCCTCGGTACTCGTCTGGCTCGGGGATCGGGTAGCCTAGCAGATCGTACTTGACCCAATAGTACAGCAGCACGACCGGGCTGACGGCAACGCACACGGCCAGCAGCACCAGTAGCGCCACGTAGCCCAGGCCGATGGCGAGCGCGATGGTTTCCACGCTACCGCGCCTTCAGCGCGGCGATGCACAGCGCGAGGGCTGGAGTCGAAGCGTTCTGGGCCTCGATTTTACATTCTTCATGGTCGAGCATGTCGCGTCCCAAGCTGTCGGCGTCTTGTTCGAGGGTCGCGTGGCAGTATTGACGCCCGACCTTGTTTCGACTGAGACTAACCTTCACGCATCCGACACCTTCTGGCACCAGCGCCAGTGCGACGTCGATGGAGGTGGTGTAGGGCGGCGCGCGATAGTCGGGATTGGTCGTTGGGTAACCTTTCACAAAGTCATCGATTGCTCTGTCCAATCTTCGGGAGCCCTGCTTCACTGCTTTCAGCTTCGCGATGAGTCCCGCGCGCGTCATCGGGTCGGCTCCTGCGCCTTCAGCGCAGCGAGGGCGTCAAGTAGCTTTTGTTCGTAGCGCGGTATTACTGCGTGCTTGCGCATTTCAGTGATCACCCACATCGCCGCCTCATACTTCGCCCTCAGCGGCGCGCAGCCGGCGGCGAGCGCGGCGGACATGCACTGGTGGAGATCATCACCCATATAGCCGTAGTGGACTGCTAGCGCCGCCTTTACATCCAGCCCATCGGCCGAGGTCAGGGCGGACAGGCGGGCCTTCAGCCGCTCGATTTCTGCAGCCTGCTCCTTAATGGTCACGTCCTTGTCTAGCTTCATCATCGTTGCTAACTCATTCATTCCCATTTCGCCTCGAAGCCAGCTTTGTCGTTGCGCCTCTCGCTCAACAGCTTGTTCTTCTGGTGAGAGCGCGTCGAAGCGCGTTTTCGCTTCGGCTATCAGTTTAGCCAGTTGATCATCGCTCACTCGCTGTTCAGTCATCATCCCTCTCCTTCATCTACCTCCTTGGTTATTCCGCCGGTCATACGGCGGGGGCGGGATCGAGACCTGGCTTCGACTGCAGTTCGCGAATACGCTTGTCCAGCACCCACACTAAATCTTCGCCCATGCCCATGGAGCGCTTTGGCAGAAGATTAAGTACGGCGGCCAAGTTGTTGTACGCTTCTGCTTTCGGTCGAAGGTGGTCTATCTCATCCCGCATGGACTGGATCTCGTGCTTGCAGCGCTGCATCATTTGGATAGCTTCTTCGTTACTGATTTGAGTAGACATTAGAGTTCCTTTCAGTTTGTGCTAGCCCGCCCCTGTTATTCCGCCGGCCATGCGGCAGGGGCGGCACATGGGCACTCGCTCGCAGCACGGGGACCGGCCAACGTCCGTCTTCGTCCTTGTGCTGCCTCCAACTGCCCGGTGGTTCACCATCGTTTGCCACGGTTCAGCCATCTAGCGGACCGCCCTTTTTGGCTTTGGCCATGGCATCTTCCATCGTCATGGTTAGCCCCTTCGTCAGCATGTCCACGCGACGCGTCAGCGCGTCCACGCGCTTCGTCAGCTCCTGGTCGTTCTTCGTCAACTGCTGGAGGTCCTCGGTCAGCATCTTGAATGAGATTACCAGCGTAGCTATGAGGTCCGCCGTCATCGTTCTACTCCTTCCTCCGGAACAGGTGCCGCCAGTTCGACGAACCGAGGACGAACGCGGCGAGGTCCTTCTTTTCTTTCAGCGCGTTGAGGATGTCCTCGTCCACCGAGTCCTCGGCCACCAGGTCGACGATCGCCAGCCCGCGCTGCCGGTTCATCGACTCGCCGCGATCCTCCGCCTGCGACCGTAGGCGGCGACGGTAGGTGTGGCCGTAGAAGATCATGCCCGGCGCGTTCGAGAAGTCCAGCCCGCGCCCGCCCGCCGCCGGCGTGCCGACGAGGTACTGGGAGTGGCCGGTCTGATACGCGGTCTTCGCCTCGGCGCGCGCGGCCTCGGGAACGGTGCCGTCATACCGCGAGGCCCAGCCACCCTTCCGGTCGTTCAGTACCCGGACGATCGTGTCCGCGTCCTGGTGGAACGTCGTCCAGATGGTTACCTGCGCGTCGCCGAACGTCTTGAGCTCGGCGAGGAGCGCGTCGAGCCGGGGATGGCGTGCCGGGTCGATCGGGGACAAGGGTTTCACCTGCACGATGAAGCCGAGGCCCTGGCAGGCGTCGCAACCGTCGCCCTGGCAGGCGTCGCAGGTCGTGGGCTCGCGCGTCTCGGGGAAGAAGTTGTGGCACACCTGCTGAAGGCGGAGGTACCGCGTCAGGACCATCGCGGCGGTGACCGTCCGGCCGTCCGCGAGGTCGGCCGTGAACCGGTCGGCGAGGTCGTTGTACACCCGGCGCTGCTCGTCGGATAGCTGATAGTACCGGCGCGTGACGGTACGCGGCGGCAGGTCCTTCAGCTCGGTCCGGCGGATCACGGCCGCGAACCGGCTCAGCTTCGTCCGGTACTCGGGGAGGTTCTTGTACCCCACCACGACCTCGTACGATCGCCCGGGAACGTCGCCGACGTATCCGCAGTCCGCGCAGCCCGCGCCCTTACAGGCGGCGTGTGGTAACATCGGCGAGCCGGGCTGGGCGGTCTTCTGGATGATCGCGTACCGGCGCTTGAACGCCATGAACGAGGTGAAGCCGAACGGCGCGTCGTTAAGGAACTGGACCTGGCCGTACGCGTCTAACGGTGACTCGTCTACCGGCGTGCCGTCGAGGATGCGTCGCCAGGCGAACCAGGTCCGCAGCTTCACCATCGCCTTTTGGCGCTGCGAGGTGGTGTGCGCGAGGTCGGCCGACTCGTCCGACACGCCCATCATCTTGCCGCGCTCGGCGAGCCGGCGGACGATCGCGCGGAACGCGTCGTTCGTCGCCGCGTCGATGTTCGCCGACAGGACGCTGAGCCCGTCGTTGTGGTACAGCACGTCTACCGCGTGCTGGAACTTCTTCGACTTGGCGCGCGACGATCGCCACAGCAGCGCCTTGTACTCCGTGCGCGGCGAGAGCCAGCGCGGGATCTCATCGGTGACCCAGTTCCGGTGAACGCCGTTCGGCGCGATCACGACGAGGGTGCGCAGGCTCGCGTCGTGGAACAGGCGCGCGGCCGAGTCGAGGATGATCCGCGTCTTGCCGGTACGCGGCTCGGCGAAGATGGCAAAAAAGTTGAGGTTCCAGGTCCGCCGGTAGACCGTCGCCTGGTGATCCCAGGCCGGGAGCGACAGGCCGCGATAGTGGTGACCGTGAGAGCGGTGATCGATGAGCATGTGCGTTCTTCTCGTTCTGTCGATCGACGATGAAGCAGTTCAAACTGCTTCATCGTCGATCCGTGTGGCCTCAGATCAGACGAGCGTACGGGAACGACCGTCCGTGACCGACCCGACCCGAATACCGAAACGTATTTCAAAATAACAGTGGTTTTATTTTGAACCGTTCTGGTTTATCTTAGCGGTTCCGGCTCGCAAGAGTGCGGGGAGCGAACGAAGTAGTCGGCCGAGGCGCAGATCTCGGTCGATTACTTGTCTCTACAGTTAGAATGGATAAGGTTGAACTTTCGTAAACAACCCGGAACGAATTGAAGGTAAGTACCGGGAATATTGGATAAAATCAGCCAATCACCAGGCAATTTTTTGCCAAATAGAACGAAATCAACGGGTTAGGACCCGAAAAAATTGCCTGTTAACCTTCAGGCAATTAGCGTTGATTTTGTTCGATAAACCGCCTCTTCAACCTTAAATAATCGTTTGATATCAATACCCGTCTTTTCTTCTGATTAGACGCGGGGAGTTTTTTTTTCGAAAAAATTTTTCAAAAATAAATCAGCCAATCAGCCAATCAGCCAATATTCGACCGGGATCAAGTCCCTGATATCACGGCGAATATTGAATAATTGCCTGAGTCCTTGCCTGAAAACTTCAGCCAATTCGCTCGGTAAGTATATGATATGACAGGGGATTAATCCCCACGCGTAATTTTTATGAACGTAGGAGATTAAATCCACCGGGTACTCGCGCGTAGTTGAGTGGTCGGCGCGGCGCGAGCGCGGTAACCTCCCCCGTACCCGCGCCGTTAAGAGGGGACGAACGGTGATCGATCAGCAGCGTTGGTATGTAGCCGCGACTCAATCGAAATCCGAACAGCTCGCCGAGGACCATCTTAAACGACAGCACTTCACCGTCATGCTGCCGTGGATCATCGATCCGACCGGCCGGCGTGAGCTGCGGTTTCCCGGCTATATTCTCGTCGCGTTCGATCGCGACACCGATCGATGGCGGTCGATCAATGGAACGCGCGGTGTAAAGGCGTTGCTGTTCGGCGAGTATCCGACGCCTCTGCCGCGTGATGCGATCGCGGCGATTCCGGCGATCGAGACCTTCGGTCCGTTCTCCCCGTCCGCGCGTCCATTTGATACCGGCGACCGCGTGCGCGTGATCGATGGTCCGTTCGAGGGGCACGTTGGCACCATCGGTCTTACCGGCGTTGAGCGCGTTCAAATACTGCTTAGTTTACTTTCGCGGACCGTTAAGGTATATGTCTCACCCCATCAGATAGACCACGCCGCGTAGTTGCATACCGAGCGCTACTGCGGTAGCTATCAGCGGAGACGTTGCTGAAACGCTGGTCGGTCTTCAAGTCCATCCTCTTCATTCTCGCGTCGTCGACCATCGCCTGGGCGGTGATCGTGAACGCGTTCCTTTACCTGTGGAGGCGTTGATGGGTAAGCTCAGTAAGCTCGTAGCTGCTGTTGCTGGTCCGCGATCGGAGAACGAGTACGCGTCGATCGACGTGCGGAAGATCGACAACGGATACGTCACGCGTCAGTCGCGTCACAGCGACGATGGCGGATACGAGTCGAAGGAGACGTTCTCTCCGGATCGCCCGTCGCTCGAGGCCGAGGTCGCGCCGCCGCCCGATGCGGGCCAGGCGGCCGGTGCCGGGTTGATGGCGCGCGCTAAGCGCGTGCTGAGTCGATAGGAGGTAGAGGTGGCTCGTAACAAAGACGGCAACATGAACAAAGAACCTCCTCGCGACATGTTTTCGCCAAAACAGGTCGCGGGTTTCAAGGCATTTCTTTCAAGCAGAAAGGATCATAAACCGCGCGACACGCACGCTATCGCAAAGAAAGCCGCCGCGACGCGCAAGGCCCACGGTTCGGGTCTCTCCGGCAACCTCGCTCGCGCCGGTGCCCACGCGAAGCGATGACGTATTTCTTCGGCGCTCTCATCACCGCCTTCTATCTCCCCTGGTATCCTCGATCGGGTGTCGAGTTCCGCTGGGTGGTGATCCTGGTGGGCATATCGGCGCTGATGTGGGCCGAACGTCGAGAACTGCCGTGGACGTTGGCCGTAAAGCTGTTCGCGGCGTTCTACGTCCTCGCCACCTGCTCACTGGCCTGGTCGGACTACCCGTTGTTGTCGATCGGTCGTTGGTTTGAGCTGACGGCGCTGGCGGTCGTGTTCTATCTCGGTGGCGTGCTGGAACGCGTGGATGAGCTGCTGACCGGGTTGATCATCGGTCTGGTGCCGTCCGTACTGCTGCTGCCGTTTCAGCTCGCGGGCTGGTCGCCGGTCGAACAGTGGTCCGTACCGGCGGGGGTTTTCGTCAGTAAGCTGCAGCTCGTTGAGGTAGCGGTCCCGCTGTTGTTCGTATCGGTTGCGCGCGGTTGGTGGTGGAGCGCGCTGATCTGCGCCTCAGCGGCGATCCTGCCGTCCGTGCGTGGCGCGTGGCTGGCGCTCGTCGTGACATCACTCATCGCGATGACGCGCCGGCCACGTTGCGACTGGCGCTGTCTAACCGGCGCGACGTGTCTGTTACTGTTGTTTGCCGTCGCGTTGGGGGTGCTGCTGAACCCGATCACCGTTCAACACCGGTTGCTGATCTGGTCCGAGACGATCGCCGCCCTCACGCCGCTCGGCCACGGGCTCGGTTCGCACCTCCCGGTGTACGGCGCGGCGCACGCGCACAACGACTTTCTGGAGATCGCATACGAGCTCGGTGTACCCGGCGTGATGTTGTTCGTCGTGGCGATATCGTCGTTGACGCGGTTCGGTGGAGAGTGGCATGGTATCGTCAGTCTCGTCATCTTGTCGCTTACCTCTTTTCCCCTTCAAAATCCGGCGTCGAGCGTGGTGTTCGCGTTGCTTGCTGGCGGTCTGGCTGTTGATCGTTGGCGCGCATGGTACGATGATCGTGATGAGCGAGATCGTGTTCGTGAGGAGCTTTTCGCTGACGTCCGACGATCGCCCGCTGGCTATCCGGTTCGCGGCCGCTCTTGATCCGACGAGTCGGAAACTGTACCAGTTCACGGTGATCCTTGATACGATGGCACAACCCCAGCACGCGGCCACCGCAGGCCAAACCGGTACCGGTAGTCAAAACGGTGCCGCCCGCTGAACCGATCTCGAAGACCGCCGCGTCCGTCCCGCTGAAGTCGGAGAAAGATGTCTGGCTGTTGAAGCGAAACAGCAAGTACACGGACGAGCAGCGCGCGGCCGTTCTCAAGCTGTACGATCAGGCAAAGTATACCTACGACCAGATCTCGAAGATGACCGGCGTCGGTAAAGGTACGTGCGCTTACGTCGTATACGCACGAAAGCACGGGTTAACTAAGATCCATTCGGACGCGTCGCGTGTTTCGCCGCCATCGCGCGACTCGGCAACATCAACTGGTGGCGAGGAGTAGAACGAATGAAGTTCCGTTATGGACTCTTCGCCGCGTTCGCGGCGTTGCTGATCGGCGCGGTAGTTCACGCGCAGTCGATCACGCCCGGGATGCCGACGATCCCGCTGCCGCTGACGGGCGACGAGACCTTCGCGCTCGATACGAACCTGTCGGGCGGCCGGCAACCGCAGACGGGCAAGCTCACGATCCTCCAGGCTCAGGGGCTCTCGCCCGTTACGCTGACCGACGGCACGACGATCACGCCGTCCGGTACGGCGGGCAACATGTTCCGCGTCGTGCTGGGCGGTAATCGTACGATCGCCAACTTCAGCCCGGCACCGGCAGCCGAGTCGATCTTCAAGATCCTGGTGATCCAAGATTTCACCGGATCACGCACGGTCACGTGGGGCTCGTTGTTCAAGTGGTTCGGCGGCAGCGCGCCCACGCTGACCACGACCGGGACACGCGGTGACATGATCACGTGCTTGTACGACAGCGCGGGATCGGGCTATTACCTCTGCGACAAGCAGCTGAACATCACACCATAGCCGCCGGTCCACATCCCGGCGACTAGCGCGGCGGCCGAGTTTCCCCTGGTGCATTCCCTGTGAGCTGGCGAGCTCGGCCGCCGTCGTTTCCACCGCGTATCAAAGGAGATCTACATGGCGCGCAAGAAGTACACGGGACCGGTCGAGCACCTGAAGGAACGGTACGCTGACGTCGTGGAAGTCGAGGGCGACGCGTCTACGGTCCGGGCGAAGTTCGAGATCAAGAACGGCGACATGCCGGCCGTCGAGGAAGCTGCCAACGGATACTACGGTTATCCGGCGGCGGACTTCTCATAGTCACGAGCTGAAGGAGCGCCCTCGATGGGAACCGTCCCGAACATCCCGGGTTTTGCGGTCACGCCGTTCGAGGGCGTTTCCGGCGCGTCGATCAACCTCGCGTGCGGCGCGGTGACGAACCGCGCCGCCGTGCTGCCGACGCCTCTCGAGAACGCGAACTTGAAGTTGCGCCAGGTTCGCATCGCCAACACCTCGCTCGACACCGACATCTTCATCGCGTGGGGTGACGTCACCGTCGTCGCGACGACAGCTACCGGTATGGCCGTCCCTCACGGGGACGTTGAGATCATCACTATCGGTGCAGCGACTCACATCGCAGGTATCACCGCTGGTGGAATAGCTACCTTGAACATCACGCCGGGTGGCGGGGTGTAGAGCGCGACGGCCGGCGCGCGCTTTAATCGCCGACCAACCACTAGCGAGGAGATATCTGAATGGCAGCGTATGCGTTGAACAACGAGCTGGCCGGCACCCAGCAGGCGACGACGACTACGTACAAGACGTTGATCGCGATGACGGCCGCGACCGCGACCCTCCGCCGCGCGTTCCTGTACGATGTGCTGATGGGTTGTGCCGGCACCCCGGCGAACAACAGCTATGTCTTCGACATCTCGCGTCAGACCGCCGCCGGCACGTCCACGTCGGCTACGCCGACCATCCTCGATCCGGCCGACGCCGCGTCGGGCACCGTGGGCTCGGCGAACTTCACCGCCGAGGGCACCATCACCGCCGCGTCGTCGGTGCTGAACCTGGCGATGAACCAGCAGGCCTCGTATCGCTGGGTGGCATACGGCGACGCGCAGCGGCTCGTCGTGCCCGGCACGAACCTGAACGGGTTCGCCGGTCGCGCGAAGTCGGCGGCGGGCACCGTGATCTGCAACATGCAGTTCTACTACGCGGAGTAACCTCGCGATGGCGATGCGCAGACCCGGGGGATATCTGTTCGGGTTCTTTCCCGATCGGAAGCCTGACGAATGCGACTCGTTTACCTGCCGGCACTGCCAGCAGGTCGTGTTCGTTCGCGGTAAGGAACGTCCCGACGATGTCGGTGGTTTCTGCCGGGTCTGCACCTCGCTGATCTGCCCGCGCTGCGTGAACCACGCCCGCGTCGGGATCACGTGCGACGTGATCGAGAAGAAGCTTGATCGCTCCGAGAAGACCAACACACCGGTCTATGTAGGACCGATCACGCTATGAGCCTCCCCTGGGAGCGTCGCGATGTAACCTGGCGTCCGCGCGGTACGTGCGATTTGTCGCGGTCGGGCTTTCAGGTCGGGGCCGGCGCGCAGGGTCCGCGTCAGTCGCCGCCGGCCGGTGGTGGCGCGGCGACGTTCATCACCGATATCGCGTGGCGCAACGACGGAGGATCTACTGCGTCCGGGCAGCTGCTGCGGCGTACGTTCGGATTTACGCAAGGCCAGGTGCCGACCGGTCAGCTCTTGGAATTTCGTAAGTCCGACGGCACGACGCCGCTCACCTATCAGAGCTTCGACGCCGAGGCCGATCGTTACGCGGACGGTTCGCTCAAGTTCATCGTCGGTACGGTGATCCAGGAAGACAACGCCAACAGCGGATCGAACCTCACTTACAAGCTGTACCGCGCCGGTACGTCAACGGCGAACAACGTCAGCCCGATCACCAACGCGAACCTTCAGGCGCTGGCGATCACGGTCGACATCACGGCCGGCGGCACCACGTATACGTTCGACGTGGCGGCGGCGATCACGGCCGCGCGTATCCGAGACTTTGCGCTCGGTCCGTGGGGTCGCACCGTTCAGGTATGGGGCGTGGCCGCGAACGGCGGTACGCCGAACAACGCGCTCTACATCAACGTTGACCTTACGTTGATGCGCGACGGTACGACCTGGAACGCCTGGGTCGAGGTCATCTCCAACTGGGACCAGAACTACTCGGTTCGGAACTGTCCGGGCACGGGCACCATCACCGCGATGCGCTTGAAGCAGTCGGGCAGCGACGTACGCGCGTTGACCAGTCTCAGCTTCAACAACTCCGGTGGCGTTGGCACCGATATCCCTACGTCGGACGGTTTCGAGGTATGGAACACGAACGCCTGCACGATGCGGCCGCTGTACGATCCGCACCAACTCTCGCTGTGCCGCCTGATCCCGTACTACCCGAACGGTGCTGGCTACATTACCGCGCTCGGCAGTCCGTCGCCGTTGACCTTTACGCCGATGGATATCTATGACCTGACCGCCGCGTTAAATACCGGCGGCGGTCGGTTCGACATCGGCTATCAGCCGGGTTGGCACGCGGCGGCGGCGGTGTCACAGGCCGGCAGCGCGGGTAAGGCGTGGAGCAACAGGGCGCTGCTGAACGCGCTCGGCGCGAGCGGGTTGACGAAGAACTTCTATAACAGCACCTATGGCCTGCCGCTCGTCGTACGAAACCAGACCTACGGCAGCATCGTCGGCAACAACGCGATCGGGTACATCGGCAGCAACACGTTCGGTTTCAGTGGTGGTACGTCGCCGTTCTCTCAGGACACCGACACGTACCACTGGCCGTTCATGCCGTGGTGGATGTACGTCGTCTGGGGTCAGCCGTGGTGGTTGCGCAAGTCGATAGTCGACGCGAACCAGGGAGTCCTCGGCACCGATCCGTCGCTGCGCGCGCGGACCATGACCAACGGCGACAGCTACACCACGGTGACGCGCACCGATGGCGGTCCGCGTGGTTGGGCCTGGTCAACGCGCAACATCCTCGACACGCGCATGGTGATCCCGAGCACGCATCCGCTTCACGACTACATCGTGGATGTGGCGAACGACAACCTCAACTGGTTTAACTCGGCGAACAAGACCGCGAACATCGTCACGGCGATGCGTGCGCTCAACGTCATCGGCGACTTCATAGAGAACCCCAACCCACCGAACGCTGGTATCTCGACGCGCTGGTTCATGCACGGGTACACTACCACCGTGTTGGGGATGCAGCTCAAACGCGGGTATCTGACGACGGCTAGTCAGTCGATCACGGGGTACGTCGAGCTCAACACGATGGGCATGGGCGTTGACGGGTGCAACTCGCGCGCTCAGGGCTTCACGGTCAACTTCTCGATCGACAACTCGCTCACCACCTCGGCGGCCAACACGGCGCAGACCTGGGATCGCGTCGCGGCGAACGCGGACACCGCGCCCACGTGGGACGACAGCACGAAGCTGATCCCGTCCACGGGTTGCCCTGCCTCCGGCACCAACTCGCCGTACGGCATCGAACCGTGGGACTACTTCGGCGTCTGGCGATCGGCGTCGGCGTGTTGTGCGGACGGCGGATCGACGAAGTCGGGAACGTACTACACTTATATGCAGGCGCAGCTCGTGGGTGGCGCGGCGTGGACGGACGCGGACCTGACGACGGCGCCGCACTGGATCATCGAGAGGGAATGATGGCGACCGGTATCACCTGGCATCGACACGTGAAGCTGGACGGGTTCTACCCGAACTATTTCACGCTTCATCACTACGGCGCACACTGTCTCGAGCACGCGCACGCTCAACGCCACCTGATCGAGGCAGACGGCTTCATCCTCGTTGCGGCGCGCGGAACACCCGGCGGCGACTTCACCCGTCTGTGCCAGCCGCTGGAAGGGTTCAGCGCGGCGGCTGATGTCCGCCATCTGGTGATCAACATAGAGCAGCGCCCGGTCCGTGTACGCTGCTTGTTCAACAGCGAGCCGGTTGGCCGCCCTGACCGCCTGGTTGATGAAAGTGCGGAGACGCCCATCGAGGATCTGTCGCCAGTGATCCGCGAGGCGATGAGGTTGGCGCACGCCTGGATGAAAGAGGCCGGACTCGCATGATCCAACCGCACCGCATCTTCGACGGCACGTGGGACTACGGCGAGATCGCCACGCACGTCTTTCGCGTCGTCGGCGGCGACCTGGGCAGCAAGACGCCCGTCGGGCACAAGCACGCCTATCCGCACATGCTGCTGGTGCGCAAGGTCGAGCCGGTCGCGTTCGATGTGACGGTCTGGGCGATCCAGGACGGTCAGTGGGTCAAGCTGCCCACGCGTCCCGGCGATGCGTGGTACGTTGAGGCCGGCGTCCAGCACTACGCCGAGGTACCGCCAGGCTGCACGGCCGATATCCTGTGCATCTTCTCCAACTGGGGACCGGACGGAAAGCGGTTCAACCCTAAGAGCTATCGCGCACCTTCCGTGGAGCCCGAGCCATGGCAGTAACGCTCTGGGTCAAGCGCGTGGATAACGGTAACTTCCAGAACGGCGACGTGGTGGACATGGCGGAGGGCGTCGGCCTGTTCCATGGTCATAAGCCCACGCAGAGCGGCGACTGGCGCATCATCGTGGTGGACGATGCCGTGCCAAAACAAATCTACGCGCTGGACCTGTTCAAGAGCTACAAGCACCCCGCCACGGACAAGCCGATCCTTCAACGCGTCGCGCATATCGACATGTCGGGACTGGAAGCGCATGCCGCCCGGATGGCCGGGCGTGCGCTGGCGAACGACGACTCGATCCGCACCGGGATGATGCAGGTCGAGGCATACACCAAGCGCAAGTTCCTCCCGCCGATCCCGGGGCTGCTGACGTGAGCGTCGATACCATCGGATCGGGCGGCGATACCCCGACGGTCATCACCTGGGCCGGCGGCATCCCCGGTACGCTGCTGGAGAACGAGGAGGGGCGCGTTCTCAACCAGGAGGTCAACAACACCTCGGACAGCGTGGACCTCAGCGGGGTTACGACCGGCGCGTTTTCAATCACGCTCACCGCTAACCCCGGCGCCAGCTTCGTCGACGTACTCAACCCCGCCACGACGGCGGTGCGGTACTACGCTGGAACGCAGGGCGCAGCCGTGCTGATGAGCAGCAGTTGCCAGGAGCTCAAGTTCGGAGCTGCCACCACGGTCTCGAAGCTGATGTTCAAAAAGACCAGTGGCTACGGTGTGATACTCTACAGCACCAACGACGCGTTCACGGCCAACCAGTTGATCATGTACTCGACCGATGGTAACTACATGATGCGCGGCCCTGGGACTTTTCAGCGCCTTATCGCCTATGCCGACGTCAACATACAGTTCTACCAGGGCAACCTGGCCACGTTCCGGAACTGGTCCTACTACCGCTTCGGCGGGGGTTCAACCATCGGGCTGGAGAGCCAATACAGCGGCGCGAAGTCGATCAACGGCGCGGTCGCCGGTTGCGGCGCCAACGGGTACGAGGGAACCTCGTCGGCGACCAGTCTCAACAACGCCACCGATCAGGGCAGCTTCGGCGGCATCGGGTTTGATGGTGGCACGCCGCAGACCTCGCTGGTGGCGGCCACGGAATGGACCAACGTGGCAAGCGCGGCGGCGGCCGATTTCCGTATCGCATCCGGCAGCGCGAAGTTGAAGGCCAACGGCACTACCGGCGGGAGCGCGCCGGCCACGGACATCTTTGGTGTGAGTTGGAACGCTGGCACGCCGGACATCGGCGCGATCAAGTTCGCCGGTGCGGCACCGAGTAACGACTGGGTGCCCAACCCGTATTGGCAACAGACGCCGGGCATGCGTCCGCGTGGTCACGTGGGGTACTAGATCGTGTCAACGTCAATTCAATATCAGATCAAGACCGACTGGCCGCCGGGCGGTGCACCGACACCACCGGCACTGACGTACGTCGACACGCCGTGGCTCGTGCCGCGACCGCGTGCGCAGCAGCGCGTGGCGGTCATGGCGTCGGGCGCGTCGATGGGTGGTGACTGGTCCGACCCGCCGGTGGCTCAGCTCATCCTGCTGTCGCAGCCGCGTCCGAAGCGTCCGGGCCTCGCCGTCGCGGGGCACCCCCTATATCAGTCGGCCGTGCCGTTCGTCGCTCCGCCGCCCGCGAACGTCGGTGAGTGGTTCCGACCGTTGAACCAACCGTCACCGAAGCGTCCGGGTCTTCACGCAGCGAGCATCCCGGCCGCGTTTCAGACCGTTCAGCTCATCGTCATTCCGGCAGCCGAACCGGGCACCTGGCTGATGCCGTTGTCGCAGCCGGCACCGAAGCGTCCCGGTCTGCGCGCCGCGAACCAGTTCGCGTTCGCGATGGGTCTCATCAGTTACACCGGTCCGGGAGTGCAGGCCGGGTCGTGGTTCCGTCCGCTGAACGAGGGCCGCCAAGCGATCCGACGTGGCGGGCTACGTGCGTCGGAGATACCGTCGACGCCGTTCACGCCGCCGTTCGTCCCGCCGATCCCGCCGCCGGCCGGTGGTGCGACGCAGCGTCGACGTCGGTTCGTTCGTCGCGGCAAGGTGTATTAGCATGGCTGGTTCACCTCAGATCCCGGTCATCTTCGTTCCGTCTGAATACCTGACGGACATGTTCATCTCGAACGACGTGTCCACCGGCGTCCTCACGTTCATCCGTCCGTTCCAACCCTGGTATCGGCTGTTTCCGGGGGAGGAGATGAACCAGGTCGTCGATGCGGTGAACGAGCTGATCCTGCGGTTGAACCTGAACATGGTTCAACGCGTGATCACGGACCCGGGCGACATCGACATCGAGCCCGGCGACGTTCAGGTGCTCATCGACAAGACGGTGCCGCAGGCGACCACCGTATACCTGCCCTCGGTGACCGAGTTCGTCGAGCGCGGATACAACTTTGCACCGGTCCTGATCAAGGACCTGGCGCAGAACGCCGGCACGTTCAACATCACGATCGTGCCGGACGGCGCGGATACGATCGACAAGCTGGCCACGTGGACGCTCGCGGCTGACGGTGCCGCGATATCGCTCCGCGCCCTCAACGACATGACCGGGTGGTACGTCGCATGATGAAGCGCTTGATCGCCGGGCTCTTCGGGCTGCTGTTCGCGGCCGAGGTCTCGGCGCAGTCGTTCACCGGGACCGTTCAGAACCACGCCATCCCGATCGGCAAGGGACCGGGCGTCAGTGGGATGACGAGCCTGCTGCCCGGTTCTACGAACACGCTGCTGCGATCCAATGGACCGTCCGCCGATCCGAGCTACGCGTCGGTCGCGGTCGTCCTTGATACGATCTGCACGGCGCGCGGATCGTTATTGTTCCGCAACGCGACGGTCTGGACCTGTCTGCCGCCCGGAACGAACGGTCAACCGCTGCTGACGCAGGGCGCGGGTGCCGATCCGATCTATGGCACCGTCACCGTGCCGTTTGGCGGCACCGGGTTGACCTCGGGATCGGCCGGCGGCGTCCTGGCGTTTTCCACGCCGACCACGCTGGTGTCGTCCTCCGCGCTCACCTCTAACGCGCTCGTGCTCGGTGGTGGTGCCGGATCGCCGCCGGGCACGCCGGTATCGCTCGGTACCACCACGCTCGTCCTACACGGCAACGCGGCCGGTCCGCCGACCTGGGGCACGGTCGACATGGCCAACTCGGTCAGCGGGGTGCTGGCCTCGGCGAACGGCGGCACCGACACCGGCACGGTCACGCAGGGCGACCTGCTGTACGGCAGCACCACGACCGGTTGGAGCCGACTGTCGAAGAGCGCCACGGCGACGCGGTACCTGTCGAACCAGGGCGCGTCTAACGGTCCGGCGTGGTCGCAGGTCAACCTGCCGGACGGCGTGACGGGCGTCCTCCCCGAAGCGAACGGTGGCACGAACCAGTCCACCTACGCGCAGGGTGACCTGCTGTATGCGTCGGCCGCGAACGTCCTTAGCAAGCTGGCGAAGAACACCACGGCGACGCGGTACCTGTCGAACACCGGCGCGTCGAACGCACCGCAGTGGGATCAGATCACGCTGACGACCGGTGCCAGTGACTATGCCGAGGGATCGTGGACGCCGGTTATCGCGGGCAGCACCACGGCTGGTACGCAGACTTACACGGTTCAGGTCGGGCGGTACGTTCGGATCGGCAACAACGTCACGGTTCACGGCCGCGTCACGACCTCGGCGATCGGCGGTACGATCGCGGGGAACGTCCTTATCACCGGGCTGCCGTTCACCGCGCGAAACGTCACGAACCTACTTCCGGCCTGCTCGCTCGGCAACGTCAACAACGTGACGTTGACCGGCGGCTATTTCTTTTGGACGGCGATCGTCGGACCCAGCACCACGTCGATCGCCATAGTCGAGAACCGATCGGCGAACACGGCTCAAAGCATCCCGGTCGCGGCGCTCGGCGCGGCGACGGACATCATCATCACCTGCAACTACCTGATCAACTGATGGCCAAGCGCACGCCGGCATATCCGACGTTGAAGACGGGCGAGCGTACAAAGTACGCGCCTGAGTTCGATGATCTCGCGTTTCGTGCTAAGCTGCTGGGCGCGACCGATGAGCAGCTCGCCAAGATGCTGCGCGTGTCGGCCACTTCGATCTCGCGCTGGCGCAACACGATCGAGTCGTTCGATCTCGCCTGCCGGAAGGGCGAGCTGGAGGCGGACACGCGCGTCGCCGAAGCGCTGTACAACCGGGCGATCGGGACGATCGTCACCGATCAGGTCGCGATCAAGGTGAAGAAGGGCAAGGATCTCGAGGAGGTAGAAGTCATCGATCTCGAGAAGACGATCCCGCCCGACACGACCGCGCAGATGTTCTGGTTGAGGAACCGCGCGCGTCGACGCTGGCAGTCGCAGCCCGACGAGAGCGACGATGACGAACGTCCGACGCGCGACGTGCGCATCACCTTCATCTCCCCTGGTAGCGTGCAGGTCGTACCGCCGGGGAAGTCGCTGATGCCCGCGTTCGTTGACGTGACGCCGAAGGGTACGGCCGATGATTGAGGAAGTTGAGGACGTACCGATCGGGGCTCAGTTCCCCGAGATCACGCGGTTCCTCTTCGATCCGAAGCGGTTCAAGATAGCGTACGGCGGTCGCGGTGCCGCGAAGTCATGGAACTTCGCCCGGGCGTTATTGATCAAGGGATACCAGAGCAAGAAACGTATCCTCTGCTGCCGTGAGTATCAGAACACGCTCGCGGACTCGTCGCATCAGCTTCTCCAGGATCAGATACGGTTGCTGGATCTGACGGATCACTACCGGATCTTCGAGAACAAGATCGAAGGTGCGAACGGAACCAAGTTCAGGTTCTTCGGGTTGCGCAAACAGTTCAACGAGATCGCGTCGTTCGAAGCGATCGACATCGTCTGGGTGGAAGAAGCGAACACCACCTCGAAGGCATCGTGGACAAAGCTGATCCCCACGATCCGAAAGGACGGCTCCGAGATCTGGGTCTCGTTCAACCCGGAGCTGGACACCGACGAGACCTACAAGCTGTTCGTTGTCAACACGCCACCGGACGCGGCCGTCGTGAAGATGACCTGGCAGCACAACCCGTGGTTCCCGAAGGTCCTGAATGAGGCTCGTCTTCACGATCGTCGGACGAAGCCGGAGGACGAGTATCTTCACGTCTGGGAAGGTCAGTGCCTGCGATGGCTTGAGGGTGCGGTGTTCGCCGAAGAGATGCGCGCGGCCGAACTGGCGGGTCGCATCACCAAGGTCCCGTACTTCGTCGGGTCGCCGGTGGACACGGTGTGGGACCTCGGGCGCGGCGACAACACGTCGATCTGGTTCCGGCAGCGTGTCGGGATGGAGTGGCGGTACATCGACTTCTACGAGAACAACCGTAAGCACATCTCGCACTACCTCGAGGAGCTACAGCGCCGGAGCTACGTGTACGGCACGCACTACCTTCCGCACGACGGTGAGGCCGAGCAGCTCGGTAGCAAGATGACGGTAGAAGAGCAGGTCCGCGCGGTGTTCCCGGGGAAGGTCCGGGTCATCCCGGCGCAGTCCACGCAGGACCAGCTCAACGCGGCGCGCACGACGTTTCCCAACTCGTACTTCGATCAGGAGAAATGCACGGACGGTCTGCAGCACCTTCGTTATTGGAAGTATAAGATTGATCCGCACACGCGTCAGCGGAACCGAGAACCGGAACACGACATTCATTCGCACGCGTCGAAAGCCTACATCTACTCGGCACTGACATCGTTAGCGAAGGTGGCGAAGAAGCTAGACCTCGAGCCGCCGGTCGAACGCCGCAAGGTTCAGCTCGGTGATCTGTCATCGAGCGCTAACCAAGCTTGGATGGGCTGATCATGGCGCGTCGCGGTACCGATACCGAAGTTATCATGGAAGCGAAGGGAAACTTCACACGGACCGCGCGGTGGGAGTCGTACGCGCGTCGCAACTTTCTCGAGGACCTTAAGTTCGCCGAGGCAGACGCGGACAACGCGTATCAGTGGCCGAACGACATCCGGCGCAACCGGGAGATCGACCAGCGCCCGTGTCTTACCATCAACAAGACACGTCAGTTCAACCTTCAGATCTTGAACGACATGCGCGACAACAAACCGTCGCCGAAGGTGATCGCGGTTGGCAGTGAGTCCAACAAGGCTTCGGCTGACATCTTTCAGGGCGTCATCCGCCACATCGAAGACATCAGCAACGCCGACGCGACGTATCAGCTCGCGGCCGACTTCCAGGTGAAGGCCGGGATCGGATATTGGCGACTGGAGACGGGATACGCGGCGGGGAACACGTTCGATCAAGAGATCTTTATCCGGCCGATCCTCGATCCGTTGTCGGTGTACATGGACCCCGACATCAAGGAGAAGGATGGGTCAGACGCGAAGTTCGCGTTTCATTTCGAGAACATGTTGAAGACCGAGTTCAACGAACGTTACCCGAAGTTCAAGAACAAGGGCGCGCAGTCGATTTTTGGCGACTTCAGCTACCGGACGGACGACGATCACTACCGCGTCTGCGAGTACTACCGGCGTGTGGACGAAGAAGATACGTTGATCTTCATGCCGGACGTGAACCAGTTCGTCCGTGAGTCGACGATCCGAAAGCTAGGTGCCGACAACCTGACGCGAAAGCTGCTGGACGAAGATCGCATCCAGCGCCGGACGATCATCACGACGCGGATCGAGTGGTACGTGATGTCAGGCATGCAGATCCTCGAAGAGGGTGAGATCGTCGGCACGTACATCCCGATCATCCGCGTTCCGGGCGAGGAGTCGATCATCGACGGTCGGATGGATCGAAAGGGTCACACGCGCGCGCTCAAAGATCCTCAGCGCATGTACAACTACTGGTCCTCGTCGGCCGTCGAAGCGTTGGCGATCCAGACCAAGACACCATGGCTCGCGCCGGCTGCTGCGATCGAAAACTACGAGGTGTACTGGCGTCAGGCGAACCGGGCGAACACCTCCGTTCTGCCGTACAACAACCGCGATGACGACGGCAACGAGATCGCGCCGCCGCAGCGGATCAACCCGCCGACGATGCCGTCCGGCTTCATGTCCGGCATGGAAGTCGCCAACAACGAGATGATGATGGCGTCGGGCCAGTACCAGTCGATGATGGGACAGCCGGCGAACGAGCGGACGGGCAAGGCGATCAACAACCGGCAACGTCAGGGTGATCGCGCAACGCTTCACTACGCGGACAACCTGGGACTGGCGATCCGTCACACCGGCCGCGTCCTCGTTCAGTGGGTGCCGTTGATCTACGACACCGCGCGGGTCATCCGCATCCTTGGCGAAGACGGTACCGAGGACCAGGTGACCGTCAATCCGCAGGCGGCGCAGGCGATGACGCAGCAGCGAAACGTGCTGACCGGTCAAGTCCAGAAGATCTTCAACCCGAAGGTCGGCCGGTACGACGTGCGCGTCACGATCGGACCGTCGTACGCGACGCGGCGTCAGGAAGCGTTCGACGCGCTGATGATGATCATCGCGCAGAACCAGCAGATCGCACCGCTCATCTCCGACCTGGCCTTTCGCAGCGCCGACTTCCCTGGGTCGGAGGAACTGGCCGATCGGCTCAAGCGAACGGTGCCGCCGGAAGTTCTCGGCGAAGCGCCACCGCCAAACGTTCAAGCGATGCAGGCGCAGGTCGCTCAGCTCCAGCAGCTCGTAGAGACGTTGACCGCGACGATGCAGGAGAAGGATCTGAAGTACAAGAAGCTCGAGGCCGATCGCGAGATCGAGGGGTACCGCGCGATCAGCGATCGGATGAAGGTGCTGGGCGCGGGCATGACGCCGGATCAGGTCCTCGCGACCGTGCAACAGCTACTGGTGAACGCTCAGCTGATCAACATCGAACCGGAAACGGTCGAGCCGCAGATCGCGCCGATGCCGAACGGTCAGGGGATGTGATGAGACGTAACGCGCACTGGCGGATATCGAAGGTCGCCCGGGTCATCGCCGCCGAGATGTACGAGTCGTACATGACCGACGCGATCTTTGCCAAGCTGCATCCGAACCGGACGAACTGGGTCAACGTGAACTATCACTTGTTCCTCATGCCGGCGCGCGCGGCGCTGGCACAGTCGTTGACGTCTACCGCCTTGTCCGAGAACGACAAGGAAGAGATCATCGACGCGCTGGCGCTCGATCAGACGTTCATCGATCGTAAGAAACCGCGCGTCGGCATCATCCGAGCGTAAAAAGGAGAGTGCAATGGACAAGATCTGGTATCGACGGCTGTTCGACACGGCGAACGAGGGTGGCGGTGGTGGCGCCGATCCGGCCGCGCCGGCCGCGCCCGCGAAGACCGAGGAGAGCGGCGATCCGGCCGCGCCGGCCGCGCCGGTAAAGGTTACGCCGGCACCGGACGCGTGGAAGGACCAGCGCATCAGCGAGCTGACGTTCCAGAAGGCGCAGGAAAAGCAGCTGCGCGACGCGGCCGACGCCGAGAACAAGCGGCTGAAGGCTCGTCTCGCGGCGGCGAACCTCACCGAGGAAGTTGGCGATGCGGCACCGGAGTCGGTGACGCCGCGTCAGCAACCGACGCGTCAGGTCAACGACGAGGATATCGCGAAGGTCGCCGACGTGTTGGCCGACAGCAAGGCGGCCAAGATCCTCTTCGACAAACAGTGCAACGACACCTTCAGCCGGGGCACGGTGGCGTACAAAGACTTCAAGGAGTCGATCGACACACTGAAGCAGACCGGGTTCACGGATAACCGGGAAGCGCTGGAGACCGCTGTGAACCTGCCCGATCCCGAGGACGTGATGTACTTCCTCGGGAAGAACCCGATCCGCGCGCAGCAGATCGCGGCGATGCCCGCGATGGCCCGGACCGTCGCGCTGGTACAGATCAGCAACGATCTGAAGGCCGCGAAGAACACGGGCGTGGTTGAAGCTGGCTCGGGCGTGGTTCCGAGCGACGGCAGGACCGTGACGCTGACCGGCGCTCCCGCGCCCGTCCGCACGCTGCGTGGCGGCACGGCCGCCGCCGGTCAGGTCGATCTCTACGACACGAAGAACGTGTCGATGGATGATTGGGTCAAGAAGCGCGACGCCGACGTGGCCGCGCGTCGCGCTGCACGAGCCAGCTGACCCGTTCTCGTCGTAGCGAGCGACGGTAAGACTCGCTTCCGACCCGATCGGATCTATCGTCGGTGTTCTCGTCCCAGCCGAGGCTATCGCTGGTGTTCTCGTCCCGACCGAGGCTACAGTCGGTGCATCGCCTTAATCCGCTCAGCTTGGGCAGCCGAGCACGTATCAACTTCATCTTCAACGAGGGTTAGATGAACAGTCTTCTGACGATCGATATGATCACGCGGGAGGCGGTGCGGTTGTTCCGTAACAGCAACGCCTTCATCCAGAACATCAATCGACAGTACGACGACCAGTATGCACGCGACGGTGCCAAGATCGGCACCACGCTGCGCATCCGGTTGCCGAACGACTACACCGTCCGGACGGGCACCGCGCTTCAGGTCCAGTCCACGACGGAACAGCAGATCACGATGACGCTCGCCACCCAGAAGGGTGTCGACGTCTCGTTCAGCACGGCCGAGCGCACCATGAGCTTGGACGACTATTCCGAGCGAGTGTTGTCGCCCATGATCAACAACCTGGCCGGTGACATCGCTAACGACATCATGTCGGGCAGCGAAACCGGGATCTGCAACTTCGTCTCGAACGTGGACGGCTCGAACAACATCATCGCGCCGACCGCGACTCAATTCCTCGAGGCGGGTGCCTATCTCAACGACAACTCGGGTCCGATGGGTGACCGCAAGGTCATCAACGATCCGTGGACCGACGCGCGTGTCGTCGGGTCGTTGACGGGGCTGTTCAATCCACAGCCGCAGATCAGTGAGCAGTACAAGACCGGTTCGATGCGCGGACAGGCTCTTGGCTTCTCGAACTGGATGATGGATCAGACCGTCATCAAGCATCAGGCCGGTACTTTCACCGCCGGCACGGTGGCCGGTGCCAACCAGACCGGTACGACGCTGCTGCTGAACGCGATCACCGGCACGCTGAACGCTGGTGATATCATCACCATCGAGGGCGTGTACGCGGTCAACCGGGTCACCAAGGAGACCACGGGCAAGCTTCGACAGTTTGCCGTTCAGTCGGACGTGGCGGCGCTCGGCACGTCGGTCACCCTGTACCCGGCGATCATCCCGGCGATCGCGGGCGTCAAGCAGCAGTACCAGACGGTTACGGCCTCGCCGGCCAACCTGGCCGCGCTGTCTCTGACGACGAAGGCCAGCGAGATCTACCGTCACAACATCGCATACGCTCCGGATGCGGTGACGATGGCGACCGCTGACCTGGAACTACCGCGCGGCGTCCACGAGGCCGCGCGCGAGTCGTTCGACGGCGTGTCGATGCGCATGATCACCGACTACCTCGTCGGTACCGATCAGATGATCACGCGGCTCGACATCCTCTACGGCTTCCTCTACGTGCGCCCCGAGTGGGGCTGCGTGGTGGCGGACAAGATCTAACCGATCTCGTTCGTCGTTTCCTCCCAAACTACCGGGCGGCTTCGGCCGCCCGGCCTTCTTTCGATCGAAAGGTGCAGCAACATGCCGAAACCAAAGATCTTCAACCGCTACGAGAACATGGAATTTCCGAAGTACGTGTTTCACGAGTACCCGAAGCTTCTCGGACCGGAGGGCAAGCGTGTGACCGTCCACTCCCCTGAGGAAGAGGAAGCGACGCTGGCCAAGTTGAAATTGCCGGTGGGTCGCAAGAACAAGCTGTCGAACGAGACCGAAGCCGACCTGACTGAACAAGCGACCGAAGCAAAGGGCTGATCCATGACCACCGCGCGAGATATCTGCCTTCAGGCTCTCAAGGACTCGGGCATCATCGGCGTCGGTCAAACGGCGTTGGCGGAAGACATCAACGACTCCTTTACGGCACTGAACCAGATGCTCGCGCAGTGGCGACGCAAGCGGTTTCTGATCCCGTACCTGAGCACCATCAGCAAGATATCGACGGCCGCGCAGACCTACTCGATGGGGCCAGGGGGTGATTTTGACACGGGCACGGGCATCTCGCGCCCGGACAAGATCGAGTCAGCGTACTTCCGTCAGAAGACGGGGCAGCCGAACAACGAGGTGGACTTCGGTCTCACCATCATTCCGTCGCGCGAACAGTACAACCAGATCTCGTTGAAGACGCTTCAGACGTTTCCGAACTGGGTGTACTACGAACCGACGTTCCCGCTCGGCACGTTGTACTTTTGGCCGATCCCGCAGGCGAACATCTACGAGATGTTCGTATCGGTGAAATCGACACTGCAGCGGTTCGTCGATCTCAACACCATCATCGTGTTGCCCGAGGAATACGAGGCGGCGCTGCGGTTCTGTCTGGCGCAGCGGCTGCTGTTGATCTATCAGCTCCCGCCGAACGAGAACTTGATGCGATTGGCAAAGGACGCGCTCAACGTCGTGCGCGGCGCGAACGTCCAGCTTGCATCGCTCGAAGTTCAGTCTGAACTCATCCGTCCGGGTCTGTACAATGTATACTCGGACAGCATTTATTAAGAGAGCGCTGTCGGCTGCGGAGTTCCGAGCGTTCATGACCGGCGAGGTCGCGTACGTTCGTCGCGCGCCGCTGAAAGGTTTCGTGTTGTACCACGCGGACGGGTCGATCGTCGCCGCCGATCCGGATGAGCTGAACTTGATCCGGATGTGTTGGAACAACGACGTGTTCTGTCAACGGGTTCACTGATGAAGCTTCCACTTACCGGTGGTTTTTACGTCGCTCAGTCGCTTCTCGCTTCGGCGCAGCGGTGCGTGAACCTGTATCCGGAGACCAACCCGTCGGAGTCGACGTTCCCGTTCACACACTACCAGACGCCAGGATCGTTGAAGCTCGGTGCGCCGCCGGCCGCCGGTTCCGGGCGCTGCATCTACCGCGCGTCCAACGGCGCGTTGTACGCCGTGGTCGCGCAGAACGTCTACGCGATATCGAGCGCCTGGGTATACACGCTTCTCGGTTCGATCAGCTCGCCGCCGAACCCGTGCTACATCGCGGACAACGGCGTGGACGCGTTGCTGGTGGATGGGACGCCGAACGGCTATATGTGGGATCTCGCGACCGACACGTTCGCGCCGTTCGTCGATCCGAACTTCTACGGCGCAGACCGCGTGGACTATGCGAGCCTGCGGTTCGTGCTGAACAAGCCTGGTACACCGATCTTCTACTACAGCGAACCGACCTCACTGGTGTTCGACCCGCTCGACTTCGCCGCGAAGTCCGGTTCGCCGGACCCGCTGATCTCGATCATCGCGTCGCTCGATCAGGTCTGGCTCCTCGGCGAGTTGACGACTGAAGTGTTCTACAACGCGGGCGCGACCGACGCGATCTTCGAGCGTCAGCCTGGTTCGTTCATGGAACACGGCTGCGGTGCGAAGTACTCCGTCGCCAAGGCGGATGTCTGGACGTTCTGGCTCGGCCAGGACCGGCAGGGCACGCACATCGTCTATCGTGGCGAAGGATATCAGGCGCGACGGATCAGCACCTCGGCGATCGAGAACGTCCTCGCGGGATACTCGACCGTGGCCGACGCGGTGGGTTTTACCTACCAGCAGAACGGCCACCTGTTCTACATCCTGGTGTTCCCGACCGCCAACGCCACCTGGGTGTTTGACTGTGCGACGAACCTGTGGCACGAACGTGCCTGGACTGATCCTGACGACGGCACGCTCAACCGCATCCGTGCGAACGGCGTGGCGTTCGCCTACGACAAGAACATCACGATCGACTGGGAGAACGGCGCGATCTACGAGCTCCGTCTTGACCTGTTCGTAGACGACGCGTCGCCGATCACGCGCGTCCGGTCGTGGGCGAACGTCGTAGAAGAGGGAAAGCGCGTTCTCTATCGTCAGTTCACCGCGTGGATCGATGCCGGCACGATCATGCAGCCGGGTGAAGATCCGTTGATCGGCTTGCGCTGGTCGGACGATGGCGGCAACACCTGGGGTAACACGGTGCTGCAGTCGATCGGCAAGACCGGCACGTACAACACGACGCCGAACTGGTCACGGCTCGGATATGGCCGCAACCGCGTGTTCGAGCTCAGCTGGTCAATAAACGCTAAGGCGGCGCTGCAGGGCGCGTTCGTCGAAGTATCCGGAGTCAGCAAGACGTGAGCGACACGCAGTTCCAAGGTTTTCCGGATCTCAACCAGCCGGTCGTCGAGAAGGGCGGTCGGTTGACGCTGATCTGGTACCGGTTTCTTACCTCGCTGTGGCGGCGGACCGGCGCGGGCGGCGCGGGCAGCGCGGTGTTTTCCGGCGCCCCCCTGGACCCCGTGGCCGATCGCGGGTTTCTCTACGTGGCCGGCGGTGACGGTCCACCCATCGGAACGCCGCTCGTCTACTCGGGTCAGTCCGCGTTCTACGCCGACTACACGAACAAGAAGATGTATGTATTCTTCTTCGGTGACAACGCCTGGACGGCGCTGAACTAGGAGACAGCACCATGGGTTTTGATCCGTTCACGATGATGCTCGGCGGTTCTGCGCTGAACGGCATCTTCGGTAGCCTGGGCAGCTTGTTCGGTTCCTCGTCGCAGTCGAAGGCTGCGGACAAGGCGATGCAGTTCGCTCAGAACCAGTTCATGATGTCGAAGCAGTTCCAGGAGGAGATGCTTGCGAAGGCGAAGGAGATCCTGGGACAGGGGAGGGACTCGGCGTCGAACTATCTGATCGGCGGTCGCGACGTCTCGAACAAGTATCTCCAGGACAGTTTGATCCAGTCGAACCTGTTGACGCAGGGTGGTATGTCGCTGGGCCTCGATCAGCTGTCACCGTACGCCGCGCTCGGCGGTGAGGGGATCGAAGCGTTCAACGCGAACAAGAACCTCCTGATGAACCCGTTGGTGATGGATCAGGAAGCGCTGGAGAAGACGCCGGGGTATCAGTTCGCGTTGAACCAGGGCCTTCGCGCGCAGCAACAGTCCGCCACGACGCGCGGCCTCGGCCTGTCCGGCGCGCAGCTGAAGGGCGCGTCAGAGTTCGCCACCGGTCTGGCGGATCAGACCTACGGCAACCAGTTTCAGCGCGAGCTGTCGAACCGGAACGACCTGTTCTCGCGGATCAGCGGCATGATCGGTGGCGGCGCGAGCGCGGCCGGTTCGATGGCGAACATGCTGTTCGGTGGCAACGAGTCGATGGCGAACCGCACCATGGGACTCGGCAACACGATCAGCGGCAACAACATGGCGACGGGCGGCGCGCTCGCCGGGAACGAGATGGACACGGCGCGCGCGATCGCGCAGATCATGTTTGGGACCGGTGCGAACGTCGGCGGCAACAACATGCAGCTCGCCGGGCTCGGGTCGAACGCGCTGATGCAGCAGGGCAACGCGAACGCCGCCGGTATCATGGGGATGTTCAACTCGCTCGGCGGCGCGCTCGGCAACATGGGCAACATGTCGATGATGAGCAGCTTGTTCGGTGGCGGCAACATGTTCAGCACCTCCGGCAAGCTGTCGTAAGGATATCGCCATGACGATGGGCATGCTTGATACGTCGTTCTATCCGAAGAACAACGCGCTTCAGCAGCGTGATCCGCTGCAGATGATGTCCACGATGATGGGCATCCAGCAGCAGGCGAACCAGAACCGGCTGTTCCAGCAGGAGTTCGCCGATAAGTCGATGGAGAACCAGCTCTACTCCAAGGCTGCGATCGACCCGGAGACCGGCCTACCGGACATGACCAAGATGGCGCAGGCCGCGCAGGGCATGGGTGCGGGTCGCCTGCTGCCGCAGATCATGGAGCGCGTTCAGCAGCAGCGCCAGCGTCAGCTCGAGATGATGTCAAAGCAGCTCGGTATCGCCAAGGATCGGTTTGACTACACCGCGAAGATCATGTCGCCGCTCGCCGGCAAGGAAGATCTGAACCAAAAAGACGTCGCGATGGCGTTTTCCAACCTGATGGATCAGGGCTTTCTCACGTCGCAACAGACCGCGCAGATACTCATGGGCATGCCGCCGGGCGGCGATCCGCGCGCGCTGCGTCAGTGGGTCACGCAGAACTACCTGATCCCGACGTTGGACGCGCAGCAGAAGGTCAACTTCATGTATGGCACGAGCGGCATGGCGAACGCCGGCAACAAGCTCGTGCCGTACACGCAGATGCCGGGCGGCGAGATCAAGACCAGCGGCCAGTCCATCCCGATCGGTCTCTCACCGGACTCGGCCGCCGCGCCGCGTGAGATGATAGTGCCGTTGCCGGGCGGTGGCACGGTGAAGATGGCCGTGCCGGCGGCAGCCTGGCTGAAGCTCGGTGGCGGTGCGACCGAGCTGCCGCGCAACGATCAGGGTCTATCGCCACCGGAAGCGAACCGACTCGTTACGCTGAAGAACGAAGAAGGTCAAGAGTTTAAGATGACCGAGGCTCAGATCCTCAAGCAGCTCGGCGTTGGCGGCGCGGGCGTTGCGGGGCAAGGTGTCGGTGGCACCGCTACGCCAACCGCTACCGGGCCGAAGCTGGGTGCGGGCACGCAGGCCGACGCGTCGGCGAAGCAGGGCGTGGAGCTGTCGCAGCAGGCCGATCAGGTTCCGACGCGCAAGGCGGACCTGTTTAACCTGCGCGCGCTCAGCAAGACGTTTGCCGGTGGTCCTACAGCGGATATGGCGTTGAAGTTGAAGCAGTTCGCTAACACCTGGGGTATCCCGTTCGATCCGAAGGGAACGGCGGGTCAGGAAGAGTTCGACAAGATCGCGTCGCAGATCGCGTTGAAGCAGCTGCAGACGATCGGGACGGGCACCGACGAAAAGCTCGGCGCGGCGATGAAGGCCAACCCCTCCGCGTATCTTACGAGGATGGGACGCGACGGCATCATCTCGATGATGCTCGGGAACGAAGATGCGTTGAAGACCAAGGCGGACGAGTGGCAGGCCTGGCAGGAAGCCGGCAACGGTCCGGGCACCTACGGCAAGTTCTCGAAGGAGTTCGGCCGCACCTTCAACCCGCGCGTGTTCCAGACGATGTACATGGAACCGAAAGCGATCGACCTCATGGTCAGGGACATGTCGACAAAGGAGAAGAAGCAGTTCGAGAAGGACTACTCTTTCGCGATCACCAAGGGGTGGGTCGCTGACCCGCGCGTGAAGCAGTGACCGACACACCGATCCTCGACGCGTTGATCGGCAAAAAGGACGAAGCCGGTACGCCGATCCTCGATCAACTGGCAGGAACGAACCAGTCCGAGGGGAAGCTGGCGGCTAACTCCGGTGCGGAGTGGGGACCGCTGCGCGAACTGCTGTCCGGCTACACTCTCGGTGCCGGTCCGACGCTTTCCGCGTTCGGCGCGGCGACGAAGCAGGCACTGAAGACCGGTGACTGGTCGAACTGGGGCAAGGACTACGACTACGCGCACACCGCGTATTCTGGTGCGAAGAAGAAATACGAGGAAGACTCGCCGGTCGGCTCCGGTACCGCCGAGATCGCGGGCAACATCGCCGGTCTCGTCGCGCCGATGGGGCTCGCGACGAAGGCGGTGACCGGCGCGGGCAACTTGCTGCTGCGCGGCGCGCCTCAGGCGGCACGCGCACCGCTCGCCGAGGCCGGCAACTTCCTCACCGGTGCGTTTCGCGGCGGACCGTTCGGCGTCGGCACCGGCGCATCACGCGCGGTCGCGGGCGCGGGTGCCGGCGCGGCCGGCAACGCGATGCTGACCGGTCAAGGGGAGACCTCGGCCGGGGACAACGCGCTCGTCGGTGGCGCGGTCGGTGCCGCTCTCGGCCCTCTCGCCCCCCTGATATACCGGGGAGCGGCGAACGTCGGGAAGGGTCTCGCCGCCGCCGTCGAGCCGTTCACGAAGCGCGGTCAGGAGAAGATCGTTGACCGTGCGATCGGCGACTTCGCGGCCGGCGGACCAACCGCCGCTAGGTCGTCACCGGTGCCCGGGTCTGAGCCGACGTTAGCCCAGGCGACGGGCAACCCGGGACTTGCGGGCGTCGAGCGGCAGCTGCGCAACGTCGCACCGAACGAGTTCAACGCGGTCGAGGCCGGCAACATGGACGCGCGTCAGGCGCTGTGGCGATCGATGGCCGGAACGCCGGACACCATCACTCAGATGGAGACGGCGCGCGAGACGGCCACGACGGTTCTCCGCGACAGGGCGTTCGCGAACGCGCAGCCGGTGAACGCGCGATCGGTGGTGAAGAAGATCGACGACATCCTCGCGTCACCGTCCGGTAAGCGCGATCAGGTCGTGTCGACGTTGGAGGGTCTGCGCGGCAAGCTGGAGATCGACAACCCGCTCAACGATCGTATCGACCAAGCGATCGGACCGATAAAGGCGTTGCTGACGGGTAGCCGCGTCACCTCCTCGACGGACCAGAACGCGCTTCTCGAGGTCCGGCGCTTGATGAACAGCGCGAAACGCGGGAACATCGACGAGGCGCAGCTGATCGACGGGTTGAAGAGCGTTAAGACGTCCGGAAAGCTCGCGACCGGAGCGGTGGCCGACGCGCGGAAGGCCATCGGTCAGGGTGATACGAAGCTGGAGGCCGATCCCGAGCAGCTGTACGGTATCCGTAAGTCGATCAACGACATGCTGTCATCGAAGGCTCAGGACGAGAAGTCGAAGGTCGCGAAGCTGGCGTCGAAGGAGCTGATCGAGGTGCGTGATCAGCTCGATCGTCTTCTCGAGCGGTCGGCACCCGGCTTCAAGCAGTATCTCAGGACCTACGAGTCGATGTCGCGGCCGATCGACGTTCAGCAGTACCTTCAGGGCCTCAACGTAACCGACGCCGCCGGCAACCTGTCGGTGCGCGGCGTCGATCAGGCGATCAAAAAGATCGAGAAGGAGATCGCGAAGTCCGGCGTGAACAAGGCGAAGTCCATCCCCGAACAGGCGCTCGACTCGCTGAACGCGATCCGTGACGATCTGCGCATGGCGGGATCGACCGCGAAAGGCAAGGCGGTCGGGTCGGACACGGTCCAGAACCTCGTGCTGCAGAACTTGATGCGTCAAGCCGGTATCGAGACCGGTCTCGGCAAGGTATCGGGTAACGTCTTGTTCAAGATACCGAGCTTGGCGTACAAGTCGGTGAACGAGGATCTTACGAACCTGCTACTGCAGAAGATGCTATCGCCGCAGACGGCCATCCAGCCATCGCTTCCGGGTGGGGTGGGGAACCGCGTCGTAGACAACCTGCTCGCTCGCGGCGCTCCCCGAGCGATGATACCGCCCACGAACCGCCTTCAGCAACCCAGCGAGTAGCCCGGACACGAAGCCGGCGATCGCGATGATCGCAAGGGAAACGACGATGCCAAAGATTATCCGATCCATCATCACCCTGTATTTTATCCTCGTTACCTCGCTCGCGTTAACCGGTTTTTCGGTGAACGCCGCCACGCTGCTGCCGCCGGGCAAGCAGCAGTTCTTTGACGTCAACGGCAACTCGCTCAGTTCGGGCTCGATCACGTTCTACGTTCCGAACACGACTACGCTGAAGAACACGTGGCAGAACGCGAACCAAACTATCCTGAACACTAACCCGGTCGTACTGGACGCGGGCGGCTTCGCGGTCATCTACGGTTCGGGTCAGTACCGGATGATCGTGCGCGACTCGTCCGGCAACTTGATCTATGATCAGCTCACCAGTTCGACGGCCGAGGTATCGGTCGACAACATCGTCTACTACGCCACGTCGGTAGGCGGTGCCGCGAACGCGATCACGGTCTCGGCCGTCTCGCCGACCGATTACACGCTGACGCTGGGCAAGACGCTGCGGTTCATCTCACCGTTGTCCAACACCGGCTCGACCGTGCTAAATCCGCTCGCGCTCGGCGTCGTCACGATCAAGCGCGTCACGAACATCGGCACCGTCAACCTCGCGGGCGGCGAGATCGTCGCGGGCGGCGTGTATGACGTGCTGTACGACGGCACGAACTACATCCTCCTGAACCCGTCCGTCACCGACAACCCCTGTGACCTGAAGCCGTTCGCCGGTTCGACGGCACCGAACGGATACGCGCTGACGTTTGGCCAGGCGATCAGCCGCACCACCTTTTCTTCCGTGTTCGCCTGTGCCGGCGTCGCGTGGGGACCGGGGAACGGTTCGACTACCTTCAACTTACCGGACCTACGCGGCCGCTCGGTCTTCGGCAAGGACGACATGGGCGGTTCGGCCGCGAACCGGATCACGGCTGGCGTGAGCGGGATCACGGGCACGACGATCGGCGCGGCCGGCGGTAACCAGAACGTCCAGCAGCACAACCACGTCGTCAACGTCACGGACCCGGGGCATACCCACACGGTCACGGACCCGGGGCATACCCACACGATCGCTCACACGCACGGGTTCAACGCGCTCCTCACGCTATCGGGGATAACCGGTGCGCCGGGCGCGTTCGGCACGTATCCGGACGGCGCAGCGCCTAGTACGACGGGGGGAACGAGCACGCCGAACAGCGGCAGCAGCACGACGGGGATCACCGCTGCGAACTCGAACACGACGGGGATCACCGCGACCACGAACAACTTCGGCACGGGAACCGCCGGGAACGTGCCGCCGGCCGCGATCGTGAACTGGCTGATCCGTCTGTGAGCGGTCAGGAGACGCGGCCGATCGATCACGGCGTGGCGATCGGCCGGATCGAGGGCGAGCTGAAGCACATCGTCGCGGACCTCGCGACCGGTCGCACGCGCATGCACGAGATGGCGCAGACCAGTCAGCGCGTCGAGACACGGCTTCAGACGCTGCTGGATACCGGCATCCCGCAGCGCGAGCGGATGCTGTCGGATCTCGCCGAGATCAAATCAACGGTCGGCAAGCTGGAACCGCTGTTGATGGTGGTCGAGAAACACGGCAACAGCATCTCGTCTCTCGAGCACTTCCGGACCAAGGCGCTCGCGCAGATCGGCATGGTCGGCGGGATCGCCGGTCTCGCGGCCACGACGTTCGGGCTGCTGGTCAAAGAGTTCTTCTTCAGCAAGGGTGGGCACTGAATGACCGACACGACCGCGCCGGAACCCCCGCGACCGCCGCTGCAGACGACCGGCCGGCGCTTGCGCATGACCGTGGTCGATCACGTCGCGCGGACCAACACCCTGTCGGCGTACGGCACCGTCGTCATCTCGGTGATGATCGTCATCGGGTTCTTCGGCGTGCTGTTCTTCTTGCTGGTCAAGCCGCTCGGTGACCTGTCCGACTCGATGAGCGCGATCATGAACATCCTGCTCGGTGCGCTCGTCGCGAAGTTCGGCGACGCCTGCGCGTATTGGCTCGGATCATCCGCTTCGTCGGCGCGGAAGGACGCGGCGTCGCCGCCGCCGACCGTACCGCCGCTCGTGCCTCCCGTCCCTCCGGCACCACCGCAACCAGGAGTTACCCCATGATCAAGATCTTGTATCTGGCCCTCGCGCTCGTCGCGCCGATCGGCCTCGTCGCCTGCGGCAGCTCGGGATCGACCCCGGCGGCGAACGGACCGATCGACGCGTCCGGCATCATCACCGGCGAAAAGGCGCGAAAAGCGGTCGGCACCATCTCGGCGTCCGTGGTCGCGCTCGGCACCGTCGCGATCGAGTACGCGTCGCTGCCGACGTGCCCGCAGGCCGCCGGCGTCTTCTGCAAGGACGCGGGAGTTGCACGCGAGATCGCGGTCGCGTTCGGAGCCGCCGACGACGCGTTGAAGAACGCCGAAGCGTACCTCAAGCAGCAGCCGTCCGGTGACGCCGGAGACGCGATCCGGTTGGCGAACGTCGGGCTAGCCACGCTGCAGTCGATCGTCCTCAAGTACAACCTCACGAAGTAGGAGCCGATCATGGTCGCTTCGATCGTTCCCGCCGCCGCCCTCACCTATCTCACCTCGGCGCTCGCCCTCGCTCCGGCGATCATCCGGCTCGGCCTGGAGCTGAAGCCGCTGGCCGAACAGATCTACAACACCATCAACAAGGATGGCGGACCGAGCGACGATGATCTCGCCGCGCTCGCCGCGAAGCGCGCGGAGATCCGGAAGAAGCTGGAGGACCTCGGTCACACCGACATCCCGATCCTCTGATGGAACTGATCGCGAGGATCATCGGGATCGGCAGCGCGGTCTTCAAGATGGTGTCCTCGTTTCTCAACGCGAAGCAGAGAAACGAGGACCGCGAAGCGGGAAGGAACGAGCAGCGTGTCAAAGATCTTGAGGCTCAGAACCGGGCGAAGGACGCGATGCTGGGCGCGGCCGTTGACGGTCCTACTCCTGACGACGTGGTTGACCGGCTGCGGAACAATAAGTTTTGACATCACCTCGCGCACGCAGGGTCTCGTCGTGGACGGCTGCCCGCGCATCAAAGAATACACCGCCGAGCAGAACACGGCCGTCGCCACCGAACTGGAGATGCTGCCGCGCGACGCGATGACCCGGCGGTACATCGCCGACTATGGCGGACTGCGATCGCAGGTCCGCGCCTGCCGTGACACCGGACGCCCCGAAGGAGCACCGTCGTCGTGAACGTCCTCGTCGCCGCCGTCCTCGCCGCCCTTCTTCTCCCCTGGTCCGCCCAGGGGACGGTCCGTGACCCGTGCTGGGAACGCCCGGCCCTCGACCCGCGCTGCGAGCGCCCGGGCGGCGGGGGAGGTGAGGCCGAGGGACCGGGTAGAGGCGCGGACCCGGGGTCGGCCGGTATCGGGTCCGGGAGTGACCAAGGGTCATCCTCCGGGGTCGGGAACGGACCGGGAACGGGCGGCTCCCCGGGGACCGGTGGCGGAGCGCCCGGAGGTTCGCCCGGAGGTGGCTCTTCGGGCGGCGGTATGTCCGGGCCGGGGCCAGGCGGCGGGTCACCTGGAGGCGGCTCTCCGGGCGGCGGCGGGCACGGTCACGGCGGGTCCGGCGGCAAGCACTAGGTTCGACCCGCGCCGGTCCGGTCGGCCGGTCTTGATGGAGCTCACGGGAGGTAGCGTCCGGCGTTCTAAGTCTCTCCCTAGCGAAGACTAAAGAGCCCGGCGACGCGCGTCACCGGGCTCTTTTTGTCGGCGCGTCGATCGACGCTAGGTGAAGATGTAGATCAACATCACCGTGGTCAGTGCGGCGCTGAGGCTAGCGACTGCGCCGAAGAAGATCGTGATCGTCTGAAGGAACGTCATGCTCGGTTCTCCCTTCGTGTGATGAGGTTGATCAGTTGGCGAGATAGGTGTCGTTGACTTTCCGGACCTGCTTGTTCTTGATGAGCTGCGCCAGCAACGCGTACAGCTGGCCCGTGCGATAGTCCGGCAGTTTCTTTTGGATCGCCGCGAACGTCAGCGGCGTCCGGATCGTCGTGAGGACCTTGTCGACGAACTCGGTTCTCTTCAACCCGCGCAGGACCGGTCCGAGCGCCCTCTTTCCCTTGCTGGTCTTGCGCGTCGCGTCCTTCTGGATGATCGTCGCCAGTTCAGCCGGAAGGTGCTTGTAGCGGGCCCGGCCCATCACGTCGACGGTCACGATGAGGTAGTCGCCGGTAGCGAGCGTCAGCGGCTGTTCGATCTTCACGATCAACGCGTCGGTCATAGTCGTTCTCCCTTCGTAACGGAGGGCCGGCCGGCCCTCCTGACTCCTCAAGCCCGTCCCCGGTTTCATCCGAGGTACGGGCTTGAGGGTCCTTGAGCCGGTTATGCGGCCAGCAGGTCGCCGGCCTTACGCTCGAGCTGAACGCGGTCGTTGTTGTTCGGGACCGACCGCGCATACGCGGTGATCCCGGTGATCGCGTCCCAGCGCGTCTCGATCGGCCGTCCCTCGTCCGCGACGTGCGCGGCCTGGATCGCCACCGACTCCTTCTTCGTGAACCGGTTCGCGAGGAACTCGTCGATGTCGTCGATCTTCGCCTTGCGCTGAGCCTCGATCGCGTCGATCACTGGCTTCTCCGATGCCGCCGCGTACTCGATGAGGACCGGCTCCACCTCCTCCAGCCAACGCGACGGAGCGCCGGAGGTGTGCCGGATGCGGACCTCGCGGAAGTGTTCGACGTTCCACACGATCCGGTTGCAGCACGTGTAGTCGAACAGGAAGAACGACGCGCCGAGCGTGCTCGCGCCGACCTCCGAGTTCCAGACGAAGAAGCCGCGCGCGAACGTCCCCATCATCTGCGCGCGCCGGTTCGGCAGTTCGATCCGGTTCTTCTCGTCGGCGAGGAACACGAACATGTCTCGATCGGACGCGAACAACGTGGTGTTCGCGCTCGTGACCGTCACGTCCTTGCCGAACTCGCCGGGCACCTTCCAGTCGCCCGTCACGCCGTCGCCGAAACGATCGACCATCGCGTCTACGAGGTCGGCGTCCCAGATGCGGCCGTAGTTCGGTCCGGTCGCGGCGCGTAGCTCGTTGTTGTCGAGCTTGGTCAGGAGCACGCCGACCTCCTCGACCGACCGGTTGAACCTCAGACCGTAGTTGAGGCAGTCGGCCGCGATCGGCGCGGGGAGCGACCGGAGGTAGCCGCCGGGAGCGCCGGCGAGGTTCGCGATCTGACCGAACGAGTGGTGCGTGGTGACGAACGGCACGCCGTTCGGTCCGAACACCTCCAGTCCGGCGCGGAGGTCCGACGTGGCCGGCGCGAACGACAGCTTGCGGTTCGCCACGATCTTTGCGGAGGACGCTTCACGCATCTTCTTCTTGAACGCCTGGAGGTCGGTCAGCGACGTAAAGCGCTGATCGGCCGGGCGGCTCATCCACTGCCGCGACGCCTCGTGCAGGTTGCGGGTCGGAGCGGCCGGCCGGTTCATGGACATCGTCATCGTAAGTATCCCTTCGTGATATCGGAGGAACCACCTCGGCCCTCCTGACTCCTCGAGCCCGAGACCGGCTGCCGCCGATCGTCGGGCTCGAGGGAACGCGTATCAAGTTCTACTTGATATCGGTTGCGTATTTGCGGCCCTTGAGCCACGCCAGCGTCTCGGCGTTGCCGGCGTAGAACATCTTCGTTGCCACGGGGGCGCAGATCATGCCGGCGACGTTCGGCGACAGCGCGCGGATTTTCGGGTCCGTCGCGCAGACCTGGAGCCAGCCGGCGAGGCAATGCGAGGTTCCGCACACCGCTTCCTCGGCGCAACTGCGGCCCTCCCAGGAACCATCTTCGTGCCAGTAGTCCATCTCCAGCCGCTTTTCATCGTCCAGGATGATCTCACGCACCCTGTCGAGATTGGCGACAGCCTGCTCGGGCGTGACCGGCAGGATGTCGAAGTTGGCGCGCGCGAGGTTGGCGCCCGCGAGGTTAGCGTGCGCGAGGTTGGCGCGCGCGAGGTTGGCGCCCGTGAGGTCGGCGTGCGTGAGGTTGGCGCGCGCGAGGTTGGCGCCCGTGAGGTCGGCATGCGTGAGGTTGGCGCGCGCGAGGTTGGCGCCCGTGAGGTCGGCGTGCGTGAGGTTGGCGCGCGCGAGGTAGGCGTTCGCGAGGTAGGCGTTCGCGAGGTTAGCGCCCGTGAGGTCGGCGCGCGCGAGGTCGGCATGCGTGAGGTTGGCGTTCGTGAGGTTGGCGTTCGCGAGGTTGGCGTTCGCGAGGTTGGCGTTCGCGAGGTAGGCGTTCGCGAGGTTGGCGCCCGCGAGGTTGGCGCCCGCGAGGTTAGCGCCCGCGAGGTAGGCGCCCGCGAGGTTGGCGCCCGCGAGGTTGGCGCCCGCGAGGTTGGCGCCCGCGAGGTTGGCGCCCGCGAGGTTGGCGCCCGCGAGGTAGGCGCCCGCGAGGTAGGCGCCCACGAGGTAGGCGTTCGCGAGGTAGGCGTTCGCGAGGTAGGCGTTCGCTTTGATCGCGAGCTTCA
>Ga0187894_10000430_pt1 | contig 56425 bp, 33 predicted proteins | sample GBC1701081metaG_FD_136650 | JGI IMG/M metagenome (GOLD analysis project Ga0187894, IMG submission 136650) | White microbial mat communities from a lava cave in the Kipuka Kanohina Cave System on the Island of Hawaii, USA - GBC170108-1 metaG ...
GACGCAAAACAACGGGCTGTTCTCCACTACACGCCCTTCCGCCGATCACCTCAGAGTGAAGCCGCGCCTAAAAACCCCTGAAAAAAGCGATTTTCCGACCTGAACTGCGGAAGACGGGCTAACTATCAAAATACTGATCGATTAGGCAATCTCTGCCGGATTACCCATGATTTCGGACATATCGCCGGGGCTCTAGCGACTTTGCCTAGGCAGCAAGTGGGTGCCATTAGACAATTTCCACCGCCAGCGGCGCTTTGATGTCCATGCACGCCCTCCGCCAGGCGCTCCACCAGTTCCGCGCCCACCCCTGGTTCAGCTCCCTCGTCGTCGTGTTGCTCGCCCTCGGCATCGGGGCCAACACGACCATGTTCAGCCTCGTCCACGCCGTCCTGCTCCGCCCGCTGCCCTACCCGCAGCCCGGCGAGCTGGTCCTCATCCGCAAGCAGCCCACCGCCAACGCCGCCGCCACCCCCGGCCGGGGCGAGATGGTCACGGACAAGGAATACCTCGCTTGGTCGCGGGCGGACATCCCGAGCTTCCAAGGCTTCGCCGGCTTCACCACCGGCAGCGGCAACTGGCGGCAGGCCTCGGGGGCGGATCGCGTTTCCTTCGCGAACGTCAGCGACACTTTCTTCCCGCTGCTAGGCGTGCGCGCACACCGCGGCCGGCTGATTTCCTCCGATGACACCCAGCCCGGCGCCGCCCCGGTCGGCCTGCTGAGCTACGACTTCTGGCAGAGCCGCCTTGGTGGAAGCGACGGCGTGCTCGGCACGCAGATACGGGTGGATGACGAGACGCTCACCATTGTCGGCGTGCTGCCGCCCTCCTTCCAGTTCAACGGGCCCGCGCAGCTCTGGCGACCGCTCATCATTCACGAGGCCGCCAGCAGTCCCGGCGGCATGCACCGGATCAGCATCACCCTTGTCCGCGCGCTTGCGCGCCTGAAACCCGGCGCAGAACTTCCCGCCGCGCAATCGCAGCTCGACCAGGTCTCGCAGCGCGCCTTCGCCAGCATCGGCGCGCCCGGCGGCATGCGGTTTACGATGGCCGCTCCGCCTTCAGCCGGTCCGGCAACGCCTGCTCCGGCGGGCACCCCTTCAGGCGACGGCATGGTCGTCCGCCGGCAGGCGTCACCGGAAGGCCCGGCGCCAGCCGCCGGCGAGCAACGCGTGATGCGGATGGCTGCACCGGAATCATCCGCCCCGGCGGCCGACGGCGCCGTGGTCCGCCGCACCGTCCCCGCGGAGGGTCCGGCTCAGGCTCCGGCAGCGGCACCAAGTGGAGCACCCGGCGGCCAGATGGAAATGCGGATGCAAGGTCCCGGGCCCGGCGGCGCACCCGGCGGCCCGGGCGGTGGCGCCGGGGGCAATCCCGCCATGCGCATGATGTCTGCCTTCGGCGGCCCGGTGCAGCTCGTGTCCTTGCAGGAATACCTTTCCGGCGCGGTCCGGCCGACGCTCTGGCTGCTCTTCGGCGCGGTCGGGCTCGTGCTGCTCATCGCCATCGTCAACGTCGCCAACCTCCAGCTCGCCCGCGCCACGGCGCGCCGGCACGAGCTGGCCGTGCGCACCGCGCTCGGCGCCAGCCGCGGCCAGCTCGCGCTCGGCCTGCTGGCCGAAAGCCTCGTGCCGGCGTTGCTCGGCGGCGTGCTCGGCATCCTGCTTGCCTACGGCGGCATCCATGTCGCACGCTCGCTGCTGGCAGCGCAACTGCCGCGCGTGGCGCCCATCGAGGTCAACCTCACCGTGGCCGGTTTCACGCTGCTGGTCGCCGCGTTGACCGGGCTCATGTTCGGGTTGGCCCCGGCCTTGCTGGTCCGGCGGCTGGCCCCGCAGGACGCCCTGCACACCGGCGGCCGCACCGGCACGGGTGCGGCCGGCCGGACCCGCTGGCGGCAGGCCTGCGTGGCCATCGAGATCGCCCTCGCGCTCGCGCTGGTCGCCGACGCCGGCTTGCTGCTCAAGAGCCACCTCAAACTGCGCGCCGTGGACCTCGGGTTCCGCACCGGGGCGCTGACCGCGACCCTGCCGACCGACGAGAACGTCCGGCCCGGCTCCATGCAGATGATGGATCGCGCCGCCCAGGCGCGGCTGCACAGCCGCATGCGCGACCTCGCCGGCCGTTACCAGGAGACGCTCGCGGCCGTGCCGGGCGTGAAGGCCGTGGCCATCGCGGACCGCGCGCCGCTCTCGGAGTTCGCGGTGATGTTCATGACCAACATCGAGGGCTACACCCCGTCGGGCGACGGTCCCGAGCCGCCCCTCTCCGCCAGCTCGGTCGGCGCGGAATATTTCAACGTCCTCGGCATCACCCCGCGCGAGGGCCGCCTCTTCACGGAGGCGGACGGCGACGGCGCGCCGCTCGTCGTCGTGGTGAACGAGGCTTTCGTGAAGCGCTACTTCCCCGGCCAGTCGGTCGTCGGCCGGCGGCTGGCCTCGCCGGCCAAGCCGGGTGAGTTCGCCACCATCGTCGGCGTCGTGGCCGACGTCCGCCGCAGCGCGATGGACAACGACCCGCAGGCGCAGGTCTACTTCCCGTTCGCGCAATACCCGCAAGTCCGCCTCGCCGCGCTCATCTCCTATGCCGGCGACCCCGCCACTGTGGCGGCCGCCGCGGTCGAATCACTCCGCAAGCTCCGGCCCGACCTCGCCTTCGACGTGCCCATCACGCTCGACGAGCGGATCGACCGCAATCTCGCCCCGCGCAAGCTCGTGATGAACCTTCTGCTCGGGTTCGCCGGCGCGGCGGTGGTCCTCGCGGCCCTCGGCATCTTCGGCCTGATGGCCTACGCGGTCGCGCAGCGCACCCACGAGTTCGGCGTGCGCATGGCACTGGGCGCGGACCGCGCGCGCATCCTGGGCCATGTCCTGCGCGGCGCCGGCCTCTCCATCGGCATCGGGGTTCTCGGCGGACTCGCGCTCGGTTTCTTCAGCAGCAAGCTGCTGGAGGCCACGCTGTTCGCGGTCGCGCGCTACGACCCGGGCATCTTCCTCGCGGCCTCGGCGGCCCTTGCGGTGATCGGCCTGGCCGCCTCGCTGGTGCCGGCGCTCCGGGCATCACGGGTGAATCCGGTCGAGGCATTGCGGGCGGATTGAGCAGGTAGGGCGCGTTATCCCTAACGCGCCATGAATCCTCGGCGGATTAAGGATAATCCGCCCTGCCGGTCCGCCCGCACCGCTCATCCGCCCGCGCAGCCGCCCCGGCACGAAATTCTCGCAACCAGCGGGCGAAACGCCGTGTATTGAGCGCATCCCGGGACCACCGGGGAGGCTCCGCCGCATCATCGCGCCATGTCCATCCTGCTCCAAGACCTACGTTTCTCGCTCCGCCTGCTCGCCAAGACGCCGGGCTTCACCTTCACCGCCATCGCCGTCCTCGCCCTCGGCATCGGCGTCAACTCCGGCATCTTCAGCGTCGTCCACGCCATGGTCTTCAGCGCGCGACCCTACCCGGACGAGGCGCAGGTCGTGCAGCTCTACTCCCAGGACAAAAAGAACCCGAAGCACTTCCGGCTCTTCTCCTATCCGACCTACCGCGATCTTCGCGACGACCCCGGGGAAACCTTCACCGGCATCCTCGCGCACACCCTCGCGATGGTCGGCGTCGGCGAGGGCGCGAACGCCCGTCGCACCTTCGTCGGGATGGTCTCGGCCAACTACTTCGACGTGCTCGGTGTGAACCTTATCCGCGGCCGCGGCTTCACCCGGGAGGAAGAGGCGCCGGACAGCGCCGCGTCTGTCGTCATCGCCAGCCACCTGTATTGGCGCAAGACCGGCTTCGACCCGGGCCTCGTCGGCTCGACCCTGCGCGTCAACGAACGCATCTTCACGGTCGTGGGCATCGCCCCGGAGGGCTTCACCGGCACGATGATGCTGGTCGGCCCCGAACTCTACTTTCCGCTCGGGGTGTATGATCTCCTCAACAACGACTACGAGGGCGAGCAACGCCGCTCCCTCGAGCGCCGCGACGGCTTCAACCTCATTCTCATCGGCCGCATGAAAACCGGCGTGACCGCCGCGGCCGCCGACGCGGTGCTCGCCACCAAGGCGGCGCAGCTCGAGCAGGCCTGGCCGGTCGAGCAGAAGGACCAGCTCTTCTCCACCCGCCCGCTGCCCCGCATGAGCACGAGCAACTCGCCGGCCGACGAGCAGGGCGTCACCATCGCCGGTCTGCTGCTGCTCGGGATGACCGGCATCGTGCTGCTCATCGCCAGCCTCAACCTCGCCAACATGCTGCTGGCGCGCGGCGCGGCGCGGCGCAAGGAATTCGCCATCCGGCTCGCCCTCGGCGGCGGCCGCGGTCGCATCATCCGCCAACTTTTGACCGAAGGCTTCGTGCTTTCGCTCGCCGGCGGAACAGTCGGCTTCGTGCTCGCGCTGTGGTCGGCCGGACTGCTGATGGACTCGTTCGCCGGGTTCATGCCGATCAACCTGTTCTTCTCCAGCGAGCCCAACCTCGCGCTCGCCGGCGCCACGCTCGGCTTCTGCCTGTTCTCGACCCTCTGCTTCGCGCTCGGCCCGGCGCTCAAACTCTCGCGCGCCGACGTGCTCACCGACCTCAAGGAGCAGGCCGGCGAGGACACGGTCCGCCGGCGCTTCCGCTGGATGCCGCGCAACCCGCTCGTCGTCGCCCAGATCGCCCTCTCCCTCGCGCTGCTGGTCAGCGCCGGCCTGTTCATCCGCGGCGCCAACAAGGCCGGCGGGGCCGACCTCGGCTTCCAGGCCGACCACACCGTCATCGTCGAGGCCGACGCCTCGCTCGGCGGCTACGAGGAGCCGCAGGGCCTTGCCATCTACCAGCGGGTCGGCGAGCGGCTCTCGTCGCTGCCCGGCGTGAAATCCGCCAGCATCACCGCGACCGCGCCCTTCGGTTTCGTCTCGCTCGGCCGCCTCGTGCAGCGCGCCGGCCTCCGCCCCGTCAAGGACGCCAAGCCCGCCACCGCCGCCGAGGGGCTCGCCTTCAGCTCGCGCTGGAACAGCGTCGGCGCCGGCTACTTCGAGGCCCTCGGCCTGCCCATCCTGCGCGGCCGGGCCTTCACCGCGGCGGAGTGCGAGTCCAAGGGCGCGCCCGGCGTCGCCATCATCGACGAGGTGCTGGCCAAGAAGCTCTGGCCCGCCGGCGACGCGCTCGGCCAGCGCATCCAGTTCGCGGAACGCGACGCCGCTCGCGCCCCGGGCGGTGGCACCGGCTCGGGCAGTGTCAGTGCGAGCGACCAGATCGAGGCCCGCCCCGACGACAGCCCGACCCTCGAAGTCGTCGGCATCGTCCGCACGATGCGCACCAATCTCTTCGCCAAGGAGGTCGGACAGGCCATCTACGTGCCCTTCGCCCAAGGCTACCGCAGCAACGTCCACTTCCATGTCCGGACCGCCGCCGATACCCCGCAGACGGCCGCCGCGCTCCTCGACGTCGTGCGCCGCGAGGTGCGCGAGGCGGCCCCCGGCGTGCCGGTCTTCAACGTCCGCACGTTCCGCCAGCATCTCGACGCCTCCGCCGACCTCTGGATCACCCGCATGGGCGCGACCCTGTTCACCGTCTTCGGCGCGCTCGCGCTCATGCTCGCCGTCATCGGCCTCTACGGCGTCAAGGCCTACTCGGTGGCCCGCCGCACCCGTGAGATCGGCATCCGCATGGCGCTCGGCGCCCGGCCCGGCGAAGTGCAGGCCATGGTGCTCCGCGAGGGCCTGAACATGACCCTGCTCGGCGCCGCGCTCGGCCTTCTGCTTGCGCTCGGTCTCGGCCGGGTCTTCGCCGGGATGCTCTACGAGGTCAGCCCGGTGGATCCGGTTTCGTTCATCATCGCTCCGGTCACGCTGCTGCTGACCGCCCTGCTCGCCTGCTGGCTGCCGGCCCGCCGGGCGACCCGCATCAATCCACTCACCGCGCTCCGGTCGGAGTGACGCGTGAACCTCTTCGGTCCTCCATCCATTGTCATCCATGCTCTCCGACCTTCGTTTCTCCCTGCGCCTGCTGGCCAAGTCGCCCGGTTTCACCGGTGCGGCGGTGCTGACGCTGGCACTCGCGCTCGGGGCTAATTCCGCCGTCTTCTCCCTCGTCAACGCCGCCTTGTTCCGGCCGGTCGGACCGAGCCTGCCCGGCGAAACGGTCAATCTCTACGCCACGCGGGAGAAGACCCCGGGCGAGTTTCACCGCTTCTCGCAGCGAGACTTCGAGATCCTGCGGGAAACCCGCGACCTCTTTGCCATGGTCGCGGGGATCTTGCCCGCCCGCGTCGGCCTGAGGGAGAGCCGCGAAGAGGGCCAGCAACGCAGCTTCGCGCACCTGACAACGGCGGACTATTTCTCCCTGCTCGGCACCACGCCCGCCCAGGGCCGGTTCTATGACGAGGATGAGGCCCGCCCGGACGCCCGACGGCCGGTCGCCGTGGCCAGCCACGCGCTTTGGCAGCGACTCGGGGCTCCGCCCGACCTGGTGGGTTCCGTGCTGTGGATCAACAACGAACCCTGCACCATCATCGGCATCGCGCGGGAGGATTTCACCGGTGGCAGCGCCATTGTCTCACCGGAGCTGTGGTTGCCGCTCGGCTTGCAGTCTCAGATCACATCCTTGTTTCACGGGCCTGACCGCAACGCCGGCCTGCAACTCCTGGCGCGCACGCAACCCGGCGTGACCGTGGACGCAGTCCGCGCCCGCCTGCCCGCGCTGGCCCGGCAATTGACGGATCTGCAGCCCACTGCACCAGGCGGCGGGCGTCAGCTCCAGGCCCATCCGCTTTCGCGCGCCGGTCCCGGCACCCGCCCGCCCAACGTCGGCGATTTCTATCTCCTCGCCACGCCACTCCTGCTCATGGCGGGCTGCGTGCTCCTGATCGCCAGCCTCAACCTGGCCAACATGCTTCTCGCCCGCGGCGCCGCGCGCTCCCGCGAAATAGCGATCCGTCTTGCTGTCGGCGCCAGCCGCGCGCGCATCATCCGGCAGTTGCTGGTCGAGGGCCTTGTCCTGTCACTGGCCGGCGGCACTCTCGGGCTGCTCCTCAGCTGGTGGGCGAACGCCGCCATGCTTTCCGCCCTGTCTGCAGCCCTGCAGGGCATGATGCAGGTGTCCCTCGCCCTGCAGCCCGAGGCGGACGCCACCGTGCTGGGACTTACCTTTCTCGCCTGTGTGCTGGCCACGCTCCTCTTCAGTCTCGCCCCGGCGCTGCGGGCCTCGCGCTCGGATGTCGTCGCCGACCTGAAAGCAGCGGGAACCACCGTGACCGGCGGCAATTGGAACCGCTTCTTCGCCGGCCGCCATCTGCTCGTGATGGCCCAGGTCGCCCTTTCGCTTGTGCTGCTGTTCAGCGCCGGCCTTTTCCTGCGCGGCGCATTGTCCGCCGGCTCCATCCCGCTGGGGTTCGACCCGGCCGGCGGGATCGTGACCGAAGTCGATTTCTCCCTGAGCAACACCCCGCCCGCCCACGCCCGCCGCAGCCTGACCGCCGCCCTGGAGCGCATCGAGGCGCTGCCAGCGGTGGAACGGGCCGCGGCCACGACCCACGCGCCCATGGACAACCTGGCGGACCATCGCCGCGTGGAACCCATCGAAGGATCCATTCCCCTCACCGATGGAACCGCGGCCGGTCCCAAGGCACTGACCGCCGGCGTCACGCCGGGCTACTTCTCCACGATCAGCGTTCCGCTGTTGCGCGGGCGCGATTTCACCGGCATCGAGGCCGACGACGCATCCGCTCCACCGGTGGTGATCATCGATGTCAGCCTGGCAAGGAAACTCTTCCCTGACGGCGATGCGCTCGGCCGGCGCGTGCGTTTCCCGCGCTTGGCGGGAAGTGGGGAGGATCCCGCTTTCGAGATCGTGGGCATCGTCGGGGAACATCGGCACGAGTTTCTCCAGGTCGAGCCGACCTTCCGGATCTTCCTCCCCTTCGTCCGGGCCTTTGACGGCTCGGCCTACATCCAGACGGACCTGCGGCGCGCGGACCGAGCCGGCGTCCTCGTCGCCCTCGGTGAGGTGCGCCACGAACTGCAGCGGCTCGACCCGACCCTGCCCGTGCTGCGGCATGAACCATTCTCCGACTTCATCGACCGCGAGGACTCGCTCTGGAGCGCGCGTCTCGGCGCCGTCGTCTTCGGCATATTCGGCGCCATCGCCCTGTTGCTGTCCGTCATGGGTGTCTACAGCGTCAAGGCCTACGCGGTGGCGTGCCGCACCCGGGAGCTTGGCATCCGCTTGGCGCTGGGAGCCCGGCCGGGTGATGTCCTGCGCCTGATCGTCCGGCAGGGCGCTCTGCAGATCGCTTTCGCTGCCGCCATCGGCCTTGTCCTCGCGCTCCTCACCGGACGTCTCCTCACGGCCCTGCTCTTCCACATCAGTCCCGCCGATCCGCTCGCCCTGGCAGGCGCGACCCTCGTGCTCTCCGGCGCAGGGCTGCTCGCCTGCTGGTTGCCGGCGCGCCGGGCCACCCGGGTCAACCCGCTCACGGCCCTCCGCTCGGAATAAACTGTAACTTTCGCTCCACTCTTGGGTTTAACCACTCGTCACCCTCACTTTCACTCTCACTCCTGCGCCATGACCCTCAAGGAACTCCGCCTCCCCCTCGCCCTTCTCTCCGGTCTCGTCCTCGCGGCCGCCGCCGCCCGCGCCGATGTCACCGAAACCATCAAGGAAACCTATCCCTTCGCCTCCGACGGCGTCATCTCGCTCAAGAACGTGAACGGCGACATCGACATCGTGGCCTGGGACCGCAACGAGGTTTCGCTCGAGGCCGTGAAGAAGGCTCGCACCGACGAGGTCATGAAGGCGCTCATCGTTCACATCGACCTGAAGGGCGGCGACCGGCTCGACATCCGCACGGAATACCTGAAGCGTTCGTTCTGGAGCAACTGGGGCAACGACGGCCGCACCGTCCGCTACAAACTCATGGTCCCCGCCAGTGTCAGCCTGAAGAAGATCGACACCGTCAATTCCGACATCACCGTCGAGGGCGTCCGCGGCGCCGTGGACCTCGACACCGTCAACGGCCGCATCCGCGCCCAGGGCCTCGCGAGCGACGGCCGCTTCGACACCGTCAACGGCTCCATCGTCGCCACTTTCGTCTCCACGGCCGCCGCCAAGCGCATCGTGCTCGATACCGTCAACGGCTCCTGCACGCTCAACCTGCCCGCCGACACCGGCGGCCGGCTCAAGGCCAGCTCCGTCAACGGCAGCATCTCGTGCGACATCCCGGTGACCATCGAGAAGTCCGGCCGCCACTCGCTCCGCGGCCGCATCGGCAGCGGCGAGGCCGAGATCAGCCTCGAGTCCGTCAACGGCTCGCTCCGCATCGCCACGAACTGAGTTTGTCAGTCATCGCGAGTCACGCGATAGTCCCGTCGTGCGAGATGGCGATCCATGGACTGGATTGCTTCGTCACCCGCAAGGCGGCTTCCTCGCAATGACAAGAGCAGCATCCCAATCTTGGGACGGTGCGATTTCGCTTTCAGGTCAGCCCGGGAATTCCGCCCGGGCTGTTTTATTGCTATCCACTTGGCGGCCAGTGAATTGAATCCTTCAGCAGGGCTTGGCACATGCCATGCATTTTCAGACGTGTGCTTTTGGCCACGCACTCGCTCCACTTCCGCGTCCACACCCGCGTGCTCGTCACCCTGCTGCTCGTGCTGGCCGTGACCGTGGCCGCCATCGCCGAGCCGGAGCATCGCAAGCTGCTCGCCGAGGCCGCGGCGGCGAAGCAGGCGGGCGACAACAACGCCTTCATCGCCAAGCTCGAGTCCGCCCGCGCGCTGCGGCCCGATTATCCGCGCGTGCTGCTCAACCTCGCCCGCGGCTACGCCGCCGCCGGCCGCACCGGTGACGCGCTCGCCCAGCTCCGCGCTCTGGCGGACATGGGCCTCGTCTTCAACATCGCCGCGGATTCCGCCCTTGCCCCTCTGCGCGACACTCCCGCCTTCGCCGCGCTCATCGAGGCCTTCGCCGCCAATGCCCGGCCCGTGCCCGCTTCCGACGAGGCCGCCTGGGCCGTCGCCGATGTCACCGGCATCATCGAGAGTGTCGCGATCCACCCGCAGACCCTGGAAACGTTCTTCGGCGACGTGCGCAACCGCTGTATCTGGTATCGCGACACCAGCGGACCGCACGGCGTGTTGAAAAGATTCTCCGCCGAAGCCGACGCACTCGACGGCGTGTTCGCCGTCAAGATCGACGCCGCCCGCGGCACGCTCTGGGCGAGCTGCTCGGCGCTCCCTGAGATCACCGGCTACACCGAGACCGACAAGGGCCGGGCCTTCCTCGCCGAATACGACCTCGCCACCCGCAAGCTGCGCTCCAAGCATCCCCTGCCCGCCGACGGCCGCGCGCATGTGCTCGGCGACTTCGCCCTCGCCGCCGACGGCGCGCTCTACGTCACCGATTCCTTTGCACCGGTCATCTGGCGCCTGGCGCCCGGCGCGAGCACACTCGAGAAGTGGCTGGAGCACGGTGACTTCGTCTCGTTGCAGGGCATCGCCTTCGCGGCCGGAGCCGCGCTCTACGCCGCGGATTACGCCAACGGCCTCTGGCGCATCGACGCGGCCACGCGAACCGCATCGCTGCTCTCCGCACCCGCCGGCAGCACGCTGTTCGGCGTGGACGGTCTCTACTCCGTGCCCGGCGGGCTCGTCGCCGTGCAGAACGGCGTCAACCCGCAGCGCGTCCTCCGCCTCGACCTCGACGAGGCCGGCGCGCCGGTCCGCACTAAGGTGCTGCTCGCCGGCCACGCCGCGATGAGCGACGCCGCGCTCGGCCAGATCGTCAACGGCCACCTGCACTTCGTCGCCAACTCCGGCTGGTCCCTCTTCGAGTCGCCCGGCGCGAGCCCCGCCCCGCGCAACGTCGTCATCCTTTCCGCCGCCATCAACTGACCCCGCATCCCAAACCATGATCGTCGAAACATTTTTCCAGGATCTCCGCATCGGACTCCGCGTGCTCATCAAGGAGAAGTCCTTCTGCCTCCTCGCCGTCTTCGTCCTCGCGCTCGGCATCGGCGCCGTGACGACGCAATACGCCGTGGTCAACGGCGTGCTGCTCCATGCGTTCAAGTTCCGCGACGCCGACCGGCTGGTGGACGTGCAGCTCGCCGACCCGAACAATTTCCAGCCGAACAACTTCAACTCGCGGATGACCACGGCCGACTTCGCCGACCTGCGCGCGCAGCAGAAATCTTTCTCCGAGTTCGTCGGCTACCTCAACGGCTCGACCATCAACCTCACCTACAACGGCCAGCCGCGCCGCTACACCGGCGGCTACATCACCTGGGACTTCTTCCGCGCGCTCGGCGTGGCGCCGGTGCTCGGGCGCGACTTCCTCGAGGAGGAGGACCAGCCCGGCGTGGACAAGGCCGTCATCCTCAGCGACGCGCTCTGGCGGCGCGACTTCGGCGCCAGCCAGAACGTCATCGGCCAGGCCGTCCGCGTGAACGGCCGCGCTGGCACCGTCATCGGCGTCATGCCGCCGAAGTTCTCCTTCCCCTCCAACGAGGAGCTCTGGCTGCCGGTGAACGTCGAGTTCCCCGTCAAGCCCCGCAACGACCGCGGCATCAACTTCATCTCCGTCATCGCGCGCCTCCAGCCCGGCGTCAGCCACGAGCAGGCCGAGGCCGACCTCTCCTCCATCGCCGCGGGCTTCGCCGAGCAGTTCCCGGACACCAACAAGCAGTTCACCAAGGGCTACGTGCGGCCGCTCATCGCCGCCTTCACCGGCGGCCAGCTCAACGGCCTCCTGCTCACCATGCTCGGCTTCTGCGTCGGCGTGCTGCTGCTGGCCTGCGTCAACGTGATGAACATGCAGTTCGCCCGCGCCACGCTGCGCGCGAAGGAGCTCGCCATCCGTTCCTCCCTCGGCGCCACCCGCGTCCGCCTTATCCGCCAGATGCTGACCGAGAGCCTGCTGCTCGCGACGCTCGGGGCCGCCCTCGGCGTCGCCATCGCGTTCTGGTCCACCGAATACCTCGACACCTACGTGCATACCGTGAACCCCATCCCCTCGTGGATGCGGTTCGACATCGACGGCCAGGTGCTCGCCATCGTCGTGGGCGCCACCGTGCTTTCCGCGGTGGTGTCGGGCTTCGTGCCCGCGTGGCTGTCGTCGCGCGCCAGCGCGATCGACGCGCTCAAGGAGGGCGGCCGCGGCAACACCAGCCGCACGGTCAACTTCATCACCAAGGGCCTCGTCACCTTCCAGATCCTCGTCACCAGCCTGCTCCTCATCGGCGCGGTCATCCAGGTGCAGTCCATCGTCCGGCAGCAGACCATCGACTACGGTTACGACACCTCCGCCGTGCTCGGCGCCCGCATGGGCCTGATGGAGGGCGACTATCCGACGAACGAGCAACGCCAGCTCTTCTACGAACGCCTGCTCCGCGAGCTCCGCGCCTCCCCGCAGTTCGAGGCCGTCGCGCTCACCAACCGCTTCCGCATGGTCTTTTCCGGCAACGGCCCGGTCGAGATCGAGGGCAAGGAATACAAGCAGGACAGCGACCGCACCGTCTCCGAGTTCGAGAGCATCACGCCGGGCTTCCACGAGGTCCTCGGCCAGAAGCTCATCGAGGGCCGCTTCCTCACCGAGGAGGATTCCGACCAGAAGACGCCCGTCGCCGTCATCAACGCCACCTTCGCGAAGCGGCACTTCGGCAACGAGTCGCCCCTCGGCCGCCGCTTCCGCACCATCCGCCAGAACGGCACCCAGCCCGGCCCCTGGCGCGCGGTCGTCGGCGTCGTCACCGACGTCCGCATGGCCGGCCCGTTCAACAACCGCACCGACCACACCGGCTTCTACGTGCCGTTCTTCGCCGCCGCCTTCGGACCGGTGGCCGACACTCCCCAGGCGCAGCAGTTCGGCACCGCCGTCATCAAGCCGCGCGGCGGCCAGCGCCCCGAGGCCCTCGCGACCGCCATCCAGGCCGTCGTCAACAAGGTGGACCCCAACCTCCCGCTCTATTTCGTCGGCACGCCCAAGTCCGCCATCGACACCTTCCTCGCCCAGAACCGGCTCAGCGCGGTCATGTTCGGCATCTTCGGCCTCATCGCCATCATCCTCGCCTCCGTCGGGCTCTACGGCGTGATGAGCTTCTCCGTCAACCAGCGCGCGCAGGAGTTCGGCGTGCGCATGGCGCTCGGCGCCGACGGGTCCCGCATCCTCCGCATGGTCCTGCGGCAGGGTTCGTGGCAGCTCCTCATCGGCCTGGGCCTCGGTGTCGGCATCACGCTGCTCATCGCCACCGTCTTCAACGGGCCGCTGACCAACTTCCTCTTCCAGACCAGCCCGCGCGACCCGTTGACCTATGTCGCGGTCTCCGCGCTCATCGTGGTCGTCTCCCTCATCGCCATTTTCGTGCCCGCCCGCCGCGCCACCCGGGTGGACCCGATGACCGCGCTGCGCGCCGAGTGATCTGTCCCCCGTCATCTGTTCTCCGTCCTCCGCTCCCCGCCCCACCCCCATGATCATCGAGACCTTCCTCCAGGACCTGCGCATCGGACTCCGCGTGCTCATCAAGGAGAAATCCTTCTGCCTGCTCGCCGTCTTCGTCCTCGCCCTCGGCATCGCCGCCGTCACCACCCAGTTCAGCGTCGTCAACGGCGTCGTGCTCCGCGGTTTCTCTTTCCCCACCGCCGACCGGCTCGTGAGCATCCGGTTCATCGACGCGACCGCCACGCAGCCGAACTTCTTCGGCGCGCCGCCCAACCAGATCCTCGCCTACGACTTCCAGGAACTCGCCGCCCAGCAGAAGCTCTTCGAGGCCGTTGCCGGCTACACCAACCAGGCCACGGTCAACCTCACCTACAACGGCAACCCGCGGCGCTACACCGGCGCCTACGTCACCGAGAGCTTCCTCTCCATGCTCGGCGTCAAGCCCGTGCTCGGCCGCGACTTCACCGCCGCCGACAACACCCCCGGCGCGGAGAAGGTCGCCCTCATCAGCCACCGGCTCTGGCAGCGGGACTTCGCCGGTGATGCCTCCGTCGTCGGCGCGGTGGTCCGCCTCAACGGCCGCCCCGCCACCATCATCGGCGTCACCCCGCCCGGCTTCGGCTTCCCGCTCAACGAGGAGATCTGGATCCCCATCTTCAACGAATACCCGCCCCGCCCGCGCCACGAGCGCGGCCTGCCCGGCGGCTCGCCCTCGGTCATGGGCCTGCTCCGCCGCGGCGCCACCATCGAGCAGGCCACGAGCGAGGTGACCTCGTTTGCCAACCGGCTCGCGCAGGAGTTCCCCGACACCAACAAGCAGTTCGACACCGGCCACATCGAGCCGCTCATCCGCACCTTCACCCCGCCCAACATCCAGCAACTGCTCTTCGCCATGCTCGGGCTGTGCGTCGCCGTGCTGCTCCTCGCCTGCGCCAACGTGATGAACATGCAGTTCGCCCGCGCCACCCTGCGCGCCAAGGAGCTGGCCGTGCGCTCCTCCCTCGGCGCCACCCGCGGCCGCCTCATCCGCCAGATGCTCACCGAAAGCCTGCTCCTCGCGGGCATCGGCGCCGCCGGCGGCGTGGCCCTCGCCTACTGGGCCACCGATTTCCTCCTCGCCACCGTCCGCAACCAGCAGACGCCCATTCCCGCGCACATCAGCTTCGAGATCGACGGCCTCGTGCTCGGCTTCGTCGTCGGCGCGACGATGCTTTCCTCCGTCCTCTCCGGCGTGCTCCCCGCCTGGATGGCCTCGCGCGCCAATCCCGTCGAGGTTCTCAAGGAGGGCGGCCGGGGCAACACCAGCCGCGCCGTCAGCTTCGTCACCCGCGGCCTCGTCGTCACGCAGATCTTCCTCACCTGCATCATCCTCATCGCCTCGCTCCTCCAGGTGCAGTCCATCCTCAAACAGCAGCGCATCGACTACGGCTACGACACCCATGCCTACATGAGCGCCCGCATGGGCCTGATGGACGGCGATTATCCGAACTCCGACTCGCGCCGCCTCTTCTACAACCGCCTCCTCCGCGAGCTGCGCGCCAGCGCCGAGCTCGAGCACGTCGCCCTGACCAACCGCCTCCGCATGGCCTTCACCATCACCGGCCCCGCCGCCATCGAGATCGAGGGCCGCGAATACAAGGAGGACCGCGACCGCCCGAACGTCAACGTCGAGAGCGTCAGCCCCGGCTACTTCGACACCCTCGGCCTGAAGCTGCTCGCCGGCCGCGATTTCACCGAGGAGGACGACGACTCGAAGCTCCCCGTCGCCATCGTGAACGCCGGCTTTGCCAAAGCGCTCTTCGGGAGTGACAACCCGGTCGGCCGGCGCTTCCGCACCTACGGCGCCAACGGCCGCAACAGCGGGGCCTGGCGCACCATCGTTGGCGTGGTCTCGGATGTCCGCATGATCGGCCCGTTCAACAACCCCGGCGTCGAGTCCTACGGCTTCTACGTGCCGCTCTACTCCTCCGCCTTCGGTCCCGCGCGCGGCCAGGTCGGCCCGCAGTTCTCCACCATCCTCGTGAAGCCCCGCGGGGCCGGTTCCGGCGGCGCCGCTGCTTTCACCAACAACCTCCGCCGCGCCGTCAACCGCGTGGATCCCAACCTCCCGCTCTACTTCATGGGCACGCCCGCGGAGAACCTCGACGCCTTCCTCGCCACCAACCGCGTCATCGTCTCGATGTTCAGCGTCTTCGGCCTCGTCGCCATGGCGCTCGCCTCGGTCGGCCTCTACGGCGTCATGAGCTTCTCCGTCAACCAGCGCGCGCAGGAATTCGGCGTGCGCATGGCCCTCGGCGCCGACCACGGCCGCATCATCCGCATGGTCCTCTCGCAAAGCGCCGCCCAGCTCGCGCTCGGACTGCTGCTCGGCCTCGGCTCCGCCGCCGCCATCGCCATCATCTTCCGGACCGGCATCAGCCAGCAGCTCTTCGACACCAACCCCGCCGACCCGCTCACCTTCGCCGCCGTCGGCCTGCTGCTCACGCTCGTCTCCTTCGTCGCCGTCATCTTCCCGGCCCGCCGCGCCACCCGCGTCGACCCGATGACCGCCCTGCGCGCGGAAGAGAAAGAGAACGAGAACGATCCCGCACCTCAGCCCTTCATCATGTCCGACCTCCCCTTCGCCCCTCTCGCCTGTCGCGTAACGCGCGACGGGACGAGCCAGCCATAGCCTTGGCGACGGCTGGCCTGCACTCCCGATACTCCAAGCAGCATGCATACCGATCTGAAATTCGCCCTCCGCGCCCTCCTCAAGACCCCAGGGTTCACCGCCACGGCCGTGCTCATCATCGCGGTCGGCATCGGCGCCTGCACCGCGCTGTTCAGCATCTTCGACCGGCTCGTGCTGCACCCGTTCGACCTGCCCGAGGCCGGCCGGCTCGTCCGCATCTGGACCAACCACACCGAGCGCAACGTCGTCGGTCCCGTGATGTCGGTGCCCAAATTCGAGCTGTTCCGCGACAACCAGCAGTCCTTCAGCGGCCTCGCCGCCATCTCGTTCAACGGCCACACCCTCGTGCGCGACGGCGCCGAGGCCGAGCAGTTCGCCAGCCTCAATGTCTCCGCCAGCTGGGTGCCCACGCTCGGTCTCCAGCTTGCCCGCGGACGCAACTTCACCGCCGAGGAGGACACCCCGGGCGGCCCGCCGGTCGTCATCATCGGCCACGACATGTGGCAGACCAAGTTCGGCGGGCGCGAAAGCCTGCTCGGCGAGGTCCTCATGCTCAACGGCATCGGCCACACCGTGGTCGGCGTCCTGCCGCCGCAGTTGCCCGCGCCGATCTCCTTCGTCCAGCTCGTCGTGCCGCGCCCGCTCGAACCGGCCGGACTCACCGCCGAGCAGCTCCGCAACGGCGCGGGCTTCCTCCAGGTCACCGCCCGGTTGAAACCCGGGGTCACCTACGAGCAGGCCGATGCCGAGGTGCGGACGATTTCCCGGCGCTACAAGGAGGCCTGGCCCGACCGTCTCGACTCGAACAACAACAACGAGCTGCGCACCTGGATCGAGGAACAGGTCGGGCAGGTGCGCCCGACATTCTACCTGCTGCTCGGCGCCGTCGGCCTTGTGCTGCTCATCGCCTGCTTCAACGTCGCCAACCTCTTCCTCAGCCGCCTGACCGCGCGGCACAAGGAGATCGCCGTGCGCCTTTCCCTCGGCGCCACCCGCCGCCAGCTCGTCCGGCAGTTCCTCGCCGAGACCGCCGTCTTCTGCGCCGCCGCCACCGGCCTCGGCGTGCTGCTCGCCGTCTGGTCGCTCGACGGCCTCGAGCGCCTGCTCGTCAACCAGCTCGCGCCGAACACGCAGTTCACCCTCAACGGACCCACGCTCGCCTTCACGCTCGGCCTCTCGGTGCTGGCCTGCGTGGTCATCGGCCTTGTGCCCGCGCTCTCGGCCTCGAAGATGAACCTCTCCGACGTGCTCAAGGACGTCTCCCGCGGCACGCCCGGCGGGGCCAAGGGCGGCCGCTTCCGCTCCTTCCTCATCGTCCTCGAGGTCGCGCTCTCCGTGTTGCTGCTCATCGGCTCCGGCTTGCTGCTCCTGAGCTTCATCCGGCTGCAGTCCACCCCGCCCGGCTTCAACCCGCGCGGCGTCGGCGCGGCCATCATCAACCTGCCCCCGGCGCGCTACAAGACCGGCCCGGAACAGGCCGACTTCGTCTATCGCGTGCTCGAGCAGCTCAAGGTCAGTCCGCTCCTCCGACACGCCGCCGCCGGCACCAGCCTGCCCGTGGGCGGCTTCGGTGGCCGCACGCTCTACGCCATCGACGGCCGGCCCGTGCCCACCGCGGACAAGCGCCCCGTCGCCAATCTTTTCATCATCACCGAGGGGTATTTCCCGTTGTTCCAGATCCCGCTCAAGGCCGGCCGCTACATCAACGAGCACGACCGCGCGGACACGCCCGGTGTGGTCGTCGTCAACGAGACGTTCGCCAGGAAGCTTTTCCCCGACGGCTCCGCGCTCGGCAAGGTCATCCTCCGCGGCCAGCGCGCCGACATCAAACACGAGATCGTCGGCATTGTCGGCGACGTGAAGTCCAACGGCCTCAACAGCCCCGCGCCCGACACGCTCTACTTCCCGCTCCGCCAGTTGCCGCGCCCCTTCGTCTCCCTCGCCGCCGTCACCGCGGGGGCCGATGCCGCCATCGTCCTGGCCGAGCTGCGCTCCGCCGTGGCCGCGGTGGACAAGACGCTCGCCGTCTCGTTCTTCCAGGTGATGGAGACCGCCATCCGCAACTCCCTCGGCATCCAGCGCATCACCGCCATGCTCACCGGCATCTTCGCCGGCGTCGCGCTGCTTCTCTCCGCCATCGGCCTCTACAGCGTGCTAGCCTACACCGTCACCCAGCGCACCGGCGAGATCGGCATCCGCATGGCCCTCGGCGCCGAGAAGGGCCAGGTCATCACCCTCATCCTCTCCCAGGGCATGAAGCTGGTCGTCATCGGCCTGATCATCGGCCTCGGCACCGCGGCCGGGCTCGGCCGCTTCATCCGCTCGCAGCTCTACCAGATCGAGCCGCTCGACCCGATGGTCTTCGGCGGCGTCACCGTCCTTTTCCTCCTCGTCGCCCTCTTCGCGTGCTTCCTCCCCTCGTGGCGCGCCTCGCGCGTCGATCCGCTGGTGGCGCTGCGGACGGAATAAGCGACCCAGGCCAAATAAACATCGTGTCACCTCTGCTCCCCCTCGCGTTTCTCGTCTCGCCGAAGCCCGCAGGGCGCAGGCGGATGGTGGCGCTCCGGACCGAATAACCGCTCCTTCCCATGACCGCCCTCCGTTCAGCTTTCCGCCAGCTCGTCCGGACTCCGTTCCTGAGCGCGGTCATCATCAGCTCCCTCGCCATTGGCATCGGCGCCAACACCGTCATCTTCAGCTGGCTCCGGCGCGCCGCGTTCGACCCGCTGCCCGGCGCGCGGGGCGCCGGCCTGATGTCCCTCGAGACGATTGACGACACCGGCAACTACGTCAGCACCTCGTGGCTTGAATACCTCGACCTCCGCGAGCGCGTCCCGTCGCTCGACGGCATCGCGATCCAGCGGCAGCGCCCGCTCACGCTCGGCGAGGCCGGCGCGGGCGAGCGGGTCTCGGCACAGCTCGTCTCGGGCAATTTCTTCGACGTGCTCGGCGTCCGGCCCGCGCTCGGTCGCTTCTTCCGTCCCGAGGAGGGCCGGCAACCGGGCGATGCGCCCGTCGCGATCCTCTCCCACGATTTCTGGCGGAAGCACTTCGACGCCGATCCGCATGCCGTCAACCGCACGCTGCGCCTCAACGATCGAATGTTCACCGTCGTGGGTGTCGCGCCGGCCGGGTTCCACGGCGGCATCAACTCCCTGAGCTTCGACCTCTGGGTGCCCGCACCGTTCGCCACCGAGCTGCAGCCGGCCTCCACCGAGCTGACCAACCGCAAGTCCCGCCCCTACACCATGCTCGCCCGGCTGCGGCCGGGCGTGACGCCCGCCCGGGTGCAGACCGAACTCGACGCCGCCGCCCGCCACCTGCTCGACACCTATCCCGAGACGAACCGCGGCCTCGCTTACACCATGCTGCCGCTCTGGCGGTCGCCGCGCGGCGGCCAGACCATGGTCACCGGCCTGGCCACGCTGCAGGTCTTCGCCGCGCTCATCCTCGCCGTCGTCTGCGCCAACACCGCCGGTCTGCTCCTCGCCCAGGCCTCCACCCGCCGGCGCGAGATCGGCGTCCGCCTCGCCCTCGGCGCCGCGCCGTCCCGCATCATCGCCCATCTCCTGGGCGAAAGCGTGGTGCTGGCGCTCCTCTCCATCGCGGGCGGGCTGGTGGTCGCGCTGTGGGGCGCGGACCTCCTGCGCAGCATCCCGTTCTCCCTCCCGGGCGGCCTCACCCTTCGCATCGCCACCGAGATCGACGGCGGAGCTCTCCTCTTCGGCTGCCTGCTGGCGCTGGCGTGCGGCGTCCTCTTCGGCCTCGCCCCCGCGCTCCAGGCGTCGCGGGCCGACGTGCTGTCGTCGCTGCGCGCCGGCGCCGGGGCCCTGCCGGGCCGCAGCCGGCTGCGCGATGCGCTCGTCGCCACCGAGGTCGCTCTCGCCCTCGTGCTCCTCGTGCTCGCGGGGCTCTACACGCTCAGCTTCCGCAATTCCCTGCGCGCCAATCCCGGCTTCGATCCCGACCGGGTGCTGCTCGGCACGCTCGACCTCGGCTCCAAGGGCTACGCCCGCGACCGCGCCCTTGCGCTGATGGATGACCTGCTGCGCCGGCTGCGCGAGACCCCCGGCATCACCGGCGCCTCCCTGAGCAGCAACGTCCTGCTCGACCTCCACGGCCTGCCCACCGGCGTCATCTCCGTCACCGGGCGGCCCTTCGATCCCGACCGTAAGATCCGCTACGCCTACGCCACCCCCGGCCACCTCGAGACCCTGGGCATGCCCTTGCGCGAGGGCGCCGACCTTGCCCCGCTCGACCGCCGCGATCTCCCGCCCGACGCCGTCATCAACGAGGAGATGGCGCGCCGCTACTGGCCGGGCCTCTCGCCCGTCGGCCGCGTGTTCAACGTCAACGACACCGACTACGTCGTCGCCGGCGTCGTCCGTAACGCCCGCTACGAGACGCTCAACGAGCCGCCGCGTCCGCTCGCGTGGCTGACCCTGCGCAACCGCGTCGCCTTCCTTCCCGCGCTCCACGTCCGCGCCGCGGGCGACCCGCGGGCCATGCTGGGCGCGGTCCGCTCCGTGGTCCGCGAACTCGACGCCACCCTGCCCGTCCTCGAGGTCCGCACCCTCGCCCAGCACGTGACCAACAACCTCGTGACCCAGCGCCTCCCGGCCCAGATGCTCGGCGTGCTCGCGCCGCTCGCCCTCGCGCTCTCCGCCATCGGCCTCTACGCCGTCATCGCCTACTCCCTCGCCCAGCGCACCCGGGAGATCGGCGTGCGCCTGGCGCTCGGCTCCTCCCCCGGCGACGTGATCGGGCTCATGGTCTGGCAGGGGCTGCGCGTCGTGCTGGCCGGCATCGCGCTGGGCTGGCCGGCTGCGTTGCTCGCCGGCTGGCTGCTGCGCCGCGTCTTTGTCGGCGTCCCCTTCGGCACCCCGGTCATCTACGCCGGCGTGCCCCTCCTCCTGCTCGCCGTCGCCGCGCTCGCCTGCTGGCTCCCCGCCCGTCGCGCCGCCGGGGTCGATCCGCTGGTGGCCTTGAGGACCGAGTAACCCTCTCAACACAACTGACAGCCCGGACCACTCCACATCATGACCACCCAACTAGTCCTCGGCTACCGCTCCCTCCGCCGCACACCGTTGCTGGCGCTCACCATCATCGCCACGCTCGGCATCGCGCTGGCGGCGACCGTGCTGGTCTTCTCGTTCCTCAACTCCTTCCTGCTCCGCCCTCTGCCCTACGGCGACACCTCGCGGTTGCTTGTCGTCTACGAGCATTCCCTCAAGGTCGGACGCAACAACACCTCCCGTGTCACCTACGGCAATGTGGTGGCGGTCCAGGATCGCTCGACGGTCTTCTCGCGCACCGGCATCTTCCGCAACGAGTCGGCCACCTACCACGGCGGCGAGTCCACCGAGACCGCCTTCACCCAGCGTGTCACCGCCGACATCTTCCCGATGATGGGGGCTCGCGCGGCCCTCGGCTCGGTCATCACCCCGGCCAACATCGAGATCGGCGGCGTGCGCACCATCGTGCTTTCCGATTCGCTCTGGCGGCGCCGCTTCGGCGCCGACCCCGCCGTCGTCGGCAAGGTCATCCGGCTCGACGAGACGCCCTTCCATGTCGTCGGCATCATGCCGGCCGACTTTGTCGTGCCGACCGGCGACGACAATCCGCAGGCCTGGGCCGCGCTCCTGCGCAGCGACTACGACCCCAACGAGCGGTCCCAACGCCGCCACCACCTCTGGGCCGAACTCGCCCCCGGCGCCAATCTCGCCGCCGCCGGGGCCGAGCTCAGCCGCATCGCCGCCACCCTGCGCGACGAGTTTCCCAAGGACAACGCCGACCGTGGCTTCGTCGCCCGGACCTTGCGCGAGGATCTGCTCGGCAGCTTTGGCAGCCAGTTGCTCCTCCTCCAGGGAGCCGTCCTGCTCGTGCTCATCGTGGCGTGCTTCAACTGCCTTTGCCTGCTCATCGCCCGGGCCCTGCAGCGGCGGCGTGAACTCGCCGTCAGGCTCGCCCTCGGCGCCGCCCGCCGCCACCTGCTCGTGCAGCTCCTCGCCGAGTCGCTCTGGCTCTCGCTTCCTGCGGCCGCGCTGGCGCTGGGACTCGCCGCGCTCGCCCTCCCGGGCGGCATCGCGCTCTTCCCCGGCTTTGTCCAGACCACCCTGCAGACCCTGCCCGCCCCGCAGCTCGACCTCACTGTCGTCGCCGCGGTCTGCACCGCCGCCGTCATCATCGCCCTCGCCTTCAGCGCCATCCCGCTGCTGCAATCACGCCGCCTCAACCTGGAGGCCGCGTTGCGCGAAGGCGGGCGCTCCGCCGGCTCTCCCTCCGGCACGCGCGCCGCCCGCTGGCTCGCCTCGGGCCAGATCGCCGTCGCCCTGGCGCTGCTGATCACCGCGGCGCTGCTGCTCCGCAGCCAGCAGGAGCTCGGCGGCGTTGATGCCGGTCTGCCCATCGGCGAACTGGATCAGTTCCGCGTCGGTGTGCGCGGCGAGTTGTCCCGTGACAACGCCCGGCGGGTGCAGTTCTTCGAGCGCCTGCGCGACGAGGTCGCCGCTCTGCCCGGCGTCAGCAGCGTGGGCGTGGCGAACTTCCTTTTTACCCAGCCTCCCACCGGCTACCAGGGATTCACCCAGGAGGGCGACGGTCTGGAACTCGCCGACACGCCCAAGCGCATTCTGCCCTGCTACATCCTGCCCGGCTCGCTCGAGGCGCTCGGCATGCGCCTGATCGAGGGCCGGCAGCTGGATGAGGGCGACAGCGAAGGCCGGCCCCCCGTCACGGTGATCAGCGCCGCCGTCGCCGAGAAATACTGGCCCGGCCAGTCCGCGCTTGGCCGGCGCATCCGGATCGATACCGTCCGGATCGACTGGCTGGAGGTCGTCGGCGTCGTCTCCAGCATCACCGGCATCGGCAACCAGCCGCGCCCGGTTGACACCGCTTACCTCTCGATCGCCCAGGGCAATCCGCCGGGCCTCGGCATGGGATACATCGTCCGCCGCGCCGCCGGGATGCCGCCGCCAGCCGACAGCCGCGACTACCAGCGCGTGCTCTCCCGGCTCGATCCCAACATGCAGCTCTTCGCCCATCTCTCCCCCGCCGAGATCTACTCCCGCTCGGCCTGGCAGTCACGCTTCGTCACGCAGCTGGTCGTCGCCTTCGCGTTGCTGGCCGTCGGGCTCACCCTCGCGGGGATCTATGCGGTCAACTCGTTCTTCGTGGAGCGCCGGATGCACGAATTCGGCATCCGCTCCGCGCTCGGCGCCTCGGCCCCCAACCTCCTGCAGCTGGTCCTCGGCGACAGCCTGCGCCTGACCGCCTTTGGTCTCGCCATGGGGCTCGTGCTCGCCGGATTCGCCAGCCGCGGACTGGGCACGCTGCTCTACAATGTTCCCGCCCTCGACCCGCTCGTCTATCTCGGCGCAGCCGTGGTGATGACCCTCGCCTGCGCCGCCGCCACGCTGCTGCCAGCGCGCCGCGCAGCGAGGGTGGATCCCCTGATCGCCCTCCGGAGCGACTGACCGGCCAACCCCGGCCTTCGCCCGTTGGTCAGAATAATCCCGCGCCAGGGCGGCTTCCGTCTTGGGCTGGCTCCATGCAAGACCTGAAGCTCGCGCTGCGAACCCTCGTCAAGACCCCGGCCTTCTCCCTCGTCGCCATCCTCACCATCGCCATCGGCATCGGGGCGAACACCACGCTCTACAGCATCTTCGACCGGCTGATGTTCAACCGCCTCGCCGTGCCCGACCCCGGCAGCGTCATCGCCCTCTGGGCCGTCAACAACGAGCGCAACTTTGTCGCCCCTGCCGTCTCCTGGCCGCGCTTCGACGAGATCCGCCGCGAGGCGAAGTCCTTCTCCGCGCTCGCCGACAGCAATTTCGACAGCCACACTCTCACCGGCAACGGCGAACCCGAGCAGCTCACCGTCCTGCGCGTGACAGCCAACTTCTTCGCCACCCTCGGCCTCGCGCCGGCCCGGGGGCGCGACTTCACCGCCGCCGAGGACCAGCCCAACGGCCCCGCTGTCGTCATCCTCAGCCACGAATACTGGCAGACCCGCTTCGGCGGGCGCGAGGGCATCCTCGGGGAGAACATCGTCCTCAGCGGCCGGCCGCACGAGGTCATCGGCATCATGCCGCCGCGCCTGACCAACCCCATCTCCGGGGTGAACGTGTTCGTGCCGCGCGTGTTCGAGACCGCCGGGCTCACCCCGATGCAGATCCAGGTCGGCGCCGGTTACTCCCAGCCCGTCGGCCGGCTGAAGCCCGGCGTCACCCGCGAGCAGGCCAACGCCGAGCTCGCCGGCCTGACCCGCTCCTACAAGGAACGCTTCGCCTCCAACCTCGACGCGGACAACGCCATCGAAGGGCGCTTCCTCGCCGAGACCATGGTCACCGGCCTGCGGCCGACCATGCGCATGCTGCTCGGCGCGGTCGCCTTCGTGCTGCTCATCGCCTGCGCCAACGTCGCCAGCCTCTTCCTCGGCCGGCTCAGTTCGCGGCACAAGGAGATCGCCGTCCGCCAGTCGCTCGGGGCCACGCGTGGCGCCATCGTCCGGCAGTTCCTCGCCGAGAGCCTCGTGTTCAGCGTGCTCGCCGGCGCCGCCGGCGTCCTGCTCGCGTGGGGGGCGCTTTCCGCCATCCAGGGCGTGATCGCCAACCAGCTCCCGCCCAACGTCGAGCTGACCCTCAGCTGGATGGCGCTGGCCGGCACGGTGGCGGTGACCTTCCTCGTCTCCCTGCTCATCGGGGGCGTCCCGGCGCTGCAGGCCTCGAAGCCCGACCTCGTCGAGGCGCTCAAGGATTCCTCCCGCGGCAACGCGGGCGGCGCGCGCGGCCGGCGCTTCCGCCAGGGGCTCATTGTCGCGGAGGTCGCCCTCTCCGTGGTGCTGCTCACCGGCTCGGGCTTGCTGCTGCAGAGTTTCCTGCGGCTCCAGAACACGCCGCCCGGCTTCGATCCCCGGGGACTGGCCGTGGCGTTCGTCGGCGCGCCGGCCCAGCGCTACGCCACGCCAGAGGCGCAGGAACGGTTCTTCGCCGACGTGATCGAGCGCCTCAAGGCCGTGCCGCAGGTCAGCGCTGCCGCTGCCGCCATCGGCGTGCCGCTGACGGGCTTCGCCCCGCAAGCGCCCTACACCGTGGGCACCGCCGCCGCCTTGCCGCTCTCGCAGCGCCCGCTCGCGGGGTTGCGCATCGTCAGCGAGGACTATTTCGCCACCGCCGGCATCCCGCTCGTCGCGGGACGCGGGTTCACCGCGCGGGACCGCACCGGAGCACCGCTGGTGTGCGTCATCAGCGAGCCGCTCGCCAAACGGCTCTTCCCCGGCGAGTCCGCGCTGGGCAAGCAGCTCCGGCGCGGGCGCGACGCGGAGTTCTCGCACGAGATCGTCGGCGTCACCGCCCCGGTGAAGTCCGTCGGCCTGACCGCGCCTCCGCCGGACGAGGTGTTCTACCCGATGCGCCAGCTGCCGCGGGCGGGCATGAGCATCTTGGCCCGGACCTCCGCCGATCCCGCCGCGCTGCAGGCCATCATGCGCACCGCCGTGGCCGAGGTGGACAAGGACCAGCCCATCTCCTTCTTCGCCACGATGGATTCCATCCTGGGCGCCAACCTCGGCTTCCAACGCATCGTGGCCACCCTCACCGGCATCTTCGCCGGCGTGGCGCTCCTCCTTGCCGCCATCGGACTCTACAGCGTGCTGGCCTACAGCGTGGTCCAGCGCACCGCCGAGATCGGCATCCGGATGGCGCTCGGCGCCAACCGCGGCCAGGTGCTGGGCATGATCGTCACCCAGGGCATGGCGCTGGTGGGCATCGGCCTCGTCGCCGGACTGTGGGGCGCCTACGGCGCGGGCGTGCTGCTGACCTCGCTGCTTTTCGAAACCGCCGCCTTCGACCTGTCCATCTACGCCGTCGTGACCGTGGTCTTCGCTCTGGTCGCCCTGCTCGCCTGCCTGCTGCCGGCCCGGCGCGCGGCCCGGATTGACCCGATTGTGGCGTTAAGGTCTGAATAAGATGAAACCATCGGGCGTCCGAGCGATTTAACATCCTTCATATGCACCGCTTTCGTCTCCCCCTCGCGCTGCCGCTGTTGCTCGCCGTGGCGCTCGACCTGTCCGCCGCGCTCGATCCCGCCCAACTGGCCGCCGCGCGCGAGCTCTACGGCCTGCGCAAGGATCCCGAGGCGCGCGCCGCCTACGAAAAGCTCGCCGCCGCCGATCCGCGGAACGCCGAGGCGCAGCACTACCTCGGCCTGCTCGCCATGCGCCGCGATGACTCCGAGACCGCGGTGAAATTCCTCGAGGCGGCCGTCGCGCTGAACCCTGGCTCGGGTGAATACCACCGCCGCTACGGCGACGCCTGCGGCCGGACGGCCCAGAAGGCCGGCGTGCTCGCCAAGCTCGGCTGGGCCAGGAAATGCCGCCTGGCCTACGAGAAAGCCGTCGAGCTCGACCCGAAGAGCCTCGACGCGCGCTTCAGCCTGATGGGTTTCTATCAGCAGGCGCCCGGCATCGCGGGCGGCGGCATGGACAAGGCCTATGCCCAGGCCGGGGAGATCAGGAAACTCGATCCCGCGCGCGGCCGCATCGCTTTCGCCAACCTCTACGTCAGCGACAAAAAATACAGCGAGGCCTTCTCCCTCTATCAGGAGACCCTCAAGGACTCGCCCGATGACTACTCCGCGCTCTACCAGACCGGCCGTCTCGCCGCCGACACCGGCGAGCGGCTCGACCACGGGCTGGCCGCGCTGAGGACGTGCCTCGCCCAGACGCCGCCCGCCGACCAGCCCGGTCACGCCGCGGCACACTGGCGCATCGGCGTCATCCAGGAAAAGCAGAACGACAAGGCCGCCGCCCGCGCCTCCTACGAGACTGCGCTCAAGCTCGACCCCAGTTTCCGCCGGGCGCAGGAGTCGCTGAAGAATCTGAAATAGCCCGCGCTTGCCGCTCGGCGCCGGACCGGGCATCACAACCGCATGAGCGATTCGCCGCCGGATGTGCGTCGCCAGTTCTCGGTCGCCAGCGACGTGTTTCTCCGCGCGCTGGCCGTCGTCTGGTTCATCGCCTTCGCCTCGTTCTGGTGGCAGTTGCGCGGGCTCGTCGGCCCGAACGGCGTGCTGCCGGCCCAGCCGTTCCTCGACGCGATCGCCAAGGAGCTGGGCGAACACCGCTGGTGGCAGACGCCGACGCTCTGCTGGATCTTCGGCGCCGGCTGGTTCCTGCACGCGCTCTGTCTCGGCGGATTGCTCCTGTCCGTCGCGCTGTTCCTGCGGATCCTTCGACCTGTCTGCCTCGCTCTGCTCTGGCTGTCTTACCTGTCGCTCTGCCTGCCCGGACAGGTCTTCCTGAACTACCAATGGGACGCGCTCCTGCTCGAGACCGGCTTCCTCGCCATCTTCCTCGCCCCGTGGCGGCTGGCCGGCGGCGGGCGCGCCGACCAGCCTCGCTTCGCGCGCTGGCTGCTCTGGTGGCTGCTCTTCCGGCTGATGTTCATGTCGGGCCTGGTGAAGCTCACCAGCGGCGACGAGACCTGGCGCAACCTCACGGCGCTCACCTTCCACTACGAGACTCAGCCGCTGCCGACATGGATCGGCTGGTGGGTGCATCAGATGCCGCTCTGGTTCCACCAGCTTTCGTGCCTCGTCATGTTCGCGGTCGAGCTGGTGGTGCCGTTCCTGCTCATCGGTCCGCGCCGCCTCCGGCACATCGCCGCGCTGGTGCAGATCGGCCTGCAGATCGTCATCGCGCTGACGGGCAACTACACGTTCTTCAACCTGCTCACCGCCGCGCTGTGCCTGCTGTTCTTCGACGATGCGTGGTGGGCGCGCTGGGCCGGCGTGGCGCCGGCGCCTTACAACAGCGAGGTCGCGGCGGCTCATGACCGCCGGGACGGCGCGCGCAGACCGCCGCTACAGCGGCTGTTCCACCCGGCGATCTTCATCGTGATGTTTGCCGCCAGTCTCATCATCACGCTGCCCTCGTTGGCGAAACCGCGCCAATGGCCCGGGTGGTATGCGCGCGCCTTCCGCCTCATCGCCGCCACGCGCAGCGTGAACAGCTACGGCCTGTTCCGCGTGATGACCAAGGAGCGGCCCGAGATCGTCATCGAAGGCAGCGACGACGGCCGCGAATGGAAACCGTATGAGTTCAAATGGAAGCCCGGCGATCTGCAGGGCCGCCCTGGCTTCGTGGCCCCGCACCAGCCCCGGCTGGACTGGCAGATGTGGTTCGCCGCGCTGGCCTACCCGCAGCGCCAGCAGTGGGTGCTCAATCTTTGCGAGCACCTGCTGCGCGGCACACCGGCCGTCACGGGGCTGCTCGCGGAAAATCCGTTTCCCGGCCGGCCGCCGCGGCACGTCCGCGCGGTGCTTTACGAATACCGCTTCACCACCCCGGAGGAGCGCGGCCGCACCGGCCGCTGGTGGCGGCGCGAGCCGGTTGACTATTACTTCAACGCCATGTCTCTTAAGCAGCGATGACCATCACGCCCCAGGAGGACTTCGCCGCGCGCCTCGAGGAGAGCGTGTCGGAGGGCACGTTCGCCCGGCTGACGCTCGGCAAGCCCCGGGGCGGCGACCCCACGCTGCAAAAAGTCCTGGTCCGGCCCGTGGCGCTCAAGTCCGGCCCGCATCTCTCGTTCGTCTGGCGGCACGACAGCAAGGACCTGACCAAGAACCTGCCGCCGATGGAGGGGGTGCGCGAGATCTCGCGGCTGCTCGGCACCGTCTTCCACAGCGCGCACCTCTCGACGACGCAGCAGAGCGTGCAGCTCGAGTTCAACAAGAAGGGCGAACCGCGCCTCAGCCTCGGCCGCTCCGCCAGTCCGTTCCCCGACACCGCTCACGACCACAGGAAGCAGCGGCTCCTGCCGGCCCGCAGCAACGACTGGCTGCACCTCCTCGGCGTGACCAATCCCGCCGGCTCCATCCACCAGGGCATGGGCGACAAGCACCGGCAGATCCACAACTTCACCGACATCCTCAGCCATCTCGTCGCCGACGCCGCCCTGCCCGCCGACCGTCCCGTCGAGATCGCCGACATGGGCTGCGGCAAGGGCTACCTGACCTTCGCCGCGCACGATTACTTCGACGAGGTGCTGAAGCGCTCCGCGCGCGTCTGCGGCGTCGAGGCCCGGCCCGAGCTGGTTGATCTTTGCAACCGCATCGCCCACGACACGCAGCGCCCGAAACTCTCCTTCGTCTGCGGCACCATCCAGGACGCACAACTGCCGCCGCCGGACATCCTCATCGCCCTGCATGCCTGCGACACCGCCACCGACGACGCCCTCGCGCGCGGCATCGCCGCGCAGGCCGCGCTCATCGTCGTCGCCCCGTGCTGCCAGAAGGAGCTGCGCCCGCAGCTCACCGCCGCCGCCGCGACAAGTGCGGGAGCCTTGGCGGTGCTCGCGCCCGCCCTGCGCCACGGCATCTGGCAGGAGCGCCACGCCGAGTTCGCCACCGACGCCCTGCGGGCGCTGCTGCTCGACTGGGCCGGCTACGAGACGCGCGTCTTCGAGTTCATCTCCACCGAGCACACCGCCAAGAACACCATGATCGCCGCCCTGCGGCGGCCCGGCCCGCCACCCGATGCCCCCATGCTCGCCGACCGCCGCGACGCCGCCGCCCGCAAGGTCCGCGAGCTCGCCGCCTTCTACGGCATCAAGACCCAGTCGCTCGCCCGGCAGCTGCACTTCGCCTTCACGTCCTCTTGACCCCGCATAACGCTGTCGTCTTAACCAATCCCATGCCAGTTGTCTTCGAGTCACCTCATGTTCGCATTCCTTCGGCGAACGAGCAGGAGAACTCCAATGACCTGCAAGCTGCCGACTTTGCCTTCCATCATTGGTATCGCTTTGTTCTCTCTTACCCACCGCATCTCGTCCGCAAGTATCTCGACGACTTTGGGGTGCGGACGAATCAAGTTGTGTTGGACCCCTTTTGCGGGACAGGGACGACACTGGTGGAATGCAAAAAGAGCGGCATCGCCTCGATCGGTTTGGAGGCCCACCCCCACGCCTCGCTGGCATCGAGAGTCAAAGTCAACTGGAACTTGCCCCCTGCCCGCCTGGCTGAGACCGCGGAGCGCATTCTAAGCAGGACCGAAATTGAACTGAGCAAGCTCGGACTGGATAGCCAAGGCGTGCTGAAGGCGATGCTTGCTGAAAGCCAAGACCCGTATGGCGAACTCACCGAAGACGAAAGAAAGCTGATCCCCGAGGGGTTTTTAAGCCCCAAGCCCCTCTTGCGTCTTCTTGCTCTGCGCCGGCAAATCCGTCTCGCCACCGAGAATCAACCGGTTGCCCATCGCGAATTCTATCACGTCGCGCTCTCTCATGTGATTGCCAATGGAGCTGGCAACTTTGCGTTTGGGCCGGAGATCTATCGCACCAAGGCGAAGCCGGATTACGACGTCACCGGACACTTTGCCATGCATGTGCATGCGATGCTTGCCGACTTGCAGCACGCCCAGGAGGTGAACCCCGCCTGGCCGGAGGCTCGGGTAATCGGCGGAGATGCGCGGATGATGGAAGGAGTGCCGGACAACACCTGCCATGCGGTCATCACCTCGCCTCCCTATCCAAACGAAAAAGATTATACACGCATTTCACGGGTCGAATCAGTTCTGCTTGGACTGATGTCTGACCGAGCGCAATTGCGGCAGGTCAAGGAGAAGCTGCTTCGCAGCAATACCCGCAACGTCTTCGCCAAGGACGATGACTCCGGCTGGGTGAGCGATAACCGGCGCATCCGGGCTATCTGCGATGAGATTGAACGCCGCCGGGTTGAACTGCAGAAAAACTCGGGCTTCGAAAAACTGTATCACAAAGTCGTGGCGCACTACTTCGGCGGCATGGCACGCCACTTCGCCGCTCTGCACGCCAAGCTCAGGAGAGGGGCACGCTGCGGCTACGTCGTTGGCGATCAGCTTTCCTTCCTTCTTGTGCCCATTCCGACCGCCCAGTTACTGGGAGAGATTGCTGGGCAACACGGCTTTCGAACCGAACGCATCGACCTATGGCGCTTGCGCTTGGGCACCAAGAGCGGCACCAAAGTGCGGGAAGAAATTCTTATCCTCCGCAAAGGCTGAAAGCCATGACCTCCACGAAAGACGGCAACGCCTACGATCGGCTGCTCACTGCACTCTTCAAACAGCACTGGAAGTCAGGAGCTGTCGATGTTCCCTTCACCAAGGACGACCTGATCGAAAAGGCCCAATCCCTCGGAGTGAAGGTCAAGAATTTGCCTGACGTTCTCTACACCTATCGTAACCGCCGTCCGTTCCCTCATGCGATTCTTGCGAAGGGTAACTGGGTGATCGCCTCTCGTGGTCCGGGGCGCTACGCATTTGAAAAGGTGGCAGGCGCTGCGATCATCGAAGTCCCGCACAAGCTCAAGCGCTATAACATTCCCTATGCCGTGCCCGAAATTGTCGCACGGAATATCGCTAATGATGAACAGGGGCTGCTGACTGTCGTCCGGTATAACCGTCTGTTGGATGTCTTTACAGGCGTTGCTTGCTTTCATCTCCAAACACACATCCAAACGCACGTTCCCAAGCACGGGCAGGTTCAAATCGACGACCTGTATGTTGGCGTGGACAAAAACGGAGCCGGTTACGTTCTCCCTGTGGAAGCCAAGGATTCGGGCGAATCACTCGGTATCGACAAAGTTGTCGCGTTGACGCTTTTTGCCCAACACAAGTTTCCCAATCTTGTCTGCCGACCCATGGCAGTGATTCGTCAGGCTCCTGATGAAATCGCCTGCATCGAATTCGAGCCGGCCGTCGAATTGAAAAGCGTTTCCCTGATGGAGATGCGTTGTTATCGGCTGCTTAGGGAAGACTGACGCTCGCGGTGCCCATGACCTGGGAATCGCTCGACTGGGAGGTGCTCGACCGGCTGCGCGAGACGTTCCTCACGGACGAGCGCAAGGCCGGCCCCTACTGGCACACCATCACCGACCTCGAGTGCTACGACTTCACCTACGGTGAACGCATCGGCTGGAAATGGGACGCCGTGCTCCGCGAACTGCGCTTGCGCGGCTGGTTGCCGCCCGCGGGTGCATCCGTGCTGGATTGGGGTTGCGGCAGCGGCATCGCCGGCCGGCGGGTCGTGGACTTCTTCGGCGCCGACCCATTCTCCCGGCTGCTGCTGCACGATCACTCCAACCTCGCGCTCGATTACGCCGGGCATCGCGCGCAGCAGGCTTTCCCCGACCTGATGGTGGAGCGGGCCGGTCCACGCTTCCTCCGCAGCGACGAGCCCATCGGCCTGCTCGTCGTCAGCCATGTGCTCAACGAGCTGGATGAGAACGGGCACGCCGAATTGCGCGCGTTGACCGCCCGCGCCTCCGCCGTGCTCTGGGTCGAGCCCGGCACGCACGAGGTCAGCCGCGATCTCGTCGGCTGGCGCGAGTCGGCCCGCGCCGCCGGTTTCAACGTCGTCGCTCCATGCACGCACGCCGCGCCCTGCGGTCTGCTTGCACCCGGCAACGAGCGGCACTGGTGCCATTTCTTCGCCGCACCGCCACCAGGCGTCCACGCCGACTCGGGCTGGGTGAAGTTCGGCCAGCGCGCCGGCATCGACCTGCGCGCGCTGCCTTACAGCTTCCTGGTGCTCGACCGGCCTTCGCCAAGGCTTCGGCCGACAAGCCGTCGCGCTGAAACGGAAGCGGGAGAAGATTCGTTGGGTCGGATCCTCGGTGCGCCGCGGCTCTACAAGGGCTACGCGAAAATCTTCGGCTGCGATGCCGATGGCGTGCGTGAACTCATGCTACAGAAGCGCGACGACCCCGCGGCTTTCAAATCGCTCACCCGCGAGAGTGACCCGGGCATCTACCGCTGGTCCGTTGAGGGCGACCGCATCAAGTCTATCCAGCCCGCACCCTGATGCGTCCCGCTAGTGGGACGGCATGGTTTCGGTTCCGAGGCAACGCGGGCCGGTGATGCTTCAGCGACAATTGCTAATCATTCTTGTCCAGCCAGATAAAATGCGTCCGTGCGCTGGCACACCGGGTGCATTTTGCACGTCCGACGATGTCCGGCCCGACGCCAAATTTGGTGCCAGTCCGTGTTCTAACCCCAAGCAACACACGTCCCGCCCGCATCCATCGAAGCGCGCGGGGCTCCCATGCGAGCGCCACTCGCACCCGGAGGAACAACCCATGAGACACAACACACTGATGCGATTCGCCCGCGCGCTGGCCGCGCTCGCGTTGAGCGTCCCGGTCGCCCGCGCCGAGAACAACATGAGCGCGTCGCTCGTCCGCACGCCCCCGGGTCAGCTCTACATGGCCGACGGCGGCCGCATCTTCCAGGTGGACACCGTCCGGCAGCGTCTGAAGGCCGTCACACCCGTCATAGCGGCGCGCAATCTGAAGGTGGACGGCCAGAGCAACGTCTATGCCTCTTCCATGCGCTACGACCCTCGCAACGACCTCTACCGTCCGATGATCTGGCGTTACAATCCCGGCAGCAACGTCGCTGTGGCGGTCTCCGATCGCGAGGACACCCAATACACCTTCTCCAACGTGGCCGACGCCGAGGGCAACCTCTATTTCTGGCATGTGGACGCAGCGCGTGAACTCTCCCGCATCCTGCTCCGGCCCAAGGATGGCGAGCCCATCCTGCTCGCAGGCCACCAATGGGGCCTGGCTGACGGCCGCGGCGCGGAGGCCCGGTTCAGCCGGCTTGGCGGCATGACCGTCGGAGCAGACGGCCGGCTCTACGTCTGCGACGAACAATGCATCCGCCGGGTCGATCGCGACGGCACGGTGACCACCGTCGCACAGGGCGGACTGCTTTCACTCGGCGCCGGCCGGAGCCAGTCGAACCATCTGGCCGCGCTCACGGCGGATGATGCCGGCAATCTCTACGCCGCGGACTCGGTCACTCGCCGCATCCTTTGCATCAAGCCGGATGGCACCGTCTCCACCCTCGCTTATTCGCCCGAGGAGTGGAGCCTCGCCAGCATCGCGTGGAGCGACGGCGCGCTCTATGTGCTGGAGTCGAACAACCACATTAACCGCGTGGTGAGGATCACCGCCGACGGCCAGCGCCAGGAGCTCGAGCCCCATCCACAATCCAACGACTCCGAACCGCCGCCTCCGCTCCGCCTCAGCAGCAGCGACACCGACGGTCGCGCGACATTCCTGCCGATGTTCTTCATGCCCGTCATCGGGCCGCTCTGGCTGTTCTGAGCTTCCCCCTCCCCTTCCCCCCGGCCAGCCTGCCCGCATGATCTCGCTCCGTTCCGTCGAAAAAATCTACCCCCTCAAAGGCGGCGTCTTTTACGCCCTGCGCAATCTCACCCTCACGGTGAACGAGGGGGAGTTCGTCTCCATCATGGGCCCCTCGGGCTCGGGCAAGTCCACCCTGCTCCACATCCTCGGCCTGCACGACAGCGCGTGGACCGGCGAATACGACCTCCTCGACCAGCCCGTCCACCAGCTCGACAAGAAGAAGCGCTTCGAGCTGCAGAAAAAGCACATCGGCTTCGTCTTCCAGAGCTACCACCTGCTCGACGATCTCACCGTCTACGAGAACCTGGAGATTCCGCTTTCCTACCGCGACATCCCGAAGAAGGAGCGCGAGAGCGTCGTCTGCGACATCCTCGACAAGTTCGCCATCGTGGGCAAAAAGGATCTCTACCCCAACCAGCTCTCCGGCGGCCAGCAGCAGCTCGTCGGCGTCGCGCGCGCCCTCATCGCCAAGCCCTCGCTCATCCTCGCCGACGAGCCCACCGGCAACCTCCACTCCGACCAGGGCCGCGAGATCATGCAGCTTTTCAAGAAACTCAACCAGGAGGGCACGACCATCATCCAGGTCACGCACTCCGAGGAAAACGCCTCCTACGGCTCGCGCGTCATCCGCCTCGCGGATGGCGTGAAGGTTTCGGGCTGAACGGGGCGCTTCCGGGGGTTTCGGTTCTTTTGCCGGCGCGGCCCTCCCCGCGCCGGTCACGCACATGCAAACCCTTCGCTCGCTCCAAAAATCGCCCGGCTTCGCCCTTGTCGCCATTCTCACCGTGGCGCTCGGCATCGCCTCCGTCAGCGCCGTCTATTCCGTCGCGCGCGCCGTCCTCTTCCGCCCGTTGCCTTTCCAGGACGAATCCACCCTCGTCTGGATCTGGTCCACCCGGCCCGACCGAGACCGCGCCTTCTTCTCCATCGCCAACTTCCTCGACCTGAAGCAGGCGAACACGAGCATGGAAGGCCTCGCCGCGGTCACGCCGCTCGGGGCCAGCATCTCCGGTCTCGCCGAGCCCGAGCGCGTCTCCGGCTGGCGCGTCACCGCCGACCTGTTCCCGGTGCTCGGTGTCACGCCGCACCTCGGGCAGGTGCCCGCGACGGGTGAGGCCGCCGTCCCCTCCGCCATGCTCGGCCATGCCTACTGGCAGCGCCGCTTCGGCGGCGACCCGGCCGTCGTCGGCCGCTCGCTCGTGCTCAACGGCACACCGCACACGGTGACCGGCGTGCTTCCGCGCGACTTCATCATCCCGGGCTGGGACCACGACGTCGTCCTCGCCCAGCCGCTCGAGACCGATGCGCGCCGCGCCAACCGCGGCACCGCTTTCCTCCGCGGCATCGCCCGCCTCAAGCCCGGCGTCACCCTCGCGCAGGCCCGGGCCGAGTTCACCGAGCTCAACGCCCGCCTGGTCCGCGACTACCCCGACGACAACGCCCTGCTCACCCCGCCGCGGCTCCTCCCGCTGCGCGAGGAGGTCACGGGCAACTATCGTCACTCGTTGCTCCTGCTGCTCGGCGCGGCCGGCGCGCTCCTGCTCATCATGTGCGCGAACCTCGCCGTTTTACTCGCTGCGCGCGCCATCACCCGGCAGCGCGACGCCGCCCTCTGCTCCGCGCTCGGAGCGAGCCCCGGCCGGTTGCTGCGGCTTTATCTCGCCGAGGGGCTCGTCATCGCCGGCATCGGCGGCGTGCTGGGCGCGCTCGCCTGCTGGTGGAGCATGGAGGCCTTGCTCTCCCTCGCGCCCGCCGACCTGCCGCGCGCGGCCTTGGTGCAGGTTGACGCGCACGTCATCGGCCTCGCCTTGCTTTGCACGGTGGTGACTGGACTCGGCGTGGGCCTCGCTCCGGCCCTCCGGCTCGCCCGCACCGCGCCGATGGATGTGCTAAAGAGCCATGCCGCCACGAGCACGCCGCGTTCCCTCGCCCGCAGCATCCTTGTCGCCACTCAGATGGCGCTGTGCACCGTCCTGCCCATCGGCACCGGATTGCTTGTCCGCAGCCTCCGCGAGGTGCTGGCGAGCCATCCCGGCTTCGAGCCGACCGGCGTGCTCACCGCCCAGGTTGCCCTGACCGGCCCGCCGACGCGCACCGTCGCGGACTTCAGCGGGTTCATGGACGAATATCTCCGGCGCCTGCGCGCGCTGCCCGGCGTCACCTCGGCCAGCGTCACCTCCGTCCTGCCGCTGACCGGCATCAACACCCGCTCCGAGTTCAGCCGCTCCGACAAACCGCCGGCCGATCCGACCGATTCCTCCAGCGCGGCCAACCGGTTTATCGGCGAGACCTACTTCACCGCCACCGGCATCCCGCTCGTCGCCGGACGTGACTTCAACGAGCATGACAAGGCCGGCGCCCGTGGCGTGGTCATCATCGACGAGGCGCTCGCCCGCCGCGACTGGCCCGGCGAGGATCCCGTCGGCAAATCCATCCGCCTCAAGGACGGCCCCGCCGTCCGCGAGGTCGAGATCGTCGGCATCGTCGGCAACACGAAGAACTTCACCCTCGAGGAAAAGGGCACGCCTACCCTGTATATCCCCGCGCGCCAGATGCCGGCCACGCAGCTCGTCTTCCTCGCCGGCCGGATGAACTACGTCGTGAAGACCGCCGGCGACCCCGCCGCGTTGAAGGAATCCGTCCGTCGCGAGCTCCGCGCCGTCGCGCCCGACGCCGCGGTGACGATGCGGACGCTCGGGGAGGCCACCGCCTGGGCCCGCGCGCCGCGCATTTTCAACCTTCAGTTGCTCGGGTTCTTCTCCGCCTGCGCCGTGCTCCTCGCCGGCATGGGTCTCTATGCCGTCACGGCGCAATCGGTCGCCGCGCGCACGCGCGAGATCGGCATCCGGGTCGCCCTCGGCGCCGACGCCCGCCGCATCCTCCGCGAGGTGCTGGGGCGCGCCGGCCTGACCGCCGCGCTCGGCGTCGGCTCGGGGCTGCTGCTCGCCTGCCTGCTCGCGCCTCTCGTGGCCTCGATGCTCTATGGTGTCCAGGCGCGGGATACCGCCACCTACGCCGCGGTCGCGCTGCTGCTCGGCGCGCTCGGCTTGCTCGCCGCCTGGTTGCCGGCGAAGCGCGCCACCAAGATCGATCCGTTGATCGCCTTGCGCGCAGAATAACCCCCGCCCCGCCATGCTCAACGACCTGAAATACGCGCTCCGTCAGTTGCTCAAGTCGCCCGGCTTCACCGCCGTCGCCGTGCTCACCCTCGCCCTCGGCATCGGCGCGAACACCGCGATGTTCTCCCTCGTCAACGCCGTGATGCTCCGCCCCCTCCCGTTCGCCGAGCCGCAGCAGCTCGTGCTCGTCTGGAACCACAACACCCGCGAGAACATCCCGGACGACATCACCTCCTGGCCGACCTTCGCCGACTGGCGCACGGGGAACTCCACGTTCGCCTCGATGGCCGGCTACAGCCCGACAACGGCCAGTCTCACCGGGGACGGCGAACCCGAGCAGGTGCCGGGTTGCGCCGCCGGGGATAAATTCTTCGAGACCCTCGGCGTCGCCCCGTTGAAGGGCCGCTGGTTCACCGACGCGGAGCAGGTCGAGGGCGGCGATCTCGTCGCCATCATCAGCCACGGCCTCTGGCGGCGCCGGTTCGGCGGCGCGGAGGACATCGTCGGCCGCACCATCCAGGTCAGCGGCCGAGAGCGCGCCGTCGTTGGCGTCATGCCGCCCGGCTTCGCCTTCCCGGCCCGATCCGACATCTATCTTCCGATCGCGCCCGATGAGCAGACCAAGCAGGCGCGCAATTCCTTCTGGCTGCCGGTGCTCGGCCGGCTGAAGCCAGGCGTCTCCGTCGCTCAGGCGCAGGCCGACCTCGAGGTCATCAACAACGGCATCATCCAGGCCGACCCGACGCTCGCGGGCTACGGTGTCAATGTCACCGGACTGCACGCCTGGACCGTTCGCAACGTCCGCACCGCCCTCTGGGTGCTGCTCGGCGCGGTCGGCTGCGTGCTGCTCATCGCCTGCGCCAACCTCGCCAACCTCCTGCTCGCCCGCGGCGTCGCGCGCCGGCGCGAGATCGCCGTTCGGGTGGCGCTCGGCGCCTCGCGGAGCCGCGTGGTGCGGCAGTTGCTGGTCGAGAGCGTGCTGCTCGCCGTGACCGGCGGCGCGCTCGGCCTCGTGCTCGGCATCTGGGGGCTGGACGCGGTGAAGCACTTGGGCGCCGCCTTTCTTCCGCGATCGGATGCCATCCGCATCGATCCCGCCGTGCTCGGACTCACCACCGTCGTCAGCATCCTGTGCGGTCTCGGCTTCGGTCTTGTGCCGGCCTGGCAGGCCGCCCGCACCGATCCGCAGGAAGCGCTGAAGGACGGCGGACGCGGCCAGTCCGCCGGCCGCGGCACCCAGTTGACGCGCGCCACGCTCGTCGTCGCCCAGACCGCGCTGGCCGTGGTGCTGCTCGTCGGCGCCGGCCTGCTGCTCCGGAGCTTCTGGCGGCTCCAGCAGGTCGAGACCGGTCTGAACGGCTCGCAGCTCGTCATGATGCCGCTCACCCTGCCGCGCACCAAATACCCCGAGCGCGCCCAAGGCGCGGCCTTCTACGCCCGGTTGCAGGAGCGGATCGCGGCCCTGCCCGGCGTGCAGTCCGTCGGCCTGTGTTCCAGCATCCTCCTCGAGCGCCTGCACAACTCCAGCACCTTCAGCGTCGAGGGCCGGCCCGCTGACCCCGAGGACCGCCGCCTCGAGCTGCCGATCGACTCCGCCAGCCCGGACCACTTCAGCACGATGGGCATCCCCATCGTCGAGGGCCGCGCCTTCAATGCGGGCGACGGCGACGGCGCCCCGCGCGTCGCCATCATCAACGAGGCGATGGCGCGCCTCTATTGGTCGGATCGGAGCGCAATCGGCCGGCGCTTCATCTTCGGCGACCCGCCCCCGCCCGATTCGAACGGCCAGTCGCAGACCCCGGACTGGATCACGGTGGTCGGCGTGGTGAAAGACACCCGCCGGCAGGGGCCGGACCGGCCGGTCCGCATCGAAAGCTGGCTGCCCGTCGCGCAGCGCCCGCTCCGCTCCATGCAGATCATCGTGCGCACGCCGCTCGCCGCCGGGGTCATCGCCCGCAGCCTGCGCGAGGCCGTCTGGTCGGTGGACAAGGATCTGCCCGTGCCGCGCATCCAGCCGGTCCGGGAGCTCATCGACGAAACGACCGCGCAGCGCCGGCTCAACCTGTCGCTCCTCGGCGCCTTCGCCGGTCTGGCCCTTGTCCTCGCCGCCCTCGGCCTCTACGGCGTCATGGCCTGCTCCGTCAGCCAGCGCACCGGCGAATTCGGCGTCCGGTTAGCGCTGGGGGCGCAGCCGCCGCAAATCCTGCGTCTCGTCCTTGTGCAAGGCGGCCGGCTGGTCGTCCTCGGCCTCGCGATCGGCACGGTCGCGGCGCTGGCCCTCGCCCATCTCGTCGAATCCCTGCTCTACGGCGTCCCGGCGCGCGACTGGCTGACGTTCGCCGGCGTGGCCGTGGTGCTCGGCCTCGCCGCGTTGTTCGCCGCCTGGCTGCCCGCCCGGAGCGCCGCGAAGGTGGACCCCATGGTCGCGCTGCGGACGGAATGACCGGATAACTATCGCAATTCCCTTGATGTCGCCCGTGTTTCCACTCGTGTTTCTCGTCTCGCCGAAGCCTTGGCGGAGGCGGATGGTCGCGCTCCGCAACGAATGATTCCGGTCCCGTCATGCTGCACGATCTCCGTCTCGCGCTCCGCCTCCTCCTGAAGTCCCCCGGCTTCACGCTTGTGGCCGTGCTCACGCTCGGACTCGGCATCGGCGCCAACACGTCGATCTTCTCCTTCATCAACGCTTTTTTCCTGAAGCCGTTCCCGGTCGCGGAGCCGGAGCGGCTCGCCGTGCTCTACACCACCGACGAGCGCAATCCCGGCCTCCTGCCGACCTCGCATCTCAACTTCCTCGACTACCGCGAGCAGAGGCAGGCTTTCGAGGGGCTCGCCTGCTACGGCTTCGCCCCGGCCAACCTCCTGCTCAATGGCGAGCCCTCGCAGGTCTTCGGGCAGATCGTCTCGGGTGATTTCTTCGACCTGCTCGGCGTGCGCGCGGCGCTCGGCCGCACCTTCCGCCCCGAGGAATACGCCACCACCGGCACGCATCCGGTCGTGGTGCTCGGCCACGCCTTCTGGCGCAACCGGATGAACGCCGACCCCGATGTCGTCGGCCGCACGCTCACGCTCAACGGCAGCGCCTTCACCGTCATCGGCGTCGCGCCGGCGGACTTCCGCGGGCTCAACCTGCTCAACTCCCCCGCCTTCTGGGTCACGACCGCCTCCTACCGGCAGATCCTCAGCGGGCTGTTCCTCAGCTTCTACGAGAACCGCCGGGCGCTCCTCTTCAACGTCGTCGGCCGGCTCAAGCCGGGCGTCTCCCTCGAGCAGGCCGCCGCCTCGCTCCAGCCTCTGTCCGCCGAGCTCGCGCGGCAATACCCCGACGCCAACGCCGGGCGCGGCGTCCGCCTCGATCCCATCGCCCAGGCCGGCATCAACCCGCAGCAGCGCGACAACTTCGTGCTCGCCGGCGTCCTGTTGCTCTCGCTTGCCGCGCTCGTGCTGCTCATCGCCTGCGCCAACCTCGCCAACCTGCTCCTCGCCCGCGCCACCGCCCGGCAGCGCGAGGTCGCCGTGCGGCTCTCCCTCGGCGCCGACCGTTCGCGCCTCATCCGCCAGTTCCTCACCGAGAGCGCCTTGCTCGCCCTCCTCGGCGGCGGCGCCGGGCTGCTGATCGCCAACTGGACCCAGGATCTGCTCTGGCGGCTCCGTCCGCCGTCTTTTCCGCAGGACTTCGCCATCACCCTCGACGGCCGCGTGCTCGGCTTCGCCCTCGCCGTCTCGTTGACCACCGGCCTGCTCTTCGGCCTCGCCCCCGCGTGGAGCGCCACGCGCCCGCGGCTCACGACGATGCTCAAGGAGGACACCGCCGGCTCGGCCGCGCGCGCCCCGCTCGTCAGTTTCCGGAATTTCCTCGTCGCGGCCCAGATCGCCCTCTCCGTGCTGGCGCTGGTCGTCGCCGGCCTGTTCATCCGCAGCCTGCGGCACGCCCAGCGGATCGATCCCGGCTGGAGCACCGGGAACCTCGCCCTCCTCTCCGTCGACCTCGCGGCCGGCGGCTATGACTCCGCGCGCGGCGCCGGATATTTCCGCCGCGCCGGCGACCTCGTCTCATCCATCCCGGGTGTCTCCGGCTTCACCGTGGCCGCCTTCCCGCTCCTGCAGGGCGGTGGCCCGCTCCGCACCCTCCGCCCGCAGGGTGGCGACGACAAGCTCCGCACCCACGGTCAGCTGATGAGCTACAATCACGTCCTGCCGGGCTATTTCCGCGTGATGGGCCTGCCGCCCGCCGCCGGGCGCGACTTCACCGACGCCGACGACCCGGAGCATCCGCCCGTGGTCATCGTCAACGAGACTCTCGCGAAGCTCGGCTGGCCCGGCGAGAACGCCCTCGGCCGCACCCTCAAGGTCTTCGGCAGCGAGCGCGAGGTGGAGGTCGTCGGCATTGTGCGCGACGCCACCTACGACAACATCGGCGAGGATCCCAAGCCCTACGCCTTCTTTCCCATCAACCAGGAGGTGGATCGCGGCGGCTTCGCCACGCTGCACGTCCGGACCAAGTTCGAGGCCTCCGCGCTGGTGCCCACGTTGCGCCAGGAGATCCAGGCGCTCGATGCCACGCTGCCCTTCATCAACGTCGCCACCATGGAGGAGAACATCCGCCAGGCGCTCTGGGGTCCGCGCACCGGCGCGGCCCTGCTCGGCGCCTTCGGCGTGCTCGCCGTCCTGCTTGCATCGCTCGGGGTTTACAGCGTCATGTCCTACACCGTCAGCCGCCGCACGCGCGAGATCGGCATCCGCATGGCCGTCGGTGCGTTGCCCGGTGACGTGCTCGTCATGGTCCTGAAAAGCGGGCTGATCGTCGCCGGCACCGGCCTCCTGCTCGGCCTTGTCCTCGCGTTCGCCTTCACCCGCCTGTTCCAGCAGCTCCTCATCGGCGTCAACGCCGCCGATCCGCTCACCTTCGCCGCCATCGCCGCCCTGCTCGCGCTCGTGGCCCTCGTTGCCTGCTGGCTGCCCGCCCGTCGCGCCACCAAGGTCGACCCGCTGGTCGCCCTCCGCAGCGAATGACCCCCCGCCCCCGCCATGATCCAGGACCTCCGCTTCGCCCTCCCCGCCTGCGGCGCAGCCGCAGGGCTGGCCAGCCATAGCCCCACGGGCGGCGGCTGGCGCCTCATTTGACCCGCACTCCCATGCTGAACGACATCAGATTCGCCCTCCGCCTGCTGCTCAAGTCCCCCGGCTTCACGCTCACCGCCATCCTCGCCCTCGCGCTCGGCATCGGCGCCAACACCGCGCTCTTCAGCGTCGTCGACTCGGTCTTCCTCCGCCCGCTGCCCTATCCCGAACCGGACCGGCTCGTGCGCCTCAGCTCGACCGATCCCGACATCGATCTCACGCGCGTCGGCTTCTCCTGGCCGCGCTACCTCGCCGTGCGCGACAGCCAGCAGGTCTTCTCCGACCTCGCCGTCGGCGCCTTCAACGGCTTCACCGTCACCGGGCGCGGCGATCCCGAGCTGGTGCAGGGTTTCCACGCCTCGGCCAATTACTTCGACGTCCTCGGCGTGCAGCCGCACCTTGGCCGCGGCTTCAACGCCACCGAGGATGCGAAGGGCGGGCCCGATGTCGTCCTCATCAGCCACGAGTGGTGGCGGCAGCGCTTCAACAGCGACCCCGCCATCCTCGGCCGGCCTTTGACCGTCAGCGGCCGCCCGCACACCATCATCGGCGTCCTGCCGCCCGCGCTCTCCGCGTTTCCGCTCAACCAGATCCACCTGTGGCTGCCGCGGCCCATCGGGGTCGGCTACCTCGTGCCCGCCCAGATCGACAACGGCGCCTTCGCCTTCCAGGTCATCGCCCGCCTGAAGCCGGGCGTCTCCCTCGATCAGGCGCGGCGCAACGTCGAGGTGCTCGCCGCCGCCTACCGCCAGGCCAGCCCAAGGAACGTCGATGCCAACTCGCGCGCCGAGGTCTTCCCGCTGCTCGATGACATCGTCGGCCAGCACCGCCGCACGTATGGCCTGCTCTTCGCCGCCGTCGGCTGCGTGCTGCTCATCGCCTGCGCCAACGTCGCCAACCTCCTGCTCGCGCGCTTCGCCGGCCGCCGCAAGGAGATCGCCCTCCGCTTCGCCCTCGGCGCGCGCCGCTCGCATGTCGTGCGGCAGTTGCTCGTCGAGAGCCTCGTCGTCGCCTGCGCCGGCGGCGCCCTCGGGCTGCTCCTCGCCGGGTGGGGCGTCTCCGCCATCCTCGCGGTGGGCGGCGACCTCATCCCGCGCGCCTTTGAAATAGCCGTCGAGCCGCGCGCCCTGCTGTTCGCCCTGCTCGTCGCCCTCGCCACCGGTCTCGGCATGGGCCTGCTTCCCGCCCTCCAGGCCTCGACCTCCGACGTCAACGACGCGCTCAAGGACTCCTCCCGCGGCTCTTCCGGCGGCTCGGCCGGGCGCCTGCGCGGCGCGCTCCTCGTCGGCGAGATCGCGCTCTCGCTCGTGCTCCTCATCTCCGCGGGCCTGCTCCTGACGAGCTTCTCCCGCCTGCAGCGGGTCTCGGCCGGCTTCTCGCCCGGCGGCGTGCTCGTGGCCGGCCTCAACCTGCCCTTTTCCAAATACGTTCCGCGCCAGACCCTCGAGCCGTTCTACCGCCAGCTCCATGAGAAGCTCTCCGTGCTGCCCGGCGTCCGCTCCGCCGCGGTGACGGACCGCGTGCCGCTCACCGGCAACGCCACGCCGGCCCCGGTCGCCGTCTCCGGCCGCCCCATCCCGCCGATGAGCCAGCGCGCCACCGCCAACCGCCATCTCGTCTCATCCGGCTTCTTCGCCACCCTCGGCATCCCGTTCAAGGCCGGCCGCGACTTCGACGAACGCGACAACCCGCAGAGCCCGCACGTCGTCATCATCAACGAGACCTTCGCCCGGAAACATTTCCAGGGCGAGAATCCCCTCGGCCGCACCCTCATCACCGGCATGAGCCAGATGCCCTCGGAGGTCGTGGGCGTCGTCGCCGACATCCGCGCCACCAACCTGCACACCCCGCCGCAGCCCGACTACTACCTGCCGGCGCTCCAGCGGCCCGAGAACTTCACCTCCATCCTGCTCCGCACCGAGGCCGACCCGGCGGCGTTCGTCTCCACCCTGCGCGCCGCGCTGAAGGAGATCGATCCCGACCTGCCGTTGCTCGACCCGCAGCCCCTGCCGCACCTCGTGGCCCGGACCTTCGCCGACCGCCGGCTCGCCATGCTGCTGCTCGGCGGATTCGCCGGGCTCGCGCTGCTGCTGGCCGGCGTCGGGGTTTACAGCGTCATCGCCTACGTGGTCGGCCAGCGCGCGGCCGAGATCGGCATCCGCATGGCGCTCGGCGCCAGTCCGCGCGATGTGCTCGGGCTCGTGCTCGGTCAGGGCCTGCGGCTCGCCCTCCTCGGCATCGTGATCGGCGTCGGCGCCGCCCTGGCTCTCACCCGCCTGATGCAGAACGTCCTCTTCGAGGTCGAGGCGCATGATCCGCTCATCCATGGCGGACTCGCGCTGTTCATCCTGCTCGTCGCCGCCTTCGCCTGCTGGCTGCCGGCCCGGCGCGCCACCCGCATCGATCCCCTTCTCGCTCTCCGTTCCGAATAGTCCCGCACACAACCGGGCGGACTACGAACACCACCGCCCATGAGCCTCCTCCGCATCGTCTGTCCTCCTGCTCCCGGCCGCCGCTTCCTCGCCGGGGGAATGGCGGCGCCGTCTTCAGCCCGCCTCCGCGCCCGCCCGATCCCATGAGAACCGATCTGCAACACGCTCTGAAATCGCTCGCCGCGCGGCCCGGCCTGACCGCGCTCGCGGTGGCCGCCCTGGCGATCGCCCTGCTGGCGAATCTCGTCACCTTCGTCGTCATGGAGGCGACCTTGCTCCGCCAGTCCGGCGTCATTCCCTACGACCGCCTCGGATTCGTGTTCAGCCTGCGGCAGGATTTCGACCCGTTCGGGACCAATCTCATCCAATACGACTTCTACCGCGCCCGCGTGCGCTCCTCCATCGAGCGCTTCGGTCTCGCTCAGGAGATCGGTATCAACGCCGGGGAGGGAGCCTCGCTGCACCCGCTGCGCGCCGGCGCCGTATTCTCGGACTACTTCGCCACGCTCGGCGTGAAGCCCGCGCTGGGACGCGTCTTCAACCCGGAGGAGGAGCGGACCGGCGCCGGCCGCCCGGTCATCCTCAGCGATCGGCTCTGGCGGCGGCAGTTCCACGCCAGAGCCGATGCCATCGGGCGGACCATCCGGCTCGACGGCCAGTTGCACACCGTCGTCGGGGTCATGCCGGCGGAGATGGAACTGCCGCGCGACTGCGCGCTGTGGCTGCCTCTGGCACTGGAGCCGGCGACCCTGCCCGAGCCGCGGCGGATCAGCCGCGGCTATCAACTGATCGCGCGCCTGCGGCCGGACGCCCGGCTGGCCGCCGCCGCCGCGGAACTGCGCGCCGCCAACCGGGCCTTGCAGGAGGAACAGCCCGCCTTGTTCGACGGCTGGGGCGTCGCCCTGCTGCCCTTGCGCCGCCAGTTGATCGGAGATCTTTCCGGCCGTGTCGTCCCCACTCTGGCCGGCCTGCAGGGCGGCGTGGCGCTGCTCCTGCTGATTGCGGGCGGCAACCTCGCTTCGCTGGCCTTGGGCCGCTCGCTCACCCGCTCCCGCGAATACGCCGTGCGCCAGGCGCTGGGCGCCCCGGCGGCCCGCATCCGGCGCCTGCTCGGGCTCGAGCAATCCCTGATCGCGCTCGCGGCCTTCGGTCTCACGCTGCTCCTGTTCTCCTGGGTGCGCCCCCTGTTGGAAGCCTGGCGGCCGATCGAGATCTATGCCCAAGCCGGCTTTCTGGCGGCCTACCCGCTGTCGGCGGCTTCCGTGGCTGGCGCGCTGGCGGCCGCTCTCGGCATCGCCTGGTTCTCCGGCTGGCTGGCGGCCCGGCCGCTGATTGCCTGCGAACCGAGCCACGCGCTGCGCGCCGGCGTGCGCGCGGCCGGCGCCGCCAGCCGCCGCCCATTCCGTCTCATGATCGCCGGTCAGATCGCCCTGGCCACGCTGCTCGCCACCGGCGCGGGCCTGATGGTGCTGACCCTGCGCAACCTTCAGCGGCTCGACCTGGGATTCGACCCGGACGGGGTCCATGTCTGGCCGCTGACCCTGCCGCAGGGCCGCTACGACGCCCACGAGCCCAAGCTCCGGCTCGCCGACAACGTCCTCCGGGAGATCCGCGCTTTGCCCGGAGTGATCGCAGCGGACTTCAGCACCAATTTCCCCATGGAGGACGGCACTTCGGACATCTCTTTTCTGGCGGAGGGCCGCGCTTGGGCCGACACCTCCGAGGTTCCCATCGCGGCGAACCGGCTCGTCACCCCGGACTACCTACGCACCCTGGGCCTGCAGCTTGTCCGCGGCCGGTTCCTGGAAGAGTCCGACCGCGCCGACAGCCTCCCCGTGGTCGTCATCTGCGAGGAACTGGCGCGCCAGGCCTTTGCCGGCGCTGATCCGATCGGCCGGCGCCTGCGCCTCGGCAACCCGCGCGCGGCCGCTCCCGTTTTTCGCACCGTCGTCGGCCTCGTGCGTCCTGTGAAGGAGGACTGGTTCAACTACCGGGTCGACCGCCCCGTCGTTTACGTGCCCTATCACCAGCAGAATGCCTCCCGCTTCGGCACCCCGCGGCTCACAGTGCGCGCCGCTGCCTCCCCGGCCGCGCTGGATCCGGCGATCCGCTCCGCCATATCGCGCCACGACGGGGATGTCGCCGCCGGGGCGCCCGTCGCGGTGGCAGCGCACCTCGGCCGCGTGCTCAAGACCGAAACCACCGCCGCCCGTCTGGCCCTCGCGCTCGCCGTGCTGGCCGTTGCCCTGGCCGCCACCGGCCTGTTCGGCGTCGTCACCCTGCTCGCTTCGGCGCGCACCCGGGAATACGGCGTGCGGCTGACGCTCGGCGCGACCCCGCGCATGCTGCTCGGCTCTGTCCTGCGCGAGGGCCTGGCCTTGACTCTCACCGGGGCCGTCCTAGGTCTCGGTCTGTCCCTGGCCGCTGCGCGATGGGCCGGGTCGCTCGTTCATGGCGTCGATCCCCGCTCGCCCGGCCTCTACCTCGGCGTCACGGGGCTGCTCCTCCTCGTCTCCCTGCTGGCATGCTTTCTGCCCGCGCGCAAAGCCGCCAAGGCCGATCCGATCAGCGCGCTTCGCGCCGACTGACTCCGGCGCCTTTCCCGCCACCTCGACCAATCTGCTCATGAACTCCTGCAGCCTCCTCCTGCCCCGTTTGTCCGGGCTCCTTCGATCCGCGGCCGTCCTGCTGACGGTCGCGCCCCTCACCGCATGGGCCGGCGGGAACGCCTCCGAACCCATCGCGAATCTCTGGCTCGCCGGCCGCGATCACATTGCCCGGGAATCGGCCGACCGGGCCGTCGCAACCGACCCCTCCCCGCGCCACCGCGCCTGGCAGGCGTTTCTCGACCAGCGGGCCGGTGCCGCGGTCGATCTGTTCATGCAGGCCGCGCCCTCCCCGCGCTCGGCGGCCGATGCGGCCACGCTGGCTCAGATGCAGCTCGCCGCTCGCCGACCGGCTGACGCGGCCGCGACGCTGGAAAGCGCCTTGCCTGCCTCCGGCGCTGCCGCCCTTCAACTGGCGCTGGCCAGGTGTGAAGTCCTGCGCGCCCGGCGCCAGATCACAGAGGCCGCCGGCTTGGCGGAGCAGACTCTGTCCACCTTGCCGGAAGGTTCCCCTCAAGCTCTCGTCGCCGCCCTGCGCAACCAGTCGGGCCTCGCGCGGCTCGCGCTGCGCCAGCCGGAACCGGTCAGGACCGCCATCGGCGGCCTCCGCCACTCCGCTCCGGGCTTCCCGCGCGCGGGAGCCTGGGCCGATCTGCTCGAGGCCGCGCTGCGGCGCGACACCGACCCCGCCGCCGCGCTCGATCTCTATGCGCGCGCCGATCACCTCGCCGCGGAGCTGGGCGACCGGATCACCCGTCTCCGCGCGCTCCAAGGCATCGGCATGACCGCGCAGGCCGCCGGCCGTCTGGCCGCCGGCGTGGAAGCCGCCCGGCAGTCCGTCACCGTGGCGGAATCCCTGCGCGAGCCGGTGCAGGCCGCCTACGCCGCGAACAACCACGGCTACGGTCTGTTCGAGATCGGCCGCCCGGCGGAAGGCCTCAGGCTGATCGAGGAGGCGCGGGAGCGCTTCACGAAGCTCGACCATCAGCTCGGCATGACCTTCACGCGCACCGGCGCGGCCATCCTCCTCCGGCACCTCGGCCGGCTGACCGAGGCGGAGCGTCTCTCCCGCGAGGCGCTCGAACTCGCCCGCCGGCTGGACCACCGCCACTCCATCATTGAGGCTCTGGACAATCTCGCGCTGGCGCGCCAGCGCCAGGGTTTTGGCCGCGAGGCCCGCGCGATTCTGACCGCGGCGCGGCAGTTGGAGCCCGACGGAACCTCGCGCGATGCGCTCTGGATCGAACTGAATCTCGCCCGCCTCGACTACGCCCAAGGCCGGCTGGAGGGTCTGGACGGGCGCCTCGCTCCGCTGGCCGCTGGTTTTGGCAAACTCAACCTCCACTCCGAGGAGGCCCTGGCCCTGGCCTATGACCTCCGCGCGCACGTCCGCAGCTGCCGGCCCGCCGAGGCCGCGGCGATCGCGGAGCGGCTCGAATCGCTGCGCGCCGACCGGCTCAACGCCGAGGCGATCCATCATCGGGCTCTCGCCCTGGCGGTGCATCACGACCGCCCCGACACGATTCGCGCGCTTGCGGAGACGGCCGAGGCCGACGGTTTCGCCGAACTCGCGCTCGAGGCCCGGCTGGTCGCCGCCATCCTGGCCGGCGATGCACCGGCCATGCAGACCGCAGGCCTCTTGGCCGCTGAACAGGGATTCCGTGAGCTTCACATCTGGGCGGAGGCTGTCCGTCGCATTCCGCCAACCACTCCCACTGCCGAATGATTTTAATGAACCCGTCCAGCCTCAATCGCCGCTCCTTTGTCCTCAGCTCCGCCGCCCTGGCCCTGAGCCTGTCGAACGGGCTTCTCGCCCAGACCCCCGCCGCGGCACCCGCCGCCCGGCCCAAGCCGCCGCCCAAGCCGCCGGCCCTGCCGCGCGACAAGGTCGAAGCCACGGTGGGTCAGGCGCACCGCAGCCTCGACGAGGTCCGCAAGCTCGTCGAGGAGACGCCGCTGCTCGCCAACGCCTGCTGGGATTGGGGCGGCGGCGACTTCGAGACCGCGTTGGAGGCCGCGGCCCACACCGGCGGCCGCGACATCGCCGGGTATCTGCTCAGCAAGGGCGCGCGGCCGAGCCTCTACGCGGCCGGTATGCTCGGGCAGCTCGACCTCGTGAAGGCCTTCCTGGCCGCGGATCCCAAGGCGCACCTGATCCCCGGTCCGCACGGCTTCACACTGCTGCATTGCGTCAAGACCGGCAGGGAGCAGGCCAAGCCCGTGCTCGACTGGCTGCTCTCCCAAGGCGTGCCGGATGTCACCTTCCGTCCGCTCAACTACGTCTGGCCCGAAGGCACCGCGCCCGACGGCGCGAAATGACCGATGACCGATTGATCCAGCGCCTGCGCACGCATTATCGATAAAATGCGGATACCGCGATGGTCTCCTCTTTGTAGCGCGGTGCTTCAGCCCGCGCTGGGATTCTTGGGCGCGGGCTGAAGCACCGCGCTACCTATCCGCCGGCAGCCAGCTCATTGCACAAACCTCCAGGAACCCCTGTCATGAAACTTCCATCCGTCCTTCGTCATTCGGTGTTCGTCATTCTGCCGCTTGCGGCATTCGCCGAGACCGGCGAGGAGCGGGCGGAGCGGCTGCTCAACGCGATGGGCGGCCGCGAGGCGTGGGCGAAGGTGCAGTTCGTCCACGTCGAGGCCGTGCATGATTCGTTGAACCTCGCCGAACCCTACACCAACCGGATCTGGAACGACCTCTGCAGCCGCCGCGTCCGCTTCGAGGCCAAAAACGCGCAGCTCGACAGCCGGGCCGGGCTCGCTGGCGACGCTGGATGGCGCTGGCGCGACGGCTCGCCCGTCGAGATGACCCCCGAGCGCCTCGCGGACGAGCAGCGCTGGTGGGAGGCGAACATCTACAAGACCATCCACCGGATCGCGCTCGGCAACACCGGCCTCAGCTTCACGGCCGTCGGCGAGCACCGCCTCGAGGTGTTCCGGCGGGACGGCGTCCGCCTGAACTGGTTCCTGCTCCACCCCGGCGGGGCGCCGATGCTCTTCGGCACCTGGGACAGCGAGGCTGCGACCGTCTTCGGCCCGCTCGCGAGCAACGGCACGGTCAACTACCCGAAATGGGGCGGGCGGCCCGACGGCTCATGGCGGTATGAGATTGTGCGGTTCGTCACTTCTGGCAGCGTGCCCTCGGGAATCGACTTCACCGCGCCATGAAGACTCTGCTCACCCTGCTCTGCCTCGGCCTCGCTCCGCTCCTGCCCGCCCAGCAACCCGTCGCGCCGCCGAACCTGTTCGCCCTCCGGCTGACCAAGGGCCCGGCGTGGGACGAGTCGAAGGGCCCGAACGAGCAGGCCGGCATGCGCGAGCACTCGGCCAACATCGGCCGGATGCGCCGCGAGGGCGCGCTGGTGCTCGGTGCGCGCTTCGGCGAGGTCGGCCTGCTCGTGCTCCGGGTGCCCGACGAGGCCGCCGTGCAGGCGCAGCTCGCGCCCGATCCCGCCGTCGCCGGCGGCGTGTTCAAGATGCAGGTGGACGTGTTCGCGCCCTTCGCCCACGGCACCACCGCGTGGCTGACCACGCCCGAGGCCGTGCTCCTCCGCGCCTACCTCGACGCCTTCAACCGCCACGATGCCGAGGCGACCGCCGCGTTCTGCGCCGAGAACTTCAAGTGGTTCTCGATCGACGGCGACAAGTCCTCGATCGACGCGGAATCCCGCACGCAGCTTCGCGACTGGCTGGTCGGGTATTTCAAATCCCGGCCCACGGTGCGATCCGACTTTCTTTCCGTCGAGCAGACCGGCCCGTTCCTCACTGTGCGCGAGCGAGCCAGTTGGGACAACAAGGAGGGCCGGCGCGTGACCGCCCAGTCCTTCGGCGTCTATGAGATCCGCGACGGCCTGATCCAACGCGTCTGGTATTACCCCGCGGTGAAGGACAGTCCGCCATCCGTCCCGAAATCTTATTGAGGCTCGCCAATCAGCCTGACGCAGGTGGAACGCGTTGCCTCCAACGCGTTCAGAGCGGATTGAGGGCAATCCGCTCCACCTATTCCTGTCAGTCTATTGAGCAAAGCTCGATAGTGCCGGCGGACTCCAGCCATAGCAGATCAGGGCCCGGGAATTTCCTTAAAACGCGGACTTGGCCTGCCTGTCACCAAACCGGATACTCCCGGAAATGCCCGGGAAACGCAGCTTGTTGGGGGAACTGATCGACGCGATGGACAACAGCGCATCGATGGCCGCAGTGGAGGACGATCCCAAGTTGCGCCGTGCCCACCTGAAAAGGGCCAAGGCAAAGGCGTGCCTGTTCTTGACCAGACTGAACGGCGAACTGCCCGGGTTTCTGGATCGCCTCCTCGCCCAAAGTGTCGTCGGCACCGGCGGCAAACTCAATGTCCGGCTTGACGCCTTGGCAACACGGCATCCCGAGCTTGAAGTGTTCCGCAGTCCGGATGCATTGCGCCAGTTCATGTATTCGGCGATGAATCTGCTCTCCATCGAAAAGGTTCAGCCCGATCTCCTGGAAAGACTCTCGCGGCAGATTCAAGAGAACTTCGAAAGCATCCAGCAGCAGCCTCTCTCAGCGGAGAAACTCGCAGCGAAATGCCGCTACCTTCAGCTGTTCTTCTGCAGTCCGCCGCCCGACGACGGCCCTGGAACCCGCCCGCAGCCGCAACCGGATGGTGGCGGCCCTTCTTCCGGAGAATCCGAAAACGCCGGCCAGCGGACCTCGCGCTGGGTCCAGACACTCGCTGCCATCGGCCAGCTGATCGAGCAGTTTTTCCGGAGCGGAGGGCCGCCGCTGCCGCCCATGTGCCGGCAAAACGCGCCCTTGCTCGGCGTCCTGCTGCTCGCTTCCCTGCACGACGACCTGCACGGCCGGGGAATGTTGCCACGGGAGGGCAGCCTCGTCGCAGACCCTTCCGGCGGAGAAAAGCTGGAGCCGGAGGTGGAGCACGGGGAGGTTGAAAAGGCCCTCGCGGCCGGCCGCGAACTCGCGACGCATTGATCGCGGGACTTCCGGTGGCCGTTGGGTCGCTTGCCCGACTGACACCGGCTTGATCTGCAACGGGGTTTCCTAAAGCCTGCCGGCATGAACCCCACCCTCGGCTACATCCTCCTCGGGCTCGTCGCCGGTTTTGCCAGCGGCTGCTTCGGCATCGGCGGCGGCATCATCATGGTGCCCGTCATGATCCTGCTGTTCAAACTGGACTACCATGTCGCCGTCGGCACCTCGCTCGCGCTCATCATCCCCATCTCCATCGCCGGCAGCGCGACGAATTTCTCGCTGGGCAAGATCAACTGGACGGCGTTTTGGGCCATCGCTCTCGCCGGCGCGGCCGGGGCCGTGATCGGCGCGCTGCTCATCCAGAAGGTGCCCGCCATCTACGCGAAGCGCGCCTTCGCCGTCTTCCTCGTCTACGCCGCCGCGCGGTTGTGGATGAAGTGACTGCAGTTGCGCTTGGCTTCTGACCTTTGTCATCGCGAGGTCCCGCCGTCGCGGGACCGTGGCGATCCAGATGCATTGCTTCGGCTCCCGTCATGGGGAGCCTCGCAATGGCAGTCCCAATGTTGGCAGCGTTGATGTAATCCAGGCGGAAATCCGATTGAGCCGGAACCGGCCGGAGATAGTTTCTCCGCATGACCCCGCCCCGCCGGCCCCTCGTTTTTCTTGCCTTCCTGTTCGCCGTTTCAACCGGCCTCGCCGCCGAGCAGTCAGCCCCGGCGGACAAGTCCTCCCCGGCGGACAAGCCCGCCAAGAAGCACTACCTCTACGTCCTCAAGCTCATCCCGCGCCTGTATCAGGACACCGCCTGGACCAAGGCGGACGAGGAGACCGTCGGGCGGCACTTCCGGCACCTCCAGGCTGCGGTCGAGCGCGGGCAGGTCGTCCTCGCCGGCAAGACCGACGAGCCGGGCGACGTCACCTTCGGGCTGGTGATCTTCGAGGCGGCGGACGACTCCGCGGCCCGCGAGTTCATGGAGAGCGACCCGGCCGTGGCGGGCGGCGTGATGACCGCCGAGCTGCATCCCTACATGCTGGCCCTGTTGCGCAAGGGTTGAGCGAGGTGAAACGATTGTAGGTCGGGCTTTACGCCCGACACCAGGTTGAGGATGTCGGGGATAAACCCCGACCTACAACTATTGTGCCGCGCTTTCGCGATTGAGCGCTCCGCGGCGTTTTCTACGCTGCCGGGATGCAAAAATTGTTCCGCCTCGTCGCGCTGGCCGCGCTGCCGGCCGCATTCCTCGCCGCCGTTGACACCAACCCGATGCAGGAGCGGGCCGACCGCTTCCTCGCCCTCGTCAACTCCGCCTACCAGGCCGTCTACTACGTCGAGGCCGAGGCCGTCTGGGCCGCCTCGACCGACGTGAAGCCCGAGCACGACGCCGCGGCCGAGACCGCCGGCAAGGCCCGCGCCGCCTTCGTCGGCAACCCGGCCATCATCGACGAGACCAAGACCCTCCTGCTGCACCGCCACGAGCTGAACGACGTCACCATCCGCCAGCTCCAGCGGCTGCTGCTCATCTCCGCCGAGGGACCGATGACCAATCCCGCGCTGACCAAGGCCCGCATCGCCGCCGAGACCGCGCAATCCTCCACGCTCAACGGCTTCGGGTTCAAGCTGCACGGCAAGCCCGTCTCGGTGAACGAAATCGACAACCTCCTCCGCACCACCACCGGCCTCGCCGAGCGCCGCGCCGTCTGGGAGGCCTCGAAGGAGTCCGGCCAGGCGCTGCGCGACGGCCTCATCAAGCTCCGCGACCTCCGCAACGGCGTGGCCAAGGAGATGGGCTACGCGGACTACTTCGCCCTGCAGGTCGCCGGCTACGGCATGACGACGGAGGAGATGATCAAGCTCAACGACGAGTTCATGGCCGTCCTCCGGCCGCTCTACCTGCAGCTCCACACCTGGGCGAAATACAAGCTCGCCGGGCGCTACGGCCAGCCCGTGCCCAAGCGCATCCCCGCCCACTGGCTCGCCAACCGCTGGTCGCAGGAGTGGGACGGCCTCGTCGAGGGCGCCGACTTCGACCCCTTCTTCAAGGACCGCACACCGGAGTGGGTCGCGCAGTCGTCCGAGCGGTTCTACACCGGGCTCGGCTTCCCCAAGCTGCCGCCGTCATTCTGGGAAAAATCCGACCTCTACCCCGTGCCCGCCGGCGGCCCGCGCAAGAAGAACACCCACGCCTCCGCGTGGCACATGGACCTCGGCGCCGACCTCCGCTCGCTCCAGAGCATCGAGAACAACCAGTGGTGGTTCAACACCAACCACCACGAGTTCGGCCACATCTACTACTACATCGCCTACACGCGCCCCGGCGTGCCGCCGCTCCTGCGCACCGGCGCCAACCCGGCCTTCCACGAGGGCTTCGGCGAGCTGACCGCGCTGGCCTCCGCCCAGCTGCCCTACCTCAAGTCGCTCGGCATCCTGCCCGCGGACTTCAAGCTCGACCGGAACGAGTTCCTCCTCAGCACCGCGCTCGGCTCCGGCGGCATCGTGTTCATCCCGTGGGCCTCGGGCGTCATGGCCCACTGGGAGGCCGACATCTACGCGAAGAACCTGCCCGTCTCCGAGTGGAACCGGCGCTGGTGGCAATACGTCCGCGACTTCCAGGGCATCGAGCCGCCCGCCGACCGCGGCGAGGAGTGGTGCGACGCCGCCACCAAGACGCACATCAACGACAATCCCGCCTACTACTACACCTACGCCATCGCCCAGGTGTTCAAGCACCACCTGCACGACCACATCGCCCGCAAGATCCTCAAGCAGCCGCCGCAGTCCTGCAATTACGCCGGCAACAAGGAGGTCGGCGACTTCCTCCGGAAGATCATGGAGAAGGGCGCGACCGAGGACTGGCGCAAGGTCATCAAGGAGGCCACCGGCGAGGAACTCTCCACCCGCGCCATGGTGGAATACTACAAGCCGCTCATGGACTGGCTCGTCGAACAGAACAAAGGCCGCCAGATCGGCTGGGAGTAGGCAGGCAGCGAGCCTTGGTCGCCTCCGGCGCCGCCGCAGGCGGGTAAACTTGCTCGCGCTCCGGAAGCGCCTGCAAGTCTTGTAGGGTCGCCGCTCGCGGCGGGCCTTGAGCGAAACAACAAGGCTCGATCCTTGGAACTTTCACAGAAGGCAACGAAGATAACGAAGCTCAGGCCATGGAAGCCAGTGCCCTTGGTTTCCTTCGTTTCCTTCTGTTCAAAATCCATATTTCTGGTCCAAGTCCGGGCTTGAGGACGCGGGCCTTGTCGCATCATATCCCGCCCGGGCCGACAGCCGGGTGACTGATTTCACTTCACGAGTATCTCTTCTGCTAGGCATCCATGCCCAAGTGCTCACGTTGCGATCGCGAAAACCCCGATGACACCGAGTGGTGCCCGGGCTGCGGCACGGTATTTCGCCAGACTACGATCTCACCTGGCATCTCTGAAGGTGAGCAGATTGAGGCTCTTGCAACCCGAAAACTGTTTGAGTTTGTCTCGGCGCGTATCGGCGAAGAGCAAGCTCGCTTCACCGATCTTTCTCGATGGCTTAGTGTCGACCGCAATCAGGTAGCAGCGTTTTTCAGACGTCACCCGCAGATGGCTGATGCGCACTTGATTAAAGAGCCATCGTCACGCCCATACCATGACGTTATCTGTATGGAACTCATAGAGGGGCAGCCCGCGGTGTTTTGGTTGGACCACGGTAAGCGCGTGAACGTGCGTTACTATGAGTCAGTTGAAGATGCTGCTACCGATTATGTGGCGCAGTCCTACGGATACTACTATCCGGAGAATCCTTAGCAGCCCGAGCTGAGGTGGACCCCGAAAGTTGGACACCGCGGATCGTTAACCCAAACTCAGGAGAACGATCCCCATGTCGAAGAAACGTCGTCAGCACAGCGCCCAGTTCAAAGCCCAGGTCGGGCTTGATGCC